>Ga0163200_1000105_pt1 | contig 38557 bp, 34 predicted proteins | sample PL_2010_200m_FD_113535 | JGI IMG/M metagenome (GOLD analysis project Ga0163200, IMG submission 113535) | Freshwater microbial communities from Powell Lake, British Columbia, Canada to study Microbial Dark Matter (Phase II) - PL_2010_200m | ecosystem: Environmental > Aquatic > Freshwater > Lake ... | reverse complement strand
GCGTGTTTATATTCCCGCAGAACTTGCGCGACGCGGCATGTTTGCAATACCGGATGATCTAAGCATCGAGTTGGCGGCATTGGCAGAGCCGCTCGGTTGTGTGATCAAAGGCATGGAAGATTCACACTTTCAGGCAGGCGATTCTCTCCTTGTCATCGGAGATGGTCCAATGGGTCAACTTGCCGCCGCGGCTGGTAGATCTTTGGGGGCTGGCCAAGTGATTGTAGCGGGCATGACGGATCATCGCCTAAGAACTGCAAGACAATATTATGCAGACACGGCTGTGGATGTTACTCAAACAAAATTACATCAAGTAGTCGCGGGCTGTACAGACAAGCGCGGCGCGGATGTGGTCATCGTCGCCGTTTCCAGTGCTGAAGCAATCTCGAATGGCATTGCCATGGTTCGGCCAGGCGGTAGAGTGAATATTTTCGCCGGCGTCCCGGAGGACACCCAAATAACGCTGGATGTACGTAAGGTGCACTATCAACAGTATTTCCTGACCGGTTCGTCTGGCACTGCGCCAGCTCATATGAACAAAGCGTTGGAACTGCTTCAGTCCAAAATGGTGGATTATTCAGCGATCATTTCAGCCCGGTATTCTTTTCCAAAAGTTGGGGAAGCCATTACTTATGTAAAAGATCGCGTTGGCTTGAAAGCAGTGGTCACTTTTTCGTGAGAGAGGCGATAACTATGAAAGAATTAAGATTGCGTCGAATTCTTGCAAAAGATCAACGGACAGTCATTGTAGCGTGTGATCATGCCGGCTTTATGGGACCGGTGAATGGACTGGAACAACCGGGTAAGTTGCTGGATGTCCTGGTAGAAAGCGGAGTGGACGCCGTGCTGACCACTCGGGGGATTGCGCAAAAGTTCAGCAACCGTTTGGGTAAGCTTGGCTTGATCCTGCGCGCCGACGGTGGTGCAAGTATCGCCTCCCCGGTCACGGGAAACATACAGCGATTGTTCTCGATCGAGGATGCGTGCCGGTTAGGAGCGGATGCGGTGATCTGTATGGGGATGATCGGTTTTCCAGAGGAGCCATCCTCTTTGCAGAATTTGGCAGCTTTTACCTCGGAGGCGATCAATTGGGGAATCCCTGTAGTGGCTGAAATGCTGGTAAAACCAAGAGAAGGCGAAAGCATTTCACCCAAAGATATTGGCTTCGCCATGCGGATTGGTGTTGAGTTGGGAGCGGACTTGATCAAGACCTCATTTGCCCGTCCAGTAGATGGCTTCCAGGCTGCCTTGCAGGCTTGCTACCAACCCGTTGTTGTGCTCGGTGGTGAGAAGGCAAAAGACGATAAAGAGATGCTGCAAAATATTGCTGAAGCTCTAGAGGCCGGCGCCAGCGGCGTAGCCATCGGTCGTAATGTCTGGCAGCATAAAAACCCGGCTGGAATGTGTCGTTCGTTGGTTGAACTGGTACACGGCAGCGGCAGCTTGGAGAAGGCATTGAAGGAGATCGAGCGTTAGAATGAATCGTTTCCTCATCGGATTGGATATTGGCACCTCCAACGTCAAAGCCGGGCTCTTTGATGCTAACGGTCAATTGTTGGTGAGGGCCAGCGCTCCTATCCAGTTGTATTTACCCCAACCAGGCTGGGTTGAACAAGACCCCAACGATTGGTGGAAAGGCGCCTGCAAAGTGCTTCGTCAAATCCTCAATCGTGTTGATCCAGCCGAAGTGGTTGCTCTGGGACTTTCCGGTCAGTGCCCAGGGCACGTTCTCGTAGCGGCCGATTTTCAACCAATTGGTCGGGCAATCATCTGGCGGGACCAGCGGGCTGTGGAGGAGGCGGCCTGGCTAAACGAACACATCACGCCTGCTCAAACACAGGAATGGGTAGGTACTGATTACCTGGGTGGGGCTACTTGCCCTCCGGCTCGCTTGCTGTGGCTGAAAACGCATCGGCGTGAAAATTGGGAGGAAGCGGTCTCCGTCATACAGCCCAAGGATTTTATCGCCCTCAAGCTGACGGGAAGAACTGCCACCGACTGCCATAGCGCATATTGTCTGGCGAATCCCGAGACGGGGAATTACGATGCGCGGTACTTTGACTTCATTGGCATTCCTCTGGCGAAAATGCCCAAAGTTCTCCAGCCGACTGACGTTGTCGGTGAAGTAACTCGGAAAGCCAGCCAGCAGACGGGATTAGGGTCAGGTACGAGAGTAATCATTGGGACGATTGATGCATATTGTGACAACCTGGCAGGTGGAGTGATCTTTAATGGACGGGCTGTGGATGTGGCCGGGACCTCTGAGATTGTCTCGCTGGGGATCGAACAAAGAATATATGCGGCGGGAGTCTACCCTGCCAGGATCGGTGACGCTGGTTCGTTCCTTTGTGGACCGACTCAGGCAGGCGGCGATACATTGCGCTGGCTGGCAGATTGTTTTTACTCAGAGTTCAAAGGAAGAATTAATTTCGAGCGGATGGAACAGGAAGCTCAATCTGTCCCTGCGGGCAGTGAAGGATTGATATTTTTGCCGTACCTGAATGGAGAACGAGCACCCCTCTGGGATGTGAATGCCAGAGGCGCGTTCATCGGTTTGACATTCGCTCATCGCCGCCAGCACTGCACACGAGCAGTATATGAAGGTGTCGCTTTTGCCATCCGGCACATTCTGGAAATTTCAGAAGAAGCTGCTGGTTCCAAAGCGGAGGAGGTTGTTGTTTGCGGTGGCGGGTCGCGTAGCTCGTTCTGGAACCAAGTGAAAGCAGATGTCCTGCAGCGACCCATCCGGCCGACTGCAGTCAGCGAGACAGGCTGCTTGGGCGCAGCTATCCTGGCCAGCGTAGGGGTAGGCATTCATCCTGGTTTAAAGAAGGCTTGCGAACGCATGATCCTTTTCCGGGATCTGCTGATGCCCGACAGAGCACTGATGAAAGTGTACGATGCGGGATATCAGTTATATCGCGGTCTTTATCCGGCTTTAATGCCCTTGTTCTTGAAGGCGAGAAGCTAGAGGAGGGATCCATAAATGTATACACGCGATGAAGTCTCGCTCATGGTTCAAGTAGCAAGGCTTTATTATGAAAACAACCTTAACCAGCAAGAGATCGCCAGGCGGATGAACCTCACCCGCCAGAAGGTTTCGCGGTTGCTGATTGCAGGACGCTCGCAGGGGATCGTAAGAATCGCGGTCGTTGACCCCAATTCGCAGGATCCTTATCTGAGGGAAGCGCTCAAGAGACGTTTTAGCTTGCATGAGGTCGTGTTGATCTCCAGCGACAAACTGGAGGCCGATCAATTGCGGGCAAGCATCGGTCTGGCCGCTTCTGAATATCTAAAAAAAGCAATGAAAGACGATCAGATTGTGGGTATCGGTTGGGGGCGCACACTTTTCGAAGCAGTGAATTTATTACACAGTAATGAATCGCGAAGGATTAATATTGTCCCATTGATTGGAGGCATCGGGGATATATCGCCTTTTTTCCAAGTCAACGAGTTGGCGCGTCGACTGGCTGAGGCTTTCAATGGGGTTTACCGCCATTTGTATGCCCCCGCTTTTATTCAGGACGAAACCGTTTTTGATAGTCTGTTGAAAACGCAGGAAATTGCACAGGTAAAGGAGTTATGGGAGCGATTAGATATGGCAATCGTGGGTATAGGCCACGTTGAATTTCAACAAATCTCATCCATGTTTTTTGCCGATCACATTGCCCCACGCACCCTGGCGCAATTGGAAGCCATGGGAACGGTGGGGGATATCTGTGCACGTTTTTTTGATATTGATGGAAAGCAAGTCTTCCCGGAAACGGGAGTGATCGGCATCAACCTGGAACAATTGAGAGCCATCCCAGAAGTGATTGCAATTGCAGGTGGAATGGAAAAAGAGAGAGCGTTGCTCGGGGCGCTACGGGGAGGATATATCAAAACCCTGGTGACGGATACGGCCACCGCCCGGGCCGTGCTTGCTGAAGATAAGGAAAGGAGGTGATGTCTAGAGGAAATGCTTGCGATTAGAGGCAAAAAACCTCGCCCAGAATCAAATAACAATTGATGTTCAAGAAATTAGATCTAACCAAATATTCTAGATTATAAGGAGCGTAAGATGAAGAAAAGTCTGTTTATTCTTGTTGCGGTAGCGATGTTTGCTACCCTGCTGGTCGGTTGCGGCACCCCGGCACCTGTCGGTGAGGCTTTGATCACTGTTTCGGGAAAAATCGGAAAAACCAATTCCGGTGATAATTATGTTCTCGACCAGGCGGCCTTCGATGCCAAGTCGGTGGAACTAACATACAATGACCCATGGATGGGCGATGGTCTGAAGTACAAAGGCATCTTGCTGAAGGACTTGATCACCTTGGTCAAACCCAAAAGTGATGTCACCACAGTATCCCTGATCGCGACCGATGGCAAGGCCTTCGATATCGCACTCGCCGACGCCAAGCAGTACAACATCATCCTGGCCCGCTGGGTTGATGGCGCACTCCTGACCGAGGCCAACGGTGGACCCGTTAAGGTTGCATATTCGGATGATGCCAAGGCAACTTATCCAGACACGCAATGGGCCTGGTGGGTCGTTGAGGTGAAATTCAAATAAGCCATCCCGATAGTGTGACCGCAGCAGTGATAAAAGTGGAAGGGCTGAAGGCATAAATCCACAGCCCTTCCACCTGGAAAGACGAACACTCAACCTTCGTAAGGTAATGGAGTTCTGATCGGTTTGCGCAAAGCGCGCTTGCCGTAGTATGCGGATTGGCTGGAGAGATGAGTTTATACGACCGGATTTATGGTTGCCTGGCCGGGTTAGCTCTGGGCGATTGTCTGGGGATGCCGACTGAATTCTTATCGCCGGAGCAGATAAGGCAGGAATTTGGTTGGGTCAACCAATTCGTTCGAGCTCCCGAATGGCATCCCCACAGAGTCTTGCTCCCTGGTCAGGTAACCGATGATACTGGTCAAGCATTAGCCATTGCCCGAGCGTACCTTCCCAATGGACAGCTTACCGCACAACATGTTGCCCGCGAGCTTTTAACCTGGGCCGAGAGCGTAGGCGATGTCCTTCCAATCATCACGGGACCCAGCACGCGGCAGGCGTTGGATCGCCTGAAGAAGGGGGATGATCCACGCCAGACAGGTCAGAACGGCACGACCAACGGCGCGGCCTACCGGGCTGTGGTAGTGGGTTTGGTGAACTACGAACGCTCGGATAGGCTAATGGAGCAGGTTGTGGAAGCCTGCCTTCCTACACACGGAACGTGCGTAGCGATCTCCGGTGCGGCTGCGGTCGCCTTTGCCGTATCGAAAGCGGTCTCGAAAGACGCCTCTCTCGAAGATGTCTTCTTGGCAGCCAGGCAGGGTGCAGTGGAAGGACGGAAGTATGGCAAATGGGCATGGGGAACCCCATTGGAAAAGCGCATTGAACTTGCTCTGCAATTGACCGCTGAGACTGCGCAGCCAGAGATTGCACTTGCCAAGCTCTATGATTATGTCGGTGTGGACATGCTGGTCGCAGAGTCGGTTGCTGCCGCTCTTGGATTGGTATCACTGGCCAAGGGCGATCCAATGAAGGCAATTACCTATGGAGCCAACATTGGCGGTGACACTGATACCATCGCTGCTATTGCCGGTGCAATATGTGGAGCATGGCAAGGAATAGCGGCGATTGATCGAGACATGCTTATCGAAGTTGAAAAGGTCAACCACCTTGACCTGGCCGCTGAGACAGCACGATTGATAAGTATCATAAATAGCAGAGAATGATATGACGGTGAATGATATCAAGATCGGTTTTAGTATGCACCCACGCTGGGTAAACAGGACAGGGTTGAGAACCTTTATCGAACCGTTGCGCTCTGCCGGGTTATCCGTGCTCGAATTCGAATTGGACGACCATTTGGATTTGTGGAACGAATTCGAGTCGTTGATGGAAGAAGCAGTTTCACTGGGATTAGAATTAAGTTTTCATGCCCCATACCGGCTTCCACACAGCCTGGTGGGTTTTTCTGGTGAACGAAGGAATGTGATCGAGCGTGATTATCGGCCGCTGCTGGATATTGCCGGCAAATGGGCGCGCAGGTCGGGAAGTTGGAGGACTGTTGTTGTCCATGCGGCAAGGGCAAAAGCTCCTGCCGACCGGGATGCTTTGATAGCCGACACGCGAGCTTTCTTACGGTGGGCGTTGGTTGCATATCCCGATCTGCAATTTGCGCTCGAGAATAACCATCCGGCGCGGCAGGATGAAGTGAAGGTTGGAGTGGAGCGCGAGGATGTTCTCCAAATTACCGCATCTATCCAAGACCCACGCTTGACAGTATGTTGGGATTTTGGGCACGATTATCTACGAGACGCGGAAGAAGAACCCACGCTGGCCTGGTTATCGGAAGTGACCCATGTACATCTGCACGATGTTGATGAAGCTGGATTGGATCATTATCCACTCGTCTATAAGAATGTCCCATATCAGCGCTGGTTGCGAGCATTGAAACAGGAACATATGAAAGGTATCGCTGTTTTGGAATTGAAAGGGGAGCGTCTGATGAACTGGTCGCCGGAGCAGATTCCGGAGATATTGACTAATAGCATCATGGCAATTGCATGTGAGTTGGAATGAGTACTATTCGCGCGAGGAATAATCCCCAACCTGATATTCCGAAAGGCCGCTGGTGGCGTCGCTGGGGCGAAGAAACGTTTGCCGCCTATTTGTTCTTGATACCCAGCCTGGTCATATTCGTTGCATTTACCTTCTTCCCTGCAATCTATTCCATCGTGGTCAGCTTGTTCCGATGGAACATGCCGATGAAACCGGTATTCATCGGGTTTGAGAATTACACCTATTTGTTCACTGACGCGATCGAAGCGCCGATCTTCTGGAAATCCATACTCAACACCTTTTATTTCGCCCTGGGGGTGCCAATCAACCTTTTCCTTTCGCTGTTGATTGCCTTGCTGCTCAACCGAAAGATGCGAGGGGTTGGAATATTCCGGACGGCATTCTTTCTACCCACCATCACTTCTGTGACGGCAATATCAGTTGTCTGGCTATGGCTGTTCCATCCGGCGCAGTATGGTTTATTCAATACGATCTTGATCCAACTGGGGATCCCACTCCAGCGCTGGCTGCGTGACCCACTCCTGGCAATGCCGTGCTTGATCATGATGGGCGTGTGGTCTGGCATGGGGTATAACATTATTATCTTTCTCGCGGGTTTGCAATCAATCCCACGCATGTTTTACGAAGCAGCACAAATTGATGGCGCTAATAGGATTTCGCTATTCCGTTATATCACTTGGCCCTTGCTCGGGCCAACTATTTTCTACATCCTGACGATCGGGACGATCAATTCCCTGAAAGCCTTTACCGAGATTGATGTGATGACTCAGGGCGGGCCGCTGAACGCCACCAATACCATGGCGTACTACCTCTACCAGAATGCCTTTCAGTTCTTTCAAATGGGCAAGGCGTCTGCCATCGCTGTGCTTTTATTCATCATGCTGATTGTACTGACCTGGATCCAGTTCCGGTATGTTGACCGGAGGGTTTTCTATGAATAGTGTAATTATGGCAAGGTCAGGCACAAACCGGCGGCAAGGAAGCATCTGGCCCCGCCTACAACAAATCCTTTATGACGCACTCTGGTACATCATCGTCGTGGCGCTTGCACTGGTGGTAATGCTCCCTTTCATCTGGATGATTGTAACCTCCTTGAAAGGACAAACCGAGGTTTTTGCTTATCCTCCAACCTGGATCCCTCAGCAGTTCCATTGGCAGAACTATTTGGAAGTTTGGAGGCAGGCGCCCTTTGCCCGTTATTTTCTCAATAGCACCATCGTTGCCTTGGCGGTAACGATCGGACAGCTTACTTCGTGTATTCTGGCGGCGTTTGCATTTGCGCGCATGAACTTCAAAGGCAAGAACACCATGTTCCTGGTCTTTTTGAGCACCACAATGATTTCCACTCAGGTAACGCTGGTGCCTTCCTATTTGATTATGAAGACCTTTGATTGGATTGATCACTACCCTGCTTTGATCGTACCTTTCCTGGCGAACGCCTTTGGCGTGTTCATGATCCGCCAATCTTTCCGGACCATCCCACGCGAACTGGAGGAAGCTGCAAAGCTGGATGGGTGTGGGCGATTCCGTTTTTTGGTTCAGATACTATTACCGTTGTGCAAACCTATTCTTGCTTCACAGGCCCTGTTTGCCTTCATGGGTAACTGGAATTCGTACCTATGGCCTTTAGTCGTGACCAACCGCGATGAAATGCGCACACTACAGATTGGCTTGCGCTACTTCGTCAGCGGGGAGGGGGGCACGCAGTGGGGCGTCTACATGGCGGCAGCACTGCTCGTCTCGCTTCCAGTCATTTTCATATACTTTTTCGTGCAAAAGTCGTTTGTTGAAAGTATGGCGAGTACCGGCCTCAAGGATATTTGAGGCGGATAAACCAGATCATCACAAGGAGTAAATTATGAAAACAACCACATTTCGAGGCCGCGATTTCCTGGCGGAAACCGACTACAGCCGCGAAGAGATCGAGCAGATACTGGCGCTGGCAGAAGAACTGAAGATGGATCGCGCCAAGGGTAAACTGCATGACGATCTGCTGCGCTCCAAGACTCTGTTCATGATCTTCTACAACCAGTCGCTGCGCACTCGCAACTCTTTTGAGGCTGGCATGACCCAGCTCGGCGGTCACGCCCATTACCTCGACCCTGACAAGATTTACACTCCGGCTATGGAAGGGCGCGAGGTGGCATACACCACGGAACGTGTGTCAGACGTGGCACGCGTGCTCGACCGCATGGGGGATGCCATCGCGATCCGCTGTTACGGCGATCCTGTCCAGTGGGAGTACGGCGGAGCCCACGCCATGCTCCAGGAATTTGCCCGCTGGGCAGATATTCCTGTCCTGAACATGGAGGATGACATTTACCACCCCTTCCAAGGCCTGGCAGATGTCTTGACGGTCAAGGAGAAGTTTGGAGGCTTTAAGGGGATTAAATTCACTATGTCGTGGGCTTACTCCCCAAGCGTTCACAAGCCGCGCGCCGTGCCGCAGTCGGCCATTCTCTATGCCAGCATGATGGGTATGGAAGTCACGCTGGCGCACCCGAAGGGGATGGAACTGGATTCCCATATCATCGAACAATGCAAGGCGTACTCTGAGACGACTGGCGGATCGTTCCGCATTACCAATGATTTCGAGGAGGGTGTCAAGGACGCGCATGTGGTCTACCCGAAAGCCTGGTGCGCCACACCGATTTTCCAGCCCCCTGTGGGTGAGTCTGACCAGAAGAAAACGCAGGAGATTTTCGACCGGAACAAGGATTGGATCTGCAATGAGGAGATCATGGACACGGCCGATAAACATGCTATCTACCTGCACTGTCTGCCGTGTGACCGCGGATTTGAGGTCACAAACGAAGTGATTGACAAGACATCGGGCAGCGGCTGGCTCTCGGCAGCTTTCGATGAGGCCGAGAACCGGCTGCACGTCCAAAAGGCTGTTATGGTACTATTGATGTAAAGGATAATAAGCTCCCGCGATACGAAGGGATAGCGATGGAGCCAGCTTGATTTTCAGAAAGAGAGGCAAACATGAAGAACAGGCGATGGTTGGTTTGTGTTCTGGTTGCCGCACTCGTGCTGTCAGCGTGCGGTGGTGGAGAAGGCAATACAAGCACCTCCAGCGGCGGCAGTGTGGATGAAAACGGACATGTCACCCTGGATTTTTGGTATGCACTGGGCGGTAGTAGTGGAGAAGCTGTCAAAGAGCTTGTCAGGCGTTTCAATGCTTCCCAATCGAACATCACTGTGGTTGCCACTTACCAGGGGGATTACTCGACCGCAATGGCCAAGGTCTATAGCGCTATCGCCGGAGGAAGCGTACCGAATGTGGTCCAGGTGGGTGGGGCGCCTCTGCTAGGTAGCAGTGGGGTCATCCTGCCCATGAGTGATTTCGTTAGTAACGACAGCAGCTTCGACCTCCAACAAATCCGCCCGGCTTTCATCGAATACAACACCACCAATGACATATTGTGGAGCATGCCGTTCAATAATTCGGTGCCGATTATGTACTTTAACATGGATCTGTTTACAGCAGCCGGGTTGGACCCAGAAGAACCGCCGCAAAATGTTGATGAGTTGCTGATAGCTTCTCAAAAACTGACCCTTGATCCCGAGCATACCGGCACACCCACGCAATGGGGCCTGAATACCCGCGATGACACTCATTGGATGTTGAGCGCGCTGTTCCTTGAGAATGGCGCCCAGATTGTCAGTGAGGACCAATCACAGGTGCTCTACAACAGCCCGGAGGCAGTTGCCATGCTGCAGTTGTGGGGAGATTGGGTGAACCGCTATAAGGTCATGCCTCCAAACCAGCACAACGAGTCGCAATCGGACTTCTTGGCTGGCAAACTGGGCATTCTACTGGGCTCGAGTTCGGCGATCCCCAGCATGCAATCAGGAGTACAGTTCGCGCTGGGGACTGCCATGTTCCCCGCGGTGGGGACGGAACGCAAAATCCCAATTGGTGGTGGCAGCCTGGCGATCTTCATGAACAACGATGCGCGCCTTACGCAGGCCAGTTGGGAATTCGTGAAATTCATGATCTCCAAAGACAGCTCCATCTATTTATCCACCCAAACGGGCTATATCCCGATTTACCTGGATGCTCTAGATTGGCCCGAGATCCAGACCCTGGTTGCTGATAACCCTGTGCGTAGAGCAGCGATCGATTCGCTGAACTATACTGTCGCCATACCGGTTTTTTCCGCTCTGGGCAACAGCGATCTAGCGCTGCGCAAAGCCATCCAGGAGGTCGAGCTGGGCGCTTCCACTCCTCAGGAAGCATTGAATGACGCCAAGGCTTCCGTGGACCAGGCCATCCGGACCCAGTTCCAGACGAATCCGTGATCGCAGGAGATCGTCTCCCAGGCCGTGAAAGAGATCTCTCCGGCAACTTGTCCATCTTGCAGTTTACATTGTGATCGGTTCACCTCCTGGGATGAAACGCCATACCCTTGCATTCCTCTTTATCTTGGTTACGACCGTCTCTTGCATGCCAGACACTCGAGAGCAGGTCATCCTCGTGACGGCAACCGCGCGGATCGAGACGGCGACACCTGTCCAGGCCGACAGACCCCCACCGACGCCGAGGCCGACCGTCACGCCAACAAGCACAACCACGCTAACCCCTGCGCCAACCCGAACATCGAATCCAGCGCAATTTATATGGCGTGGTGATTTGCACATACACACCACCTGTTCCGACGGTGAAAACAGCTATGAAGAAATCGTTCAAAGGGCGTTAGAGCTGGAATTTGATTTTATTGCTATCACGGATCATTATGCTTTTGACAATGAAGGTTGCCTCCCGGTCGTCCAAATGTGTCAGGCTGAAACGCGCCTGCTGTGCATTCCCGGTGCAGAAGTGTTTGTGAGATCGCCCACCCTGCCTCACTTGCTGGCCCTGGGCATTCAAAGCAATATTAGCCCGGCATCGTTGGAAGCTTACGTGGAGGAAATCCATCGGCAGGGTGGGCTGGCGATTGCGGCCCATCCCTCCGACCCGCTTTACACGGATGACGAGCTGTATCACTCTGGACTGGATGCGATGGAGTGTGCCAGGGGGTCGCAGGAATATGACCAGCGACAATGGGAGCTTTCGGAAGAGTACAATCTGCCGTGTGTGTACAACAGTGATGCCCATACCCTAGGGGATTTGGGCAGAAGGTATACCGTATGCACTGTCCCCATTAACAGCATTGCTGACCTCAAGGCAGCATTGATCGGTAAGAAATGCGAGATGAATAGTTCGACATCGCACCATCCGAGTATTGCTTTTGAACCCCGCGAAGCTGAACCGCTTCCGGCGCCGCTTTCCACGCCTGAAACACATCTTCGTCAAATCAAAGAGTAATGCCGCCTCGCTTTTTCAAGTTCTCGTTGTACCTCGTCCAATTCCGAATGCGGTACTTGGCTTTCGGTTTGTCTGGAACTTGATTCTTGTTGGCCTTATCCTCCCCTCCGAACCGGACATGACACTTTCACGTCATCGGACTCCTGGTCGCCCTCCATGGCCCGCAGGGCTTCCTCCACTGTTTCCGCCAGATAATACCGCTCGCAAAAACTCATCGTTTTCCTCACTCATTAGACCTCTTGCATATGTGCTCATGTGCGCTAGAGAGCGCACACCAATCTCGAATTTCGATTGATTTCATTCTGATTAGCGGATGTTCTCCCTGGCCTGTCGGCTAGGACAGGCTAACGTCCGCAGGATTGAAAAGCCATAGTTCTTGACTTATGCAAGAGGTCTATTAACTGCGTAGTGATCCTGGTAGCGGCAGGTCTCGCGCAAGGCGCAGTAATCACACGCCCGGCCAGCCGATTTCATCTCCGCGCCGATGCCCATGATCATGGTCAGTGATTTGCGTGGGACCATGATGTAACTGGACGTGAGGCGCACAACTGACCCCGCCTCGCCCAGCAGGCGGAAAAGCTGCGGCTGCCCCTCAGCTACCGACCAATCCACCATCCCTGGGCTGAACGGGATAGAGGCCTGCAACCATTTATCGGCGGCCTGCTTTTCGAAATACTGGCAGGCCGCATTGGCAAGCGCCTCCACGGCCGCCGAGCCGACCCCGTCCAGCGCCAGGGCGTAAACCATGTTCGATTCCCAGATTCTCGAAACCCGCTCTTCCAGCGCCTCACCGATGGTGCAGAGGACGATGCAGAGCGTTTTGGCCGCGGCCAGATGCTGGACGAGCAGTTTGCTTTCGAGATATTGCCCGCCTTTCAGCAGGATGCGTTCATGCCGCAGGCCGGCGACCGCGAATTCCTGATAAACCACTTTAGGGTTCAGCAGGGAGGTTCCTTCCTGCATGGCCGCCTCGGCCACGTTGACCAGCGCCGGGCTGCGGGCGCGCAGGATGGAGGGGACTGCCCCCTGTCCGCGCAGCACTGCATCCACATCGAAGACCAGATCAAGGTTTTGCTGGAGTTCCATCGGCAACCAGTCCCAGCGCCTGCCGCTTGCGGAAATCCTTGATGAAGCGCATCGCGTAAGCGTCGCGGCCCAGCAACAGGTCGGCGGCGCGGATGATGGGGGTTAGTTTCTCGGGGTTGGTGATGACGCAACTCGCGCCCGCGCCGGCTGCCAGGGCCAGGAAAGCCTGGTTAACCGTATGGCGGTCAGGCAGGCCAAAGGAAACGTTGCTGGCGCCCAGGTTGATATTGACGCCGAATTCCCTGCGCACCATTTCAATGGTGGTGAGCGTCACCCGCCCGGCTTTCTGGTCGGCGCCCACCGTCAAGACCAGCGGGTCAATCACAACATCTTCTGCGGGGATGCCCATCTGCGCGGCGCGCTCCAGGATCTTACCGGCGATGCTCAGGCGTACTTCCGGGTCGTTGGAGATGCCGCTCTCGTCCATCGTCAGGCCGATCACCGCCGCGCTGTATTCCTTGATGATCGGCAGCAGCGCGCCCAGGCTGGCCTCTTCACCGTTGACCGAGTTGACCAGCGGCTTGCCGGGTATGACTTTCAGCGCTGCCGCCAGCGCGGCGCGATTGGATGAATCCAGGCAGATCGGCACGTCGAAGCGTTCGGCGATGGCCAGCGCCACCTGCGGGAGCATGGTCACCTCATCCACGCCCGGCGCGCCGACATTGACATCCAGCACGTCGGCGCCGGCCGCGATCTGCGCTTCGGCTAGTTCGAAGACGTAATCCAACCGCCCGGAGAGCAGCGCCTCGGTCAGTTTCTTACGCCGGGTGGGGTTGATGTTCTCGCCGATGATGGTGATCGGGCCGTCGGTGTCAATCTTGATTTCTTTGGTTTTGCTTTTTAGAACCGTGCGCATGATCACCTCAGAAAAGATGTAGGGCAGGTATTTTACCCGCCATGTCTGATGATTAGCGGTAGGCTTCACTGTGAGCGCTCACCCGAGCGGTTGAAAACCTGCCCTACTGCTGCAACATTAATCGTACGGTCCCTGGGTGAACGCCAGGCCCAGTTTGTTCAGCGTCTCCTTGGCGCGGCGGTAGCAATCCTGCCATTCCTGTTTGGGAGTGATGGTCTGGGTATTATACAACTCATGGAAGGGCTGTCCGAGTTTTGGATTGTTGAAGGTGTCTTTGTACAACGGCAATAACTTGAGGGCGATCTCATTTGCCTTCTCACGTGTGATGCCGCTGAGGGTGGCGGCGATGCCCACCTCGCCCTGCCAGCCGGCCTCCAGCCCGGTGTGGTGATCCACCACGTTGCCGCCTGTGCTGCCCACGCCGTGCTCTTGGTAACCGCACACCGAGCCGATGATGGCGTGTCCGGCCACCTCGTACAGGTTCTCGACGGTCCCGGCGCCATTGACGCAGAAGGGATCGTTTGTCCAGACAATGTGGGAGTTGCGCGCCATGGCCTGGCCGGTCATCGCCAGCACATACATGCCCCAGGGATCGGAGTTGTTCTGCCATTTGATGTGCGTGATGCTCAGGTAGTGATAGGTGGCAAAGTAGCAGACCACGCCCAGCAGCGTCTCGGCCACCGAGACCACCGCCACGCCGGCCGGCCCGCCGCCGATGCCGCCGGTCAGCGGGGTCATCAGGTTGATGATTTGCGAGCCGTAATTGATCAGGTGCGGCACGCGGATGAGCTGGTCATCGTTGATCTTCATTTCGCACATCTGGGCAACCAGGCGACCGTCACACGGACGCAGCAGGTTGACCGGCTCGCTGGCGGCCATCTTGCCGACGGCGGTCATGCCGGTGGCGCAGTCGCCGATGTGCATGCCGGGCCTGCCCACCCGGCGGATGGCTTCCCGCGCGGTGGCTGCATCTCGCTGGACGGCTTTCACTTCCATAAGTGTGCCAGCCACGATGTCGTAACCGTTGTAGGTCAGCGTCGCGCCGGATTCGATGGCATGGACGTAAGGCTCCTGGGCGTAACTGATCATCAATTCCAGGTAATGCTCCTCGCTGCATGGCTGGCCGGCCGGGCCGGTCAGGTTGAGCGGCGGATGGGGATCTTCGATGTTGCGATGGCGGGCGATAACCATGTCGCGGCCTTCGCCGAGGTGAAGCGTGTCGGGCGCCTGGCGCAGGGCGTCCAGGATCTCGGCGCGGCTGAATTTGATCACCCGCTGGGAGTCCAGGTGGTACGCGCCCATATCCACGAAAAGCTGCAATCCTGCCTGGAAAACGCGATCCGCCAGGTCATCATCCGCCGGGCAGACGTTATTGGGATCGAATGTGATGTTGTATTCCTTGACCAGTTCATTGACGCGCCGCGCCAGGAGCAGGTCGAACTCGACCTCTTTCATGTACTGGCCGCTGCGTGAACGCTGGAAAACTTCGAGAAGACGGTCGTTGGCGTACATGCTATACTCCTCTCTTTTTTGTCATCAGGGATTTCACCAATTCCACGGCGCCGCTGCCCGTCTCCGAGAAACCATTCGCGCCGATCTCATCGGCATATTGCTGGGTGATCGAACCGCCGCCGACGATGAAGAGGTATTTATCTTTCAGCCCTCGGTCACGCAGCAGGTCAGCCACGTCGCGGCAGCCGGCGCGGGTGATGCTCATCAGTGCCGAAGCGGCAATCACGTCAGCGCGGTTGTTCTCCGCCTCGTCAATGAAGCGCGCCGCAGGTACATCCTTGCCCAGGTCAATGACTTTAAAGCCATGCGCTTTCAGCAGGCTGGTGACGATGTTCTTGCCGATGTCGTGAATATCGCCTTTGACGGCGCCGATGACCACCGTCCCTTCGGAGTGCATCTGACTGCCACTCTTGAGAATGGCCTGCTCGATGATGGCTGTGCAGACGTTGCCGGCCTCCCCCGCAGCCATCAATTCGGGGAGGAAGATGTCCAGGGCTTCGAAGCGCCGGCCAACTTCGGTAAGGGCAGGAACGATGATCTCCTGCACCAGAACCAGCGGGGCAATGCCCTGTGTCAGCGCGGCCTGCGTTGCGGATGCGGCCGCATCTGTATCCCCCTGAAACAAAGCATTTTTGAGATTGTTCGCAATCTCTTTGGGTACGACGGCCATTGGAAAAACCTCCTTATGTTTGTTCAGTATTTGACAATCTTTTGATTTTCATGTAGAATATAAATGTTGGATGGCTGCCATCTGACATTTTACTCTAGTTGACGCGAAATTTCAAGTATCCTATGGATAGAATCCCTGTCCGTCACTCCTCCCTCTCCTCTCAGATTCTGGGCATTCTCAGCGAGCAGATCAGGAACGGGGCCTACTCTCCTGAGACGCCTCTCCCGCCGGAAAATCAACTGGCAATTGATTTCAAGGTCAGCCGGGCGACGATCCGCAGCGCGTTCGACCGGCTGGAGGCGATGGGATTGATCATGCGCCGCCAGGGCGTGGGAACGTTCGTCCGAAAACTCTCGAACATTTCCAACCTGCTCAACAAGTTCATTGACTTTCCCCGCCTGATCGCTGACAACGGCTTCGAGCCTGGGTTCGAGCAGTTGCGCACAGAATTGATCGAACCAACGCCGGAACTGATCCAAAATTTTAAACTAACCTCCGATGCCAGGGTGTTGGAGATCGAGAAAGTATTTTTTGCGGATGGCGATCCGATCATCTTCTGCATCAACCATATTCCTCAATGGGTATTTCGAGACGCTTTTTCGGATGAACAGGCCCTCCAACCGGGCCTCACCGAACCCATCCTGGAATTCCTGGAGCAGAAATGCGGTCAGGCGATCGCCTATTACGTCTCGTCGGTGCGTGCCGATATTTTGAAGAATTGCAATATGCCGAAAGTCTTTAGAAAGGTAGACCCTCTGACCCCGATGCTGGTCATTGATGAGATCGGTTACAACCGCGACGAACAACCGGTGCATCGCTCCATCGAATATCATCCGGGCAACCGCATGAACTTCAAGTTGATCCGCTCGCGGAACGGAACATAGCCTGTCGCCAAACGAATAACCATCCGCCTGTCTCTTCGGCCTTCACAAAGGTGAAGTATGCCAAGCAACTGGCTTCCGCTCATTGTCGAAAGATCTGAGAAGGGCCCATTTGTCAAGGAATCGGCCTATGACTTGGGGTTGGCGCGCAAGGTGGCTAAACTGGTCAAGAAGCATGGCATCCGGTTCGAGCCTCGAGTGATCGTCCCGACCAACGATGACATGGCCGACAGGCTGTGTCAGGCCGGCCTGGAGTTGTTCGTCGAAATGGGGGTGTCCAACCAGTCCACAGAACGGCGCGCGCTTTTTTCCCGCGAGGAAGTGGAAGCGGCGGTCGCTGCGGCGCCGAAAGCCGTCGGCCTCGGGATGGGAAAAGATGCCTGGGTGATGCGCCATCGCGGGGCTGAGAGCAATATTCCCTGTATACTGAGGCCAATAAGCCTGTGGTACGCTCACGGAATTTTTTCATTACCGCTTGCTTTGGGTTCTTTATTGTCTGGAGGGTCATAAAAACGCATAAAAGGTTATCTGGCAATTGATTGTGTGAAGAAGGAGGTGAAAGGATAGATGCATGTTGAAAGTAAAAAAGCCTATAATCACTAAACTTTATCAAGTCTACGACCTATTTGATCCAGAAACTATATCGAACCAAAAAGAGGAGTAACAAAATGAAAAGCTCACCCTTCTTCAAGTTTGTCCTTTGGTTGATTTTGGTGGCAGTGCTTGCCTCCTGCGCCCAGCAGCCTACCGTCCCAACGCAGGCGCCGGAGGTCACTCAGCCCCCAGTAACCACCGAACCTGTTTTGATTGCATTCGCATACGTCGGGCCTGCCTCAGATATGGGTTGGACCTGGACGCACGATGAAGCCCGCAAAGCTATCGAGCAGGCTTTCCCTGGCCAGGTGAAAACCGCCTTCATCGAAAATATGCCCTACTCCGACGAAGCCAGCCGGGCTTTGGAACAGTTCATTGCCGATGGTGCCAAGATGATCTTCATAAACTCCGAGTATGCTGACTTCGTAACCAAGGTCGCCGATAAACATCCAGATGTCGTCTTCCTTGAGTGCGACGGTCACCGGATTTCTGAAAACCACATATGGTATTACGTTGAACATTGGAACCCCACCTACCTGATTGGAATGGCAGCCGGTCTGATGACTAAAACGAACAAGCTGGGCTATATCGGCTCGTACCCGGTTCAGTCGGTCTATGCCAGTGCCAACGCGTTCCAACTGGGTGCCCAATCGGTAAATCCGGATGTCCAAACCAAGGTTGTTTTGATCAACTCCTGGTTCGACCCGGCAATGGCCAACCAAGCTGCTAATGCCCTGATTGATGATGGAGCAGATTTCATCATGGATATCATGGACGAGACGGCAGCTCTGCAGGTAGAGGAGCAGCGGGGTGTGTGGGGAGCCACCTGGAATACCGATCAGCGCGCGGCGGCACCGACCAAATACGTCAGCTCGGTTTCTCTCGACTGGAAGCAGTTTTACATCTCGGAGGTCGATTCCTTCCTGAAAGGAACCTGGCAGGGTAACCGCGGGGTGCTCCTGCCAATGGGTAAAGGTGTAGACCGTGACAATTGGGGGCCTAACGTACCAGCCGATGTCCAACAGCAGGTGGACGCCATTCGCGAGAAGATGTTGAGTGAGGGCTTCAACCCGTTCGTCGGCCCGATCATGGATACCAAAGGCCAGATCCGTGTTCCGGAAGGCCAGGCAATGACTGAGAGTGAACTATACTTGTGGGATTGGGCTGTGGAGGGGGTCAGCGGTCTGCCCTAATAACAATAAGGATAAATAAGAGTATCACTCAAGAGGGTGGGTCGCATGGACCCACCCTCCGAACCCTATTCTTATAGGCCCAAAAGGGAATGATGATGGATTCCACTCTATCCACCGATACCCCCGCAGAAGGTACTCAGCCATCCGAACCGTCATCAATCCCGGCTTTGGTAGAAATGCGCGGTATCTGGAAGCACTTTCCCGGTGTCATTGCCAACCACGGAATTGATCTGGATCTCCGCAACGGTGAAGTACATGCGCTGTTGGGTGAAAATGGTGCTGGAAAGTCCACATTGATGAATATCCTCTCCGGCATGTACCAGCCTGACGCAGGAGTAATCCGTATCAATGGAGAGGTGGTAAATTTTCGCTCACCAGCACAGGCGATTGCCGCACGCATTGGCATGGTGCACCAGCACTTCCGTCTGGTGGAAATGTTGACTGCCGCTGAGAATATTCATTTGGGCTGGGAAGAGACACCGCTCCTGGTAAACCCGAAAATCCTGGCCAAGCGCACCAAAGAACTGTGCAACCGGTATGGCCTGCATGTTGAGCCCAATGCGAAGATCTGGCAGCTCTCGACAGGCGAGCAGCAACGCGTCGAGATTCTGCGCGTACTTTCGCGCGGTGCACTCGTGCTCATCCTCGATGAACCCACTTCGGTACTCACACCGGGCGAGGCGGAAGAGCTCTTTGGTGTTGCCCGAGCACTGGCAGCCAGTGGACGCAGCGTGGTGATTATCACCCACAAGCTGGATGAAGTGTTGGCGGTATCGGATCGCGTGACGGTTCTGCGCGGCGGTCGAATAGTGGCTAGCCGCCTGACGAAGGAGTGCAACCGCCACCTCCTGGCGAACCTGCTGATCGGTCAGGAATTTGTGTCGCGCCTACACCGGGTCGAGCGGCAGCCCGGTAAGCCAGTGCTGGAGGTGCACGCGCTCAATGCACTGAGTGACCGTGGATTGCTTGCCTTACAGGACCTGGACCTGACCATTAGAGAAGGAGAGATCCTCGGCATCGCTGGTGTCGCTGGGAACGGACAGAGTGAACTGGCTCAAGTGCTCAACGGGCTACGTCCTGTAATAAAGGGAACCATTTTGGTTGATAGTGTGGATCTCGTTCACAGCTCACCCACCTCGTTTGTGAAGGCAGGGGTGGGGCATATCCCCGAAAACCGGACCAGCATGGGCCTCGTTGGTGAACTTTCAGTAACCGACAATGCCATACTCCGGGAATACAAACGGGCGCCGGTTGCTCGTGGGCTACGCATAGATTCCCGTGAGGCGAGCCGTTTCGCTAGCGCGCTCGTGGAGCGCTCCTCAGTGTCTGTCCCCAATATGAAGACGCAAGTGCGCCATCTCTCCGGAGGGAACCAGCAACGTCTCCTGGCGGGACGCGAGACGCATGTTGCATCACGGCTGCTGATCGCCGTCCACCCAACTCAGGGACTCGATGTCGGCGCCACCGAGGAGGTCCGCCGGGTGCTGATGGAACACCGTAACAATGGAAGCGCTATTTTATTGATCTCGGAAGACTTGGACGAGATTTTGCTAATATCTGACCGTATTGCTGTCATGTATAACGGGCGAATTGCTGGTGAATTTGACACCGTCGATTCTGACCGGGAATTAATTGGGCTACTCATGGGTGGGGGAAGTATTTCCAAGGAGGGCGCTTGATTACTCATACTGTTATCCCATCTGGTCGGACGTGGCATTTCAGACGACGGGTGGATGTCCCGATATGGATCCGCATTATGATCCGTTTGTTGGCTGTAATACTGGCATTGGTACTGGTTGGAATCGTCCTTAAGCTGGGCGGCTTTGCGCCGCTAACCTTAGGCCGCAAGGCGCTGCAGCAGACCCTGGGAACCGCTTACGGGCTTCAACAAGCGGTGATCCTGGCTACCCCCCTCATCCTGACTGGGTTAGCAGTTGCGGTAGGCATGCGCATGCGGCTTTGGAACATTGGCGCTGATGGCCAACTATACCTCGGTGCTTTTGCAGCCACAGCGGTTGCTTTGCATGTGAAAGGCCCCGCACCCGTGATGTTATCGCTTATGTTCATAGCAGGCGCGATCGGGGGTATGCTCTGGATCCTGATTCCAGCGTTACTGCGCGCCTATTGGAACCTCAACGAAATTATCACCACACTTCTGCTTAATTTTGTTGCAGTGCGGCTGATTACCTACTACGCCATCGGACCATGGCGAGACACGACCGCAGCCATCTTGTCTTCCACGCGCCGACTGCCCTATGAGCTGCCCATGATCGGAAACTCCTACCTACATATCGGCATTTTCATCCCAATCATCGTAGCAGTTCTCCTCACCCTGGCAATTCAAAATACCCGTTGGGGTTACGAGGTGCGTGTGATTGGTGGCAGCCGGAGTGTGGCAGAATTTGCGGGTATACCTGTTCTGCGCCAAATTCTGGTAGTTATGCTACTCTCCGGCGCACTGGCGGGCCTTTCGGGGATAATCGAGGTCGCTGGAACGACCCACCGCCTTTCCGGCACATTATCCAACAGCTACGGTTATATGGGTATCGTTGTGGCTGCGCTGGCAAACGGCTCACCATTTGGAGTGCTGGTGGCGGGTTTCTTGCTGGCTGTGTTGCTTAATGCGGGGATTGTGCTGCAAACATCCGGACTTTCGGTGAATGCTATGGTGGCGATCAACGGCGTCATTTTGATCTTTGCTGCAGTCGGAGAGATAGCCGCGCAGTACCATCTAGTGCGCAAGGCGTCAGATTCTCCTGGCGAAGCCGGCAACCAAGGACAGGAACATGTGGAAGACGAGCAAGTATGAGCCAGTTCCGGCTGATGAGACTAGATCGTTGCTGACAAAGGAGGAATCAACATGAATGTTATCTCAGGGGTTATCTGCGCGGCGATTGCCTCGGGGACTGTGATCATACTGGCAGCGATTGGGGAGCTGCTTGCTGAGCGGAGTGGTGTAATGAATCTGGGTTTGGAGGGAGTCATGGCGCTGGGAGCACTGGCTGCCATTGCCACGGAACGCGTCTTCCCCAATCCTTTTGTTGGGCTGCTGGCGGCGATTACGGTTGGCCTGTTACTGGGCGTGGTATATGCAACAGCAACGGTTTCTTTTCGCGCAAGCCAGGTACTTTGCGGGCTGGGTCTGTCTTTCTTCGGCGCTGGTCTCTCTGGGCGACTGGGTGCTCCGCTGTCTGGCTGGACGGCTCCGGTGCCTTTCCAATCGATCCGCATTCCCCTCCTGGCAGATTTACCGTTAGTTGGCAACGCTTTGTTCAACCAGCCTTTCCTGGTGTATTTTGCTTACTTCATCTTACCGCCAGTTGTCACCTTCATGCTCTACCGAACACGACATGGAATGCATTTACGCGCCGTTGGTGAAGATCCTGCGGCAGCCGACGCTTGCGGGATCCCAGTGAACAGGCTACGCTTTCTATATACTTGCATCGGCTGCGCCCTGGCCGCAACCGGTGGCGCGTACATCACCTTGGCGTTTACCCCCAGTTGGATAGAGGGGATTACCGGAGGTCGTGGCTGGATTGCCATCGCGTTGGTGATCTTTGGCGCCTGGCGGCCCCTACCGCTTGTGCTTGGTGCCCTTCTTTTCGGGTCAGTAATATCGCTGGGCTTTGTGGCTCAAATCCAGGGGTGGGGCATCCCGTCGAGCTTCCTGGCGATGTTGCCATATCTCAGCACAATTCTGCTTATGGCCATCCCGATAGCTCTGCGGTCGAAAGCAGTACGTAATCTAAGCGCCAGCCCTTCTGCATTGGGAGTTCCGTATCTACGTGAAGGTGAGTGAGTAAAGTGGACCAACCTGCCACCCACAAAGATGCTCTGCGTTATGTTGGAAGGTCAGTTTCCCGCGTGGACGCGTATGATAAGGTAACCGGGAAAGCGATTTACCCTGGCGACCTGTCACTCCCAGGAATGTTGCATGTCAAGATCCTGTTCGCGGGAAGACCGCATGCCCGTATACTGGGCATTGACATTCGTCGGGCAGAGCGATTACCCGGCGTGGTGTGTGTATTGACCGGTAAGGATGTGCCTGTGAATAGTTACGGCCTGGCGTTCAATGACCAACCAGTGCTGTGTGACCAGGTTGTGCGCTGCGAGGGGGATCAAGTTGCCGTTGTAATAGCTGAAACCGAGTCCATTGCCGCCCAAGGCCGTGACTTGGTCGAAGTTTCCTACGAAGATCTACCTCTTGTCTGCGACCCTCGCCAAGCCATGCAGCCCGAGGCGCCGCTCTTACATCCTGATTATCCGGGCAATATCTTGGATCAAATCCGGATTCGCAAGGGAGATATTGCAGCAGGTTTTGCACAGGCTGAAGTGGTCGTCGAAAGCAGCTACTATCTGCCGATGCAAGAGCACGCCTATCTGCAGCCGGAAGCTGGTCTGGCTTATCTGGACGGCGAGGTGATCGTAGTTGAATCAGCAGGTCAATGGGCTCACCATGACCAGAGGCAGATCGCCCGTAGCTTGGCCTTGCCGGAGGAACGCATTCGGGTGATTTATCGCTCTATCGGCGGCGCATTTGGCGGCCGCGAAGACATCTCGGTACAGATAATTCTAGCCTTGGCGGCTTTGAAAACTGGCCGACCGGTAAAGGTAATATGGACGCGCGAGGAATCCATTCGCGGTCATGGCAAACGTCACCAGATGTTCATCACCTCCCGCTGGGGAGCAAGGAAAGATGGCCGGGTGGTTGCTGCAGATGTCAAAATTGTGTCGGATGCCGGCGCTTATGCTTACACATCAACAATGGTCTTGGGTCACACTGCGCTCACCTGTACCGGTGTGTATGACATTCCAAACGTAAGAGTGGATGCCTATGCAGTTTACACAAATAATGTCCCAGGTGCGGCTTTCCGCGGGTTCGGCAGCCCTCAGGGATGCTTCTCGGCTGAGATGCAGATGGAAAAGATATCCGCCCGGTTGGGCATTGATCCGGTTACCATCCGCGAACGCAACCTTCTCAACCCCGGCGCTCTATTATCCACAGGCACACCCCTACCTGACAGTATCCATCTCGACCAACTTCTGAAAAAATGTGCCGAGCAGGCCGGATGGGTGCGTGACCATGACAGGTGGACACTTCTGCGAAGGGGCAGCGGGGGATCGGAAATAATGGGGCAGCGTGGTACAGGCATTGCTCTTGGCATGAAAAATGTGGGGTTCAGTTTTGGATATCCAGAGGAATCCACGGCGTTCATCATGCTGAAAGGCAGCAGGGAGATCGAGGAAGCCGTGGTCTATTTTGCCGGCGCCGAGTGTGGGCAAGGAGTAGAAACCGTGATCCAACAGATGGCCGCGGAAGTACTCGGAATACCGATGGACAGGGTCCAGCTCAAGGGCGCGGATACGGCGATCTCGCCGGAGGCTGGCAGCGCGTCTGCATCTCGATTGACACTGATGGGCGGCAATGCCATTATCGGCGCGGCGCGGAAAGCACTAGCATGCTGGCAAAATGAAGAACGACCTGCCTGGGGTCGTTATACGTACCATGCACCCTCCACTACCGGGTTCGACCCCCAGACCGGATATGCCAGGCCGCATGTAGTATTCAGCCCAGTGGCACAGTCGGTTGAAACAGAAGTGGATACGGAGACTGGTAAAATACATGTACCCCGTGTGATCACGGTGATAGATGTCGGTCAGGCCATCAACCCGACCTTGTTAGAGGGTCAGGTCGAGGGAGCGGTATCCCAGGCGATGGGCTACGCGGTAATGGAAAACTTGATCAGTCATGAGGGTCGCATCCAAACGACAAACATGGCTACGTATCTACTACCTACGGTCCTGGATGTGCCTGAAAAAGTAGAGTCAATTCTAGTTGAAAATCCGGACCCGGTAGGGCCCTGGGGCGCGCGTGGGGCTGGGGAGACTCCCTTCATCCCATTCGCTCCGGCTCTGGCAAGCGCAATTTACAACGCAACCGGTGTTTGGTACGATCAACTGCCTCTTACCCCGCAAGCAATCTTGGCTGGCTTGCGGGATAAATGCCAGTAAGAAGGTACTTGTCTGGATAGGGATGTTCACCCGTCCAGGTTAACGGAAATTAACATTTCACAATCCAAAAAAGGAGGATGTTCGATGTTGACGTCTGAATTGAAAGCTTTCATAGAACGTATTCCCAAGGCTGAACTGCACTGCCACCTGGAAGGGGCGATTCAACCCGCCACCCTATTGAAATTGGCAGCCCGGCATGAGATGAAGCTACCTTTCTCTGATGTACAGGGCGCTCAGAAGTTTTATGAGTTCACAAGCTTGAACCAGTTTCTAGACATTTTTGCCCTGGCATGCTCAACACTGAAGACCGCAGCCGATTTTGAAGAGATCACGCTCGATTTGGGCGCGGATGCTGCGCGCCAAGGAATTCTCTATCGTGAGGTCTTCTTTACTTACGCCTACCACGACCGGCGTGGCATCCCATGGGAGGAGGTGGTGCGCGGCATCGCTTCCGGGCGCGAGAAAGCAAAGCAGAAATATGGCGTGGAAATGTGGTTCATCGCAGATATTGATCGCACCATAGAACCACAAGAGGGTGTCCGCCTGGTCAAGATGGCGCATGCCAGCCGGAACCAGGCAGGCATCATTGGGGTGGGATTGGATAGCCAGGAAATCGGTTACCCTGCAATACGCCAAAAGCCGGCCTTCGATCTGGCAAAAGAACTTGGGATGCGGCGCGTGGCGCATGCGGGCGAGGACGTTGGACCAGAGAGCGTGTGGGACGCACTGCAATCGCTCGATGTCGAACGCATCGATCATGGAGTTCGTTCCATTGATGACCCACAGTTGATCAAGCTGTTGGTGGAGCGGCAGATACCTCTCACCGTTTGCCCGCTCAGCAATGTTGAATTAAAGGTTTATCCCAACCTGTCGGCGCATCCCATCAAGCGCCTGGTTGATGCAGGTGTCCTGGTGACCTTGAACTCTGACGATCCGCCGATGTTCCACTCAGATGTATTGGATAACTATGTCGGGGTCGCCGAGACTTTCAACCTGGGTGTAAAGGATATTGAAATGCTGGCGCGCAACAGCTTCCGCGCGGCTTTCCTGCCAGAGGCAGCGAAAGCAAAATACCTGGAACGCTTTGACGCGGCTGTAAACAAGGCCAGAGTCGAACTCTGGGGAACCAAAAAGGGGTAGTTTATGTCTGACATACAACTCTGTGAAAAGATTTATCAATACATCTTAGATGGCGACAGGGAGGCTATTGTGCCTGTAGTAAGGCAGGCGTTGGAAGCCGGTGAAGAACCTCTGGCATTGATCGAAGAGGTGCTCAATCCTGCTCTCAAAGTGGTTGGCGAGCAGTTCGACACCGGTAAAACCTACCTGCCGGAGCTGATCATGGCAGCCGAGGCCATGCAGGCTGCCATGGATGTGCTCAACCCCCTCCTGGTGGCACGCCAGCAGCAAATCAAGAGTCCTGGAAGGGTGGTGATGGCCACAGTTCAGGGTGATATCCACGACATTGGCAAGAATATCGTAAGTGCTGTGCTAAAAGCGAACGGCTTCGAAGTACTTGATCTGGGTCGGGATGTGCCTGCAGCGGAGATTGTGACCAAGGCCAAGGAATTCGATGCTGATATCATCGGCCTATCAGCGCTGCTTAGTACTACCTTGCCATACTGCCACGATACCGTGCGCCTCCTGGCTGAGCTCGGGCTAAAGGATCGCTTCAAGGTGTTCATCGGAGGGGGCCCGGCAAATCCGGATTATGCCGAATCGATCGGGGTAATTTACGGAGGCCCGCACGCCGAGGCAGCCGTGCAAAATATGTTGAAAGTGATGGGGAGGGCATAGACCATGGTTGATTTTATGGAGGTTATCCGACGTACTGAGACTGGTCCCTTTATTAATGAGCGCGACTTTGATATAGAGGTCATATTTAAGACCACGCGAAACCTAGCGAAGAAGTATGCCGTTCAATTCGATCGCAAAGAGCTGATCACTCAATATCCAGAAATGGTTGACGGGGCTTTCCAAGCCGGCCTAGAACTTGCCGAGATAGCCGGGATGTTTTGCATAAACACTTCTCGCCAATTAAAATTCACCCGCGCTGAATTGCTGACCGCACTACGTACTACCCCTCGCTCTTTACGAATTGGTTGGGGCAAAGACCAGCGCGTGATTCAGGCCGCTGAGTGGGGTGTGTCACGCAAACCCTTTATTTGGGCTGGTTTTTCCGGAGCACCGCTGACCGAAGATATATTCCGGGCTTCAATACGCTCCTACATCAAGGAACCCCTTGTGGATGCCCTTGGGCATGGCGGTCTGTACAACATTGACGGAATAGAGGTGCGTAGCGACTCCCCGATGGAGGTGCGTGCCACGCGCCAGGAGTTAATATACTTAAGAGAGGCGCTTGCCCGGGAAGGGCGGCCTGGCATGCCGTTTATCGGCGGTGAAAGCAGCACGACAGGACTGGGCGATCTAGCCATTTTGAGCCCCGCTTACTTACCACCAGGCGCCTTCCACTTCATTCCCACCTTGAATGAGTTGAAGATCAACTATCGCAACTTATCTAGGGTCATGGCTGGTCTCGAATACGGCGTGTATAACATCAATTTAGTCGACTCAATTATTGGCGGGTACGCTGGCGGACCGGAGGGTGCGGCAATTGTCACCATAGCAGCCTTCATCCTGGGTACGATTGTCTGTCAGGCATCAATATCACTGTGCCATCCGGCGCATAACAAATGGGTCTCCACCAGTCCGCCGGAAAGTATCTGGGCCGAGAATATCGTGGGGCAGGCTTTCGCGCGCAATTCGCCCTTGATTATCATCGGCGATGTCTGGACCAGCGCCGGGACAGGCACGAAGGATATCTTGCAGGAGATCGCCGCTATCTCCATCACCAAATCCCTTACTGGAAACAACCCGCATGGCGTGGGTGCCACTAACGGTAAATATCCGCATGGCAGCGGTCTAGACGCCCGCTGGATGGCGGAGTCAGCCTTGGCGGCGTACGACAATAAGCTGAGTCTGGCACGCGGCAACGAGATTGTCTGTGCCCTCGTGGATCGCTACGAAGACAAGCTAGCCAATCCTGATTTAGGCAAGCCGTATGATCAGGTGTATGATATGACCAAGGCCATGCCCCTGCCCTGGTGGCAGGAATTGTACGATGAGAACAAGCGCGAGTTTGCCAGGGATTTCGCCCTGAAGATCTAAAGACCCCATTTATTCGTTGTTTTACTGGTATGACTGTTCAATACGGGCATCTGGTGCAGATGCAGGGATTGGGTTTGCAATTGCCTGTCGGTTGTTCCTGACCCTGCCTTATTTTTTTGCCATCCTGGTCATGATGAGCAGCTGCGCTCGCTCGCAAGCGCCGCAATCGTTGGGTGTCCCATACAACCGCGAGTAATCTTATTTTTGGAGAGGAAATGTCTAGCCTTCTCATCAAGAATGGATACCTCATTACGATGGACGTTGAGGCGCGCCAATTCTCGGCGGATATTTTGATCCTCGGCGATAAAATCCAGAAGATCGGGCAGGGCATTGACGAGGCCTCCGACAAGATGATTGACGCCAGCGGGATGCTGGTGCTGCCCGGCTTCGTCCAGGCACACATTCACCTGTGCCAGTCGCTCTTCCGCGGCCAGGCCGATGACCAGAACCTGCTCCAGTGGCTGGTGGCCATCACCACGCTGGAATCGCAACACACGCCGGAAACGCTCTATGCTTCCGCCCGCCTGGGGCTGGCCGAGATGATCAAATCGGGTGTGACGGGCGTGATAGATATGGGCACGCTGCATCACCAGGACAGCGTCTTCCGCGCCATCCAAGAATCGGGCATCCGCGCCCAGGCCGGCAAGGCCATGATGGACCTGACCGAGAACCTGCCGCCCGCCCTGCAAGAAACAACCGAGCAATCCCTGAAGGAGAGCATGGATCTGCTCCACCGCTGGCATGGCCAAGCGAACGGACGCATCAAATACGGCTTTGCCCCGCGCTGGCAACTGTGGAACACCGAAGGTCTGCTCAAGGAGATCAAGCAGGAGGCCGACCGGCACGGCGCGGGCATTCATGGACATGCGGGGGAGATCCACGATGAAGTCCCACAAATGCTGCGCGAGCGCGGCCGCCGCAACCTGAAATATCTGGAGCACATCGGCGTGGTCGGCCCGAACGTGCAGATGGCGCACTGCATCTGGCTGGACGACGCCGAAATGTGCGTCTTGGAGGAGACTGGCACCCACGTGCTGCACTGTCCGTGCTGCAACTTGAAACTCGGCTCCGGTATCGCTCAGGTGCCTGAGATGCTAGCGCGCGGCATCAATGTCGCCCTCGGCTCGGACGGCGCGCCGAGCAACAACAACCTTGATATGTTCATCGAGATGCGCGTCGCCTCTTTGATCCACAAGTACCGCCTGGGCGCGGAGGCCATGCCTGCTGCCGCCGTCCTGCGCATGGCAACGCGCGGCGGGGCGAAAGCCCTGGGCTTGGGCGGCGATGAACTAGGCTCGCTGGAGGTTGGCAAAAAGGCCGACCTGATTATTCTCGACGACGGCGGCTTGCACGCCGCGCCGCTCCCGGACTTCGAGCGGGATGACCCCGTCAAGCGTATTGTCTCCGCGTACCAGTCCGCCAGCGTGCGGGCCAGCATCATTGATGGACGGGTGGTCATGGAGAATGGCAAACTGCTGACGATGGTCGAAGATGAGGTTCTGGCGGAAGCCCGCAAAGCATGGAAGGCCATCGCCAGGAAAGTGAGCGCGGGATGACCATTCCAAACCAATATGCACAGTTGATCGCAGCCATCGAGGAGGGGAACGTGGATAGCGGGGTGGCCGAAGCGAAACGTCTTGTCAAGGTGAAGGAGCAGGCTCCATAGGTTGTCAATGCTGCTGATGAAGGTGGCTATTCCAGCTATGATCCGGTAACGGAAGGCCCATTCAGGGAAATGAACGTGTCCCAGCAGTTGGTAGAGGAATTTTCCCGTCGCGATGATCGGCGGGATAAAGACCAACATCAGCCCAAAGGCCAGTAGCGGGACGGCAATAATTAAGATGCAGCCGATGCCGCGCCAGATGGGGTTCATCCCCCTCTTTGCAAGCTACTTGGGTTGGTATTTTGTGTATTTTCCCATGTCAAATCCCCATTTAGGTAGACACTGTCTGCCCTTAGAATTTGGATGCGTCTTCAATCGCCTGCACGATCTTGTAATAACCCGTAACTTATTCGATACTACTACTCACTCTCCATCCTGCTCGCAATCCCGGCAAAGTTACGATGCCTATCCATCGTCAACTGCCCACGCATGTACGCCAGAGCGTGTTCGCTCGTGTATCTGGTCTTGTCTTGAAACGCTTTTGAAAGCGCTCCCAGTGTTGCTGAAGCTTTTGCCCAAGCGTCTTGATTCTCTCAAATAGTCCCTTTCCAAGGTCCTGGCACTTCCTGTTTTAACGAAGTCACAACTCCTGCCCACCGGCAGGCGGTTTCTGCGTTCTCTGTCAGCCGTTTGGCAATATAGGTTGAGAAACAGGTGTCTCCCCTGCCCGTCCGACCCGCCAGGGAGCGCGGAGTAAATGGGGCAGTATGGAACTTCCCGTCAGCAAGAACGGTCACCCCCGAGGTTTGAGTTAATATGATCTCTTTCGGCCCGAGTGAGTGCAGTTTGAGGGCAGCCTCATGGAGGTCTGACAATCCGGTCAGAAATTCAGCCTCTGCTTTATCTACCTTAAGGTAGGTGATGCATTTCAGTCCTTCAACCATTTCCACCCAGGGTTGGAAGATTAAGTCATTCTCCACCGGTACACGCACAAACCCTTGAATATCCATCCCAACTGGGGCTCTTATGGATAATGCTTGCAGGAGAGGCAGATCAACTTCACCTGCAAATATGGGAGAGAGCATGATCACTTTTGTTTTAAGATCCGGGATCTCTGCAAGGTTGTATTTTCCGCCAAATCCGATCGGTTTGCAAATACGGGTTTCCATATTTGAGGAGGAGTAATAATTGGCAATCCCTGAAGTTCCCTCTGCTTGGCTGGCAAACACCTCCACACCTTCGGACCGCAATTCTTCCAAGCGTGGAAAGTCATCCGGGTGCAGGCGTGTGACCACTGCAACGCTCGCTCCGAGCCGTTTAACCACAATACTACCGTAATAGACTCCCCCGCCTGATGCAATTTCTTCAACGCCATCGACGATCAATTTGTCTTTGGCAAAATTGCCGATCATCACAATATCAAATTCAGGCATGTCTCTACTCGCCGGGCAAAACTTGGATGCAGCCTTCCGCACATCCAACGGTCACTTGTTCGCCTTCCGGGAAGAGTTCCATCACATATGGGTCTGTTTCCAATCCAGTGATCAATTGCCCGCTTACTTCAACATCATATTCGATCACATTGCCAAGATAGACAGCCCTGCGAATGACCCCCTTGAATAACTCGCCTGTTTTCTTTATGCGGATCATCTCAGGACGGATGATTAAGGTGACTGCTTCCTGCTTATTAAAATCCCGCTGTATGTTCGTGAGTTCAATGATCTCGCCAAGCGCTTTCACTGTCAAATTACTTTCGTTCTTCTCTCGAACCTCTCCCGGAACAAAATTAGCCCGTCCGATGAAATCTGCTACAAATCTGCTGTTCGGAAAACGATAAATTTCCACCGGGGTGCCAATTTGCTCGATGATACCCTGGTTCATTACCACAATTCTGTCCGAGAGCGTCATGGCTTCGATCTGATCATGGGTAACATAAACGCTGGTGATGTTCATCTCTTTCTGGATGCGCCGGATCTCGGTACGCATTTCTTCACGTAATTTCGCATCCAAATTTGAAAGCGGTTCATCCATCAAAAGAACTTTTGGCTCCATAATTAAAGCGCGTGCCAGCGCCACGCGTTGTTGCTGTCCGCCTGAAAGCTGGGTTGGGGCTCGATCTCCATACCCTTCCAGGTGAACCAGTTCAAGAACTTTGTTTACCCGTTCTTTGATAACAGATTTGGATAGCCTTTGAACATTCAACCCATAAGCGATATTTTCAAAGACGGTCAGGTGCGGGAATATCGCGTAACTCTGAAAAACCATCGACATTTCGCGTTTATGCGGAGGCAGCGAGTTGATCTCTTGACCATCCAGGATGATCTTGCCCGAGGTCGGAAACTCGAAACCGGCGATCATTCTCAAAGTGGTTGTTTTGCCACATCCACTGGGACCGAGCAAGGTGACCAATTCACCCTTTTCTATATCAAGACTTACATCGTGAACCGCCGTGACTTCACTTGCTGCTCCGCGTGGAGGAAACACTTTTGTGATATTTTCCAGGGTCAGGTACATTGATATACCTCGATCTTCAAGAATTAAAAACCTTGGCTCATATCTACTGAGCCCCTGCCTTTGAACATCTTATTAACGATCAAGTTGAGTACAAGAATGGCGATCATAACGAAGATGATGATGACCGTTGAGTATGCTGCCGCGATGCTCACCCCGCCTTGTTCCCATTCGCTCAAGATCGAGGCGGTCACGATTCTCCATTTGGCGTTGACCAGGAAAATGATCGCTGATAGGCTGGTCATATGCCTGGTGAAGCTGAAGATCAGGCCTGCAAACAATGCTGGCAGGATGAGCGGGAGAGTGACTTTTCGGAATGTGTATTGTGCATCCGCGCCCAGAATATTGGAGGCTTCTTCGATAGATGGATCGATCTGCTGCAGCGCAGCGACCCCTGAGCGGACAGAGGCAGGCAGGCTGCGCACAATGAATGCAGCCATAATGATATAAGCTCCTCCAACCATTGCAAAAGGTATCCCAACAAAAGATAGCGCGCACGGTATGGCGAGCCCAAGCGCCCCAAGACCAATCCGGAAGCCTTTCCTCTGCGTGCCTTGTAAAAGGATTACTCCTGCAAACAAGAGGGCGACCGCCAGCAAGGATGGGGTCGGTTGAACGAGCACCTTAATATAATCTGAAATTTGGAAGATGGCGTTGCTCCAGAACCCTCTTTCCAGGGATCGGCTGAAATCAGCAATTGGTTTTGATAATACCACTGCCCAATTCGTGGACATCACATAAACACCGATCAGGACGGTGATCAATGGTTTTGAGAATTTTCTCTGTGTGATCATTAATATAATCGCGATCACCACATACAATCCTCCGAGATAAAAGAACATTCTCACTGGATCTACTTTTGTAAGCCCCACACCAAAAGCAGTTCCAATGATCAGGATGATGATCCGTTCAGCCGCATTTTTTCCGACGACCTGTGCGTAGAACAACGCCAAAATTGCATAGATTGCGATTGCCAGAGCGAGGGGTGGTTTGTTAAACGCCAAGATAAAACCAATACCAAGGATGGTGCCAGGAACTGCGCCGCCGAGGTTGGATGTAAAATCCAATACAACTTTGCCGGAAAAATTTTTCCTGACCACCAGCCATGCAATGATCATTCCCAATATTGCTGCAAATGGGGTGGCCAGAGCGCTCAGGAAAGTGGTATCCAAGATCGCTTCAACACCGCGCGTGATGGTCATGGACCAATGTTTTAATGTCGGCGCAAAATTCACACCCCAAGCGGTGCTGAAAGAGCCGTAAAAGATCGAGGCGTATAATAGGAGGATGAAAGCAATGATCAGATAAGCCGTAATATTGAAAATCCATCGGATGATCGGGTCTTTTTCAACGATCTGAGAACCGGCTGGCTTTCCTGTAACAGAAATATAGGTCCGGCGATTTACGTAATAACGTTGGACGAAGAAAATGACCATCGTCGGAATGATCAATACGAGAGATAACGCGGAAGCTTTCTGGTAGTTATACTCTCCGATCACTGCCAAAAAGATCTGGGCTGATAAGACTGTCTTGTTACCCGCAATGAATAACGGATTTCCCAGGTCGGCCAGGGACTCCACAAATAATAGCAGAAAAGAACCTGCAATTCCCGGGATCAGGAGTGGCAAGGTGATCGTCCTGAACAAGTGGAACCGGCCTGCGCCCAAACTGGCTCCTGCTTCTTCCATGGCCGGGTTCAACCGCTCAAGCATCGCTTTGAGTATCAAATAAGAGACAGAGAAAAAGGTGATGGTTTGGACAATAACCAATCCATCCAGCCCATAAATATCATTCATCCCTTTAACAAATTCGATCCCGAAAAGTTTATGCGTGATCAAGCCATTACGGCCGAATAACAAGATCATGCTCAATGCCAAAGCAAAGGGCGGTGAAACAGTCGGGATGAGCGCCAGCCAATGCACCAAGCGTTTTCCGGGGATTTGGCAGCGTACGATTGCATACGCAAAGATGAAGCCAACCAGGCTTCCCGCAGTGGCTGTCCATAACCCCATCTGCATGGTATCGGTAAATGATCTTCGAAGCGCAGGCCCATAGTAATTGTCAAAATAGCGTGCAAAGTAGGTGACATCCCAAGCGCCTTCTTTGGAGACAAACCCACCAGCGGCTGAGCGATACAAAGGATAAATAACAAATACAAAAATAAAAATGCCTGAGAGCAGCAGGCTTATGGAGAGTACAGGATCTCTGCCGATGAGGGAAAACTCGCGAATTCTTCTGGTAAAGCTTGAGGATTTTTGTGTGGGAGAATCTGGATTAGTTGAAGTGGTCTGCATAATCCTCCTAAGAATTGAAATCTGGGCGGCACAAGCCGCCCAGATTTCAACGGTTAATACTATTGTTTCAGGTTTTCAGCGTTGGCAATTTCATTGGTGAATTTGTCTACGTTGGCAGTCTTGTTCTCGCCACACCAAATGAAATTATAGTCTATCAGATTTGCTTCCATCAATTCGGGGTGGGAGAGCTCAACACCATTGACCGTAGGAGCCTGATAGGCGTGGTATTTCGGTCCCAGTGCCTGTCCTTCAGAAGAGATTGCCCAGTCAAACCACAACTTGGCAGCCTGAATGTTCTTGGCACCCTTCAAAATTGCTTCACCACCAATTTCGTAGCCGGTACCTTCAGCAGGGAAGGTCAGAACCAGGGGCATCTGGTTGTTCTCGATTTCGTTCACAATATCGTGAGAGAAAACAATCCCCACTGCCCCTTCACCTAGTCCTACAAATTTAGCAGGCGCGGCGCCACTTTTCGTGAAGTATTCCATCTGGGCAGCATACTTCTTAAGATATTCCCATCCAGCCTCTTCACCACGTATCTGGAGAATTGTGCAAAGGGCTGTGTAGGAAGTGCCGGAAGATGAGGGGTGGGCAACTATCACCTGATCGGCAAACTCGGGTTTCAGCAGGTCGTCCCATGAGGTGGGTGCTTTAGCATCTGGATGGGCGGCAAGCCAATTGGTGTTGGTGGCAAAGCCAAGCGTTCCAACATAAACGCCAACCCACTGATTGTCAACATCTTTCATTAACGTTGGATTGTAGAGGTTGGCATAATTCGGAGAATCATAGGGCTCGAGCAAACCCTGGCCTTTTGCTGAAACAAAGCTGTCGATGGGGCCTCCCCACCAGATATCAAAGGTAGGGGCATCTTTTTCAGCTACGACACGGGCCAAGGCTTCACCGGAAGACATACGAACATAGTTTACGGTGATTCCATATTTTGCTTCGAACTCCTGTTTCATACCCTGGCACCATTCTTCTTGTGGGGTGCAGAGGACGTTGAGCTCAGTGTCAGTGATGACAGGAGGAGCTTCGGTGGGAGCTTCGGTTACCACGGGAGCTTCGGTAACCATGGGGGCTTCTGTAGCAACTGGAGGTTCTGTTGCTACAACGGCGGGTGCGCAGGCTGGAAGGATCATTACGACCATTAGAGCCATGCACAAAAGCAAACCAATTTTTTTCGGCATTTCTTTTCTCCTTATGATTTTGAATGGGCACAGAATTGTGCCTGGTTTTTGTTGTTCTCAGACTACTGCCTGAGAACAATGGATTATCATTTATAGCATTTTTTTAATTACTCTACAAGTGATAAATGATACAATAGCGCAAGTTATTTTCTGTAAAATCACGATCAAGTGCTTACTTTGATGAAAAAACAGACTACTCTGAACCCTTCGACAGGCTCACCTGTGCCTGCGGCACTGGCGCAGGCAGGGCAGGCTCTTGAAGCGAGTCAGCGAGTCAGCGGGGCAGCGAGTCGGCCGGCCAGCGAGTCGGCGGGGCAACGAGTCAGCGGGTGAGGGGATAACCTGCAATGCCGATATGCGTCCGGCCGAAGTGCGCAAGCATTGTGGCCTTGATGAGACCGGTCAATCCCTGATGAAATCCGCGATGAGCCAGTTACAGCTCTCGGCGCGCGGCTATCACCGCGTGCTGAAGCTGGCGCGCACGATTGCGGATCTGGCAGGGAGTGAAGCGATCCAACCTGCGCACCTGGCCAAGGCGCTGCAGTACCGGCCAAGATTGTTATTATCTTGACCAAAGAGGGTTCCAACCAATTCGGGCCGCGTGCAGGAAACCGTATCCCCGGCATGATGCTCCACCGGCAGCCACAGTCGTCCATACGTCGGGCTTTGGAAACCGACCACCCCGGCCTGGTACCCCAGCCGGATCTCATCTGACATGCGTCCATAAGCCGCATTCGGATACGCCCGGCTGGTGTTCGAGACGGGCAGACCGGTGAGATCACCAGCGTATTGTAGTCCACGCCCCTGCGAGCGCAATACTGCCAGCTCATGCTCCAAAAATGGCTGGCTGATACTTTCCAACGCCGCCACCAGCGCCAGGGCTTCCTCCCAAATCAAGCTTTTCAAGGTCCGGCTGACACCACTGTAGTCTGCCCAACCAGACTGTCCCCCGGCTTCTGCCACTGCCAGATCTTTATCCAACGGGTGCGCTGCCAGGCTGATCTCTTGCAACTGCTTCAGACCCGACATGATCGCCACTAGAAATTCAATCACTTTCGCTTGCGGCGTGTGCGCATACACCTTTTGGCTGAACTTGACTGCCTCTATGCCTGAAACCAGGCCTATCTCCCGGGCGAAATGTCCCAGGGAATCAATAGGGCGTGTTGGGTGCTTTGTCCTTGGGCTATATCCATTCCTGTTTGCTGATATGGCTCAAGGGTACGTCATCCTTATTCAGTTGGTAATGTTTGTTTTTGCACGTTTTTCACGATTCGCCTTATGATTGCACAACCGTTACCCTAGAACCGCCAGGTTCAAGGTTCAAGTCCTCGGCGAGGAGCCAAAAGACGCCCCGCCTTCGCGCGGGGTGTTTTGCTGGGTCGAGGTTCCCACAGGGGGGAGGGTATTCGAGTTTCTTTCGTGCGGCATTGACTTTTCAGATTGCTTCCCGTAAACTTGGCACATGCGGAATCGTTTTCTTTACATTTTGTTTATTGCTGTTGCGGCTGCATTGTTGGGGTCATGCCGCGGCGCAGTTGACGCTCCATCGCCCACGTCTGCCGCCACGCCATTTCCACTTGACCCGGCTGTGCAGCACTCTAGGCGCGCACAAGAGTATATTCAGCAGGGAGAGTATGAACAGGCCATTGCCGAGTTGAGCGCGGTTATTCAACTCGATACCGATAGCGTATCTATGGCTATGGCTTATTACCAGCGCGGCCTGGCGTATGTTGCGCTGGGGGATTCAGCGGCGGCCCTGGCCGACTTTACGCAGTGCATTAACCGGGACCAGGCATTTACGCGCGCCTATTTGGCGCGAGGTTCGCTCTATACCAGCCTGGGGCAGATCGAACAGGCCATTGCAGATTACAGCCGCGTCATCGAACTGGAACCGGAAGGCGTCAGCGCTTATATCAATCGGGCTATGTTGTACGATGCCAGTGAAAAATATGATCTTGCGATCGCTGATTACGACCGGGCGATCCTCCTCTCCCCGGGTGAGGCGGCGCTCTATAATAATCGCGCGGCTGCCTATTTCCGCATGGGGGATGAGGCTGCGGCGCTGGCGGATTTCAACCAGGCCATCCAGATTGACCCCGCTTACGCGCAGGCTTACTATAATCGCGGCCGCCTGTGCATGGCCGGCCAGGATTGGGAGGCCTGCATTGCTGATTTTTCCCAGGCAATTGACCTGGCGCCTGATCTGGCTGATGCTTATTATCGGCGCGGGCTGATCTATTACACGATGCAGAATTTTGAGTTTGCCCTGGCCGATTTCGACCGCCTGGCCGGGATTGCTCCCGACGCGCCAGAGAGCTATTATTACCGGGCGCTTACCTATGCCGCCTTGGGCAGGAATGAAGAAGCGCTGGCAGATTTCAGCCGCCTGATTGCGCTGCAGCCAGGTAACGCATCCTATTATTTCAATCGTGGTGTCATCTACGAGCGGTTGGATCAGCTTGAGCCGGCCGCTGCGGATTACACGCAGGCGATTGCCTTCGCGCCCGACGACCCGGCGGCATACAATAACCGGGGGAATATCTACCTTGAGATGGGAGAATATATCCTGGCGGTGGATGATCTAACCGCTGCCTTGACGCTCGATCCCGAATATGGATTGGCATACGAGAATCGCGGCCGGGCTTGCCTGGCTTTGGAACAATACCAGGAAGCGCTCGATGATTTCACCCGCCTCATTGAACTCCAGGAACTCCAGCCTGGGGAAGTCAGTGGATATCTCTACCGCGCCGTCACCTATTACAATTGGGATAAAATGCAACCGGCCATTGCTGACCTGGATAAGGCGATTGAAATCTCTCCCGATAATTCCCAGGCCTACTATTGGCGCGGCGCGGCTTACACGCGAATGGGGTATTACGACCAGGCCATCGCAGATTTCAGCATGGTCATCAATCTCGCACCCGATGACGCCACGGCATATTACAACCGGGGGTTGATCTATAAATACCTGGGCCAGTGGCAGAACGCGATTGCTGATTTTCAACGCTGCCTGGAACTCAAGCCGGATGCCGACCTCCAGCAACAGGCGCAAGATCGGTTGGCTGAGATGGGAAAGTAACATACGAGGAATTTGGATATTTGATGTATACT
>Ga0163200_1000104_pt1 | contig 38669 bp, 36 predicted proteins | sample PL_2010_200m_FD_113535 | JGI IMG/M metagenome (GOLD analysis project Ga0163200, IMG submission 113535) | Freshwater microbial communities from Powell Lake, British Columbia, Canada to study Microbial Dark Matter (Phase II) - PL_2010_200m | ecosystem: Environmental > Aquatic > Freshwater > Lake ... | reverse complement strand
GAAACAAAGTCGCTTGCCCATCAAAACCATTGGGGAAGCCTGTCGGCAACAAGCACAGGCGCTCATCGAAGCGCTCATTCTGTATGCTTCCAAGCAACTTGAGCAAGGCCAGAAAGCCAATGACCTATTCGCTTATTTGTTCGCCAAGCAGCAGGCATGTGCTACGGCTTGACGATTTGCCGTCCTACGCCAAAATACAACTATCGAGGATTTTATCTCAGGTTATCACAAATGTGAACAAGGCGCAAAGGGTATTAATTGAATCCCATAGCCCCCGCCGTGATCCATCCTACTGTCTGGCCTCCTGCAACCGCTCTGCCAGCCAAATCTTGATGACGGACTGGCGCGTCACGCCCAATCGCCGCGCCTCGTTGTCGAGGGCAGTGATCATCCAGATGGGAAAGTCCACGTTGACGCGCTTCTGCTCCTGCCCCGGACGGCGCGCGCGGGAAAGGTCGAGATCTTCGAGGACGGATTCGCCTTCGTCGAACTTTTTATCGAACTCAGCGGCTTTCATAGAGTTCCATCTCCTCATCTCTCGAGCGCCGCACCGATATGATGCGGGTGTTCTCGCCGCGATACGTAATCACGGCTGACCAGAATTTACTGTTGATCTGACCGATCACTAAATAACGCGGTTCGTCCACCGTTTTGGCGGGGATTTCGAGGCGGTTTTCATCACCCCACAAGGATTGCGCCTCATCGAAATCAATCCCGTGCTTTTTACGGTTCGAAAGGCTTTTGTCTGGATTGTATTCAAACGGCATGGTATATAAATTATACCATTATCAACCGGAAATTCAACCAGCCATCGCCGTCTGGCTTTTTTGCAATTTCCGCAAGGCGAGCAGCGCCAGCGCATTGAATCCCACCGCTCCCGCTGCGACCGCCAGGAAGCCAAAGCCATACAGCAGGGGCGCAAGCGGCGCGCCCAGAGCGCGGCCAAGCGAGAGGGCCGCCACGTTGAAGGACATCAGCGTGGCGCGCACGCCGGGCAGCACCTCGGTCATCAGCGGGATGCTGCTCACCAACGTGAACTCGAAGGTAATATAAAAGAAGAAAAGGCCGGTTAACGCGCCGGCCTCCGTCTGCCCGAGGAATGGCAGGGACAGCGCAGCCAGGCTGTTTGCGATCAGGCCGATGGCGATGGCGCGCGGCTTGCCGAGCCGATCTACAAAGGCGGCCACCAGCCCCTCGCCGCCCAGTTCCGAGAGGCCGATGACCGCCGAGGCCGCGCCCAACGCGGCGATCTTCAGGCCGAAGGAATCCTCCAGCCAGACGCCAAAGATGAGATTGACCACCTCGTTGGCGGTGCTGGCGAAAAGACCGACGGCCAGGCCGGCCAGCGCAGGGACGTAGGTCAGCACCGAGCGGAAGTTCACCCACACAGGCGTCCTGTCCGCGCGCGGCTCCTCGTCCTTCGGTAACATGAAGCTGATGCCGACGAACGTCAACGCGCCGAGCAGGGTCAGGAGCGGGAAGGGCGCCATCCAGCCGGCGCGGGCGATCAGGAAACCCATCAGCGGCACGCCGAGGACGAAGGCCAGCGACCAGCCGAACTCGGTCACGGCGATGGCCAGTCCGCGCCGCTGGTAGGAGATGCGGTCACTGAGGTAGGCCTGCATCGCCGGATCGAAGATATATTTGCCGAGCGTGGTCAGGGAGAGCGCGACGGCGAGCACCCAAAAGGTCGGCCAGAAGACGACCAGCGCCGCACCGAGCGTGAACAGGCCGACGCCGAAGAGCATAACGAGCTTGCGTCCGTGGCTGTCGGCCACCGAAGCGGTGAACGGGCCAAAGGTCCCGACCAGGCTGCGGGCCGTCAGGGCCAGGGACATGCTCGTCAAGTCCACGCCCAGGCCGCGCGCGAAGACTGCCAGGAATGGATAGACCATCCGGTGGGCGGTGTTCAGCACGGTGCGGATGGCGGTGAAGGCGGGGAGGGTGCGATTCATCGAATCATCACTTCCTCATCCACCACCTCGTCAATTGCCAGGAGGCCAGGAGAGTAAGCAGGATCAGGATGATGAAAAACACCTCGATCTTCACATTCCCCGAACCGAAGATCGGCGAGGGCGGCGGATGCAGAACGTTGCCCGCCTGGTTCAAGACGAAATTCAACGAGAGGGCGTAAGCCAGGTTGGCCAGCGAAGTCCAGGGGAGTTTAGCGATCAGCGCCAATCCAATCTGGAGCGAGACGCCGGCGATGGCAAAGATGACCGCCACGCGGAAACGCGGCTCGGAGAGGAACAACCCGTTCCAATTGGCCTGCATGGCCCACAGCGAGAGGGGCAGGTAAGTCACCCAAAAGACGATGCCGGTGCGACCCAGGGCCTGCGACCAGTGGTGGGCGGACTCGCGCCGCGTCAGCAGGCCGATCAGCCCCATCATTGCCGCCGCCAGGATGACGATTTGCGCGCTCAACACCCAGGCGCCGTGCAGGTAAACGATGCGCACGTTCTCGCCCAACGACTTCTCCTCTGGCCCGAAGAAGGTGAAGACGGCGATGAAGAGCAGGATCAGGATGAACCATACAAAGGGGGATCGTAATCTGGACATGGGCGCAATTTTACCGCATAAAGTGAGTCACCTCCAAAGTGACAGCCTTTTGTGGGGTGGCGTTGTATGTGGGTAAACCTGTAGCCATCTGTCATTCTGAGCCGCGAAGCGGCGAAGAATCTCCAATATCGGGTGAAATCTGAGATTCTTCGCTCCCTTTGGTCGCTCAGAATGACACGTGCGAAAGGGGACCACCATGTTAGCCACTCCCCCAAATCCTACACAAAAAACACGCATTGTTCTAACATAACCTTTACGAACGGGAGCTATACTTTGGCGGGCTGATCCCGCTGGCGCTGCTGGGCCTGCTGCTCTACGGCGCTTACCGATTGGGAAAGAGACGAGCCAGCATCGCCACGACCGCGCCTGCCGCTCCGGCCCCGGCCCTGACGCGTACCTGCGCCAAATGCGGCCAACCAATCCAAGATGACTGGAAGAACTGCCCGTATTGCGGCAAGAAGCAGTAGAGAAAAACGCATTCTCCTCAACCATGCGTCCCGACACATTCGTGCCGGGACGCATGGCGTTTCGCGCTCATGCTACCTCTTCAACGTTCGATACTTCACCCGATGGGGGGTAAGCTCCTTGCCGAACCGTTCCCGCATGAAGGCCTCGTAGTCTGACCAGTTGCCGAGGAACAGGCGCGCCTGGCTGTCGCCTTCGAAGGCCAGGATGTGGGTGCAGATGCGGTCGAGGAACCAGCGATCGTGGCTGACGACCACCGCGCAGCCGGCGAACTGCTCCAGCGCCTCCTCCAGCGCCCGCAGCGTGTTCACATCCAGATCGTTGGTCGGCTCGTCAAGCAGCAGCACGTTCGCCCCCTCCTTGAGCATTTTCGCCAAGTGGACGCGGTTGCGCTCCCCGCCAGAGAGAACGCCGACCTTCTTCTGCTGGTCGCTGCCCAGGAAGTTGAACGAGGCCACGTAAGCGCGCGAGTTCATCGTGCGGCTGCCCAGCGTGAGCGTCTCCTCGCCGCCGCTGATCTCCTCCCAGACGGTTTTCTGCGGGTCGAGGTTGCGGGACTGGTCGGCGTAAGCCAGTTTGACCGTCTCGCCGATGCGGATGCTGCCGCTGTCGGCCTGTTCCTGCCCGGTGATCATCTTCAGCAAGGTGGTCTTGCCTGCCCCGTTCGGCCCGATCACGCCGACGATGGAACCGGGCGGGATCTTGGCCGAGAAATTCTCCAAGAGTAGCCGGCCGCTCCCTCCTCCGTCGGGACAGGCGTAGCCCTTGGTGATATCCTCGAACTCGAAGACGATGTCTCCCAGGCGCGGACCGGGCGGGATGTAGATTTCCTGCTCGCCGCGGTACTTTTCCACCTCCTGCGAGAGCAGTCTTTCGTAAGCCGTGAGGCGCGCCTGACCCTTGGCCTGCCGCGCCTTCGGCGACATGCGGATCCACTCCAGCTCGCGCTCGAGGGTCTTCTGCCGCTTCGATTCGGTTTTTTCCTCGCGGCGCAGGACTTCCTTCTTCTGCTCCAGCCAGGACGAGTAGTTGCCCTTCCACGGGATGCCGTAGCCGCGGTCGAGTTCCAGGATCCAGCCAGCGACGTTATCCAGGAAATAGCGGTCGTGGGTGACGGCGATGACCGTGCCTTTGTAGTCGCGCAGGTGATGTTCGAGCCACGCAACGGATTCGGCGTCCAGGTGGTTGGTGGGTTCGTCGAGCAGGAGGATGTCGGGTTCGGTGAGCAGCAGCCGGGTCAGCGCGACGCGGCGGCGTTCCCCGCCCGATAAAATCTTGATGGGCGTATCCGCAGGTGGGCAGCGCAGCGCGTCCATCGCCAGTTCCAGGTGGGAGTCTAGATTCCAGGCGTCGTGCTTGTCGAGCTGCTCCTGGAGTTTGGCCTGTTCGGCGATCAGGGCATCGAAGTCTGCATTTGGCTCAGAAAATAAAGAGTTGACATCGTCGAAGCGGGCGAGCATGTCCGTGATCGGCTGGACGGCTTCGCGCACCACTTCGATGACGGTTTTGGACTCATCGAGTTTTGGCTCCTGCTCGAGCATGCCGACGCTGTAGCCTTTGCTAATGGCGATCTCGCCGACGTAGTCCTTGTCCACGCCGGCCATGATGCGCAGCAGCGTGGACTTGCCCGCGCCGTTGAGGCCGAGCACGCCGATCTTCGCGCCGTAATAGAAGCCGAGCGAGATGTCGCGCAGGACCTGCTTGTTCGGGGGGTGGATGCGCCCAACGCGCAGCATGGAATAAATGACTTGGGTATCGGAGGGCATGGTTTAGGGAGGAGAGAATAGAGAGTAGAGAATAGGGAATGGTGGGGGAATTTTACCGTAAAAAGTCGCAGGAGCCAGCCAGGGATTTCAATCCCTGGCTGAAAAACCAAGTCCGCTCGAAGCGGACTGGGGACCGGCGCAGCCGTCTTGAGACGGCTTTGTAATCTCAGCCGGGGGATTCCATCCCCGGCTGCTACCTCCTAAAAAATCCAAAAACTGGTGATTGACTCGCCGCCATAAGGATGGTATCATGCCTGCCGTAGGATACCAGCAGTTCGCGTTGAATAAGAAACGATGTCGGCTCACGGTTCAATCCGTGGGCCTTTTTGTTTGACTGTCCGTGGAACACGGGTATCACACCAACCCACTTTTCTTTTTTGCCTAAAGGAGGCAAATACAATGTCAGATCGTATCACCGGCACAGTCAAATGGTTCAACGGCGGCAAAGGCTACGGCTTCATCACCCGCGAGGGCGGCCCGGACGTTTTCGTCCACTACTCCGCCATCCAGGGCGATGGCTTCAAGAACCTCGAAGAAGGCCAGAAGGTCGAATTCGAGGTAGAGCAAGGCCCCAAGGGCCTGCAGGCGACCAACGTCACCCTGGTCCCGTAACAGGATCGTGCCCAATAGAAATCCTGATGCTCCGGCATTAGGATTTTTTGTATCCGGTTATTTAGCTTCGTAATACTTCCTCAATAAAACCAGAACCCTCGTCGTCCAATCGAAGGCGCGCGGCGGTCTTCTCGATCGCTTCGAATGACTGGCCTGGTTTGGACATCACGACTGAATTACGCCAGGTTGTCTTTCCTACAAATTACGCCTCTTGCCTGTTTAGCTTGTCACTGGCAAGACGGTTCAAACTAACTCCAGATTCTGCTGCTTCGATTGCCAGCCGCCGATGTAATTCTGGTGGTATTCGCACCATGAACTTCCCGCTGTATTTTTTGACAGCAATAGGGTCAGGCACAGGCTCTCCGCTTGCTTCTAAATCCGCAACCACTTGAGCCACTGTCTGACGGATGCCTTTCAAGGCTTCTTCGGGCGATGGTTCCAACCAGCTCAGACTCGGAAATTCAGCACAAAGGCCGACATACTCATTGTCTTCCTCTGACCAGGTTACACGGTATGTATATCGGTCATTCTGTAGCATCACTTTGCGCCTCCAGGCGTTCAATCGCTTTCAACACTTGTCTTACCTGATATGCTTTTGCCATTCCCTTGTCATTCTGGATATTGACTCGTGGGTCGCCCGGCCAGGGCGTTTTGTAGATTCGGTGACTGCTGCTTTTTTGCCGAGCCTCACCAAGCAAGGAATCGCATACTTTGCAAAGGTCTTGAAAACGAATCCCTTTAGGATTGCGTCGCATTTCAGCGATGATACCTTCAACCTTTGCCATGCGGTTATGATACCACTATTGATACTGCTGTCAAGTGAGTTTTGTATCCCCATCCTCTCTCGCGCGTAGACACTCGCCCAACCAAACAGCATCCGTTCCCGTCCGCGAGTCCGTTGCGGAATGTTATTTCAACAGGGGTTTGACTACATTCCAAAGATCAGGCGTTTCCAAAACTTCTCCAAATGCTTTGACCCACTCTTCAATCCGCCTTACATCCAGGTTTGGATATTTTTCCGCGATGGTCCGAATATCCTCCAAATCCTTTGGACGATTGGCAACGGCTTTCATAATGATCAGGTCTTCGGGAGTTGGCAGGCGTAACTGCAAAGCATCATCCACCTCATGCAGGATGCTGCGCTCAACCATTTCCTCTTCAAACGGCAAGGCTCCAAGAGAAATATCAATGCCTGTGTCTGTCAAAGTATGCCTCAAGAGCAAAACGCGGTTTTTTCGCGCAAATTGAATCGCATTTTCAATACGCGGTTCAATTCCTTCTTCTTTTGCCATTTCCAAAAGACGGGGTAAGTCCTCGCTGGAAAGCAGGAACATTGCATCCACGTCTTCGGTGTATCGCGCCCTGCCCAGAATACTGACGGCAGTCCCGCCGATAATAACGCCGCGATCATTGAAGCGTGATAAAAGCCTTTGCAAGGCCTCCAACGGTTCATGGAGTGGTTCAAGATGATCAGGCTGATTCATAATGCCTTCGTATTTTTGCCCAACGGTTGAAAATCTCCATTTCCCCGTCATCATCACCGCGTCGTATTCCAAGCCGTTTGGCTCGCCGCATAATAGAGTTGAGGTGCGTCCAATTTCGCTTTGCGGTCAAGGCGCGCAACTCCTGCCGTTCGATCTCCTCGACAGCTTTCCAGCGTTCCTTGTAAAAGCGGATGTCACTGATTTCCATATCATTGATTATAGCATGTTGAGACTTCGATAATTTTCCTCCCGCGTGGACTCTCGCCCAACCAAACGGCATCCGCCTGACAGCCGCTCTAAAACCTGACGGGTCTCATCCGCGACCTTTTTAGCCAGCCCGCTCGCGTGGACTTGAACCACGATTGATCACGGATTCGCGGAGACATGTCAGGTTTTGACTTATCCTCCCTCCCGTGTGGACACTCCCCGAAACCAAACCGCCCCCGTCTACGAGCGGAAAGTGTGTTACACTGAAAGCGTAGTTAAATAATTGGATCTCTGTCGTACCTTGGCCGTCGACCCTCTTATTATGGGCTGGCGGCCATCTCTATTTCCGGCCGAGCCGGAGAAAGCAGTAAAAAATGGAAATCAGAATTTATGTAGGAAACCTGGCCAAGTCAACCACTGAGGCCGAAATCAAGGCCTTGTTCGAACAAGCCGGGGCAGTCACCACCGTTGACCTGGTCAAAGACCGGGATAGCGGCCTGTCCAAGGGCTTTGCCTTTGTCACCATGACCACCCAGGCAGACGCCGATAAGGCCATCAGCATGTTCAACGCCTATTCCCTGGCGGGGAACGAGATCAAAGTCAACGTTGCCAAACCGCGCGTGGAACGCGGTCCGGGCAGATAGGTTCCGGAACAAAACACAAACATCGTATCACGGCGCCCCTCGTCCCACTCGGATGAGGGGTTTTCTTTTCCCACCAGCATCGCCCGCGGACTTGGAGAACGCGAGTTCACTTTCCCCTTCCCCCGCGTGGACTCTCACCCACCTAAACGGCATCCGCCTGCCCCCCCGTTCTTCCCTGCACCGATCCCGCCAAAGTGCGGCGGGACTTACGCAGGACGGTGTGGCGGGGTGACAGAGTCCGTTGGCACCATTCCCGCAACCGCACACCCACCGCTCCCCAAATTATTGAGATGATACGTTGCCATCCATGTTTAAGTGTGATAAGATAATCGTGATTATCATAATTTAGATTGCCTTGCAGGAGCATTCCTATGTTCGTCAATCGCGTTTCTGAACTGGAACTACTCGAAAAACACTACAACTCTGGCCGCGCCGAGTTGTTTGTCCTTTATGGACGGCGGCGGGTGGGGAAGACCGAACTGCTGGCGCACTTCTGCGAGGGCAAGCGGCACATCTTTTTTGTGGCGGACCAGGTCCCAGAGCGGACCCTGCGCGCCAATCTATCCAAAGCTGTTAACGATGTCGTCTTCGGCGCGGGACAGGTCAGCGCGGTGTATAACACGTGGGACGATTTGTTGAATACGCTGGCGAAGCAGGCGCAGCCCGAACGTCTGGTGGTGGTGCTGGATGAGTTCCCTTATCTTGCGGCGGCATATCCCCCGCTGGCATCCATCCTGCAACGTGTCTGGGATCAGTCGCTTAAAAACAGCCAGGTCATGTTGATCCTGAACGGTTCCTATATTGGGATGATGGAAGAGACCGTGTTGGGATACCAGGCGCCGTTATATGGACGACGTACCGCCCAATACCTGCTCGAGCCGCTCGATTTCCTGGACGCGCAACAGTTCTTTCTCTCGTACAGCGCCGATGACCGATTGCGGGCTTATGCAGTCTATGGTGGAACGCCTGCCTACCTGCAAACCATTCAGCCTGAACAGTCGCTGGAAACCAATATCATGGATGGCATATTGATGCGCGGGGCATCGCTTTACGATGAAGTGCGCTTCGTGCTCCAGCAGGAATTGCGTGAGCCGCGAAATTACTTCGCCGTGTTACAGGCAATCGCATCAGGGAATACCCGCCAGAATGAGATCAAACAAGCCGCTGGACTTGAGAATATCGCTCCCTATCTGGAAACACTGCAACAACTTCACCTGGTGGAGCGCGTCGTCCCTGTCACAGAATCGCAACCCCATAAGAGCCGCAGGGGACTCTATCGCCTGAAAGACAACTTCCTGCGCTTCTGGTTTCGTTTTGTCCTGCCCAATCGCTCACAACTGGAGCGCGGCGCGAAAGAAACGGTTTTTGATACAGCCATCCGCCCCGAGATGGACGCCTTTGCATCCACAGTTTTCGAACAGGTTTGCCGTCAATATTTTTGGCGGATCGGGCTGAAAGGAAAACTTCCCTTTCAACCGAAGCAGATTGGAGGCTGGTGGCAGGTAAACAAGGAAGTGGACATTGTCCTACTCGGCGAGAATCACACCATGCTGGTCGAATGTAAGTGGAGTCAACGCCCAGTTGGAGTGGATATTTTGGATCAATTGGAAAAAACATCAACGGCGTTGTTGAAGGAAGTCAACGGGCGAACAACCTTGTTCGGGCTTTGCTCCCGATCAGGCTTTACCGATCAGATGATAGCGCTTGCAAAGAGCAGGGAAGATGTCATCCTTTACGACTGGAAGGATATGCTTGACGCTTAACGAAGCGGATGTCCGAGTAGCAACAGTATTCGCGTGGACTCTCCCCGCGCAACACGCGCCATCCGCTTCCGTCCGTGAGTCCGCCTGCCCCGCTGTTCTTCCTTGCACCGATCCCGCCAAAGTGCGGCGGGACTTACGCAGGACGGTGTGGCGGGGTGACAAAATCCGTTGACAGCCGCTTGACCTGCTAAAACCTGACATGTCTCAGGCGCGCCCTTTTTAACCAGCTTGCTCGCGTGGACTTGAACCACGATTAATCACGGATTCGCGGAGACATGTCAGGTTTGGACTTATCCTCCCTCCCGCGTGGACTCTCGCCCAACCAAACAGCAACCGTTCGCGTCCGTGAGTCCGTGACAAAGTCTGTTGATCCCCTCTCCCGCCACAGACTCTCCCCGTGTGGACACGCACAACAACAAGCACAAGTTCACGCTATGTGAAGGTATAATCTGTGTGGGAGAAAACAGCCATGCACACTTTTGAAAATGTTCTGAGTGTTTGTGTTGAAAACATTGAGTTTGAATTCAGAAATAATGCTTATGCCGAATGGTCAAATTTCCTTTTGAACCCGCGCCGATTACGCGGAAGCGATTTTCTTATGCGTTGGTCGCAGGGTGTGTGGAGTGAAGAACGAATAACACAGGCTGTCAATCAAACCAGTGAATTTTTTGCCGTACCTTATGGACCAAGTGGCACAGCGCCTGATGATGATGTAAGAGCATTTGAATTGTACTTTGAGCGTTTGGAAGCGGCTGGTTTGGGAAAAATAAAGCGACCAGATCTCTTGATTTTCAAAAGCATAGACCAGAAGGTAATCATGAAAGTGGTCGCAAATTTTGGCGGTATTTCTGAGTTGCCTTTTATGCAAGAAAATGACGCCAATATGCAAATGATTTTGTCGAAAGCGATTGTCGCTATTGAATGTGAAAATAGTCTGTGGCAAGGAAATCTCATGCCAGATTTTGGGGCTGAGTTGAAACCCCAAAAGCGACTCGGTGGTAAAGTTGGCCTCAAAAAGAATGCTGTTTTGCCGACAATTATCATAAAAGAAGAAGACAGAGAACCTTTGCAAGCATGGCAAGATGCCAATGGCATTCCTATACACGTTTGGCATGTGTTCTTTGATATGGCTTTTGGACTTGCGCTTGATGAAGCGCAAAGGCTTATCGAAGGAGGATATATTCTGCCAACTGAACAAACTTTTCAGGCTCCTGGTGGTGCAACGACGACGAAGTCGCTTTACAAGTTCTATTATCATTACGGCTATCCCCTCGGTGATGCACTTGAAGAACCAGGACTTATTGCGAAATCCATTACCGACAAGAATGGTCACATCTTGCCGTATGTTCACTTTGAAGGTGGCCAAATGTCCATACGCGATGAAGCATTGAATATCTTGCGAGAATTGGCAAATGCAAAAGGTTAACGTTTACAAACTCCCATCAACAGGTGAAGCGCGGGAACTTCTGCGTGAAAAAGGCCAGTTTTGGACACCTGATTGGGTTGCCGAAGCGATGGTTGAATATGTGTTCTCTGAAAAAGGTGGTAAGTTGTTTGACCCGGCTGTGGGGGCGGGTGCGTTTTTTAGGGCGGCAAAAACAGTAGCCAAAGAAAAAGGGCTTTATTTCTCATTATCGGGAATGGACATTGACCCAGACGCTTTAGAACAAGCCATTCAATACGGTCTATCCAATGCCGAAATTTCAAATGTAAAAATTGGAGATTTTGTTTTTCAGCCGCCGAAAGAAAAACTTTCAGCGATTGTGGCAAACCCGCCATATATTCGACATCATCGCATTTCCTTAACTTCAAAAGAACAACTCAAACGCTTAAGCATGCAAACCTTGGGGACAATTCTTGATGGAAGGGCAGGATTGCACGTTTATTTCTTAATTCGTGCATTGACATTATTGGAAGTAAACGGACGATTGGCTTTTATCATGCCTGCTGATACATGCGAAGGAAAATTTGCACATGATTTGTGGCGTTGGATTGGCGCAAACTATTGTTTGGACGCTGTGATAACATTTTCGTCAGAAGCATCGCCTTTTCCGAATGTAGACACTAATCCGCTTGTCTTTTTCATCCGCAAGGAAGAACCAAAGGAAACGTTTTTATGGGCGAAGTGTTACGAAGCACAAACCGAATCTTTCAAGTTATGGGTAAGGTCGGGTTTTGAAATTATACAAGGAAGAAGTCTGACCGTCTTTCGACGTGATTTGGCAGAAGGATTGCAAACAGGATTTTCAAGACCGCCAGTTTCAGGAAAACCAAGTAAATATATCCTTGGTGATTTTGTTCAAATTATGCGCGGTATCGCAACGGGCGCAAATGAGTTCTTTTTCTTGACTGACGAACAGGCAAAGCAATTTGAAATTCCAAAAGAGTATTTTGTCAGAGCTGTTGGTCGAACAAGAGATGTTCCCACCGAAGAAATCACGCAAAAAACATTAGAAACGCTTCGTGAAAAAGGAAGACCAACTCTATTGTTGTCTCTCAATGGCGAACCTTTTGAAAATTACCCCGAAAAACTTAAAAACTATTTGAAAGAGGGTGAAACTCAAGGGTTGCCAGAGAGACCGCTTATTTCACAACGAAAACCCTGGTATCGAATGGAATCCCGCCCTGTGCCTCCGTTCCTGTTTGCTTATTTGGGACGGCGCAATTCAAGATTTATTCGCAATACTGCGAAGATTGTTCCGCTTACGAGTTTCTTGTGTGTATATCCCAAAAGCGACGATAAGGAATATCTTGAACATCTTTGGAAAATTCTAAACCACCCCGATACAGTTTCCAATCTTGCCATGATTGGAAAATCGTATGGAGATGGCGCTGTGAAAGTTGAGCCACGATCGCTTGAAAAATTGCCTATCCCTGATAGCGTAATAGAACAATCGGGATTACCAGTTCAAATGCGGTTGTTTGAAAAGAGCCAACCACTAAAAACGACGACCTATCCTACGAGAAAGCGAAAATCAAGTAAGTCAATTTCAAAGTAAATAATGGGCCTGTTGCAAACGGCAAAAACGTCAGGCTCGCGCCGTTTTGCTTCAGCAAATCGCGCGTGCAACAGTTGAGCGCGGCTTTGGCCGCGTTGATCCCCGATTGGGTCACACCTGTCTGTAACCCATTCTCTTTCCAGTGGACGCGCTACGAAATTTACACCGTTGCACTTGCCTGCAATTCCGCGAGCGGTTCGCTATCCATGAAAAGCGTGTCGGGACAGAAATCCTGTCCGCCCTGCCATTGGATGCTTCCGAGCATTGGCTTGACGGCATTGAACATGCGCGGATCTTTCAATTCTCGGAAGATGCCTTTATCCAGATAAGGTTTAACGTCAAAACGTCTCACTTCGCCGTTTGCAAAGGTGAGCGTAATCGTAAAATCTGGATTTGGATGAACCTCAACAACTCTTGGATTCATAGCACACCTACTTGAGCGGGTCAATCTTGAAAACGGTCTCGCCCTGGCTGGCGAGTTCCCAATCTGCCATTAATTCATCCTGGTGGATTTCAATCCACGCCTGCACGAGACGAAGTTTCTTGGATTTCATCTCTCCTTCCAGCACCTCGCCGTCGGGAATGGAAATCACAACTTCTTCATCCTGATATTTGACGTGGATGTGCGGCATTTTGGGATGGTTCACTGAGTTGTGATATGTCCGAGATATTTGTGGGCTGAACTTTGACAAACATGGGCTGCTTCTGGTAAAACCGTGTGGTTGCAACACCCAAGGTTTCACCAAGATGCAGCCCATGGCAAATAGAATACGGCAAGTGGACGAAAAAGTCAAGCCCGTCAGAACGGCGCTCAAGCAAATCAATGTTGAACAGGCGGCACGTGAAGCGGGGGTGCCCGCCAGCACGCTGCGCTACGATTTGCAGAAGTTGGAAGAAGCGTTGCCACAAGTACTGGTGAACCAGAAACCTGGTCCCAAGCCGCAAGGCCCGGCAAGCACCGTTTCTACCCTGACCCGACCCACGAAAAAAGCCGGTGTGTGTTCGCAGTGTGGCGGGAAGGTCAGGAAGAACGGGACGTATTGGGTGCTGAACTGGTTGCTGATGTTGACGATGGGTTGGCTGGGCATCCAAAAAGTGCTCATCCAACGCCGTCGCTGCAAAGCCTGCGGGGACGAAGTGGTTTCGCCGGAACGGGTGCGTCAGGCGGAAGCGCGTCAGGCGTGGTGGCAGCAGGTGGCTCGCTTGATCGGCTTGAGCCGCTTCAAGCTGGGCCTGTCGGTGCGCAAAACGCAACTTCTGGTGGGTTTTGTGTATGCGCGGCAGGTTTCGGTGGGCTACATTGAGCGGTTGACCCATCGGGTGGGCCAGCGGGCTTGGAGTGTGCTGGACAAGTTGAGCCGGTGTCGGCAGAAAGTCGCCCAGTTCCTGTTGTATGACGAGACGTTTCCGAAGATGAGCAAACGCACTTACAGTTTGGGGGTGGGGATTTGTGAACACGGCTTGATCCGCAGTGTGCGCTGCATCCGGCAGAAAGCCAAAGACATTCCGGCGCAATTGCGTACCGTAGTGGGTGAACATTTTCATCCGACGTACTTCTTGACCGATTTGGACGTGCTGTACCAGGAGTACCTGGCGCAGGCTGGATTGACCTTGACCCATCTGCGGGACAAAGTCCATCTCATCCGACAAATCGTGCGCTTGTTTGCGGAGGCCGTGCGGGATGTTACTCTGGATGTGCCCAAAGGTCTACCCATCAAAGACCGCAAGCACCAACTCCAACTCAAACGCCGTCTGCTGTGGAAAAGACTCCAGCCGCTCTTGACCCTGGTGTTCAAGGCGTTCTCGCCGGGGTATGAAAGCGTATGCGTCTTGATGTTAGAAGGGCTGGTCTCGCAACTCCAAGACCCAGCCATCCTCATCCAAACAGCCAGTGTGCAAACGTTGGCCCGCCGAATGCAGCGCTTCCTCAACAAGCATGGCAACACGATCAATCGGCTCCTCCAACTCTCGGTGGAACACGGCACACCCACCACCACAAATGCGCTGGAAAGCAAGAACAGCATCTTCAAGCCCTTCAGCCGTATCGCCAAGTTCTTCTCTGACTTGGGACGCTGTGAAGCTTTCTTCGCCAGTGTTGCATTGATGGAAAACTTTGACATCAAGTTGCGCGGTTCGCACCAGGGAACCAGCGCCATGCAACGCGCCGGGATCAACTTGGAAGACTTGGGAGCAACCGACTTTTTCTCGGCCGTCGGGCTACCCATGCCACAAATATCTGCCGCCTACGTCACAGATTAGTGAACCATCCCGGCATTTTATGTCTGCGGTTATCGAAGAAGTACATTTACGAAGTCCGCTCAAGCGGACTATCAAATGCGCCGTAAACCACCCTCATTTCTTTCAAAATCCTCTCACGCAGATATGGACTGATTGCCGCCTCGGTGAGCAAGTCCACTTTGCGGCCCAGGGCTTCGGTCAACTCGCGCTCCAGTCGCACCATCGCCAGCAAACTTTTTCTTTTCGAGAAACGGACAATCAGGTCAATATCGCTGTTTTTCTTTGCTTCCCCGCGCGCCATCGAGCCAAAAATGCCAATCATAGAGACGTCATTTTGGCGGCAAACGTCAATGAGTCGAGGGACACTGAAAGGATACGCGGTAGCCATAATTGTTTATATTTTACTCGCGTTTATCCATCCAAACGTCAAAACCCTCGTTTTGGAGTGCTTCCGGCAGCATTTCCAAACGAGCGGCGACATGCAGCGGCCATTTCAGAATCCCTGGTGTTCCGTGCGGGCGATGATCTCATCTTGCAGCGCCTGGCTGAGGTCGCAGAAGTAGTCGCTGTAACCGGCCACGCGCACGATCAGGTCGCGGTATTGCGCCGGGTTCTGCTGCGCAGCCCGCAGCGTGGCCGCGTCCACCACGTTGAACTGGATGTGGTGGCCGTCCAGCTTGAAGTAGGTGCGGATCAACCCCACCAGCTTGTCCAGCCCCTCTTCGTCTTCGAGCAACTGGGGCGTGAACTTCTGATTGAGCAGCGTGCCGCCGGTGCGGACGTGATCCATCTTGGCGACGGACCTGAGCACCGCGGTCGGGCCGTGCCGGTCCGCGCCCTGGACGGGGGAGACGCCCTCCGATAACGGCGCCCAGGCGCGGCGTCCGTCCGGCGTCGCACCGATCACTGAGCCGAAGTAGATATGCACCGTGGTCGGCAACAAGTTGACGCGGTACGCGCCGCCCTTGGTGTTCGGGCGTCCATCAATCGCGTTGAAGTAAACATTGAACAGGGCCACCATCACGCTGTCGGCGTAGTTGTCGTCGTTGCCGTATTTAGGGGTTTTATTGAGCAGGAGTTGGCGCAGGCGTTCGTTATCCTCGAAATCATTGTTCAACGCGGCCAACAATTCATCCATGCTCAACAAATCACGAACGCGTCCCGTAGTGGCGACTTCAGTCGCTAAATCGCCGGAACGACTGAAGTCGTTACTACGAATGTCGCCCATTTCCCGGTCGAAAACGTGGTACTTGATGGCGGTCATGGCATCCGTGAGCGTGCCGAGGCCCACGCCCTGGATGTAGGTGCTGTTGTAGCGCGCTCCGCCGTCGTGATAATCCTTGCCAGTGGCGATGCAGTCGTCAATCAGCAGTGAAAGGAACGGGGCGGGCATGTAGGCCGCGTACAGCCGCTCGATGACGTTGTTGCCGCGCACCTTGACATCAATGAAATAGCTCAGTTGCTTTTCGTAGGCGGCGAAGAATTCCTCGAAGGATTCGAACGCGGCCGGATCGCCAGTCTCCAGGCCGATCCTGCGCCCCGTGCGGGGATCCAGGCCATTGTGCAGGGTCAGCTCCAGCACCTTGGGCATGTTGAAGTAACCGCTCAGGATGTAGGCTTCTTTGCCGAATGCGCCGACCTCCACGCAGCCGGACGAGCCGCCGCTGCGCGCGTCCGCCACGGATTTGCCCATGCGCACCAGTTCCTGGACGATCAGGTCGGCGTTGAAAACCGACGGCTGTCCGAAGCCGGTGCGGATGATCCTGGTCGCCCGCTTGACGAAGCGGTCGGGATTCTTCTTGCTGACCTGGATCGAGGAGCTGGGCTGCAAGAGGCGCATTTCCTCGATCACGTCCAGCAGCAGATAGGTGACCTCGTTGACGCCATCCGCGCCGTTTTCGAGGATGCCGCCGGTGTTGATCTGGGCAAAGTCCGTGTAGGTGCCGCTCTCGGCGGCGGTCACGCCGACTTTGGGCGGGGCGGGCTGGTTGTTGAACTTGATCCAGAAGCATTGCAGCAGCTCTTCGGCCAGACCTCGGAAGTCGTCGGGGGTCAGGTGACGGTCACTTCGGAAGTGACCGTCACCTGCAAGCCCTTTTTGGTAGAACGGCAGCAGGTGGCGGTCGAGGTGGCCGGGGCAAAAGGCGTCCCAGGTGTTGAGCTCGGTCGTCACGCCCAGGTGGACGAACCAGTAATATTGCAGCGCCTCCCAGAAGTCGCGCGGGGCGTGCGCCGGGACGTGGGTACAGACCTCGGCGATGCGCTCCAGCTCGGACTTGCGCTGCGGGTCGGTCTCTCGTTTTGCGGAAGCCCGCGCCAGGTCCGCGTGACGCTGCGCGAAGCGGATCAACGCCTCGGCGCAGATGGACATGGCCTGCAATTCCTGTTCCTTGGCGTATGCCTGCGGGTCGTGGAGATAGTCCAATTCCTGGAGACTATGCTGAATGTCCGCCTTGAAATCGGACATCCCCTTGCGGTAGATCTTGTCGTCCAGCACGGTGTGACCCGGGGCGCGCTGCTCCATGAACTCGGTAAAGATGCCCGCTTCGTAGGCGGCTTTCCACTCGGCGGTCATCTCGGCGAAGAGCAGGTCGCGCATGGACTTGCCCTGCCAGAACGGGATGATCTGCTCCTGGTAGACCTCCGCGCCTGCGCGCTGACGGCAAAGGGGATTTTTTCGCGCCCGTCGAGGATGTCCAGGTCTTGCAGGCTGTGGCAGCATAGTTCCGGGTAGGTCGGCGTGGCTTTGGGGGCCGGGCCTTTCTCACCGACGATCAGTTCGCCTTCGCCGATGTAGATCTTTTTGTGTTCCATCAGGTATTGGAAGGCCAGTGCGCGGCGCAGCGGCGCGGAGACCAGCCCCAGATCCTGCTTGCAGAATTCCGTCATCAGTTCGGCGCGCTCGCTGGAGAGGGTCTCCTCGGCGTCGAGGGATTGCTGGCGGAGTTTTTTCACGCGTTCGGAAATGGTCATGGCTACCTCCAGGATGGATTATAAAACAAAAACATGACTCACCCCCAGGGAGGAAGAAGGTCGTCCCGGCCAGCACGCCCACCGTCAGCACGTCTGCCAGCAGACGGTAGATGTCCCCCGCAATACCGGGGATCTCGAAGCCGGGCAGGTAGCCGCGCGCCACGTCTAACAGGTTGACCAGGAGATAGAAGCCGAACCCCCATCCGACCAGGGCGTGGAACAGGCTGGTCCCTGTATTTTTATCTTCTACGCCGTAAAATGTAGATGAATATCCCCAGGGAGATCAAAAAGGCGAGAACGGAAGCCCCGGCAAGCAGGTACATCCCCCAGTTATCCGTGCTTTGGGATGGTTCTGCCTGTCCGGTTGTGGCAATTACATCCGGCGCCTGGCCGCGTGGATTGACCCCAATGCCCCCGTCCTGTGCGATGAAAGGGATCACTTCCGCCTGGCGCGTGGACAGGATCGCGGCCGCGATGCTCACCGCGCTGACGCCTGCCCCCCTGGCGCGGAAGGTGATCTCCGCCACGGCCTGGCTGCCGTTCAGCGGCAGGGCGGGATTGAGCAGCGTGGCGGCAAAGTCAATCCGCCCGCCAGCGTTATCCACCCGGTTGACTGCCACGAAGCCATCCCGCAGCCAGGCGGCGGGTTCGATCTGCACCCCTTCCCAGGCCGGGTTGGCATCCTCTACTTGGACGATATTTGGATCAAAAGCCAAGTGGATTTCTATGCCGTACAGGTCTCGAACATTTTCGACGACGATGGTGAGCGTGCCTTGCGCGTTCGGCTTTAGCCCCAGCGACAGCGGATCGGGGCGCAGGATGGCGTCGCTGCCCTGCGCCGTGGCCGCGACCATTGGCTGCGCCAGGAGCAGCAGAATCACTAACGCCAGGACACTTACAGCAGTTGCCTGCCCTGGCGGGCGGGCCAGGGAAACTGCACCAACAACATCGCGAAGTCGGCCCTTCACTACGTTCAGGGCAGGCTCTTCGCCGACTGTTATTCGCCATTCCAGCCTGCGAAGGCAGGCTTGGCGCGTTTTGTTGCCGCGACTTGTAGTCGCCAGGCATGCAGGCCGAGCAGTTGTCCGCGTTCTTTTCATTTCGCCCTCTCGTCGCCGCGTTTCGAGGCGAGAAGCCATGATGACAGGCCGATCAGCAAAGCCGAGCCGAAGAAGCCAGCCGCCGTCACGTTGGCGAGGATTCGGTCAGAAAGCGCGGAATTCACCCCCTCGACGTTGTTGGCCAGATCGTTTTGTCCGGCAGTTGCGATGGGACGCAACGTGGGCTGCAAACTGGTCGAAGTGGGCAAGAGAATGGTTGGCGTCGCGAGAGTGATGGTCGAGGTCGGCGCAAGCGTGGGAGTGGGTGGTTTTGGGGGAACAGCCACCAGGTCCGCGCCCTGGAAAGTCACCGGCTGCTTGACCCCGCGCCGGTCCGCGATCTGCACGGAGAGTATGGTCAAGGCCGTCTCTATCCCTGTCGCCTTGCCCAGGAACTGGATCGAGAGGATCACGCCTTCGCCGTTGGCCGGGGGCGTGGGGGCGAGCTGGGTGACCACGTAGCGCAGGATGCCCGTTTCGTTATCGGCGACGTTGAGCACGACGAAATCCGGTTCGAGGAACGGCTCCGGCGTCATCTGGATGCCGGCCTGTGTGGGGTCGGCGTCCACCACCTCCATCACAGCCGGGTCGAAGCTGGCCTGCAAGTCAACGCCGTAGACGTTTTGGGCGTCCACGAGCAGGATTTGCAGCGTCTCGATCTGCCCTTTGCCGACTTCCAGCACAGCCGGTTCGGCGCGGACGAGGGCTTTTCCATCCTGGGCAAAGGCTGCCCGGGAGGTCAACGCCAAAAGGAGGAGCGTTATCCAGAGTGGGTGAAGGAGGCGGCGCATCACTGGCATACCTGGAATTACCATGTTCGCGGCGCGGTCAGCCCGTAGTTGCCGCCGGATAACACCAGGTCGAGGATGTTGACGGCGCTATCCGCGTTGACGTCGCTGCTGCCGGTCGTGCCGCAGGTGACCGGCGCGCCGCCAAAGGAGCCGCCGATGCAAGTCAGGTCGCTGATGTCTATCGAGCCATCAATGTTGGCGTCGCCGCCCAGGAGACGGGTGGAGGGCGCGGTGTAGCTGTCGAGCGGATTCAGCGTGTGCGTCGTGCGGTTGCCCAGGTACAGCCCATGCGCAGCGTCGAACTGGTAGCTCGAGCCGCCGGGCATTACCTTGACGCTGCTGATGGTAAAAGCGCCGGTTGAGGGGTCGAAGCTGGCCGAATACGGCCCGAAGTAGCCGCCCAGGTCGGTCAGCGTGACCTGGCCCACGTTGACCGGCGCGGTTCGCCCTTGCAGGGAAATCGTCCCGCTGACAGCGGCAAAACCGCATACGGTCAGGTGCAGGGAGCTTTTGGTATGGGCGATCACCTGCGCCTCCCGGTCGGAGAGGATATCTTCGCTGAGGGTGATGTCGAACGTTCCTGCGCTGAGGCCGATGAGGGTGACCTGGGCGACTGCGCCCGAACCGGTCACAGGCGTACCCGGCTCCACCTTGCTGGCTGCAAACTTGCACTCGCCGCTGCTGCAACTGGCGTTCCAGCCGGAGGGGATGCTGGCGCTTGCGCCAGTGTTGAAGAAGGTGTTGACGAAAGCCCCCGTCGCGCTGACCAGGCTGGGATCATAGTGGACGATAAGCTGGTAGCCGAACAGGTCAGCTACGTTCGAAAAGGTGATGGAGACAGTCGTACTCTCAGCCGTGCAGAACAGTGAACTGCCTGTTCCAGGTTCGATGCTGGCGGCATCGGCAGGCAGGATGGTTACATTTACGGTGATCGTGTCCGATCCACTTGAGCTATCCTCCACTTCCACCACGAAGCTGTCGGTTCCGGTGTAGTCCGTTTGGGGAGCATAGCCGATGGACTTGGAAGCCCCTGTTCCGCTGGCGGAGGCTGTACCGTGACTGGCCGGGCTGCTGATGCTCCAGGCAAGCGTAGCAACATTCTCATCGGTAGCGTGCAATGTAAGGCTGAAAGCCGTCGGCGAACCGTTCTCATCCATGCTCACATCCACCGAGGCGCCCTCCGTGATCACCGGCGGCTCGCTGACATCCGCCACCGTGATCGCAAAAGCTTTCTCGTAATACGACCCACCGCTGGATGTGCTGCGCACGCGGACGGTGTAGCTGCTCCTGGTCTCATAATCGAAAGCTGCGGCGGTTAGCAGTTCATCGTCTGAGATGCTGAACGAAGCATTGTCGCTGCTGCCTATGCCCGTCACCAGAGAATAGGTAAACGTTGCGCCGGGGTCTGGATCAACCGGAATGAAAGCGCCCACCACCGTACCGGCCGGCCAGTTTTCCTCCGCACTGGAAGGAACGAGATTGAAATCGTCCGGCGCGGAGATGCCCCAGTTGGCAATGCGGTTCGTCGTCACGCCGCCAGCGGTAACGAAACTTCCTCCGGCGATCAGGTCCCCGCTGCCAGCGAATGCCAATGCGCGGCCGGTATTATCCAGCCCGCTGCCCAGCGCCGACCAGGCGCTGCCATCCCAATGAGCGACACGGCTGACCAATACAACACCCGCGTTCGTAAATTCTCCTCCGGCATACAAGTCCCCGCTGCCGTCCGCCGCCAGGGCATAGACATCCGCGCTTACCCCGCTGCCCATCGCTGACCAGGTTGTGCCGTCCCATTTGGCGATGTGGTTGACAGTCGCGCCACCAACGATGGTGGCAAAACCCCCTCCGGCGTACAAATGGTCGCTGCCATCCACGACAAGAGTACGCACGGTATTACTCACTCCGCTGCCTAACGCTGACCAGACACTGCCATTCCATTTGGCGATGCGGTTCGCAGTCACACCGCCAGCGGTCGTGAAGCTCCCTCCGGCATACAGATCCCCTTCGCTGTCAAAGGTTATTGCATAGACCCGGCCGCCTGTCCCGTCCCCCAGCGCCGACCAGGATGTACCATTCCATTTGGCGATGCGATTCGCAGCCGCGCCGCCTGCGGTGGTAAAGTTCCCTCCGGCGAACAGGTGTCCATCGTCATCCACCGCCAGTGCATTGACCTCCGCGCTGGTCCCGCCAACCCCGCTGCCCAGCGCGGACCAGGTACTGCCGTTCCACTTGGCGATGCGGCTTGCGCTCAGGCCTCCGGCGGTCGTGAAACTTCCACCAGCATACAGGTTTCCGCTGCTGTCGAAGGCCAGTGCCGAAACGCTGCCGTTCATCCCACTGCCCAGCGGCGACCAGGCGCTGCCATCCCATTTGGCGATGTGATTCGCACCGCTTCCGCCAGCGGATGTGAAGTTGCCCCCAACATACAGGTCGCCATGGCTGTCGAACGCCAAAACATAGACGTCCTCGTTCATCCCAGCGCCAAGCGGCGACCATGTATCGTCCGTCGCAGAGGCGGTCGTGAAGTTGAACATCCCGACCAGCAATGCAAGCACCACTCCCAGTCGAATGGGAATGGTCGGATGAAGATCAAGAGACCCTTTTGAGTTGAACATGCGTGCCTCCCTGGATTGAAGAGAAAGATATGAATCCCGGCCCAAACATCTAATCGAGATTCCCTACGTGAATATGGTTTCTCGAAAGTGTACACGCCAGCAGGCTTCAAAGTGGGCTTCAAAAAGGGTTCTCTCCAGATTTGTGGGGCACCCGGCAAGATGGGGTGAAATAATATCCCGCCGCAGCAGGCTCCTAAACGTGGCGGAGCGTTTCGGGTATAATTATCTCGCAGAGGGGGGCTGTATCCAATCTCATCTGGAGGTGCGTCCGTGGAAAGTCCGCTTCCAAAGCACGCTTTTTTCCTGGGTAAGATCGTCCCCTATTCCGAGGCGAAGGTCGGTGTGGCGACCCATGCCTTCAACTACGGCACAGCCGTTTTCGACGGCTTGCGCGGCTACTGGAACGAAGAGAAGAAAAAGCTCTTCGTTTTTCGTCCCATGGATCATTACCGCCGCTTCCTGCATTCGTGCCGCTTGCTGTGCATGGAATTCGATCACACGCCCGAAAGCCTGACCCAGTTGACGTTAGAGCTGCTGCGAAAAGATAATTACCAGCAGGATATCTACATCCGCCCGCTGGCCTACAAGGCGGACGAACAGATCGGCGTCCGCCTGCACAACCTGACCGACGAGCTGACCATCTTCGCCCTGCCTTTCGGTCAATATATCAAGAATGACACCAGCGCCCACGTGACGATTTCCTCCTGGCGGCGGATAGACGACAACATGATCCCGGCGCGCGGCAAGATCAGCGGAGCGTACGTCAACTCAGCGCTGGCCAAGACCGACGCGGCGCGCGCCGGCTTCGACGAGGCGCTCGTCCTGACCCAGGACGGCCACCTCTCGGAAGGCAGCGCGATGAACCTGTTCCTCGTCCGCGACAACGTGCTCATCACCCCGCCTGTGACCGAGAATATCCTGGAAGGCATCACGCGGCGGACGGTCATCGAGCTGGCAAAGAACGAGTTGAAAATGACTGTGGTGGAGCGACAGATTGACCGCACCGAGATCTACATCTGCGACGAATTGATCCTGACAGGCACAGCCGCGCAGGTGACGGCGGTTACCAGGGTGGATTACCGGCCGGTCGGCTACGGAGAGATGGGCCCGTTAGCCGAAACCCTGCGCAAGCTCTTCAGCGATGTGGTGCGCGGCAACAATCCCAAGTACGCGCATTGGAATGTGGCGGTGTAAGATACGAAAAAGTGTGCGAGCGGTGTTTGCGCCGCTCGCACACTTTTTCGTTCGTTTCCTGGATATTATTGCACTTTCTTGAAGCGCACCATGATCAAATTCTTGGCGCAATCTTCGAAGGTGTCCAGGTAGATCTTATCGCTGAAAGGCATGTTCTGCTGGTCGAGCAATTGGATCCATAGCGTTTGGGTGGAGGCTATCGGCTTGTTACTCAAAACAAACTCGAAGCCGCCCTGGCCGTAAGTGGGCGCGGTGCCGCTGAGGCCGAGATAATCCACCATCTGATCGCCCACCTGCCCACCCAGGTGGATGGTCAGGTACAAAATGGGACTGTTGTTCTTATCCACAACCTGCCCGGCCACGCCCATCCAGTTGCAGCCGGCGTCGGGGTGGTAGGTGGTGCTGGCAACATAATCCACCGTCGCGGCGAAGGGCATGCCTATCGGCGAGGGGCTGGTCGTTGGCGTCGCTGGCGTCGTCAGCATTGTGGCAGTGGGGGTGGGTGTGCAAGTGGCGGTTGACGTGGAGGTGGGAATCTCTGTCTGGGTGGGCGTGTTCTTCTGGGGCGTAAGAAAAAAAGGCGTGAAGGATGGCTCGAGCGTATAAGTCGGCCGCGGCGTTGGGGTCTCGCTGGGCGGGAAGGTCGGGCTGGGGGTCCAGGTGGCCGGTAAAGAGCGCGGCGTGATCGTCGCTGTCGGGAATTGGAGCAGAGTCGGCGCGGCAGGAGGCGGGAAAGGATTCAGGCTGGAAGCCGGGTTGATGAAAATGTCCAGGAAGAGGATGCCCAGGGCCAGGGTCCCGATCAAGACAAGGAGCGTGGCGACGTTCCACAGGATTGGATTAGGGGGACGTTTTTCAATCGGCATATCGAAATTGTCCATTGCGGTTTCTCCCGTTCAAGGTGTCAGGATGATCATGCTCCTGGCGCGCTGCTCTTGAAGCCAGTTCAACAGCGCCTGGTTTTGGAGCGTCAGGCGGGCATCGGGGGATAGCAGATGATTGGGGTCGCGTTCGAGCACCATCAGGATGTGGTATCCCGCCGAAGTCTGGATGATCTCGCCGATCTGGCCAGGTTGGAGGGCAAAGGCCGCCGCCTCGATCTGCGGCTGGAGCAGGTAGCCACGCGGGAACCAGCCCAATTCGCCTTGCGTAGTAGGGTCGTACTGCGCAGCCAGCGTGTCGAAATCTGCTCCGGCTTGCAACTGTTCCAGCGCTTGTTGCGCCGTATCTGAATTATAGAGCAGAATCTGCCGGACGTGTACCTGTTCGGCGGTTTCGGGCACAGCGTTAATGATCTGATCGCGCATCCAAGCTGCCGCGATCTGGCGGCGCAATGCCAGACGGAAGGACTCGTCGCTGTAGCCGTGCTGTGATTCCCAGGCGGCCAGCTTATCCGCACCTCCGACCTGTTCGGCCAAACTATCTACGCGACTCTGCATCGTCGCCTCGTCCAGGCTGAAGCCTTCCGCCTGGGCGCCTTGCGCCAGGAGCACCTGGTCAATCAGGTCGTCCAGCACCCGTTGCGTGGCCTCCATGAGAGAGACATCCTTCCCCAAAGCCGTCTGCGCGGACTGGAAGCGGGCTAATTCCGCCTCGAACTCGGCGGCCGTGATGCCTTCGCCGTTGACAGCAGCCGCCAATGGGATCGGGGTTGGCGTGGGCGGGAGGGGAGTGGTGGTGGGCGTGGGCGTGCCGGGCGGCGTCGCCGGGCCGCCCCCAAAGGGGACTTCGCAGGCAGATAGCGTCAGGGCAGCGAGGAGAATAATGCCGGCAAGAATGTGTTTCAGCGTTGAAGCGGTCATTGGCAGGATTATACCAATTAAAACCGTAGGGGCAGGTCTGAGACCTGCCCCTACAGAATTGTGGATTGTGGGGTTTAGTAATCCATCCCGCCGCCGGGGGGATAGGCAGGCGCTTTCTCTTTCTCAGGCACGTCGGTGATCAGGCACTCGGTGGTCAGGATCATGGCCGCAATGGAGGCGGCATTCTCGAGCGCGCCGCGCACGACCTTGAGCGGGTCAATGATGCCCGACTTGATCATATCCACGTATTCGCCCGTGATGACGTCGTAGCCGATGTTCTTGTTTTGCTTTTCCTTGGCCATGCGGCGCACGTTCTCGATGATGACCGCGCCATCCTGCCCGGCATTGGCCACCAGTTTGCGCATTGGGGCTTCCAGCGCCTTGCGGACGATGGCGACGCCGATGGCTTCGTCTTCGCCGGTCATCTTGACTTTGTCCAGGGCGGAGACGGCGTTGATGAAGACGATCTCGCCGCCGGGGACGACACCTTCCTCGATGGCCGCGCGCGTGGCAGAGAGGGCATCCTCGACGCGGTGCTTCTTCTCTTTCAGCTCGGTCTCGGTCGCCGCGCCGACGCGGATGATGGCTACGCCGCCGGAGAGCTTGGCCAGGCGTTCCTGGAGTTTCTCCTTGTCGTAGTCGCTGGTGGACTTGTCAATCTCGACGCGGATCTGGTCAATGCGGCCCTTGATGGCAGCCGAATCGCCCTTGCCGCCGATGATGGTGGTGTTGTCCTTGTCGGAAACCACTTTCTCGGCCTTGCCCAGGTCCTGGATGGTGGTGGTCTCCAGCTTGCGACCGGTCTCTTCGGAGATGACCTGCCCGCCGGTCAGGGAGGCGATGTCTTGCAGCATGGCCTTGCGGCGGTCGCCGAAGCCGGGGGCTTTGACAGCCAGCACGTTCAACATGCCGCGTAACTTGTTCAGCACCAGGGTTGCCAGTGCTTCGCCATCAATATCCTCGGCGACGATGACCAGCTCGCGCTTGCCAATCTGGACGAGCTTTTCGAGCAAGGGGACGATATCCTGGGCGGCGGAGATTTTCTTTTCGTAGACCAGGATGTAGGGTTCGGCGATCACCGCCTCCATGTGTTCGGGTTCGGTGATGAAGTAGGCCGAGATGTAGCCACGGTCGAATTGCATACCCTCGACGTATTCGGTCTCGAACTGCATTGTCTTGGACTCTTCGACGGTGACGACGCCGTCTTTGCCGACTTTGTCCATCACGTCCGCGATCAGGTTGCCGATCTCGGCATCCGCAGCGGAGTTGGTGGCGACCGAGGCGATCTCTTCCTTGGTCTCGATCTTCTGCGACATCTTGCGCAGCGCCTCGACGACTGCATCCGTGCCCTGCTCGATGCCCAGCTTGAGGCGCATCGGGTTGGAACCGGCGGCCAGGTTCTTGAGGCCTTCGGTCACGATGGCGTGCGCCAGGACGGTGGATGTGGTCGTGCCGTCACCGGCGATGTCATTGGTCTTGGTAGCGGCTTCCTTCAGGAGTTGCGCGCCCATGTTCTCGAAGGGGTCTTCGAGTTCGATCTCCTTGGCCACAGTCACGCCGTCGTGGGTGATGGTGGGGGAGCCGAACTTGCGGTCCAACGATACATTGCGGCCTTTGGGGCCCAGCGTGGTGGCGACGGCGTTGGCGAGGATGTCAATACCGTTCTTGAGCCGCCGGCGCGCGTCTTCAGAAAAAACAAGTTGTTTTGCTGCCATAATTCATGCCTCCAATTTCGGGATTATTTGCCTGTGACGATGGCAAGGATGTCGCTCTCGCGCAGGATGAGCAGTTTCTTGTCGCCGAACTTAATCGGCACCTCAGTGCCGGAATACTTGGCGAACAGAACTTTGTCGCCGACGGCCACATCCATGGGGATGCGCTTGCCATCTTCATCGCGATCGCCCGGGCCGATGGACAGGACGAGACCCTGCTGGGGCTTTTCCTTGGCCGTTTCGGGAAGGACGATTCCTCCCGCAGTGATCTCTTCCTGCTCGAGGGGTTCCACCACGACGCGGTTGCCGAGGGGTTTAAGGGATAGTGCCATAATTATTCGCCTCCTGGAATAAAAAGTTTCAGCGATTTAGCACTCGTTGTTATAGAGTGCTAAAGGCTATCATACTTGTCTTCGAGATGCCCGTCAAGGGAGAAAGCGGAAATTTTAACGAAATTCTGATATTCACCCCCGCCCCCCTCTGTCCCCCTATTTCTGCCTGCGCCTGTGCCTGCCTGGCCTGGCCGCCAGGACAGGCAGGCACAGGTGAACTACGAAATGGGGGGATGTAAGGGCAATACTTTTTAGTTAGCAGGTCGGGCTCCCATGCCCGACGGCGTGGGAGCCGTCTCTACGGCTTATCTAAACAGTATTGGATGTAAGGGGGGCTATGGTCTCGGCGTGGGCAGCGGCGTCGGCGTGAAGTAGGGTGTGGGCGTCTGGGCCATGGATTGGGCCAGCGAGAAGCAAATCTGCTCACCGGCGTCCACGATGCCGGCAATGGTCGGGTCGCCGCCGTACGCGGCGCGCACCTGGTCCAGAACGGTCAGCGCGTCGGGACAGTAGTTCTGCTGCGGGCGGCTGAGGGCTGCCAGTACGGAACCGTAAGTGTAGTAATAGACGACCGTGTTCGGCGAGAGGTCGAGGGCTTGCACCTCCACCCCTATTTGATCTTGACTGCAATCGCTGCTGAAGCGCGCCTGGCAGGATTCGTCGGCTGTGCAGCCGCGCACGGCGCACTTGAAGGCTGGAATAGAGCCTTCGTAGTTGCGGGACTTGAAATAGATGATGCCCAATTGGCCGTAGATGTCGGCGTTCGCGGGGTCGAATTCGAGCGCTTTCTTGATATTCAGCGCGGCGGTAAAGAAATCGCCCTGTTGAGAATAGGTTTTGGCGATGGCAATGTAGGGAATTGGGTCTTTGATCTCCAGTTGTTTGTTCAGTTTTGCAGCCTTGGCGAAGTATTCCAGGGCGGTTTCATAGAGGCTATCCCTCTCATTCTTGATCGTGCTATCGAATGCGAGCCGGCGGTAATTCGCGCCTACGGAAATATAGAGAAAGGTCAAGTTGGGGGTGATCTCGATGGCCTTTTGATATTCCTCGATGGCCTCCCGGTAGCGCATGGTGGATTCGAGCACGTAGGCGTAGACGCGGTGCACGTCCATGAGGCTTGGGTCGCGCTGAACAGCCTGCAGGATGACTTGTTCGGCCTGCGACCATTTCTGCTCATCCACCAGGATTTCGGCATAGAAAGCCAGGGCGAGCACGTTCTGGTTGTCCAATTGCAAGGCGTGCAGGGCTTCGCGCTCGGCTTCCAGGAGCAGGGACTGTGACTGGTCACCGGACAGGATAGGGTTGGAATTCCAGTCCAGCACGAAGGCGCGCATGGCGTGGACCGTGCTGTCGTCCGGCGCGAGCGTAACGGCTTTGTTGATCGAATCCAGGGCCTCTTGCAGACGCGCCTTACGCTGGGCGTCGGTGGTCAACAGATTGGAGGAATAGGTCTGGATGCGGGCCAGTTTTGCCCACACTTCGGCGTTGGTCGGATCCACCCTGGCTGCTTCCTGGTAGGCGATGATAGCCTCTTCGAGCTTACCGGCAGCAAAGGAGGCCTCCCCTTCCATGGCAAAGGAGAGCACCGTGCGCGTGGGCGTGGGCGTCGGCAGGAAGGGACGTTTGATAGCTCCCTTGTCCACCTGGCTGGCAAACCAGGCCGCGGCCAGGATCAGGACCACCAAAACAAACACGCGATATAAGCTGGTGCGCCGGCGCTGGTGAAAGAGCGGGCGCCTTGGCGTCACGTTCATGGCGTAGGAGTCATTCCAGGGGTAGCCGATGGCTGGGGAATTGGGGATGGCGTCAGCAGGTTGTTCTGGCAGATGCGCATACTTTCCTGCGCATTGTAGACCGCGATCTCGTCTGTCGGTACGCTCCCCAGGATCAGTTGGGCAACGGGTAACACCTCCCCACAGCGGTTCATGCGCGCCAGCAGGAGGGCGTAATTGGTGAAATACTCGACTTGGCGCGCGTCGTCGCCGGTCAGGGTCAGCGGTTGGATGGTCTGACCATCCTCGGTCACGCCGCCGTTGACGGCCAGGGATAGCTGCGCGACCGCGCTCGGCCAGTCGGGGACCTTGTAGAGCATCACGCCCCAATTGCCGCGCAGGTAAGCATCGGTAGGCGCTACTTTGACGGCCTGCTCGGCATACTGCGCGGCCTTGGCAAACTCGCCGACGGAGGCATAGGTGCGCGAGATGTAAAGCGATGAAGTGGAGTCCGCAGGGTTGAGCGTGTTGGCGAGCGTGAATTCCTCGATGGCTTTATCGAAAACGGTCATGGCCTTGTAAGTACGCCCGAGCGCCAGGTGCAAGTCCGCGATGTTGCCGTTGATGGCAATCGCATTCTGGTACTCTTGCACTGCCTCTTCGCGATTATCGGTGATCTCCAGGATGAAAGCACGCGCGCGGTGAGCTTCCAGTGAATTGGGTGCCAGCGTGGTAGCGACGCGCGATTCCTCGCCGGCCAGGGTGATGGCGTCGAATGGCCCGCTGTTATCGAGATACATATTCCCCAGCAGTTCGGCGTAATAGGCATGGGCAATGCCGTTGTTGGGATCGAGTTCCAGGGCGCGCTTGATGGCAGCCTCGGCGGCAAGGTAATCGTTTTCCTGTGTCAACGCCCAGCCGCGCACCGCGTGAGCCATCGAATTGTTGGGATTCAGCAGCAGCGCATTCTCGGTATTGGTTTGGGCTTCCTTGCACTGCCCTGCAAAAACCTGGATGCGCGCCAGGGCGATGTAGATCGCTGGTTCATCGGGTTTGATCCGAATAGCCTCCTGGTACAATTCGATGGCTTGCAGCAGTTTGCCCTGGTTGAAAAGCCCCTCCGCCTCAGCGACGTAAGACTCGGGGTCGCGGGTGGCGGTGGGGGTCGGGACGAACGGCGGCGGCACACTCGGTATCACCACTTTGTTCACGTAGACGCCAATCGCGATCAGCAGCAGCAACAGCAGGATACGGAAAAAGTTGATCGGCTGCCGCCGCCGCTTCATACTCCATTTCGAGCCACGAAGATACATGCGTTCATCTTACCATTGCCTGTTAAAGGGCGTCAAGTGAAGACCTCACAGGTCTTAAAGACCTGTGAGGTCTCATTTTATGCTAGAATGGGCACATGCGGTTCGACGTTTTCACGCTCTTACCCGACGTATTCCCCCCTTACCTGGAAAGCAGCATCCTCCAGCGCGCCCGCCAGCGCGGGCTGATTGACGTGCACGTTCACAACATCCGCGACTGGACACGCGACCGCCACCACGTCACCGACGACGAACCTTACGCCGGAGGCGGCGGCATGGTCATGAAAGTCGAACCGGTCTTCGAGGCGGTCGAAGCCATTCTTGGACCCGAGCCTGCCTGCCCGGTCATTTTGCTGACTCCCCAAGGACGCGTCTTCAACCAAAAAGTGGCGGCTGAACTCTCTGCCCACCCGCGCCTGGCCTTGATTTGTGGGCGGTATGAAGGCGTGGACGAGCGCATCCGCCAACACCTGGCGACCGACGAAATCTCCATCGGCGATTACGTGCTGACCGGCGGCGAGCTGCCGGCTATGATCCTGATTGACGCCATTGCGCGCCTCATCCCCGGTGTGCTCGGAGATCCGGGCGGCGCTGCAGATGATTCCCACGCTTCGGGCCTGCTCGAATACCCGCACTATACCCGTCCGCCCGAATTCCGCGGCTGGCGCGTGCCGGAGGTTTTGCTCTCCGGCGACCATGCCAAAATCGCCCGCTGGCGGCGCGAACAGTCCCTGCTGCGCACGCTGGAAAGGAGGCCGGATTTACTTGAAATGGCTGAATTGAGCGAAAAAGAGCGCAAGTTTTTGATCGAACACGGATATACGTAGGGCGGGTTTCGCTTGTCCCCGGAGGGGATACCCGCCGAAAGGCCAACCATCAATCCAACAAAGGAGGAACAACTGTCATGGCAAATCAACGCTTTCCTTGGGGCCGGACTTTTTTGCTGGGCTTTGGCTTTTTGGGCATCAGCATCATCTGGCCGATCTTCAACCAATACATTCCCATCTTCCTGCAGGCGGGCAATCCGGAATTCGAAGCGCGCCTGCTGGCCGAAGGGCGCCAGATCCCCGACATTATCGGCTTCGGGCTGGCGCCTGCCCTCGCCATGTTCATCATGACCTGGGATAACATCCTGAACATGTTCATCGCCCCCTGGGCTGGGGCAAAGAGCGACCGAACCTGGAATCGCCTTGGCCGACGCAAGGGCTGGATCCTGCTGGGCGCGCCGATTGCCCTGTTGGCCTTCGTCTTCATCCCCGTTGCCCAGACTCTGCTGGCCATCATGGCCTTCATTCTCGTCACCAACTTTGGCATGGCGCTGTTCCGCTCGCCGACCGTCGCCTGGCTGGGCGACCTGTTCGACGCAAACAATCGCAGCAAGGCCAACGGCGTCATCAACCTGATGGGCGGCGTGGGCGGCCTGCTGGCTTATTTCGGCGGCGGGATGCTCTTCAACGCCCTCGGACGCAACGCGCCCTTCTTTGCCGGGGCTGCCGCCACGATCGTCGCCCTGGTAACGGTGCTGATCTTCGTGCGCGAGCCGCGCCAGATTGCCGCTGAGGAGAAAGAAACCAATCGCGGCGGCGTGCTGGATAATATCAAAATACTCTTTGCCAATCCCAACAAGAGCGGCCTGTTCGTCCTGTTGAGCATCTTGTTCTGGTTCATGGCCTTCAACGCTCTCGAAACCGGCCTCTCATCCTTTGCCGTCTTCACGCTGGGCATGAAAGCGGGAACGGCATCCATTTATACTGGCACGATGACCATCTCGTTCATCCTGTTCGCCGTGCCGGCCGGTTTCTTCGGCACCCGCTATGGCCGCGCGCCGATCATCCGCATCGGCCTGATTGGACTGGTCCTGCTGACCCTGCTCGGTTATTTCATCATCCAGGGCGCGGTGACGCTCATCATCGTGCTGGTGCTGGCCGGGGCGGCCTGGGCGCTGGTGAACGTCAACAGCCTGCCGCTGGTTTATGACCACGGCGACGAGCGGCGCATCGGAGCCTACACCGGCCTGTATTACTTCTCCTCCCAACTGGCAGCCATCCTCGGCCCGACCCTGGGCGGCGTCCTCGTGGATGCGCTCGGCAACCAGTACCGCTGGCTGTGGCTGTTCGGGACGGTTTTCATGGCTCTGGCACTGTGGGCGATGACCGGCGTGAAGCGCGGCGAGGCAAAGGCCGCCTAAATGGGAAGCCGGCCAGAGGTCCGATGAAGAAGCGGTGCGCCGCGTTGGCTGTCCTGCTGATCGCCGCGACGTTCCTCCCGGCCTGTTCCTCCTCGGCACCTGACTGCGCCAGGCTTGAGATCGTGTGCGTCGGCCTGGTGACCGGCGTCGGCAAGGTGGACGACCGTTCCTTCAACCAGTCTGCCTGGGAAGGCGTCCAGCAGGCGGAAGGGGAGGGTCTCGTACAGTCGGCGCGTTACATCGAGACCGTCAATGCGAAGGATTACGACGAGAACATCGCCGTCTTTGCCGACGCCGGTTACGACATCATCGTGACGGTTGGCGCTGGCCTGGGGCAGGCAACGATTGCTGCGGCAGAAAAATACCCTCAGGTTTACTTCATCGGCGTAGACCAGTTCCAGGAAGCCGGCAGCGAGAAGCCAAACCTGGCCGGTCTGGTTTTCCCGGAAGATCAGGCTGGCTTCCTGGCAGGCGCGCTGGCCGCGCAGATGACCGCAACGGGCAGGGTCGGCGCAGTGCTGGGCACGGACGCTTATCCGCCGACCTGGCGTTACGGGGAGGGCTTCCGCGCAGGCGCGGCATACGTCAATCCCGAGGTCGAGGTGACTGTTGCCTATCACAACGATGCCAGTTTCGACAAGGCATCCTTCGACCCCGATTGGGGCGCGATAACCGCCTACACTTTGATTGACGAGGGCGTTGACGTGATCTTCGGCGGCAGCGGCACGACGGGCGACGGCGCGCTCGTCGCGGCCGTCCAGCGCGGCATCTACGCCATCGGCGCGGAAATGGATCAGTATTACCTTCTGCTCGAAGCCTCCCCTCTCCTGCTCTCCAGCGTCGTCAAGCTGGTCAGCCCAGGAACTTACGCGTTGATCGGGCTGGCAAGAAATGCCCAAGCTGATACGGGCGCGTTTCCGGGCGGCAACTATTCTGGCGAGTGCGGCTACGCTCCTTTCCATGATCTCGATCTGCGGGTGACTGCCGAGGTCAAGGTCAAGATGGAAGAAATAAATCGTGGTTTGCAGGAGGATATGCTCCAGACTGATGTCCTTCCAACGAAACCCTGAATGACCAACACGTATCGCGAAGACTTGCACAAAGGTAAAAGTCGCTGTATACTTATTCTGGATGGACACAAGGGGCTGCCAACTATTCGTTCTACTCATGAGGAGGTGGATGTCTGACATAAGTTAATCCTTCTTTACGTACATTGTCTCTATCAACAATTCCGCTAAATATAACAAATGAGGAGAAGAATTATGAAAAAGCTATATGCTGTAATAGCCATTCTCTTGGTGGCTACAATGGTTTTGTCCGCCTGCGCCCCGAAGCCCGGAGCCGGGTTCAAAGCCGGCGAAGTGACCGACATGGGCGGCGTTGACGACAAATCCTTCAACGCCAGCGGTTGGGCTGGCATTCAGCAGGCCATTACCGATTTTGGCATCGAAGGCAAGTATCTGGAATCCCAACAGCAGTCCGATTATGCCAAAAACATCCAGCAGTTCCTGGATGAGAAGATGAACCTGATCATTACTGTGGGTTTCCTGCTGGGTGTGGATACGGCCGCGGCTGCCAAAGCCAACCCCGATCAGAAATTCGCCATCGTGGACTATGCCTATCCTGACTGTTGGCCTGGCGCGGTGGTTGGCAAGGATTGCGGTTCCGATGTAGACCTGCCCAATGTGCGCGGCCTGATGTTCCAAACCGACCAGGCGGCCTTCTTGGCTGGTTATCTGGCGGCCGGCATGACCAAGACCGGCAAAGTCGGCACCTATGGAGGCATCCCCATCCCGACTGTGACCATCTTCATGAAGGGCTATGAGGCTGGCGTCAAGTATTACAACCAGAAGCATGGCACCAGTGTCCAGGTGATCGGATGGGATAATGCTACTGCCCAGGGTCTGTTCACCAACAACTTCGAGTCCACCGACGATGGCCGCCGTTTCGCCGAGTCGATCATGCAAGAAGGCGGTGACGTTATCCTGCCGGTAGCCGGCCCGGTTGGCCTCGGCTCGGCTGCGGTCTGCAAAGAGACCGGTGCATGCCTGATCATCGGCGTGGACCAGGACTGGTACATCTCCGCTTCCGAGTACAAAGATGTCATCCTGTCCAGCGTCCTGAAGAAGATCAACGTGGCCGTGTACAACACCATCAAGGATGTCATTGATGGCAAGTTCACGAGCGGCGTAGTCACCTACACCATCGCGGATGGCGGTGTGGACCTCGCTCCTTACCATGACTTCGACAGCCAGGTCCCGGCTGCCCTGAAGGCCGAGATCGAACAGGCCAAGAAAGATCTGATCAGCGGCGCCCTTTCCGTGGATGCCGTGCTGGCCACTCCGTAACCTGCCGAGTAACCTGAATAAAAAAGGATCGGGGGAAATCCCCCGATCCTTTTTGTACTATTATGGGATAACATTGGAGAGATTTCATGCCACCAGTTCTCGAACTGCGCGGGGTTACCAAGGCCTTTCCTGGTGTTCTGGCAAATGATCATATTGATTTAACCCTGGAAGAAGGTGAGATCCATGCCCTGCTCGGTGAGAACGGCGCGGGCAAAACCACCTTGATGAACATCCTCTACGGCCTTTACAAACCGGATGAGGGTCAAATCTTCGTTCGAGGTGAGAAGGTGGATATCCACAGCCCGAGCGATGCCATCGGGCGTGGAGTGGGTATGGTGCACCAGCACTTTATGCTCATCCCGGTGATGACCGTCACCGAAAACGTCATGCTGGGAGTGGAGACCACCCGCAATGGAGTTTTCCTGGATCTCGCCACGGTGGCGAAACGCATCCGGGAAATCTCTGAGCAGTACGGCCTGGAGGTTGACCCAGACGCCTATATCAAAGACCTGCCGGTCGGCGCACAGCAACGTGTAGAAATTATCAAGGTTTTATATCGCCAGGCGGATGTTCTCATTTTGGACGAGCCTACGGCAGTCCTGACCCCTCAGGAGGTCGAGGGGCTGTTCAAGGTGCTGCGCTCCCTGATTGCCAGGGGCAAGTCCATTATCTTCATCACGCATAAGCTCAAGGAGGTCATGGCGCTTGCTGACCGCATCACGGTGTTGAGGGGCGGCAAGGTGGTGGGAACGGTCACGCCGCAAGAGGCCAGCCAGGAGAAACTGGCGGCAATGATGGTCGGCCGGCAGGTGAATCTGGTTGTTCAAAAGAAACTTGCCAAGCCGAAGGATACGGCGCTCGAAGTAAAGGATTTGTTCGTCCGCGACGAGCGTAAGAACCTCGTCGTGCAGGGCGTATCCTTTGACGTGTGCATGGGGGAGGTGCTGGGGATCGCGGGCGTGCAGGGCAATGGACAGACCGAGCTGGTTTATGCACTCACCGGTTTGCTGCCGGCAGTCAGCGGAACCGTAAGCCTGTTAGGAAAGCCGGTGCGCCGCGCCTCTCCCCGCAAGATCTTGGAGAGAGGCGTGGCCCATGTTCCGGAGGATCGCCAGAAACACGGCCTGGTGCTCTCTTTTCCGGTTCATGATAACCTGGTGCTTTGTTCTTATTATTTACCTCCCAATGCGCGCGGCATAGCCCTTCAGGAAAACACGATTATTTCCACGGCGATGAAACTGGTTGACCAGTTCGATGTGCGCACGCCGAGTGTCTTTGTTCCAGCCTCAACGCTCTCTGGAGGTAACCAACAGAAGGTGATCGTGGCGCGCGAATTCTCGCGCCCCATCAAGCTTTTGATTGCCTCCCAGCCAACGCGCGGACTGGATGTCGGCTCCATCGAATACATCCACAACCGCATCATCGAGAAACGAGACGAAGGCACGGCTGTGCTCCTGGTTTCTCCCGAATTGGATGAGATCATTGCCCTCTCCGACCGGATCGCGGTCATGTACAAGGGGCAAATCGTGGATATTGTCCCGGCGCTAGGGGTCAACAAGAAGTACCTGGGTTTGTTGATGGCAGGTGTAAAGTCCGCCGAGGCTCTCGAAACTACTCCTCGCACGACCGAGGAAGCCGAAGTGGAGCGAGTCTTCTAGGAGGAGTTCACCTTGAAAAGCAAAGATGTCAAAAAGAAGGCGGCAACGAAACCGGCTGATAAGGAAGAGCCGACTTCCAAAGGCAAGCGCGACTTTTGGTCACAAGCCGGGCAGACCCTGCTGATCCCTGCCCTGGCCGTGTTCACCGGCCTAGTATTCGGGGCCATCATTATTATCATTACCGATGCTCACGTTCTCACAACCTACAAGAACTTCTTCAGCGCCCCTGGCTTGGCCTTGCTGGCCACCTTCGAAGCCGTTTTCAATGCATACGGGGCGCTCTTTACTGGCTCGTTCGGAAGCCCGGTGGCGCTCGTCAAAGCCATCCAGGCCTATGCGGCCACTGGTGACAACGCCTCATTGCTCAAAGCCATTTATCCCTTCACCGAAAGCCTGGTGACCGCGACCCCTTACATCTTCGCTGGTCTGGCTGTTGCGCTGGGCTTCCGCTGCGGCCTGTTCAACATCGGCGCTGAAGGGCAGTTTTTCATCGGGGCGTTGTGCTCGGCTTACGTTGGCTATGCCTTCAAAATGCCCTGGTACATCCACCTGCCGCTAGCCATCCTGGCCGGGGCGCTGGGAGGCGCCATCTGGGGAGCGATCCCTGGCTATCTCAAGGCTGTGACCGGCGCGCATGAGGTGGTCAATACCATCATGATGAACTGGATCGCCTTCCGCTTGAGCGACTGGCTGCTCACCGGCCCGATGATGGCCAGCGGCTACCGGCCGGTCACGCCGGTAATCCAGGATACAGCCTTCCTGCCGCGCATCTTCTCCGATCCGCTGCGCTTCAATTGGGGTTTCTTCCTGGCCCTGGCAGTGGCCGCGTTGGTGTATTGGTTCCTCTTCAAGACTACTCTGGGCTTCGAGATCCGCGCCGTTGGGACGAACCCGGATGCCGCCCGCTATGCCGGGATGAGCGTCACCCGCACCTTCGTCCTGGTGATGACGTTGAGCGGCGCGCTGGCCGGTCTGGCCGGGGCCAGCCAGGTGCTCGGCGTGGATCACTGGGTGGGACAGGGTTTCTCGGCCGGCTACGGTTTCGACTCGATTGCCCTGGCTCTGCTGGGTAAGAGCCATCCCGTTGGTGTTGTCCTGGCGGCGCTCCTGTTCGGCTTCCTGCGCGGGGGGGCAACGCGTATGCAGTCCATGGCAGGAATCCCGATTGACATTATCTCTGTCATCCAGGGGTTCGTGATCATCTTTGTCGCGGCTCCAGCGATCATCCGCGCCATTTACCGTCTGCGCGTCGCGCGGGTAGAAGAGGTAGTACTTACACGCGGCTGGGGAAAGTAACCCCCAGGTTTGGCATTTCTCAGGGATCATGACCAAATGGTGAGGGCTTAATGACGACTGAAATCATTCAACGAAGCAGGAAAAGCTTGTTTGTACGCACCCGCCTGGTACCGGGTTTGATACTCATCGCAATCGGATTAGTGATCCTGTTTCTTTTCGGCGTGGATACCGAGGCGGGGCAGCAGGCTACATTTGGCATGAACGCCATGCGTTCGCAGGCCATCCCTATCCCCGATCTCACCCTGCCTGTCCAGCCTGCCATCTATGTGCTGATCCTGGTGACTGTATTTCTAGGCGCGTGGCAACTGGCGCGCGGCATCCGCTCTACGGGTCTCATGATTGGCGTGGTGGCTTTTTGTTTTGTGGTCGCCTTTCTCATTTGGGCGACGCGCGATAAGTCGTTCAACCTGGTGGGAATGTTGAGCAGTTCGTTGGTGCGGGCAACGCCGATTGCCCTGGCTGCGCTGTGCGGCGTGATCAGCGAGCGCGCCGCAGTGGTCAACATTGCCATCGAGGGCATCATGCTCATAACTGCCGAAACCGCAGTGATGGCAGCGACGCTCAGCCACAACCTGTACGTGGGCCTGATTGTGGCTCTCCTGACCGGGGCGCTCGTCGCAGCCATCCATGCCGTGCTGGTTATCAAATATAAGGTGGACCAGATCGTCAGCGGGGTGGCGATCAACATCTTCGGCGCGGGCATCACCAGTTTCATTTCTTCCCGTTTCCTCGAAAGGAACGGGGACTTGCTGAATAATTCCGGCACCTTTCCGGTCATTCCCATCCCTCTTCTATCGAAGATCCCCATCCTAGGCCCCATCTTTTTCGAGAACAACCTGATCGTTTATCTGACGATCCTGCTGGTCATTGTGCTGCATGTTCTTTTGTTCTATACCCCCTGGGG
>Ga0163200_1000101_pt1 | contig 39397 bp, 34 predicted proteins | sample PL_2010_200m_FD_113535 | JGI IMG/M metagenome (GOLD analysis project Ga0163200, IMG submission 113535) | Freshwater microbial communities from Powell Lake, British Columbia, Canada to study Microbial Dark Matter (Phase II) - PL_2010_200m | ecosystem: Environmental > Aquatic > Freshwater > Lake ... | reverse complement strand
CACTTAATTAAGCTTAAATTTGCTTAAGTCATATTATTGTCGTATATTTGCTTAACTTTTTAACTTATTCCATGTTTGAAAAGACCATTTCTTTCCGTATACTCCAACTGATACCGGATGTTATTCCCGGGATTGAACAAGCAGTACTTGTTCATTATCAGCAGGATAAAAATGATTTTTCGGGGTATTTATTGAAAGCGGAAGAGGCCGGATACAGAACAGAACGGATCAGGACCGAGGCAGGAAATTCATTTTTCCTGGAGTTCATTGCTTCTCCCCAGTACTACCGGTGGTTTTCCCGGGAGCAGATCCCGTTTGAGATCAAATCGAGCAGTAAGGTGCAGCTCACAATCTTTAATGAATTCAAAAACAGAGTATTATTAATTAAAATATGGGACCAGGCTTCCGGTACTTCCGATCTTTTTTTCTTTTATTTAAATGAAAATCTGAGCAACTTTTTACTGGACAAGGTTACTGAACCCTTTTCTGCCCAGCATAAGAATATGGTCGGTTATCTGATCTACCATTCCATCAAGGCGTTGTTTCAGGTACTTCAACACTATGATCACCTTACCGAGACTTTTCATGATCAGCTTCGGGCTGTGGTCAAAGAGCGGGATCACCTTCATGAACAGTTAGAGCACACGTCCAATCAGGAGCGGCAGGATGTGTTGAAACTCGCCCAGTATCACCTCCACAGGATTACAGGCGAACTGCAGCTGAAAGCCTCATTTACCGATTCAGCACGGATCAAGCTGCGAAATTTCAACGGTGAGTTATATCAATTGGAAGAGGTAATCAGGAAAGCTATTGAATTTGCGGGAGCCATCTCCTCCCCTTCCGGCACCACTCAATTATTACTTGCCGATTATCATATCAGTTATCCTGAACCCAATCAACACATTGTTGCTGAAGAGGTTCAGGATGGATTGCCGCAACGATTGGTCAAGACCCACCTCCTGCTTGACCGGTTGGAGCATGCTGCTGCCAGCATCAAGCAGAGAAGAGTGCCTTTAACCAGTGCCAGTGTGGGGAAAGAGTTTCCCACCCCGATTTCGGCCCCGGCCATCACCGATGCGCTGCGCAAGCATAAGAAGCGAATAGTCCAGCTGTTTGACCAGTATCCGGATAAATGGGAGATCATACGCCATGAGTTCAGGCCCGTGCAGAATCTGATGAATTCTCTTCAGGATCAGGAGCAGTTGTCAGCTTGATAAATATTTATATTTTTGCATGGATGAAGATAGCCGTAACCGGAGCCAACGGACATGTTGGTTCAAATCTGTGCAAAACTCTTCTGGATCAAGGTTTTCATGTCAAAGCGCTGGCTCACCGGAATACCGGAGCGATTCAGGATCTTCCATTGGAGTTGATCCAAGGTGATTTACTGGATAGGGACTCCATCCGCAACCTTTTGCACGGGGCTGATTTTTGTTTTCATCTGGCTGCCTGCATCTCAATCAAAGGGGATCCTGACGGGATGGTTTGGAAGATCAATGCGGAGGGGACCCGGAATATGGTTGAGATTGCCCGGGAATCCAATCTGCAGCGGTTCATTCATTTCAGCAGTATTCATGCCTTTCAGCAGCATCCTAGAGAGGAGCCGCTCGATGAAACCAGAGCCCTGGTTACACATACAGGATTTGCCTATGACAGGTCCAAAGCCGAGGGTGAACGAGCAGTATTGCAGGCTATTTCAGACGGGTTGGATGCGCTTATTCTCAGTCCGACCGCTATTATTGGCCCGGGAGATCCTGAACCCTCCCTAACGGGGAAGGCGTTACTGGAGTTATATCACCGGCAGATTCCTATGCTTGTACCCGGCGGATACAACTGGGTGGATGTGAGGGATGTAGTGAATGGGGCAATCAATGCAATGACACTAGGGCGTACCGGTGAGAAGTACTTGCTATCCGGCACCTGGCATAGTTTATGGGAACTTGCTTCACTGATATGTCGGGTGACCGGTTCCGGTACCCCGCAACGAGTAGTCCCGATGTGGTTGGCCAGAGTGGGATTGCCCTTCATTACCCTGTACAGTCAGTTTACCGGTGGTGAACCACTCTATACAAGTGAATCCCTCCAGATTATCTCAGAAGGCAACCACTGCATCAGTAATGAAAAGGCACGACGGGAACTGAATTTTGCTCCCCGCGAACTGGAGGAGACAGTCAGGGATGCTTTTGCCTGGTTTAAAGAAAAAGGATACATTCACTAAACTGGTTGGCTCATGAGTAATTCTACTTTTTATTTCGTTGTCTATGTCTGGATTGCGATTGCGCTGGTGATTTTTCCGATTGTCCTTCGTGTTACCGCACCCTACGGGCGACATACAACAAAAAAATGGGGAGCACTGATCAACAACCGCGTGGGTTGGATTATCATGGAGTCACCTGCTCTGCTTGTGTTTGCGACCTTTTTCCTCTGCGGATCGGCCATCCATACAGTAGTGAACTGGATTTTTTTCGGGTTATGGGTGTTGCACTACATCAACCGTACCTTTATTTTTCCGTTCAGGTTACGGACCAGGGGAAAGAGAATGCCGCTGGCCATTGTTTTTATGGCCCTGGGATTCAATTTTGTAAATGGCTTTATCAACGGGTACTACCTGGGATCGCTCACCTCCTATCCCATTTCCTGGGTGACCGATCCTCGGTTCATCGCCGGTATTGTGATGTTTCTGGGGGGAACGGTACTAAACTGGCAATCTGACGATATCCTTATCCACCTGAGGAAACCTGGTGAGACAGGATATATCATTCCAAAGCAGGGCTTATTCAGGTACATTTCCTGTCCTAACCATTTCAGTGAGATGGTGGAGTGGTTCGGCTTTGCTATGATGACCTGGAGCACACCAGCTCTTGCGTTTGCAATATGGACAATGGTTAACCTCCTGCCAAGGGCCTTACATCATCACCGGTGGTATAAAACCACTTTTCCTGATTATCCGGCCAGCCGTAAAGCGTTAATCCCCTTTATCCTGTAAGGAGAAAAACCTGCTGACATACAGCAGATGAAATCCTTAAAAACCGTGATGGGAACCCCGTCTGGCCGACAGAGTTCCCATCCTACATCCCTGCGGCCGTGGCCACATGGCGCGTCAAGCTACGGTTATTGAGGCTGATGGTCAATCCGGGTTTCCCCTTCTTTTCCACCCCGCTCTCCGCTCAAGCCCTCCTTGCGGTGGACCTTCCCGGGAGCGCCCAGATTATTGAACCTGGTACCAGAACGAATCTTGCGGATCCTCCTTTGCCCAGGTTTGGGTCTGGAGTGCTGTCTCCTTGCGGTTTCTGCTTTCACAGCCCCAATTTCTCAGCGGACCTTTTATCCCTCACTTGCAAAACCAAATATACACCTGCTTATGCCTGAAAGTCAATTTTTCCGTCTTATTTGTAGTCACAAAAAATTAACAAAAGTTATTAACAAATTGTTAATAACTCACTTCATTAAAGAACTTGAATCAGAGAATGTTACGGGAAGAAGAAAAAAGGGTTGTTAAAAAGTTGTTGAAAACCTGTTTATTTCGCAATTATGACTGTCAGTCCCCGCTTGTTCATTTCGTCATGCAACGGCTTCAGTTCCGTAAAAGAGCCCTCTTTTACACTGCATTTCCCCTTGTAATGCGCGATCCAGGCACACTGTTCCGCCTGAAGGGGGTCATGACCGCATACATCGATGAGTGTTTCGATCACAAACTCAAAGGAATTCACATCGTCGTTGAACAGGATCAACTGATTCAGTTGCTTTGCCTGATCTTGGTGTTGTTCAACCGGTTTAACCTTTTCCCTGACCATTGGAAGGTGATTGTGTGCACAATGATACTAATTTTTTCAGGATCAAGTCGTATTTTTGATAAAATTTTCCCGATGTCATTGGATCGATTCATTGTTTCGGTTTCAAGGAGGCTTTCACAACCTTTACCTGGTATGCAGGCCCAGCTCCGTATGTCATCGATGCGGCGCATGCAGGAATTGATGGGGACAGCTCCTCCCCTATCAGCAAAGCCCAGTGGGGTATTGTTGCTGATCTATCCCATTGAGGAAGAGCCCTGTATGGTCTTTATTCAGCGGCCCGACTATGGAGGCGTTCATTCAGGACAAATCAGCCTTCCTGGGGGAAAACGAGAACGGGGAGATCCTGATCTGCTGGCTACCGCTCTTCGTGAATCACAGGAGGAGGTTGGCATTATCAGGGAACAGATTGAGATTCTGGGCAGGCTTTCAGATCTTTATATTCCACCAAGCCGGTTTCTGGTCTCCCCGTTTGTCGGGTATTGTCGTTACAGGCCTGATTTTATCAAAGATCCTTCGGAGGTGAAGGAGATCATTGAGGTGAAGATCAGGGATCTATTCAGTGAGGAAGCCCTTCAGCTTTTAAAGCACAATGTAGGACTGGGAATTCGACTGAAAGCTCCCGCATTTGTCGTTAACGGACATGTAATCTGGGGAGCCACGGCGATGATTCTAAGTGAATTTAAAGAAGTGATCAGGGAGGATTTAGCTATTCTGTAACTGGAGTTCCCAGGAGATATCACAGGATTTGCGAAGCATAGCGGTGACCCCGCAGTAATTATCACTGGAGAGTTCGATGGATCGGCTGATCTTTTCAAAGAGTTCCTGGTTTCCTTCAAAATTTTCTCCGGTAAACTGGTACGTAAGATGGATTTTGTGGTAGTATTTGGGGTGTGATTCCGTCATTTCAGCCAGGATAAGAATCTTGAATTCGGTGTACGAGATCCGTTTTTTCGCGAGGATGGAAACAACATCCATTCCTGTACAACCAGCAAGTGAAGACAGCACTATGGGTTTGGGTCTGGGTCCGAAACCAGTCCCACCATGTTCTGGAGTAGCATCCATTCTAACCGGGAAACCATCAATAGTTGCTTCAAAGGTCATATTCCCCATCCATTTGGTTTCAACAAATTCGTCCATAAGTAAACAAATTATTCGATTGATTTGCGATATCGGACCTCTCCAAAACAGAAGAAACTGGGAATTCTTCCTGTTGCCCAGGAACGGAGCAGGGCTCCATTTGATGAGGAGAACTGAAATGCCATTCCATCCTGTACGTAATCAATGGCATCGGTGGCAAAGATGGATCCGTTGCCCGGGTGAATTGCAAGGCCATAGAATAGATGACCTCCAGCCGGAATCAACGGCTGAGAAGGCAGGTCAGCATCGCTAACGGCCATCTGAAAAATACCTCCGTTCAGATAATAGAGGGTATCACCGGATGGATTGATATTCAATCGGCTGGGGACACCGGTACCCGGAATGGTGAAAGCTTTTTCAACCTGCCGGAGGTCTGGGTTGATCCTGAGCAGAAAAGGATGTTCATACTGATCCCAACCTCCTGAACACAACACCCACATTTTTAATTTTTTATCGATTACGATCCCCACGGGCTCCGTGGAAGTTTGAATGCTGTCCACGATTTCATCCACTCGGGTATCGATGATAAACAACTTGGCTTTCCGCTTGGAACAGGGTTCGCTGAAACGCCCAATGCATGTAACAAACATATAGTGGCTGTAACTGATCATCCCCTCTGTCCATTCGGGTGTCACAATCGTTTTAGTGATGGTAAGGGTAGTGAGATCAAGAACGCAAATGTCTTTGTATAAGTTGGTTACATAAGCTTTAGTGGAGTCAATAAATTCAAGATATCGGGGTGAATTAAAGCCACCTATGCTTTTTATGGTTTTAAACTGTCCAAGATCCACTACTTCTACCCGGTTAGAATTATTCACTACGATATATCCCCGGTCATTCATCACCTTCATTGATTGGGCAACATCGCCTAAAGGCCTGTGGTTCACCTGCTGGAAGATCTGCTGGTAGGCTATACCGGTATCGTTCTCCACAAAAGTGATAGAGGCATTCCCCCAGTTAAAGTTACCTTCGTTGATGATAAAAAATCCATTAGCATACGTAGCTGAATCATCAGGAGGTGGAACCGGATCAGGGATCGTTTGCCTTACGGGCTCTTTGCTGCAGGAGGATATCAGGATGATGAAGACCCCAAAGAACAGGACGGAGAACTTACCGATGAATCTGCTTACACTGGTTTCGCTACCCACAATTCTCGGGATTTAAGATACACGTATTAATCTGAACTTTTCTTGAAACTTCCCCGTATCGTTACTGCAAAATTTCTGCCTGGCATAGGGCGGTTTGCAATGGATTGATAATCCAGATCAAAAAGATTGTTTATTTCGACTTGTAAAGATAATATAAAATCTTTCAGATGGAAGTTTTTTCCAAAAAAGATATTTGACAAATTATAACCCGGCATATAGGCCGTGTTTTCCTTTCCCAGATAGCGACGGCCAATGAAATTGAAAATGTAGGAGGCATAGTACCCTTTTTTTTCAAATTTCAGGGAAGCATTCATAGTATGTACTGGCGTATAAATTAACTGGTTACCAATTGACGCTCCGTTCGGACTATTCTCTTTCTGGTAAGTGGATTTACAAAAATTATACGTAATGTTCATGTCAAGGTTACTTTTCCAATATGCCAGCGTAGTGTTAATTCCGGCTTCGATTCCACGTGCTGCAACCTCACTGACATTTTCCGGCATCCAAATGGAACTACTGTTATTGGAGGGAGACCATACAATTAAATCTTTCAGCAGAGTATAGTAGCCTGTCAGTTCTGTTTCCAGAAAAAAAGCTGATGACCGGTCGAGCCAGTTCCAGGTTATCCCACCTTCGGCTCCATAACTGATTTCGGGCAGGAGATCCGGATTCCCCCAGGTTCCCCAGTAGAGGTCATTCAAGGATGGATAACGGTAATTTTTGGATAGGTTGGCAGAGAGGGACAGGTTTATTTTCCGGAATGGCTTACATTCTACCCCAATTGCCGGAATGAAAGGCATAAGTTCACCATCTACCAGTTCTATTCTAGCCAGTACAGACAGTGTAAAAACCGGTGAAGGCCTGTAGATCAGTTCTGCAAAACCACCTACTACAGTTCGTTGTTTCTGAACGAGATAGGCGTCGGAATTGACCCAATCGTGCGTCAGATCCAGGCCAGGTTGAATGGTCACTTTCCTGAGGGGGGAATAGTTGACCCTGATCCGGTTGATGACAGAATAGTATTGATGTTCAGCGTTAAGGCTGTCGTTGATGTAATGCAGGTAGTCATCGAGTAAAGCTGAGGTGACCGATACAGAAAGATCCCGCTGAATATATTTATATTCCACCAGGCTCCTTAGTGACTTATCTTCCTGATTCTCTGCGTGATCTGGATTGATATTTGTATTCAGAGGTGGAATCTCACGCCGGGAATAGTTGTACCAGATACGGGCCGTGATCAGGTGACGGTTTTTAACTTTAGCAAAGAAATCTTCGGAGAGCCCGTATTGGGTGAAAGCGCCATTGATCAGTTTTTCGGTTTGTCCGGAATAATCATTGTAAAACGGAAAATCGTTTTTTCCTGTTCCAATGTTAAACCGGGTCTGAGACTGGATGTTTTCATTGCCGACAATCGCAGTTACCACCGTATTATAATTGTTAAAACTAGCGATGGTTTGCGCGATTCCAGCAAGGATGCGATTGTTCCAGTCTGGATTGGTCTTCAGATCTATGATCCCGCCAAATGCCCCGCTGGTTCTGCTGAGCCCGGATGCGCCATAGAGAATATCGATTCCCTGAAACTGAGATACAGGGAGTTGAGTAAGGTCGATCTGACCCAACATCGGCGAGTTAATGGTGATCCCATTCCACTCAACAATGGTGTGATGTGCCGTAGTTCCCCTGAAAGCCGGAGTGGCCAGGTTGTTGCTGCCGTATGATTTGATAAAGATAGTGGAATACTGAGAAAGAATGGTCGCCAGGCTTGCATCCTGTCGCGGGGTCAGGATGGTGGAATCTATCCTGACCCGTTTAAATCCCATGTTATCGACTGTAAAGCTGGCCTTTACCTCAACCTCTTTCAACCTGAGGGTGTCAGAAGGCTGTTGTCCGGAAGCCAACGTCCAGATCAGGATCAGCAATAAGGTTAAAAAGCTATTTTTCAGATGCTTTCCGATTCCCGTCAACGCTTATTCGTTTCTGTAAGCTACTGTTTGATGAACTTCCGGATCACAACTGAACCATCCGGCAGGGCAAATCTGGCTATATAAAAACCCGAAGACAGATCAGAAATATCAAGTTCATCTTTCTGATTTACAAATCTTTCCGGATAGTGTTTTTTCCCCAAGGGGTCTATGATGGTAAGCCGGATGGAGGAATGAACCGCATGTTCAATATGCAACATATGGTGAGCCGGGTTCGGATAGACCCGGATTGGTTGAATGGCCTGTATCGGGGTGTGGATGATGCCGACCGCGTCGAGGTCCATGCCACAGGTATGGAATGGAGTGGGCCAGGGATCATTGATGATGTGCCCCTGGGAGTCAAATGACTGGTATCCGGGCTGGATGCATCCTCCCACATCGATGATACGGATGTGCGTGATAGCGGAAATATCGACAGTCAGACTATCGTTCAGGTCAGCAAGATCAAACGGGGTTCCGTAAAATACCCTGTACTTACCTGCCAGGTTGTGGATTTTGGTGGCATCCAGGGTATCGAAGGTAGAGACCTGCGGCGCTTCTGGAGTCAGGGATACCGATGGAAACCGTACGAAGTCAATACCGTTCGAACTGACTTCCACGAATCCCAATTCCAGAAAAGCATCACTGAACGGATTTTCAAAAACGGCAAAATCAGGACCCGCACTGTCGAACATAGGAGCTGGCAGAGTCAGGGTCGCGATTCCCTGGTCTCCCAGGCTGACAACAAAGTTATCAGGAGGGCCCGTGGCATCTTCAGGAAATCCGTACGCAGCTTTATTTGAGCCCATGAATACCACGGTTGTATCCACGAGATTAATATACCCGGCTTCAAGCGTGCATTTGCTGGCCCATTCCCGGAAGGCACTGCTGTCTTTATACATGGCGGTAGTTCCCGGCTGACCTGCCGGCGGAGGGTATTGTCCGTGAACAAAGAGTGTTGATGCCAACTGCAGGATCAACAGAAAGGTCCATCTGATCATGAGTCAAAGATAATAATAAAAGCGACCTTCCGAAAAAGTGCAGAAAGTCGCCTAAGCAGGAATTTTACTTCTTGATAAATTTAGTTGAAATTATTCCTGAGTCTGTTTTCACAGTCACAAAGTAAAGGCCGGACGGATAAGCTGAACAATCTACCCATGCACCTGTAAATGTGGGTTCATGACTTTGATAAATTGTACGACCTGTAATATCCCGAATGATTATTCCCGTGACGGGAGAATTCCCTGGATAAATAATTCGTAACCTGTTTTCAACCGGGTTTGGGTAGAGAACGATGGATTCATCTGTTTTTGAATCATCAATGGCAACAGGAACACGGTAATCAAGGGCTATAGCATTGGCATTTAACCCTGTTTGGAAAGAGGTTACAGAATCACCTGCGGTAGTACCAGTAACATTCAAACCCAGAGTACTACCATTACCGATATTCATACAGAGGTATGAGTTCACGTAATCGGTTGTATAAGAGGAGTATATAATATGAATAAGAAAGCCTGGATCGGGAAAGATCACGGAATCTGCGATCATCCGCGTATCCAGGTTGAAAGAACCGATTCCATTATCTAACGTGAGGTAGAGCATGTTCCCGGCAATTCCGCTGTTTTTCACTCCGAAATTTCCATTACCAACTAAAAAATCAATGACATAATTGGTAAAGGTCTTGGAAAAGATATTATAGGCTGTTATGCTTCCAACATCTGTACCTCCGTGAGGAGTCTCATTGATACAGAAAATAAACCCGCCATAACTATAAATATCATTTATACCAACGGCAGTTGTGCCAAAATTGATCTCACGGGTCAGTTTCCAGTTGGTGTGGTTGAGGACTGCCAGTCTCCCTTCCGTTTCAGGCAACTTCCCGCTCACGGCAATATATATTGAGTCCTCGGTACTTACAACTCCTTTACAGTCTCCCGAGATATTATCAACTCGTGCAATCAGGGAGAGATTTGAGGCATCAAGAATCTCCACAAAAAACCTTTTAATCGGCTGCTTTTTGGTCACGATCAACCGGTTATTGAATACAAAAAGTCTGCTAAGTCCCGAATCAGCAACGGCGGCCAGGCGTTGCAATGAGTTAGCGTCATACACCACGATGCTATCCTTGGCAGCGACATATATTTTATAATTAGCGATTACGACATCTTGAACCGATTGTGTTTTTATTTCATCGAAAACGGATGTGATACCAGTAGCAGGGTCATAGGTCTGCACGGTGACATAATCGTCAAAAGGCGGAGTAACTTCATATTTATTTCCATTGGCAACGATCACTTGCTCAACCCACTCATTTTTTTGAGCAGAACCGGACCAAGGGAGCATGCATACAAATGAAATGATTGATAAGGATAACGTAATTTTTTTCATATATCTCTAATTTAAAGTTTGAAACACAGCAAAGGTAACTATTTTAGAATTTTCATTTTAGTTTTATTGTAAATTTACATTCGAAAAATGGACAACTATGTGTACCCGATTTAATGCATTTGTTCTTCTTCTTTTATTTCTTCTTTTCACCCTCATTTATTTTACATCCTGTTCCAATGCGAGAAGAACCACCTGTAAGACAGACCGAGCATACAATCACCATTCACTGAAAAAGAACCGCAGTAATTATGCATTCAAATACGGTTACAAACAGATTCCGGTTCGTAAACCATATGTCTTAAAGAACCGTAGGAAATAGACACACGTTTTAGGCCTGCTTTGCCTGTCCTTTACTCCTCTTCTTCGAAGAAATTGTCATAGGCAGGATAGTACATAGATTCCGTGGTTTTTTCGACCGGAAAAGTAAAGTATGTGAAGACTCCTGAAGCACAGCGATTTTCCTCTGAGTCAACGAGCGTGACTTCGATATCAGCCAAATTTCTGCGCATTTGCTGCACTTTTGCCCGGATGGTAAGAAGACCTTTGTTCACAAAAACTGTCTTATGGTAGCGGATTTCAGCACGGGAAGTGAAACCGGCGGTTTTGAGTTTGACATAGACAACCCAACTTGCGATCTCATCCATCAGAGCAGCCTGGACACCCCCGTGCAGGACTCCAAAATATCCCTGAAAGTGGGATTTCGGGTCCCAACTGGAGACCAGTTCATCTCCCTCTTCGACAAAGGTCATCCTCAGGCCAGCCGGATTATCAGGGTTACAACCAAAGCAGTTGTAACCTGGTAGACCGAGGAATGGATTATAGATTTTGCGGGAATTATTTTGCAATGCCATTCTTGTATTTGGTAACTCTGACGGCTTTTCCTGTCTCATCGTATTCGGTCCATACTCCTTCCTTTATCCCATTCACATAGTGGCCTGTCAGCTTTGGCTTGCCATTTCTGTAAAACTCTTTATATTCCCCTTCCTGCTCGTTATTAACATACCTAGTGATTGAAGCAGTAGAGTCATTCTCATAGAATGTACGCTGGGTTCCTTCAAAAGAGCCGTTGTGATAATTATAGATAGCAACTAGCTTCCCATCCCGGTTAAACCATCTGGATGGCCCATTCTTCAGGTCGTTACTGTAGAGCGCTTCTTCCTGGATCTTTCCGTTGTCGTAATAGGTCCTGAAGAGACCGGTCAGCTTTCCGTCATCATATTCCTGTTGTTTAAGGAGTTTGGCACTGAATGGACTGTATATGAACATAAGGCCATGCAACTGGTTATTTCTATAGTGTTCCACATTGCTTATCTTCCCCTTGCGATCAAACTGCAGGGTAATCCCATTGCGCTGACCGTTTTCATATGTCTCCACACGAAAAAGCAGTTCGTCCGAAAGATAGGTCTCCCAAATTCCGTCTCTCAGTCCGTTTATAAAGTTCCCGCGGGTGGTTAATTCTCCGTTCCGTTCCTGCCAGTAACCAACCTTCAATCCTCTTTCATTTAACTGGTTAGCTGTTTCCTGCTCGGCAACAGGTTCCCCTGCCTGAGCCAATCCCATGACCGGTAAGAGAATCACGAGTATGGCCAATAAATTCAGAATCTTCATCATGATTATAAGATTTGGAAGCACAAAAATAAAAAAGGTTGGATAATTACTGAGTGATTTCGCCTATTAAATCAAAATGTCCTGCCTCTGTAACCGTTATCTGATAGAAATTCCCTACCTCCACTTTTACCTTTCCAGTATGGATTAATACTTCCTGGTCAACTTCCGGAGAATCGGATTCCGAGCGGCCTGCAAAAAGCCCACCCTCTTCCCGATCGACTAAGACAATGATCCTGTGGCCAATCAGCCGGGTATTCTTCTCCAGTGAGATCTGCTCCTGAATCCGCATCAGCCGTTCCTGACGCTGGTTTTTTATCATTTCGGGAACAGAGTCGTTCAACACAGAGGCAGACGTTCCCTCCTCATGGGAGTAAGTAAAAACCCCTAGCCGGTCAAACCGGACGCTCTCCACAAACCGGCAAAGCTCTTCAAATTCGCGTTCGGTCTCTCCCGGGTATCCGGTGATCAGGGTAGTCCGTATGGCTACACCCGGAACGGTTTGCCGGATGGAGTCCAGTAATTTTTTTGTACGGTCACTGCTCATGCCCCGTTTCATGGAGCGCAGGATCCGATCACTGATATGCTGCAGGGGGATGTCAATGTAGTTGCAGATATTAGGATGGTCGTACATGACCTGCAGGATCTCCAGGGGAAATGCGCGGGGGTAAGTATAGTGCAGTCGAATCCAAGCGATCCCACTGATAGAAGAAAGTTTCCGGAGGAGATCTGCCAGTTTTCTCCGTCCGTACAGATCGATCCCATAGTAGGTTGTATCCTGCGAGATGATGAGCAATTCCCTGACCCCCTGTCCGGCCAACCAGGTTGCTTCTGCCAGGATCTCCTCGATGGACCTTGACCGGTGCACCCCCCGGATGTTCGGAATAGCACAGAATGAGCAGGTTCGGTCACACCCCTCGGCAATTTTCAGGTACGCGTAGTGGGAAGGGGTGGTAATCAGGCGTTCACCAAGCAGGTTGTGGCGAAACTCACCGCCAATAATTTTCACGATTTCAGGGAACTGATTTACCCCGAAAATACCATCAGCCTCCGGGAGCTCTTTGGTCAACTCCTCCCTGTAACGCTCCGTGAGGCAGCCCATGATGAAAAGCCGGCTGATTTTCCCGGCCTGTTTGGCCTGAGCATAGTGAAGAATGGTATCGATAGACTCTTGTTTGGCATCCCTGATAAATCCACAGGTATTGATGATGATGGTATCGATCCCCCGGAGATTTTCCGGTTCAAAAACAGGCCGGAACCGGTTGAATTCCAGTTGTTTCATCAACACTTCGCTGTCGACCAGATTTTTCGCACATCCCAGGGAAACGAGTCCGATCCCTCTATGTTTCAGAGGAGTTGTCACTGCTGGCTGGAAAAGAGGCTATCCACAAAGGCCATCCTGTCAAATACCTGCAGATCCTCCATCCCCTCCCCGATCCCTATATATTTCACCGGAACCTTGAACTGGTCGGAGATGCCGATAACCACACCTCCTTTGGCAGTTCCGTCGAGTTTGGTCAGGGCGAGGGCATTCACTTCGGTAGCTGCAGTGAATTGTTTTGCTTGTTCAAAGGCGTTTTGTCCGGTGGAGGCGTCCAGGATAAGCAATACTTCATGCGGACCATCGGGAACCAGCTTCTGAATTACCTTTCGGATCTTGGAAAGTTCGTTCATCAGATTGATCTTGTTGTGAAGCCGTCCAGCCGTATCGATAATCACCACATCAGCATTCCGGGAGATCGCCTGGTTTACCGTGTCATATGCTACGGAGGCAGGATCGGTTCCCATCCCGTGGGTGACAACGGGAACTCCTACCCGATCAGCCCAGATGGAGAGTTGGTCGACAGCTGCAGCCCGGAACGTATCGGCAGCTCCGAGCAGGACCGATTTTCCGGCCTTCCTGAAGTGATATGCCAGCTTGCCTATGGTAGTGGTTTTACCTACGCCATTGACTCCTACCACCATGATGATATAAGGTCTTTTCCCTTCAGGAAGGGTGAATCCGGAATATTCTTCGGTGTTGTTCTCCTGAAGCAGTGCCGCTATTTCATCCCGAAGAAGTTGATTCAACTCACCGGTTCCCAGGAACTTATCCCTGGCTGCCCGTTCCTGGATCCGTTCGATGATCCGAAGGGTGGTCTCCACACCTACATCAGAGGTCACCAGCACCTCTTCAAGGTTATCCAGCACTTCGTCGTCGACCCTCGACTTTCCTATAACCGCTTTCGAGATTTTTGAAAAGAGAGAATTTTTTGTCTTTTCCAGTCCCTTGTCAAGTTTTTCTTTCTTTTCGCCTGAGAAGATGTTCAGGAATCCCATGGGTTCGAAGTACTCGTTTAGTTCTCTTTGGCAGCAAGGTATTCCTTGATTTTATCAACAGGGACCATGGCCTCTTTGAAGATATAGGCTCCTGTTTTTGGGGACTTGACCATTTTAATGACCTTGGTGATATCTTTTGAGGTGGCTCCCTTGAATGCTGCAACTACTTTCTTTGCCATGACTGATCGTTGTTATTTAATTTCCTTATGCACCGTAACCTTTTTCAGGTATGGATTGTATTTTTTGATCTCCAGCCGCTCCGGTGTATTCTTCTTGTTCTTGGTCGAGATGTACCTTGAGATGCCCGGAACACCGCTGGACTTCTGTTCGGTACACTCCAGAATCACCTGAATCCGTTGATCTTTCGTCTTTTTCGCCATCGCTTTCTCTCCTGTTATTAAAGGCGTGCAAAATTAATTATTTTCCGGTTAATACCAAAACAATCCTGAAAAATCTTTACTTTCGAAGTCGGGCCAATCAATCATTAAAATCATGGTAAACACTGATATCCGGGACGGGATAGGCATTATTTCCCTCAACCATCCGGAAAAACTGAATGCATTGAGCCAGGCTATGGTAGAACAACTGGTAGCAGCTTTTGAATCATGTCACAAGCAGAAGGTTAGGGTTATTATACTTACTGCCGAACCCAATAAAAGCAATGTTTGGTCAGCCGGACATTACGTGCCTGAACTTCCTGAAAATCACGAAGATCCTCTTGGTTATTTTGATCCGTTGGAAGTCCTGCTACGGACCATTCAGCGATATCCCGGTCCGGTTATTGCCCGGGTCCACGGCAGCGTGTGGGGAGGAGCCTGCGATCTCATCATGACCTCCGACCTGGCTGTCGGCGATCCCACCTGCTCCTTTGCCATCACTCCCGCAAAGATAGGGATACCGTATAACGCTTCCGGGATCTGTCATTTTATCTCCCGGTTGGGGCTGAACCAGGCCAAGGAGATGTTCTTTACCGCCCGGCCGGTGGATGCCAACCGGGCAGAAAACTGGGGAATTATCAACCATCTGGTGAAAGAGGATCAATTGGACGGTTATACCCTGGGAATAGCCCGTCACATCACCACACTCTCCCCCCTGTCCATTCAGGTCATCAAGGAGCAATTCCGTATCCTTTCCAATGCGCGGGCAGTGAGTGCTGACGTGTTTGAAGAGATCGAGGGGCTGAGACAAAAAGTATGGGATAGCGACGACTACCACGAAGGAATCCAAGCTTTCAAAGAGAAACGCAAACCGATATTTAAAGGGGAGTGAATCCATGAAGTGGAATTCGTATCTGTGTGGTTATCAGTCGTTTTTGCAATTGGAAAGATCTCTCTCCAGAAATACGATAAAAGCTTACCTCCATGATGTACAACGATTGATTCAGTACCTGGAGGTCTCCGGGGAGGATCTTCAGCCAGCCCAGGTAGAGTTGCACCATTTGCAGTCGTTTCTGAAGTGGGTCACAGAATTGGGCCTGACTGCACGATCCCAGTCCAGGTTGATTTCCGGACTGAAATCGTTCTACAAATACCTCCTCCTGGAGAACCTCCTGGTGAACGATCCCACGGAACTGCTGGATGCCCCGAATATCGGCCGTAAACTACCGGTGGTGCTGACCATTGAGGAGATCGATGCACTGATCGGAGCCATTGACCTGAGCAAACCCGGGGGAGAGCGAAACAAGGCTATTATCGAGACCCTGTATGGCTGCGGTCTGCGGGTGTCGGAACTGGTCAACCTGAAACTCTCCTCCCTTTACTTTCAGGAGGGTTTTATCCGGGTAATCGGCAAAGGCGACAAAGAGCGCCTGGTTCCGATCGGAAAAACCGCGCAGAAACAGATCATGATTTACCTGGATACGGTTCGGCGGTTTCAACAGATCAAACGGGGACACGAAGAGATTCTCTTCCTGAATCGGCGGGGGGCCAGATTAACTCCTGTAATGATCTTTACGATCATCAAAGACCTCGCACAAAAAGCGGGTATCCGGAAAAACATCAGCCCGCACACCTTCCGCCACTCATTTGCCACCCATCTGGTGGAGGGTGGAGCCGACCTCCGGGCCGTCCAGGAAATGCTGGGGCATGAATCGATCACCACTACGGAGATCTACACGCATCTGGACAGGGAGTACTTACGTAGTACCATTATTCAGTACCATCCGAGAAAATAGGGAGAATACTATCTCCGGATAAATCGATTTTCGGTTTACGAATGAAAGACAATTCGTCATTCGAAAATCGAATCATTTGGGAATCATGTAAAGGGTGAATCCGGCTCTTTCGCCATGTGGTTATAGACCATCCGGTCCATGAACTTCGGAAAGAACTTGTTCAGCAGCACAGTCATTTTTCCCTGTGTGGTAAGGATGAGGCGGTGTTTTCGGTTTTCAATGGCGTTGCAGATGCGTCTGGCGACCTCTTCTGCCGGCATCAGCTTCGCTTCGTTGAGGGGGGATTCTCCCTGGGCACTTCCATCCTTTGCCAGGGCTGTATTTCTGATATTGGAATTCGTAAAACCGGGGCAGGCGATCAGTACATGGAGACCTTTCTTCCTGTTTTCAATGCGTACTACTTCCAGAAATCCCTGCAGGGCAAACTTGGAGGCCGAATATCCCGTTCTTCCGGGAAGTCCCTTGTATCCTGCCACAGAAGAGATGCCTACCAGGGACCCCTTCGATCTCAGCAGGGCCGGCAGGGCAAACCTGGTGCAATAGACGGCACCATAGAAGTTGACATCCATTACCTTCCGGATTACATCCAGTTCGACCTCTTCAAAGAGCGCCCGCATGGAGATTCCTGCGTTATTGATCAGTACATCAATGCAGTCAAAGCGATTGAGTGTACTGTTTATCAGCCTTTTGCAATCTTCTTCACGTGTGATATCGCAGATCGTGCAGACAGCCTCCACCCCCTGGCGTATCAATTGATCACAGACCGTGATCAATTGTTCTTTGTTGCGGTCGGCAAGGACCAGCCGGGCTCCCCGTTCCGCATATTCAAACGAGAGAGCTCTGCCGATTCCGGAGGCGGCTCCCGTGATGATGACGACTTTCTCCTTCATAATTAAATGGTGAAATTAGTAATTTACTTGCGAAAATACGAACTATTGGGAGCATTTCGTAATTTCGTCGATTATGAATAGATTATATGACTGACAGGGAGTTGTTTTACAGGTATCTGGGGTTACCCTCTTTTACTCCGATGGGACTGGATATCGTCCAGGCGGAAGGGGTGTGGCTCACGGCCAGGGACGGGAAACGTTATCTCGATCTCGTATCCGGGATTGCTGTCAGTAACATCGGACACCGGCATCCCGCCGTGTTGGATGCCATCCGGGAGCAACTTGACAAATACCTCTATCTGAACGTGTACGGGGAGTTTATCCAGTCACCACAGGTTCGCCTTGCGAAACAGTTGACCGACCTTCTTCCCTCTACTCTGGATGCTGTCTATTTTGTCAATTCCGGTAGTGAAGCAATTGAAGGGGCTCTGAAGCTGGCCAAACGGTACACGGGACGCCGGGAAGTGATCGCCTTCCACCACGCTTATCATGGTTCCACAAACGGAGCACTGTCCATTCTCGGGAATGAGGAGATGAAGTTTGCATTCCGTCCCCTGATACCGGATACGCGGTTCCTGTGTTTCAACAACCTTCTTGAACTGGAATACATAACAAAAAATACGGCCTGTGTGGTAGCTGAAACCATCCAGGCTGAAGCGGGCCTGATTCTCCCCAATCCGGACTTTCTTCTGCAGCTGAGAAAACGGTGTAACGAAACGGGCACCCTCCTGGTGATCGATGATGTACAGATGGGTTTCGGCCGGACCGGGACCCTATTCTCCTTTGAGCATTACGGGATCGTCCCGGATATCCTGGTTCTTGCCAAGGCACTAGGGGCCGGCATGCCGCTGGGGGCTTTCATAGCCCCTAGGAAGATCATGGATGCTCTGGCTTTTCAACCTGAACTGGGCCACATCACCACGTTCGGAGGTCATCCGGTAAGCTGTGCTGCTGCCCTGGCTGGAATTGAAGTTTTGCTAACAGAAAATCTGCTGTCAGAAGTGGAGATTAAAGGCAGGTTGTTTGAAGAACAACTGAAAGATCATTCGGCCATACTGTCCTTCAGGAGAAGAGGGTTGGCCATGGGAGTGGATCTGGCTGATCCGGCAAAACGTAAAGAGTTCCTGGAATCGGCGCTGGACAATGGCATCATCCTCGACTGGTACCTGTTTAAACCTGCTACATTCCGGATTGCTCCCCCCCTGACGATCACTACTGAAGAAATTGAGGAAGCCTGTGAGCGATTGTTTACAGCCCTGGATTGTATTAGGTAATTCATGATAACGGATGCCAGATACCAAAAAATTCGTCATTCGTAAATCGTAATTCGTAATTGGTTTTGCCTGTTTACCTGCTACCGAAAGAACCCGTTTTTCCTTCTGCCAGTGAGGCCGAAGAAGAAGGACTGGTGGCTATAGGGGGGGATTTTTCGGTTGACCGGCTGCTGAATGCCTATGCTTCGGGGATCTTTCCCTGGTTTGTTCACGAAAATCAGCCCTACTGGTTCTCTCCTGATCCCCGGCTGGTATTGTTCCCTGATAAAATGAAAATCTCCAGATCGCTGGAACGGATTATCCGGTCGGACCGGTTCGATGTAAAAATGGATCAGGATTTCGAAGGCGTAATCAGGAGCTGTGCCCGGGTCAGGCGAGCTCATGAACCAGATACCTGGATCAGCGAAGAGTTCATCGAAGGATATACGAATCTTCACCGGAAGGGATTTGCCCATTCCGTCGTATGCTATTCGGAAGGATCCCTGGTGGGAGGATTATACGGTGTATCGCTGGGCAGGGCCTTTTTCGGTGAAAGCATGTTTCACTACAGGTCAAACGCTTCGAAAGTTGCCCTCTACCATCTGGTGAAACAGCTCCGGGAATGGGAATTCCATTTTATTGATTGTCAGGTCGAAACGGAACATTTCTTAAAACTCGGAGCCGAACTGATCCCACGTACCGACTATCTGCAGCGGCTCGATAGTGCGATAAAATTCCCAACCAAAAGAGGAAAATGGAGGTTGGATGCTGGATGCCAGATGCCAGATTCCGGTGTGCCAGATAATTAATTATCCGGTATCGGGCATCCGGGATCCGGTATTCTTTCCTATAGCCCTAGCTTCTTCCGGATATCCAGGGGGATTGCATTTTTATTCACCATGATATCCATGGTTTTCAGCTCCACGAAAGGTTTGGAAGCATAGAAAAAGCCCTTGTACTTGTGATCACCCACGCCCCACGAGTTCTTTACGATATAATAGACATTCCCGTCCTGATCCTTTGCCATACCGATGATGTGCATGCCATGGTCGTCGGTTGTCTGGTAATTGTCAAATTCCTGCTGGCGCATCTCCTGGGTGATCTTCTTTTCCGGAACAGGCTGTTTGAATTTGTAGAGTAACTCCTCTTTCTCTTTATCAGTCATTTTTTCCCATTTGGACTGTTCCAGTCCTGCCAGCTCAGGTGCATCTTTATCCGGGACGATGGCCACACCGTTTTTCCAGGAGAAGCCTTTTTCGCTGACATCACTGCCCCACACCACCGTATAGCCGTTTTGGATAGAATTGTCGAGAATCTTCATCAGATCTTCCAGAGGCACGTTATATACTTCGTCCATTAACCAGTTATCCGGTACTTCCAGAATAAATTTGGAATAGAATGGATGGTGGGTATAAGAGGTGATCTCGACATAGTCATCCGGATTCAGTCCCAGCATATCAGCAAATGATTTCGGCGAATATTCAACGCCATTGTACTTAAATTTTTCAGGAACCGGCCCGAGGTAAGCATCCAGGATCCCGTCGTAGCCTTTTTCCCAGACCGGGGTAAGTTTTTTGTTCGGATTTTTCACCACCGCATCCACATAAGCTTGCAATACTGCATCCATCTCCCCATGGACGGGTTTGTCCTCACCGATTACCAGGCCCGTATAAGCCTGATCGGGGATTATCCCGTAATTTTTCAGGACATAAGTGACATCATGGGCTGCACCTCCCCCACCAAAATTATGTTTCCCCTGGAAGCGGACATACAGGGGAGCTTTATCGGCATAGCATTGTCTTACACAGTACATTTCGGAAAGATCAAAGGTGTCTTTCCCGTTTCTGAGCAGTTCCGATTCCAGAAACGAAATAGCCGAATAACTCCAGCAGGTACCCGAACGGTACTGATTCTTCACCGGGCTAGCGGGAAGTTTGATCACTTCCGTAAATATGTAACCCGAATCAGCTTTCTTTTCTGTGGCTGTATCCTGGGCAGTTACCTGGAAGTTACATCCCAGGAACGCCAATACTAAAAGTGTAATTGCAAATTTTTTCATAATTGTGTTTTTATAACCGGTTATCCTGATTCCTATTATCACCTTGCGCCCCTGAGCCTTTGTGCTTCTATGCCAAGATCCTGAAGTGCTCCCCAAAAGTATAAATTAATCCTCTTCAAATGGATGATTTTTGTTAAAATCCGGACGGTAATGGTCGAAACTCCCCAATCCCTGGATAAAACCCCTGGACATTCCGAGCTCCTCCATGGTTGCCACCACCCTGGCGTATTCTTTCCGGGTAAGGGACCTGGAGAGCGAAGGAACTAAGCTGGCCTGATAGGCGGGGTAATACTGAGACATCAATCCGACATGCAACCGCGGGGATAGTTCAGTTGCCATATACCGAATCACCTGGATGCTGTTCTCCACATATCCCGGAAGAACCAGGTGGCGAACCAGGATCCCCGATTCGGCATATCCTGCATCATTGACCTGCAGGGTGGTCCCTTTCTGCCGCAGCATTTCCCGTAACGCTGCACCGGCGACCCGGGGATAATCGCTTGCATCCGAAAGTCGGCCCGCTAATTCCGGATCCATATACTTGAAATCAGGTAAATAGACATCTATGATTCCGTCCAGTTCACGAAGAGTTTCCACCGTATCGTACCCATTGGTATTGTAAACCCAGGTCGGATGGTAGCCAAGACTCTCCATAGCCCGGATAATCACTTTCACCTGGGGGATCATATGAGAAGGAGAAACAAAACCCACGATATTGATCCCGGTATCGAGGATCCTGGCAATCTGCCTGACCACCTCCTCCAGGGTCATTTCGTCCGAACGGTGATCCAGACGGTTGTTGCTGATCTGATGGTTCTGGCAGTAGATGCATTGCAGGTTGCAATGGGTAAAGAAGACGTTGCAGATGCCCTTCGAACCGCTGATGACAGGCTCTTCGCCACGGTGAGTATAGATGGAGGAAATGCTGAATCCGGTTCCGGCCTTGCAGTATCCCCTGTTTTCAGTGAAGCGGTCTGCATGACAGCTTCGCGGACAGAGGGAACAATTGTGCAGGATTTTGAGTTCTGAAAGAAAGGAAGAAAAATCCATGCCGGGTCTCGGGTTTTTAGTTATTTTCGTGTCACTCATTGAAGGTTTCCACCGCGAAGGCGTTAAGACGCTAAGGACGCGAAGATAAGGAATTTAACGACATGGATCTGACCCGCTATTCTACTATAATCTGGGACTGGAACGGTACGCTGCTGGATGATGCCTGGCTCTGTGTGGAGGTAATGAACGGCATGCTTAGGAAACGCAACCTCCCTCCCATCACCCTGGAGCTTTATCGTTCCATTTTTGACTTTCCGGTGAAGGATTACTATGGAAAGCTTGGGTTCGAATTTAATCGGGAACCCTTTGAAGTGGTTGGCATGGAATTCATGGCACTTTACAACGAAAGACAGAAGGAGTGTTCCCTTCATCCGGAGGTCAAACACCTGCTTCCTTACTGTCAGTTGAAAGGATACAAACAGTGCATTCTTTCGGCGCGCGAACAGAATGAGCTCCTGCAGGAGACCGTCGACCTGGAGGTGAGGCCTTTTTTTGACCTGGTATGCGGCCTGGATGATCACTATGCCCATGGGAAGACCGATGTCGGATTCAGACTGATCAGCGAGCTTGGCATCCCGCGGAGAGAACTCATATTCATTGGCGATACCCTTCACGATGCTGAAGTAGCTAAGGAGATCGGTATCGATTGCATCCTGATCCCCAACGGCCACCATTCGGAGGAACGGATCCGTTCGGCCAAAGTACAGGTATTTTCATCGTTAACTGAGTTTGTTTCCAGCATATGAGTAGAATGCGAAATTGGATTACACATACCCTGATATTGCTCCTTTTTCTTGCCGTGCATTGTTTTTCACAGGGAATTAAGGGAGCGGACGCACGAAGACATACTTTTTCAATTACGAATTCCGAATTAAGAATTAAGAATGAAAAGGGTCGAGGTGTAAGAGGTGGGGATTGGGATTCGGTTGCATTGGTTCTGGTTGTCGGGAAGGTACCATATAATCAGGCTGACCCGGAAGTGGTGGCAGCGATGGAGTTTGTTCGGGGGCTGGAAGGGTATAAGGTCGATTATCAATCCTTTAGCGAGATTAAGAAGCGCACGAAGGTACTGAAAGAGGCATCGGTTGTATGGTTTCACAGAGCTGATACATCCGATTTCAATGGAGCGGAGAGAGATGAAAAGGTCATCAGGTTTCTGCAGGATTATATGAAAGAAGGTGGCTCACTCTTGCTTAGCCTCGATGGATTCCGCTATCTGAACCTGCTCGGAGCGGAGCGAGCCATTCCGGCTGTCCGGTCCAAACCTTCGGTGGATGAGGGTTACGGACGGAAGCTTGGATTCCACGGATATCGTCAGCATCCATTATTTTCAGGCCTGAACGGGGGAGCTTATATTTACAAGCCCACCCGGGATCTCACCGTCAGGATCAACGGATTCTTCGGGGATACGGTTCCCGAACAGGGAAAGGTGGTGGCCATTGATTGGGATTACATTTTTTTTCGTGAAGATTCGAAGCTGATCACTGAATATGATGTCGGCCCTGGAAAGATTCTAGCCATAGGGGCATACACCCTTTTTGGGGTTCCTAACGATCACCGGTCTCATCTGGAAGCTTTTACGAAAAATGTCCTGGATTACCTGACGGGGAAACTGACTGACGAACGGGCTTACTACTGGACAACCTCCCCCCCTGCCGTGGTTCCCTGTCTGCCCAAAGAGCAGAACCGGGACCACCTGTTTGCCTCCATCCCTGCTGCGAAGCCATGGGAACTTCCTCCCGGTCGCCTCGCCTTCCCCTTTCATCCGGCCACCAGTAACTATTGTGAAGCAGCCGGTGAGCGGATCCTGATTATGGGACAGGAAAAAGGAGGCATCGAAGAGATCTGGGCCCATCCCTTCATGGCCCTGCGTGACTATTCGATAGGCATCAGGCAAGAGGCATCAGGCACCAGTTTCGTACCTGTTAATTCCATTTCTGAGATTGAAATCCGTTCCGACGGCTTTGTCAGGCAGTATCTTACCGAAGGAGGGATACTGAGGGAGGTGGTCGTTGCCGATCCGGTTCGTCCGTGCGGTGTTGTTCATTACGAATGGGACGGACCCCAACCGATTATACTGATGATTCGGTTCAAGAGCAATCTTCGGCTGATGTGGCCCTATCCGGCTACCTGCACGGGGTCCCTCTGCTTTGGCTGGGATGAGGATTACCGGGCATTTACGATCCATGATCAATCAGGTGATCTGGTGGTTCTGGTGGGTGGAAATAAAACCCCGGAAGCGTATTCCATTGAACCCGGTGAAGGGTATGTCATCGATGCCGGCGCAACCTATTCCCTTGCATCCGGAGAGGCCCTGGATATTGTGATTGCTGCGGGTCAGGAAGGGGATCCGGAGACGCTGGGCCAATTCGATCAGACGATCCGCGATCCGCGATCGGTTTTTTCCGGAGCCAGGCAGCATGTCGAAAAGCTGTTCACCGACCGGTTGATGGTGACTTCTCCTGATTCCAGCTTCAATGCCGGTTATCAGTGGGCGTTGCTGGGAACCGACCGCTTCTTTGTCACTACCCCGGGCATGGGTTCTGCATTGGTAGCCGGGTATGGCACCACGCGCCGGGGTTGGGATGGCGGTCAGGAGGTAAGCGGACGCCCGGGATATGCCTGGTATTTCGGTCGGGATGGCCAGTGGAGCGGGTTTGCCCTGCTGGATTATGGCGATTTCGAAAAAGTTAAGCAGAACCTCGAATTCTATCTGAAATACCAGGACCTGACCGGGAAGATCCTTCATGAAGCAACCACCTCCGGAGTCATCCATTACGATGCGTCGGATGCCACTCCCCTGTTTATTGTGCTGGCGGGGAAGTACTTCCGCCATTCCGGGGATACAGCCTTCCTGCGAAAGAACTGGGCAGGTATTAAAAAGGCCGTCGATTTCTGTTTTTCTACAGATACAGACGGGGATCACCTGATTGAGAACACCAACGTAGGGCATGGCTGGGTTGAGGGGGGTCAACTGTATGGTTCCCACTCCTCCTTATACCTCACGGGTTGCTGGGCAGCTGCGCTGGAGGCGGCGGCCCTCATGGCGGAAATGATGGAGGATCCTGCATCAGATCTTTACCGGCAGGAACTTGGGACGGTAAAAGGGTTGATCGAACAAAGGTTCTGGGATCCCAAAGGGCTGTTTTATGCGTATGGTCTGAACCGAAACGGAGCCCAACGGACTGATCCTACGATCCTGCCCGCTGTTCCTGCCTATTTCGGTGTAACCGACCGGTTCAGGATACGTTTTTTACTGGATCAATACGCCGCCAATGCCTTTTCCACCAACTGGGGAACACGCATCATCCGGGAAGATAGCCCCCTGTTCAAGCCCACCGGGTACCATTACGGGAGTGTGTGGCCGCTTTTTACAGGTTGGACAGCCCTGGCGGAGTACCGGTATGGTAATTACCTTCAGGGATTTACTCACATTATGAATAACCTGAATGTCAGCCGGAACTGGGGACTTGGGTTTGTAGAGGAGGTACTGAATGGAGCCGAATATCAGCCTTCCGGTGTCTGTCCGCACCAGTGCTGGTCCGAGACCATGGTAGTCCAGCCGGTCATTGAAGGAATGCTCGGACTGGAAGTATTTTCCAACCGAAACACCCTCCGGCTATTTCCCCGGCTGCCTGCAAACTGGGATTCACTTCTGGTAGAGCATATCCGGATTGGAAATCAGCAACTCTCGATGCGGTTTCTTCGTGACTCTGTATCCATGCATTGGGAGTTTTCGACCGATAAAGCACCTGCAATCACCCTGGAGTTCCTTCCAGTCCTGCCCCCAGGAACCAGGGTACAACGAATAGTTGTGAACGGGGTGGATTACTCGTTTGCTACCTTTACCACCTCCCGGGATATCTCCGTTTTCCTTACCGTTTCCGTTTCCGTTTCAGGGCCTGTAACCATTGAGATCACTTACCAGGATGGGATCGCTGCCCTTCCGCTGGTGCCATCTCCAGTTCCGGGCGACCGGGCCGAAGGAATGCGAATCCTTGATGCGCAGCTGAAAGGACGTACCTATTCCGTTAACCTGGAAGGTTTGGCCGGGACCTCTGATACCCTTTCTGTCTGGAGTTATCTGCCGCTGGAATCGATTACTAACGGAACTGGTATCGATCGGAAGGATCGTATAACTAAAATTTTAGTTGAATTTGAAAAAACAGATGAAAAATATACCCGAAAGCAGCTCATGATGATCCCGCTTGAACAACAATAAAGAAATAACATTCGCCTGCCACAGCAACCTGTTATGGAATTCTTTTTATGCCGCGATTTTACGATTTCTCAAGCTTCTTTATTGCTTGCCGGATGTGGTTTTATCCTGGTCAGTCTTTTCTGCCACGTTTCCGGTAAAACACGCTGGAGCTTGTGTTTTCTGGTTGCCGGTTCCTTTTGTCTGTTTCTGTTCAGTTCGTTGCTGGATCCGTTTCTGAATCTATGGGATGAGCGGTTTCATGCACTGGTGGCAAAAAATCTAATGACCCATCCCTTCAAGCCCATGCTCTATGCCGATCCGGTGGTAGATATTCCGTACGACAGATGGGACCGAGCTTACATCTGGCTGAACAAGCAGCCGTTTTTCCTCTGGCCCGCTGCATTTTTTTTCCACATCTTTGGTGTCAACGAATTTGCTTTGCGGCTGCCCAGCGCTCTGGCTGGTTCAATTCTGGTTCTTCTGGCTGTCAGAACCGGCAGGCTGCTGGTCTCTGACAAGACCGGGTACTATGCTGGATTCCTGTTTGCGACTGCTTTTTACATGATGGAGATCATTTCGGGGCGACAAGAACTCGAACACAATGATATGGCCTTCCTGCTCTGGGTTTCAGCAAGTATCTGGGCCTGGGTCGAATACGTCAGGTCACGGAAACGACGATGGATGATCTTCCTGGCGGTTTTCAGCGGTGTTGCGATCCTGGTAAAATGGCTAGTCGGTCTGCTGGTTTACCTGGGATGGGGAGTATATATAGCCTTCACCAGGGACCGAAGAAAACAGGAAATGGTGAGACTTTTACTGGCGCTTTCCATTACGTTTGCTGTTGCTGTGCCGTGGTACGGATATATTCTGTTCAACTATCCGGTCGAAGCCGCGATGACACTGCAACTTTATACGGCACATCTGACCATGCCATTGGATGGTCATGACGGGAATTTTTGGTTTCATATAACTAATCTGCCGCTTTTGTACGGAACCCTTGTTACTTACCTGCTGATCCCGGCCCTGTTGGTGCTTTATCAAAAGGTAACCCCGAAACCGGTAACTATCTCATTGATAACGATGCTCATAGCCACCTATCTGTTTTTTTCTATCGCACAGACAAAAATGCCAAGTCTTCCCTGGGTCGCTTCGCTTCCAGTCTACATTTCCATAGGTACTCTGATGGATGCAGTTATTGCCTGGTTCCATCGGATAAAAGCTCCCCGTATAGTTCTGTTCGTGAGTACTTTCCTGTCACTTGCCGTTATAGGTTACTTCAATCTGGGGATACCTGAACTTGCATATAAACATACGAAAGATGTGAAACGAAACAGGTTATTAGGCAATTTGTCACACAATAAACAAATTTTCCTGGATCTCCCTGAGCAACTTCCTGATCACTCCGTCGTATTTAATGTGAAAGGACGGCATTATATTGAGTGTATGTTTTACAGTGGCTTTACCTCCTACCCTTTCATCCCCTCTACCTCTCAGATCAACGACCTTCATCATCAGGGGAGACCTGTCGCGATCTTCCAGTCATCACGGGATACCCTGCCTGAATCCACCTGGAACAACCAGGGAGTCTTTATAATTCATAAAACTCTCCAGGGATGGGATTAAAACAGAAATGATATGACCCCATGAGAACATGCATCCTAATCCTGCTAAGCCTTGTGATTTGGAGAAATACCGAATCGCAGAACCTAAAACCTGTTGAGGAGTACCTTCGACTGAATGCCGGGACTGAAGATCCCCTGTATACTACCTACGCAGCAGCCATGAAGCGCTCCCGTCTGTATGGGGATAAGGCCTATAAAATGGATTACTACTCTGATTGCAAGCCGGTTACATACTATTCTGACCAGGCCGGATCGATGTACTGTATCTGGAAGGTCGATGAAGTAGTGGTACGGAATATCGGGGAGTACTTCCGTAAACCTGTAGTGCTCTTCTCGTTTCCGGATATGGCTATCCTCGACTATGAGCCGTTCAGGGGAATCTATGTCCGCGAGACTTTTTTTGTTTACAGTTCATCCATCGCCTTGGTAGAGATGGAGGTTCGGAATGTCGACAAGGTTCCGCATGAGGTGGTGGCCTATCCGGTTCTTGAACTGGGAAACGATTCCCTGGAGATTGTCGGGTACGATACCTCCCGGCATAGCTATATTTTACACCGGTATGAAAATCCTTACCGTTTGATCAGCAGCCTGAAACCGGAATATGGGTATCCGACACGGGTCAGGGATATCTTTACTACCAACCAGGAAGAGGATTCCTGGGGTGGATACCGGGGGACATTAGATCATTTCTATACGTTCATTAAAACGGACTTTTATGCCACAAACAAAACAGAAAAACTGAATCATAAGGTGTCTGGATATGTTGATTTTATAGCTATTCAGTTGAAGCAGAGATTAAGACCGGGGGAGAAAACTAATTTCAGATATATCCGTGGGTTTCAGGACCAGAAAGAGTCGGTGCAATCCTTGCAGGAGGAACTGGAGCAGGTGAAGAAGGTTTACCTGAAGACCTATTACGAGGATGACCTGATCCTCTTTTCCCGTATTCCCCGGATCCGGTTTCAAGCAAAGGATGAAAAGCTGGTATACATTGGTGCTTATAACCTGGTGAGGGGTTCCATGTATCCTCCGTCCGGGAAAACCTCACACAATTTTTATGTCTTCAGCCGAAACCCACTCTGGGGCTGGGGACACGGGCATCAGGTCCTGCACGAATCACTCAGCATGTTGAGCTATGTCTATATGGATCCTAAATCGGCAGAAGGGTCTCAACGGGTTTATATGGAACAGCAGCGGGCCGACGGATTGATCGCTTACCGCCACGGTCCCAGGGGATTACAGGACTATCCGCACCACAGCATGCCGACCACATCTGCTCCTTTCTTCAACTGGATCAATTGGGAAATCTATCAGGTCAGCAAAGACAAAGAGTTTCTGGAGGATGCGTATCAATCCGGCACTGAATACCTCAACTGGATCATCGCCAACCGCGATACCGACAAGGACAGCACCTTCGAATGGGGTCCATACGGGCTAATAGAGAATGTTAGGGATTGGTATAATCCTGTTTTTCAGGTTTCTGCGGAGCGATATCTCGATGTGGACAAGGAGGATATTTCCGATGAGCTGGAGTGTCTGGATCTTTCGTTGATGGTAATAAAAGAGATGCGAAGCCTGGCATCCATGGCCCATGAACTTGGCAGAGCGGGCGAAGCCGCCATCTGGCGTACCTATGCTGATGCCGTGACCCGTCGGGTCAATGAGCGCATGTGGGATGATTCCACCGGTTTCTATTATTCTGTAAACCGGGATGACCATGGATGGTATTTTATGACCCGGGATCTCAGAAGGCAGGAAATCATTGGATTCCTGCCATTATGGGCGGAAGCGGCACCAAAAGAGAGGGCCGCTCAATTGATTGAAACACTTACAGATTCAACCAAATTCTGGAGAAGGTATGGGATCCCCACCCTGGCTGCTGACGATCCCTGGTACAGTCCGAATGTGGATTACTGCTGCAAATGGAATGGGCCGGTCTGGATGCTCTGGGACTATATGGTTTACACAGGGCTGAAGAGCTATGGATACGACTCCCTGGCTCATCAAATTGCTGCTAAAATGCTGGATGCTGCAGTGACCCAGTTACGCAAGAACCACAACTTCTGGGAATCTTACAGCCCTGATAATGAGGTATTGAATTGTCCGCCAAACTATATCTGGGATGCGATTCTGGCGAAGCTGTTGATTGAGGAATATGAAGAGAAATAGGTCATAGGTTATAAGCTAGAGGCACTATATTGTATGGTAAAGGTCGTATCTTTGAATTTTGAATTTTAAATGTAAACTTTGAATTCCCTTTCTATGGTTAAGGTATTACGGTTTTTCATGGTGTTCTCCGGGATTCTTTTCCTGATTTTAACAGGTTGTGATCCGTCGACGAACCGGGCGAACCTGGAGAAGCTGTTATCTCCGGCATCGCTGCCCTATGCCAAACCTGCCAAGCAGTTCCAGGTGGCCAGTACTGACTCGGCCGGGCAGAATAACGACCGGATCACTATTGCACCCGGGGCTACAGCTACAATTCTGAACGTTACCGGGCCGGGGATCATCACCCGGATCTGGTTTACGGTTGACTCCCGGGACCCTAATTTTCTCCGGAAACTGGTGCTGAAAATGTACTGGGATGATGAGACGGAACCTTCCGTCAATGTACCAATGGGTGATTTCTTCGGATGTGCCTTTGAATACCGTCCCTACATTTCGCAATACCTGGGTATGACCAGCGGCGGATATATATGTTATTTCCCGATGCCATTCGAGAAATCGGCCCGGATCGAGGTGTTAAATGAGACCAGTCAGGAAGTATATGCCTTTTATTACCAGATCAACTATTTCAAACTGGAGGGTTACCTGGAACGCAGTGTCGGCTATTTTCACGCATACTGGAACCGTGATATCCGCACCGATTACGATTCGAATTACACGATCCTGAGAGCTGACGGGCAGGGACACGTGGTGGGAGTCAACCTGCAGATACAGTCCTACGACGGGAGCTTTGCCTTTCTGGAAGGGAATGAAATGATTTACGTCGACGGAGAGAAAAAGCCATCTATTGTGGGTACGGGTACAGAAGATTACTTCTCGAGCGGATGGTACTTCAAAACAGGAGAATTCGCAGGTCCATACCATGGACTGGTTCTCAAGGACGACAGCCTGGGGCGGATTTCTGCTTACCGTTTAAACATAGTGGATCCAATCCCGTTTAAAAAACACATTGTTTTCACTATTGAGCACGGTCATGGCAACCAGGAGATTGCCGATTACAGCAGTACCATCTACTGGTATCAGTTGGAGGATCATTTTGTCCTCCCCTTGCTTCCCAAAGCCGGAAGCCGTGTGGTACTCAATCAGATTACACCCAATAACCTGGTCGAAGCCGAAGAGCTTCCCCTGAACACTTCCGGGATCACTACGGAAGTGGTGGATGTATCGGATCTGAGCCCGGAATGGAGTGGCGGGAAGCATCTGCTCATTCATTCTGATAGCGGTTCGGTCTTTAACCTGAATCTGAACAAGATGTTCGAGTCGTCGTACCGGATCGATCTCTATTTCAGCAAAGGCCCGGATTATGGTAATGTTGAAATTCTAGACGGGAAAAAAGTGATCGGTAGAATTGATGGGTACGCGCCCTTCCTGCAGGCCGGAGGAAAAGTCAAGCTTCAAGACCTGATTCCTGTTTTTGGCAAGATTCACCTGCAGTTCAGGATTACTGGCAAAGACCCCTCTTCCACCGGATACCTGATCGGCTTTGATGGTATAGACCTTATCCCGAAACGCATCTTCATCCCTGACTGGTATATCCTGGGACCTTTCCCAAATCCCAGAATCACGGAAACACGACGCCTGGGGCTGGATTCCATCTATCCACCGGAGACCAACATCGATACCATGATGCGATACAGTGGGGCCGGAGGGCAACCAATTCACTGGAGATACGTAGAAACTCCTCAGAACGGGTATGTGACACTCTGGGATAAGGTTGATCCCTCCGAACTGGTCGTGACCTATGCCGTGACCTATATCTATTCCCTGAAGGAGAAAGATGCGCTCCTGAAGATCGGCAGTGACGACGGAGCCAAGGTATTCTTTAATAACAAAGAGGTCTACAGGTTTCTTGGAGTTCGGATCGCTCAGCCCGATCAGGCTGTCATTCCCGTTCACCTGCGCGTAGGATGGAATAAACTGCTGTTAAAGATTGAGAATAATCTGGGAGGATATGCCTTCTATGCCCGCATACTTGATCCAGGTAACTCACTGTATTACAGCGCAAAACAAATACGTCCACCGGAATCATGGCTGATCGGAAGAAAATAATCTTCATCGGGTTCACTTTGCTTTTACTGACAATCGGGTCATTCGCTCAAACCAAAGTCGTCCAGGTAAGTGAGGTTCCGGATAATTTCTGTACTTCGGAAGCAGAATGGAAACTATACCGGATGATCAATGAGTACCGGCGACAGTACGACCTCCCCCCTATCCAGCTTTCCCGTTCCCTTTGTTACGTCGCCAATACCCATGCCAAAGATCTTTTCTTTCACCACCCTGATCAGGAGCCGTGTAATTTTCATTCATGGTCGGACAAAGGTCCGTGGAAACCATTCTGTTATCCCCGTGACGAGGACAAAAAGAACTCGGTCTGGGATAAACCGAAAGAGCTTACCGGATATCCAGAAAAAGGATTTGAAATCGTTTACTGGGAGAACAATGCAGTGGTGATCGACAGCGTAATCGCTTTCTGGAAATCATTCGATTACTTCAACAGCTTTTTAACGAACACCGGGAGATGGGAAGGTTATACCTGGAATGCCATCGGGATAGGTATTTGTCAGAACTATGCTGCAGCCTGGTTCGGTAAGGTGGTTGATCCGCTGGGGACTCCCTTTGTATGCGGACAGAAACCCCCTGAGTCGAAACCAGATACGGTAAAACATGCTCCCAATCATGCGGTTAAGCAGACAACTATTCAGAATGATGAAAGATCGCCTGTATCCGCCGTACCTCCGAAAACTACGATTTCCCCGCCAGGAACAACACCGATAAAAGGGCATTATTGCATCATTATCAAAAGCCAGCTTCCGTTAAAGGAAGCCACTAAGTTGGTCCAGCAACTCACTGTGAAAGGATACAGTCAGGCCCGGGTGCTTCAGTCGGAAGAAAAAATCAGGATTTCCCTGTATGACACGGCCGATCGAGACGAAGCGTTACGGTTGCTGAAAGAGGCTAAGAAACTATACCCTGATGCATGGTTATTCAAACAATAACCATCCTGAATATATATCTGACCGACTAGTAGGAATCCTTCACTAACCTGAATCCCACTGTAGCATTGCGATCCAGACCGGGTCCGATCAATAGCAACATCTCAGGATGGTCTGCGGGCAATGGTCCGCCCGTGACATACCAGATACTTGAGGTGGGATGATAATAACTTCCTCCCCGGATGACGGTGAAATAGTAACTTCCGTTTGAATAAACGTCACCGGTCATCTGCCAGACATTCCCGATCAGATCTTCTACCCCGAAGGGGCTGGCCCCTTTCGGAAAGCGATTAACAGGAGTGGGATAATTGAGATTGTAGTTGCACCGGGTACTATCCATTTCGTTTCCCCAGGGGTATTTGCACAGGTCTGTTCCCTGCGCTGCATATTGCCACTCCGTTTCGGTTGGCAGGCGTTTGCCTGACCAGGTAGCATACGCCTTCACATCATCCAGGCTCACATAGACGACCGGACAATCCTCCTCACCTGATGGGATCTCTCCGTTAATCCAGTTTTTCAGGTAATTGGCAGGATCCTGTGGTTGATATCCTGTTTCCAGGAGGAAGTGTTGCCACTGGCGGTTGGTCACCGGATAGCGGTCCATGAAAAACCCCTGCACAATAATTTTAACAGTATCGGAATAGTCTGGAAGCTGAATAAACGGATCGAGTGTCCCCGGAGCCCGTCTGGTGTAAAAGGAAAATGTTCCGCCAGGTATCCTTACCATGTTTTCCGGGCATTTTCTCACCGGGGATGTCCGTATCAGCCGGGAGATGCTGTGCGGGATGCTGTTCTTGATCTGCACAATCCGCTCGTCTCCCAGCAGATCTCCCTGAAACAGTTGGATCACTATCTTTTCCGTAGTTTCAGGCAAAAATTCCCAATAGGGAATGGCATTCCTTCCTGCCTTGAAAGTGAACGATCCTGAAGCATAGGAAGGATTCTCACCGGTGATGATAATCCTGGATCCGGAAACCGGTGGCACCGAAACAAAGAGGGTGTCAGGGTTGATATGAACATCCAGTAGATCAGGCAACAGTGCGATGCAACCGACCGATCCTTCGCGACGGGTGTGAAGCCATAAGCGGTCAAATGGCTCCAGGTCGACGGGTATCAGGAAGCTCTCCCTGTTTGCTACCGGAGTGATCTCTTCATGGTTCCAGAGATCGACCCAATGGTGTCCTTCCCGACGGGGCTCCACTTTAAAAAGAGGGCCAGAAAAGCCTTCGGGTTTCAGATTCAGTACCGTATAGAGGATCTTGATTCCGTCGGTCCACCGGTTGACATAGACACTGTCTGTTTGGGTTGGAAGGAGGAACTGAAGGTCATAATTGTGAAATACGGTAGTGTTTTCCCTGAGAATTTTGGTGGTCCTTCCCAAATAGGCATACTCCTCTTCCATCCAGGAGGGGCGACCCGGCCGCATCGTATTGATCTCCACACCGTACCCGTTGAAAAAGGCACAGGCCAGTTCCCGGTGCAGGCGGTCATCGGCCAGTTGCAGCACCCGGAAAATAGCAAAATCGGGTTTGATCAGTTTGTTCAGGTTTACCGGAGGGGGTAAAACCAGCGCATCATGCACCCGGCCTGATACGATCCCCGGCATATCTCTGGGAATCGCCATCCCTTCGCTGTACATGATGATCCCCGGTTTTACTTTATCAGCTGTTGCCTGAAGCTCATAGCTCGAGGCTCCCCTGGTATCGAGCACCACCCCGTCGGCATCAATTTCACGGAGTAGTTCTTCCATGCCGGTGAAATGGTCCTCCTTCCGGCCTGATTCATCCCAGGGATTATAAGAGATGAAGTATTTTTTTCCGTTCAGGTGGGTGAAATCGGATTGTTTTCGTAATTCAGCAATGCCTCCCGGAAGATCCCGGTACATATCCCACTGGTTCCGCTGATCGAGACCGAGTCTGGGCCAGGTAGGCCAGAGCGTGAAGATGTCATATCCGCCGGTCAGGGAATCGAATTCAAACAGGGTAGTATAGAAGTTGTATTTACCTGTTTGCCAGTCGTAAAACTTCCGGTCCCAGGCAAACTGAAGCATCATGATGTAGGAATGATTCATCCATTTCAGGTCATCCCTTCTGTACATTGCCAGGTTGAAGGTGTCAAGGTCGTATAGCCATCGGTCCTGGAACATCAATTTCAACCCCTCGTGCCAATCACCACCGTGAATATCCGACCAGATAGTATATTCCACCCACCCTCCCGGTTGCAGGGTGATCGCCCAGCGATCCGGTCGGGTCTTCTCCTGATCCCGGCCTGTGCGCCGGGCCAGCGCGACCAGAGAGAGGGTGTCGTTGATGCGGAAATCGGCGAATCCCAGATGCCAGGCATTATCAGGCAGGATCACTCCGACAGGCCCGTACCCGGGGCGGTACAACCTGGAGCGGCAGAGGTAGTCGGGCCACTCTTTGGTCCCGTCGGCGGTGATGTAGACCTTGTCGTTCCCCTCTCCCAGCGGTACCAGGTTTTCGATTCGGTGATCAATCCTACTGGTGTTCGTATATCGGATCCGGTACTTCACTCCAGGGTGAAATGTACTGTCGAAAGTAACGGTTCCAAATATACTGTCCCCCAGAATGAAGTGGATCGTCCCGTGTCCATATTCCGGTGGGGAGCAGAACGAGGCAAAGTAATTATCATCCATCAAAAGGGTATAAAAGGGAATCTCATACCGGAATTTAACACCTTTATCACCAGCCAGTTGAACTCCTTTCAGGGCAAACGCCTCAGGCTCGCAGAATGTCAGTCTTGTGAGCTGGGAGAAAACAGGAATTACCAGGAAAATCAGCGCGCCAGAGAAGAACAGCTTGATGGCATTCGTCATACTTAATTCTATTCGTAATTCTTAATTCGTCCTTCGTAATTAATAAAAGAGGTCTTTCTGCGCAAACGCTTGTTCGTGTTCCAGCAGCCATTTCTTACGCCAGAGGCCACCGGCATATCCTACCAATTTACCGTCGTTGCCGATCACGCGATGACAGGGAATAACGATCCAGATCGGGTTCTTGGCATCGGCCTGTCCGACAGCCCTGAATGCTTTGGGATCTCCTATCCGTTCAGCCAGTTCGTGATAGGTAATGGTTTTACCGTAAGGAATCTTCTCCAGCGCCTCCCATACCTTTGTTTGGAACTCTGTTCCCAGGATATCAAGTTTTATGGTAAAAATCTGTCGTTCTCCTTTGAAATACTCTTTCAGTTGCATGACAGCTTCACGGAGACACAGCGGAACAAACCATTTCTGCTGAATGTTATCAGTGATCGTGACGGTCTGTATACCGAAACTGGTACCCGTGACTTCCACAAAACCAATCGGGCATTTAAACACGGCTCGTTTTACAGATTTCATCTTATTTTGTTTTTGATCGTTTTGCGCGTAATCCAAACAGCAGCATTAATCCTCCGAAAACAAGCATCAGCAGTCCCGACCAGAGATTGACATTAATCTCCAGCGAACGTCTGTAGAGTTCGGGATCACCCTCTGTAGTCAGACCGAAAATAACCAGCAGCAATCCGAGCAGTGTGAACATAAATCCGATGGGTAACCTGATGTCGATTTCCATACTTTTTCCTCCTTACCAGAATAAAATTGATAAAATGACCGCAATAATCCCGATGATGATCGCCAGGACCTGGGGTCGCTGGTACCAGTGCTTACTATCATCTTTGGTCCGCGGGGTGAGTGAATAGACCAGTCCGGTCAGCTCCTCCTTCGATTTAGCCTGTTTTGTCAGTAATGAGATGATGATGGTCAGGATTAAACAGGTGGAAAAGGCAAAGATAGCTGTCCAGAAGTTCTGGGCCATTTCACTGGGATATTGATGCACCACCATTCCCAGCCAGCCACCCTTGATCAGTGAAGTGGCTCCCGCGGGTTGGGTTAATCCATGATGGATAGCTGCGGCAGTGGTTCCCGAAAGCAACCCGAAAAAGGCTCCGTGGCCGGTGGTTCGTCGCCAGAACATCCCCAGCAGGAAGGTGGCAAACAATGGGGCATTGATGAATGCAAAGATCAGTTGCAGGAAATCCATTACGTTGTTGAACAGCTTGGCCATGTAAGCGGCTCCGATGCTCACCAAAACGCCAAAGATCGTGGCCATCTGCCCCATCCAGAGGTAATGCTTATCCGATTTGTTCGGGTTGATGTAGCTCTGGTAAATATCATAGGTCCATACGGTATTGAATGCGGTGACGTTGCCGGCCATTCCCGACATGAAGGAGGCCATCAGGGCCGTAAGTCCCAATCCGAGCACGCCGGCGGGGAAATAATAGCCCAGCATCAAAGGGATCACTTTGTCGTAATCGTAGCCATTCCCTTTCAGTGGGAGGGCAAAGCCGCTATCGGGATTCGAAGTGAGTGCAATGGCGATCATCCCGGGTACGATTACCAGGAAGGGGATGAACATTTTCGGCAGGGCGCCGATCAGGGGTGTTTTGCGGGCGGCCGACATGGATCCTGCAGCCATTGCCCGCTGGACTACCAGGAAATTGGTACACCAGTAGCCGAAGGAGAGGACAAAGCCAAGTCCCATCACGATTCCGAACCATTCGACACCCATGGGATTATCAGCAGCGTGGGCCACAGGCCGCCACGTTTCAGTCCAGGCTCCGACTGCATACCCATGACTGACCGCTACTTCGGCCAGCTGGGTTTTTAATCCATCCCATCCGCCGATACTTAGAAGACCAAGAAACACCAACGGCAGGAATCCGATCACGATGAGGAAAAACTGCAAAACTTCATTGTAAATTGCCGATTTCAATCCGCCGAGGTAGGTATACACCAGCACGATCATGGCTGAGATGACAATGCTGAGTGTGAAATTCCACCCGAGGAGGGTCTCCATCAGCATAGCCAGTGCATACATCGAGATCCCGCTGGCAAAGATGGTCATCACGGCAAAGGAGACCGCATTGAAGCCCCGGGTCTTCTCATCGAACCGGAGCTTCAGGTATTCGGGTACCGACCGGGCTTTGGAGCCATAGTAAAAGGGCATCATGAAGAGGCCCAGGAAGATCATTGCAGGGATGGCTCCGATCCAGTAGAAGTGGGTTGTGATCATCCCGTATTTAGCTCCTGACGCCGCCATTCCCATCACCTCCAGCGCGCCCAGGTTAGTGGAAATGAATGCCAGGCCCGTGATCCAGGCAGGGATGGACTTCCCTCCAGTCAGAAAATCTGAGCTCGACTTCATGTATCGTTTCAGAGCATACCCAATTCCCAGAACAAAGGCAAAATATACGATCATGATCGTATAGTCGATCCATCCGAGGGTAAATGATAGTTCCATAAAGAAGCGATTGGTTGGGGTGTTATTGCAAAGATATAAAAAGAAGCAACGATTAAAATATCATAACTTTATCATCTTTTACGCAATTCATATGAAAACAATCACCTTGATCATCTTTTTTTCCATCGTTCTGGTCGTTTATGGTGCGGTGAATACCTACATCTTCGTCAGAGGACTCCAGGCCATCCCCTCCGGGTCGCACTGTCGAGGATGGTTTTCGGTTCTATTCTGGTTCATCGCATCCACCTTCATCCTGGCCCGGGTGCTGGAGCGGGTGCATCCTTCCCACCTGACTGCCGTATTCACCTGGATCGGTTCGTTCTGGCTCGGATTCATGCTCTTTTTCTTTCTGGCTGTGGTCATTATTGACCTTGCCCGGGTGCTGAACTCCCTTCTTCATTTTCTCCCCTCCTCCTGGTACTCAGATCCTGGCCAAACCAAGCTTGTTATCCTTTGGATTGTACTGGGGCTTTCGGTGCTGTACATAGTGACAGGATTTCTCAATGCCCGGATTCCCCGGATCAGGGAGCTGGATCTTACGATTTCCAAACCTCATGCCCGACCGGGGGAGATGACCGTTGTCATGGCTTCCGATATCCACCTGGGAACCATCATTGCCAGCCGCAAAGCCAACCGGCTGGTGAAAAAGATCAATGCGATGCATCCCGACCTGGTTCTCTTTGCAGGGGATATAGTAGATGAAGACCTTGCCCCGGTGATCAATTACAACCTGGGGGAGGCATTGTGCCGCATTCAATCCCGGCTGGGTGTGTATGCCATCACCGGAAATCATGAATACATCGGTGGTGTAGCCTCTGCGGTACACTACCTGGAGGACCATGGAATCAGGATGCTGCGGGACACAGCCGTTCTGGTGGACGAACAACTCTACCTGGTGGGCCGGGACGACCGGGATAAGTCCCGGTTTATCGGACAACCCAGGAAAGAGCTGGAGGAAATCATGGTTTCAGTGGATACCACCTATCCGGTCATCGTACTGGACCACCAGCCTTTCAATCTGGCAAAACATGCCACCATGGGCATCGATCTGCAGCTGTCGGGTCACACCCATCATGGTCAGCTCTGGCCTTTCAACTTCATTACCGACGCTATTTATGAACTTAGCTGGGGTTACAAAAAGATCGGGAACACCCATTTCTATGTCTCCTGTGGATACGGTACCTGGGGCCCCCCATTACGACTGGGAAACCAGCCGGAAGTCGTGAAAATCAATTTACGATTTACCGAATGACGATTTTGCAAAAGTATATTTAAAAT
>Ga0163200_1000099_pt1 | contig 40153 bp, 25 predicted proteins | sample PL_2010_200m_FD_113535 | JGI IMG/M metagenome (GOLD analysis project Ga0163200, IMG submission 113535) | Freshwater microbial communities from Powell Lake, British Columbia, Canada to study Microbial Dark Matter (Phase II) - PL_2010_200m | ecosystem: Environmental > Aquatic > Freshwater > Lake ... | reverse complement strand
TGTTGAAGCTGTAGGCATTACAGGCCAGACGCCAGCCGAGTTGCTCAGCGTACAGGCCACCCTTGGCAACCTCCGCGGCTACGAGGCGCCTTGTCAGGCCCAACAACCCCACTCCCGCACCCAGCGTGCCGACGGTCTCCAAAAACTTGCGACGGTTGATGATCTTGTTCATGAGGAAAATCCTTCGCATAAACAATGACATGGTCGGAAATTACTGTGCCGCACTGTTGAACATCGCATTGATGACCTCGACCGTCCGGTCCACGAGAACCTGGCCGCCTTCGGGACCGACCAGGTTGTTTTCCACAATCGCGCTGTAGCCGCCGGCGCGGACCGCCCGCTCCGTGGGGAGGTAGGTGCCGGGGCCGGCCAGTTGAATGACGAACGTTTGCACCGCGGGGCTGCGGGCTTGGATCTGGATGCCGTAGTCGGTGAACAACTCGAAATCGTTGGTGGCAATCGCTACGTCTCCTATGCGGACGACGTGCAACTCCATGGGGTAAGACGTAGCGCGGCCGGCCTGTTGTTCTTCGTAGCGATCCACGACTCGTTGGTGCCACTGCATCTTGAGCCGATAGCGAGGCTCCTTGGCGAGCTTCGACGCCTGGGCCTGCGCTTGGGCGGACTCCTCGGCCGTCACCTTCCGCATCGGCAAGTTGATCGTCTGGACCTTGTGCGCTAGGAGTACGTCGGTCCGCCGATCTTTGCAGGCGGCTTGGTAAGCCTCTTCCCACGCTTGGTCGATCCGTCGGCCAATCTCCTCCACTCGCGTCAGCCCTCGCAACCGCTGCATCCGGTCTTCGGCGGTTCGGCCATACATCAACGTGGGCGACTGGTCGCCGGCGGCGCCGATCCAGCCCAGCACCACCAAATCCTCGCCGTGCCGGGCGTAGAGCCGCCTCCGCACTTCGTGCCAGTAGTCGGCACTGATGGCCAGGCCCGTCCCCATCGCCTGTGCCGGACACGCGACGTCAATCGCGGTCGCCACGAGTTTTTGATCTCGGTCCCAGAACAGCAGGACCCCGACGCCGTGATCCTCGTAGCCTTCCAGACCGCGGAATTCCGGCCGGTTCGTCTTGCCGTACATCTCGGCATGGCCGTCGGCGTACGCCGCGCGACGGTTCTGCCCCACCACGGCGTGCCCCAGCCCCCAGCCCGCGCTGCCGGGGGCCCGCGACTGCCAGGCCTTGACGATCGCCTCACCCAAGCGGGTGATCAAGAAATCGAGGTATTCAGCCGGCTGCATCACGCCATCCTTGGGAAGGTCGAACTCGCCCTCGGCCATCGCCGGCGCGGAGTGCGTGTGCGTGGCGCTGACGATGAGTTTGTTGGTGTCAAAACCGGGCAGGCGATCCCTCATCCGCTGGCGGATCTTCTCGATCACACCGCCACGGAAGATGCCAGGCTCGCCGCGGAGGAGCGCCAAATCGCAGGATACGAAGACCGCTTGGTCGAGGACCTGCTCGCCTCGACGACTCTCCAGCGCCAGGACCGTGGCCGTGACCGGCGAATGAACCGATCGCGCGATACGGGTGTGCATGCTGCCGATAAGCGCCACGGGCCGGTCGGGGGTAATACTTGTCCTCGCCGCACCGATCAGCAACTCGGCCCCCGCGGCCGCGGTGCCGACAACGCTGAGCAACGCCAAGGCACTGGCCGTCAACCAGAAGACCGTGAATTCTCTGCAGCATCGCATTTTGGTTTCTCCTGGGAGGGGCTATTTCTTCCACAGCGTGTTGATGATCTCGACCGTCCGGTCCACGAGCACCTGGCCGCCTTCGGGACCGACGCGGCTGCTTTGGATGACGGCGCTGTAGCTGCCGCCGCGCACGGCGCGTTCGGGCAGGTAACCGTAAGAGCTGGCAGCGAGTTGGATGACGAAGGTCTGGACGGCGGGACTGCGGGCCTTCATCTGGACACCGTAATCGGTGAACAGTTCGAACTCGTTCGTCGCAATCACCACGTCGCCCAGGCGCACAACGTGCAGTTCCATCTTATAGGAGCCTTCGGTGCCGGCCTGCTGGGCCTCGTATCGCTCCACCACGCCGTGGTTCCAGCGGTAGTTCCAAAGCTGGGCGGGATCCTTGGCATACTTGGCTGCCTCCTTTCGGGCTTCAGCAACTTCGGCTTCAGTAACCTTGCGATGGGGCAACTCAATTTGTTTGACGCAGTGCCGCAGCATGACGTCGCTGCGGATGTCTTTGCGCGCGCATTCGTAGGTGTCCTCCCAGCCGTTCACGATCCGGCGGGCAACCTCCTCCAGCCGCGTCAGTCCCCGCAGCTTCCGCATCCGCTCGTCAGCCGCCTTGCCATACTGGGGACGCGAGGTCTGATCTCCCCCGGCGCCGGTCCAGCCGAGCACGAACAACTCCTTGCCATACCGCTCGCGCAACATCTGTCGCACGGGATGCCAGAAATCGGCGTGAAGCAAAAGGCCGCCCTCCGCTTCCTGCGCGGGACAAGGCACGTTGATTGCCGTCGCGATGAGATGGTCTTGCTGGTCCCAGAAAAACAACACATCGAGGTTGTGATCCTCATAACCTTCCATGCCGCGGAAATTCGCCGTGTTGGTGGCGCCATACATCTTAGACGTGCCGTCAGCATACGTGGCGCGGCGGTTCTGCGCGACAACCGCCTGGCCTTGCGCCCAGCTAACCTTGCCAGCGCGGCGGTTCTGCCAGCTCTCAACGACGATATCCGCGACCCGCGTGGTCATGAACTCCGCGTACTCCGCCGGCTTCATGACGCCGCTTTCCGGCAACGTGTAGCGGCCTTCGAGTGTGACAGGCGCATTGTGTGTGTGCGTGGCGGAGAGGAACAATTTGGCGGGATCGAAGTCCGGCAACCGTGGCTTCACCTTCTCGCGCACCTTTTCCAGAATGCCCTGACGGATGGCCACGATATCGCAGGACACAATGATGGCGGCATCGAGCGTCTTTTCCCCATCGCGCGATTCCAACGCCAGCGCCGTGGCGGTGACTGGCGACTCGACTTTCTTCGAGATGCGCAAACCTCGATGCCCATCCAGCGCGACTGGCTGGTCGGGCGTGATGCTTGTCGTCGCTGTGCCGATCCGCAGTTCGGCCGCTGGTGCGCCGGCAACCATCAGGGCAATCGCAAACAAACAGGTGGTTATTATTTTCATGGCAAGTATTTCGTAGCTGCGTTCAGTTTTGGTTTGTTGGCATTTTCCAAAGCTCGTTGATGATTTCGACGGTGCGGTCAACCAGCGTCTGGGCGCCCTCGGGGCCGATCATGTTGTGGGTGGGTTCCGCGCTGTAGCCGCTGCCCGACACAGCGCGCGGCGTCGGCACATAGTAGGCTGGCTGCGGTCCGCTGGTCGCCAATTGGATCAGGAACGTCTGAACCGCCGGGCTGCGGGCCTGAATCTGCACGCCGTAGTCCACGAACAGCTCGAACGGATTGGTGGCAATCGCCACGTCACCCAGCCGCAACACGTGCAACTCCATCGGGTAGGTCTTCCAGCCGCCCTTTTGTTGGGCAAGATAACGTTCAACCACCAAGCCGTGGAAATGACGCATCCACGCATCCGTCTTCGCCCGCGTCTTCCGTGTATCAACTTCTTCGCACACCTTCTTGGCGGCGGCGTATTCGGCTTCGGTGATAATGCGCGCCGGCAGTTCAATCTGCCGGACCCGATGAATCAGCGGCACATCGGCGTGGATGTCCTTGGTGATCACACCGGCCACGTCGTCGAACGCGCCGGCAACGCGACGGCCAATCTCCTGACAGTAGGTCAGGCCGCGGAACGTGCACATGCGCTCTTCGCTTTTCTTGTTCACCTGCGGCCTCGGAGTCTGGTCGCCCGCTGGAGCACAGAACCCCAACACGCACACGTCCTCGCCGTGGCGCTCGTGGATCAACCGGCGCGCGTCGTGCCAGAAATCGGCGCTGACCTTGTTGCCGCCCGCGGCCTGGGCCGTGGTGGCCAGCGTGATGGCGGCTGCCTTGAGCCGCTTCTGCGAGTCGTAGAAACACAGGACATGGATGCCGTGGTCCTCGTAGCCCTCGATGCCGCGGAACTGGGGATCGTTGGTGTTGCCGAACATCTTGGCCGTGCCATCGCTATAGACCACGCGGCGATTGTGACCGGCGACGGCATGACCCAATCCCCAAGCCACGGCACCTTTCGCACGACTTTCCCAAGCCTTCACGACTGCTTGCGCCATCTGCTGATACAACCACGGCACATATTCTTTCGGCTGCATGGCATCGCCGTAGTCCTTCTCATCATACCGGTCTTGAAGAAGCACCGGTGCCGCATGGGTGTGAGTCGCGGCTAGGAAAAGTTTGTTGAGATCAAAACCGGGCAGCCGTTCGGCCAGATACTTTCGGAAACCTTCTTGAATCCCCGGCCGGATGACGCACAAATCGCACGAGACCAAAATCGCTTGATCCACTGTCCGCTGTCCGTCCCGCGACTCCAAGGCCAGCACGTTGGCGGTAAGGCGGCTGTCTATCTCGCGGGCGATCCGCACGGATCTGTTGCCGGTCAGCGGGACGGGCCGATCCGGCGTGATGTCGGCTGTGGCGGTGCCAATCCGAAGCTCGGCGGCTCTCGCCGGCAAAAGAACCAGATTCAGCGCGAGGGCAACAAGGGTGATTCTCATTTCATTTCTCTCCAGAACTTCTGATCCATGACAAACGTGTGCGTTTGCTCTTGCTGTTCCGGGTTGGCGATCACAACCCTGAGTTTCGGCGCGCCATGCGCTGGAGTCTCGGCAATCCATGATGCCATCGTTCGTTCGTTTTTTCCAGTCCGCCAGAGGCTGTTGTCAGGCCCATCATGCTGGTCCCTGCTGATCGCCGCGAGAGAATCGGTCGTGCAGGGCTTGGCCGTCGCTTTCATCAAATGAGTGATCCGCGCAAGCCGGGTCGCGCTGCTCGTCCCGATCCTGATGTTGAACTCCGAGAGCGCCTTTTCAAGAAAGTGATTTGTGTGAACGACTGGACCGGTCTCGATTGTCTTGAGGGCGTATTTGCCATCGAGTCCCACTTCCACCATCGCAATCTTTTTTCGGTCGGAGATCATGATGAACATGGTGCGCGTGTTGCGGAACATCTCGTTTTTCTTCGCCAACACCTCGTCGCAGTTCGCGCAGCCCGACAACAGGGTGCTGATCACGCCGTGCTTGCCCGGCTGGTTGTCCCTCATGCTCTTCGGGATGCTGCTCGCCGAGGCGGTGATTACCGTCAGGCCTTTTTCGTTCACTCCCTCCTTGATGCCCGGCTCGGTGCCGCCTTCGGCATAGAGGCCGAAATAGGCGTGGCCTTTCCCGCCGCGGTGCATCTTCAACACCTGCGTGTGGTCCGGCTTCCAGTCGCGGTTCTTGGAGATAATCGTCCCGCCCGATGCGTTGGTTCCCGCTGCTCCCCAAAGTGTGCACGCGTTCAGGTTGGTCAGCGTTAGAACCAATACGGCTGCGCACACCGGAATCACCGGCCTCGTTCTGAAACTCATACCTATGATACGAGAAGCGAGTTGAGGTGCTTCAAACTTTTCGTCGCCTTTCCGGCACAAACTCGTGTTGCTTTGCCGTAAGGTGTCGCATAAGATTTTCCTGATGAAACTTTTAAGTTGGCCGTGGTTGTGCGCGATTCTCGTCAGCGTCACGATGTTCCAAGCCGCTTGGGCGGCGGACTGGCCGATGTTTCAGGCGGATGCAGCGCGGAGCGGCTACACGCCGGAACCGTTGCCGCAAACCCTTTACCCTGCGTGGTGCCACCGGACGGCGCATCCGCCACAGCCGGCGTGGCCCACCTCGGAGCGCCTGACCTTTGACCGCGCCTGCCAACCGGTGATTGCAGATGGAGTTTTGTACTTCGCAAGTTCCGCCGACGATCAGGTCGTTGCCTTGGATGCCGCCACCGGGACAGTGCGATGGTCCTGCTTCATGGATGCGCCTGTGCGGTTCGCGCCTGCGGTTTGGAAAGACCGGGTTCTGGTGGCGGGCGATGACGGCTTTCTCCATTGCTTTGACGCGGTTGACGGCCGGGTTCATTGGAAGTTTCGCGGCGGCCCGCGCGCTGACATGCTGTTGGGCAACGAGCGGATGATTTTCCGGTGGCCGGCGCGGGGCGGGCCGGTGATTGTGGATGACATCGTCTATTTCGGCGCCGGCATCTGGCCGTCGGAGGGCATCTACATCTACGCGCTTGACGCGGCGACGGGAAAGAAACTTTGGGTCAACGATTCTTCTGGTTCCATCGTGATGAACCAGCCCCACGGGGGCGCTCGCGCGAAGAGCGGAGTCGCCGCGCAAGGTCACTTTGCCGCCGCTGGCGACACGTTGCTGGTGCCCACGGGCCGGGCCGTGCCCGCTGCGTTCGACAGAACCACCGGCGAGTTCCGCTACTTCCACTTGCAGGTCAACACGAAGACGGGAGGCTCGGAGGCAACCATCATTGACAGTCATTTCTTCAACGGCGGCACGATGTTCGCCCTGACCAATGGTGCCTCTGAGGTGACGTTGCGAAGGACTGTGATCAAGAAAGCTGTTCCAGAGGCACCCAAGGACGCGCCCGCCGTGCGCGTGGCAGCCCATCCGCAGTGGATCGTCTTTTGCGTCAGCAACCAGGTGACCGCCGTGGATCGCCGGCAGCCGTTGTCCTCAAAACAAGTCGTTGACAAGAAAGGAAAGAAAGGTCGCGCCCCCATCTTGGCGAAAACAATCTGGAATACAATTCTCCCGGTGGGCGATCTTGGGTCGCTGATCGTTGCGGGTGATACCATCGTGTGTGGTGGAAAAAATCAGGTCTTCCTCTTGGACGCCGCTTCAGGCCAGATCAAACAATCCCTACCAGTAAACGGTTCGGTTTTCGGGCTGGCGGCATCGGGCGGACGGCTTTATGCCAGCACGGATCAAGGAAGAATTCATTGCTTCGATGGAAAGGAAGGCAAAGACCAGCCGGAGATCAGTGTGGTTCTGCCAGACGCCAATCCCATCTATGCCTCCTCCGCCGAGGAGATCTTGCGCACGAGCGGCGTCACGGAAGGGTATGCTCTTGATTTGGGTTGTGGTGAAGGTTGGCTCGCGCTCGAACTGGCCAAACGCACGAAGCTGCGCATCTACGGTGTGGACGCCGATCCAGCGAAGGTCCAAGCTGCGCGGCAGATGTTACAGGCCGCCGGTTTGTATGGCCGCCGAGTGACGATTCATCAAGCCGACCCGGCGACGGTGCCTTATCCGGATTATTTTGCGGACTTGGTCGTGTCCGGGCGCAACGCTCTGGAAAAGACACGCCCACCGGTCGTGACACGGATGCTGCGGCCAAACGGCGGAAAAGCGTGCTTCTGGCACGAGGGCGTCCTGCAACAGTCGGTGCGCGGCCCGTTGGCGGGAGCCGGTGACTGGACGCACCTGTATGCCGACCCCGCCAACACGCTTTGCTCCGGCGACACCCGACTGCGCGATCCGCTCGCCATGCTGTGGTTCCGGGATGTGGATCAGTCCATACCCAGCCGCCACGGGCGTGGTCCGGGGCCGTTGGTCGCCGACGGGCGAATGTACCTTGAAGGCATGAACACTCTCAGGGCGATCAATATCTACAACGGCACGGTCCTGTGGGAATTCAAAATGCCCGGCGGACTGAAACCCTACAATCAGGATCACCTGACCGGCGTGGCAGCCACCGGCAGCAACCTCTGTCTCGGCGAGGACGAGGTCTATCTCCGTTTTGGCGGAAAATGTCACGTGGTGAACAACCGGACGGGACGCCAGACGGCGGTGTGGGATGCGCCGCCTCAGCCTGACGGGCAACCGGGCACGTGGGGCTACCTTGCCTATCGTGACCGGACTCTATTCGGGACGCTGGTCAACAAGCAACATCTGCTCAAAGAATCGTGGACGAAGTTCCTTGGCAAACTCGACATGACCAGTTTGTTCAGCGAGTCATTGTTGTTATTCGCCATGGACAGCCGGACGGGCAAGGTGAAGTGGACATTCAAGCCCGAGCATTTCATCCGGCACAACACCATCGCGGTCGGCGCCAAACGCATGTACGTGATTGACCGTCCCCTTGCAAAAGGAGACTCCCCGAAGGTCAAAGCCACCACCCAACCCGGTGGTCGCTTGGTCTGCCTCGACACCCTCACGGGCAAGCGCCTTTGGGAAATCCGCGAAGACATCTTTGGCACGGTCTTGATCTTGAGCGAGAAACATGACGTCCTGCTGATGACCTACCAGCCCACCCGTTTCAAACTTGGTTCCGAACTGGACGACCGGATGACCGCATTCCGCGCCAGGGATGGCCGGCAACTTTGGAGCGTCACGGACGAGTACAAGTCGCGCCCGATTATCAACGATCGCACCATTTACGCCGAGCCGGGCAAATGGGATTTGCTGACGGGCGAGCGGCAACCCTTCGAGTTCGCGCGCTCTTACGGCTGCGGCATTCTGGCCGGCGCCAGCCGGATGTTGGTGTTTCGGTCAGCCACACTGGGCTATGTTGATCTGGAAAAAAATACAGGAACAGAGAACTATGGCGGCATCCGGCCCGGCTGTTGGGTAAACGCCATTCCGGCAGGCGGACTTCTGCTGCTCGGCGAAGCTGCCAGCGGATGCACGTGCAGCTATCTCAACCAGGCGGCGATTGCCCTCCAGCCGCGCGCGAAATAACTGACAACAAAGAGGCGGCAAATGTTCCGGCAAGCCATCACATTGCGTGTCTTGCCTACTTCTTCGCACGGGCGAAAACGTGTTCCAGCGCGGCCTGCACATCGAGCCGGCGGTAGCTGCGTTTCGTGACGAGATCGTTCACTGAGCGACCCGTTTTCTGAAAGATCGCCATCATGGCTTCCGGCAGGTTTGCCCCATCGGCTTGCCACTTGTAGCCGGTCTTTTCGATCGCTTCACGCAACAGCATCGCCGCGCCGCAGACGATGGCGTTCGAGGAACTGGTGGCTCTGGCCGGCACGAGCAGGGCAATCTTTTCGTGGCGGTCGAGGTGGATCTCGTCCTTGCCCGGCTTCACTGCTCCGATGGCGAAGCAGTCCGGCTGACAGGCGGGCCATGAGATGCCGTTGGTGAAGTTGTGATTTCCTGCCGGGGCACTGACCCAGATGTGGCGCTTTCTCAGTTCGGCCAGCTTGCCGTCAATCTCGGTGGCGACCGGTTCGGCATGAGCCTGATCGTCCACGGGCGCGAGGTTGACCGTGGTGATGCGGTGTTTCTCATGGTTGTCGAGAATCCACTGCAAGGCCACAGCGAGTGTGCGGCTGTCGGCGATTTTGCAGTGGCAGCATTCCAAGCCGCGAACCACGGCGACCTGATTGTTGTAAGCGACGCCCCACTTTCCTTGGTAGTTGAGCGACGACGGAATGCCGATGGTCGAGCCGTGATAGCCGCGTCCTTCGTGTTTGGGGTTGTCGTCGCCGTCCACGGCGTCGTAGGCGACGCGGACCTTGGGAACGCCATCCACCGTGGCAGTCCATTCCGGTCTGGACAGGTTGCAACCATCGTCCACGAGCGCGAGCGTCTGGCCTTTGCCAAAAGTGAGCACCCCAGCATACGCCTGCCACGCATCGGTGATGCGGCAATGACGAAACTCGTTGGGAGCGACCGGCTCACCCGTGGGGCACTCTGGTTGCTTCGCGTGCGTCCAGCCGGGGTTCAGCACAGCGAGAGAAACTACAAGAACGCCAAGAAATGTTTTCATCTTTCACTTCACCTGCTTGTAAATGAACACCGCCGCCGCGGGCTTTGTTTTCAACGTGATGGCAAAACCCGCTGCCAGTTCACGGCTCGTGCGGATTTCCGTTCCTCCATCGAGGTTCTTCACCTCGTAACGCGCGGCTGGGTTGAGGCCGTAGAGCTTCACGGTGAGCGTTTCCGATTTCGCATCCGGGCGGCGGAAGGCTTGGACAAGGCCATCACCGAGGTCAGCGCGATGAAACTGCCACGCGATCCATTTGTCCGTTTCCAGGCTGTAAGGTGTCAGCGGAAAATAGTCACCGAGCATCAGCGGTGCGACTTGGCGGCATTCATCATAGGCTCTTGTAACAGCAGCCCGTTTGCTCTCCGATTTACTCCAATGTTCGTTTTGCACCATCCCGAAGCCGGGCAGGTAGTAGCTGCGAACGGAGTAGCTATCGAGGAAGAAAGGTACACCAGCGCCTTGCCACGGCAGCCATGACGACAGGCCGTAGGTCTGCGCTTGGTTGCCTTCCCTTTGCAATGGCGCGTCGGCAAAGGCAGTGACCGACCAATCACTGCGCAGCAGAGGCACCGCGCGTCTCATGGTTTCGAGGTCGTTGCGCCGGCCGCCGGAAGCACAGGAATCAATGTGCAGGTTCGGATTCCGGCGTCGGAGTTCGTCCCAGAACGCAAGATGTCCCTGCACATAGAGATTCTCCGTGATCCCCTGCCGGTCGGCGACATCGTTCTTCCGCCATGCCGTCCCATGATGACCGCCGTTCATGTCTTCGCGATACCAGTCGAGTCCTTGGGATTTGATCATGCCGTCCACATGATTGATCAGCCAGTTCAAGGCTTCCGGGTTGCCTTCATTGAGCACCGAGCCGGCGCTGTTTCCCGGCATCAGCCACTCGGGATGATTCTTGCCGAGCCATGAATTCGGATCGCCGACACGCTCGGGTTCAAACCACAGGAGGAACTGCATGCCGAGGGCGCGCACTTTGTCGCTGAATGGCTTGAACCCCTGCGGATACTTCGCGGGGTCGGGTTCCCACGTGCCGGTGTTGAGCCAAATCTTTTCGTCGGTGAACGGGCCGGTGCTGCTCGGATACCAGGTGTTCCGGCCTCCGGCGTCTCGCCAGCAAACATCCGGTTTGATGCCGGCTTGGAGAAAGGCTTCGACCTTCGGCATTGACGCGAGCGAACCTTCGACTTGGATTTGAGTGATGGGGGGCTGCGGTTTGCCGGCGATGCGCGGGAGGTTGTGCGCCAGATACCACGAGCGCCAGAGGTTCTGCGCCCGGACCACGTCGCTTCCGTGCCAGAACAAGAGCGCGATCAATGGCGTGCGAATCTCTTCGCTGGGCTTCAGATACAGGTGCGTGAGCTGCTGCCCGGCCATGATTTGCACGCCACGGTCATGGTCGCGAGTGAACGAAGCTGCCCATTGTCCCGGCCAGCCCACGGCGATGATGACTCCGCCGCCCGGCTTCTGCAGGTTGAAGTAGGGCCAGCCGGCGGGACCATCGGATGATTTCCCCGACACCTTCTCACCGTTAACTGGGGGAGAAAATCGCTTCACGGCGTTGGGACCGAGCTTGAGAGCGTAAGGCCGGTAACTCTCCGCCAGACACGAATCACCACGAATCCCATGAAGAATGAACTCCCCATCCGTGGTGCGCTCGAACCGGGTGTCCAGCCCCTGGATGTTCTCAAGAATCGGAGTCTTCTCTTTGCCGGTATTCTTGAGATAGATCGTCCATTCCACGACGGGAAAATCGGCGTATTCCACGGCAACACAACGCACTTCCAAACCCGTCGCGCCATCCATCCACGTTAATGAGTGCTCGCGCCGGTGCGCGTCCAACTCACGCGTCTGTTTACTGAACTTCCACGCACTGAGTAATTCGCCTGACGCCTTGCCGCCATAGACGAAGCTAAACGGCTTGCGCGCCTTCTCCGTAAGCAACGCATTCTGTACCCACTGCTTTGCGGTGGTCAGTTCACCGGGGAGGGGCGACACAGCGCGCGCCAACACGAGCGGCGTCAGAACTGCAAGCATTGCCAACCGAAGCCACGCTTTCGCGCGCATGTTTCGTCTGTGCTTCACTCGTCCTTCACCAGTTCCGCCAGGTAAATGGCCGTGATCGGCTTGCCCGACGAGTCGCGTTCGTGGCTGGAGTAGTAGGAGACCAGCGCACGGCCGGGAGCGAGTTCGATGAAGCCGGGATAGGAATTATCACCACCGCTGGGGAACTCGGCGAACTCGTGCAACTGCTCGCCAACCAGCCAGCAAAGCGACGTCTTCGGCCCGGCCTTCGTGTTCTTGCGTCCCCCGACGACGTAACGGTCGCCCCACTTCGTCAGCAACGGCCCGCCGATGTAGCGGTTCGAGGTCTTTGCGGTCCCACTGCGTGTAGGGCGGCTTGGAACGTAGCAGTTGCGCGTTGCCAGTTCGCCGGCCCACACCCAGCACACTGCCATCCGGCTCGAACGAGAACGCCGTCTCATTCCCCTCGGTTTCCTGAAACACTGCCCGCTTGCGCCAGATGAAGCCGTCGTCGCTCTCCAACATGAGCGACTTGACTTGTTTGCCTTCGCCGCGTGCTCCCATCGCGAAGTCTGCTTTGCGCCGGCCGCACAGATACGCCTTGCTGCCAAACGCGGCCACCCGCCAGATGTAATGGCCGAAGGTTCCTTCGAGCATGATCGGGCTGTGCCACTTCGAGCCGTCCTCTGACCACGCGGCGTAGCCGAGATGCTTGTTGAGGTCGTAGTCTTCGCGTGCGAGTGCGGTCGGGCCGCTGTACCAAGTGCCGGTATAGACGAACAGTTTGTCCTTGAAGACGAGGAAATGCGGGTCGCGCGTATCGCGCAGCGCGACGTTGAAGCGATGCACTTGTTTCCAATCCTTCGTGTCATCGCTGACGAGAACGATGACCGAGGCCGTCGGATTTACCGCGTGGCCATCCGGGCAACTGCGGAACGTCAGGTAGAACTTGTCCCTGAAGCGGACAAGATCAGTGAAGGCGTTATGTTCGCCATTGTGGAACACCCGCCGCAGATTGGCGACCGTCACGCGGGGCAGCTTCTCATCTGCCGCGAGACCGCTGAAGACCGTCAACCCAACAGCGATAATTGAGACGAAGCGGATAACAATGCTCATGGTTTTCCTCTTTCGGATTGATGATACCACAACGGTGGATACACGTGCAGCTATCTCAACCAGACGGCGATTACCCTCCAGCCGCGCCCAGACATTGAACCGAACCCTCCTTCAAGGCGATGAACAAGTGGTCGGATGATTCTACTGAAACAGTTTCGCGCGGCCATTTCGCTGCCACGTTTGCCGCTCATTTCTGTTAATTTTCAGGACGCAACCCCGGCATTTCCGGCACCGAAGGACACGAAGAACTGCCAACGACTACAGCGCACTTGACTCCGCAAGCATCGCAGTCACGTGAGTTTTGAAATCGGGCAGGTCGTTTTCGACAATTTCCCAGACCCGATTCAGGTTGATGCCGAGGTAGTCATGCACCAGAACGTTGCGGAACCCGGCAATGGCTGCCCATTCGACCGCGGGATGGCGCGATTTCAGCAGGGCAGAAAGGCGTTGAGTGGATTCCGCAAGTGTGTGGAGATTGCGCAACACGGCATCTTGCGTTTTCGTGTCCGTGGCGAATGCCTCACGGCCCGCTGCCGTGTACTGTTCAATGCGGGTGATGCATTGCTGAATGTGAATCAGGTATAGCCGGTCGTCTTTCACAACGGCTCAGCTTCCTTGAGCACGCGATCGCGGATAAAGGGGTGCAAGCCCTCTGGTTCGACCACATCAACGTGTCGGCCCAACAAAATTTCCAAATCGCTGACCAACCCGCCGGGAAAGAATCGGGAGTGGTGCGGTCCGGCTTCGACGAGCAAATCCAAGTCACTCTGTGCCGTGGCCTCCCCGCGCACGACCGAGCCGAACACGCGGACGTTGTGCGCCCCGTGCTTGGCGGCCAGGCGCAGAATGTCAGCGCGATAACGCCGGAGGAAACTGTCTTTGCTCATGGCGCGTTGAATCTAACGCAAACGTCCTGAGTTGCCAAGCATTGGCTTGCAATGGCGAGGAATAGGATGTGTGTTCTCATCGTTGTTGCCGTTTCGGCGTCCAGACATTGAACCGAACCGCCCTTCAGGTCAATGCACAGACTGTCGGACGAGGCGATTCGTCTCATGCGCGAATGGAGTTGAAAAAGCAGTCGTTTGCGCGCAAAGTGTGCCCATGAAAGCCACGCTGGAACGCCCGGAAATTGTGTTGCGCAACGGCAAGCCGTCCGCTGTCATCCTCGATATTGACACCTACGAGGAGCTGCTCAAGCGGATTGAAGATGCCGAGGACTTGGCTTGGCTCCGTGCTGCCCGCCGTCAACCGCTGCGCTTCCGCAAACTGACCGACTTCCTGAAAGAGCATCCTGTCCGTGCATGAAGTTCTATTGGAAAGCCGCGCGGAACGGGACCTGAAGCGATTGTCCCGTGATCTCTTTGCGCGTCTGATCGCCGCGATTCAAACACTGGCCGATGATCCGCGTCCGCCCGGCTGCCGTAAGCTGGCCGGTTCCGAAAACGACTGGCGAATTCGCGTGGGTGATTACCGTGTGGTTTACGAAATCAACGACCGGACAAAAACTGTCCGGGTCATGCGTGTCCGACACCGCCGTGATGTCTATCGGTAGGACCAGCGCGCAACAGCGCGCCCTTTGGTTGTTGCAATGGTGCCGTGTCAAAGTTCAGCAGAGCGAGCACAGAATCAATTTCCGCGAATTGTGAAGCGCTGCCCCCTGTGAACCCGCTCCACGTTTCCCATCCGGACTTGTCCGCCGCCGTGTCCGCCGACTTGTCTGCCGAAGTTTTGGCGTAGGCGGAAGCTTTAGTGAAGGCGGAACATTTCCGGCTTGTCCGCCGTAGCTCTGGCGTAGGCGGAAACACAGCGTCGTGCCGCTCATTTCTGTCAGTTGTCAGGACTCACCCCCGGCGAACTTGGTGAACGCGCGGGTGAACTTCATCCCTTCGCGTGCGAGGCGGTCCATGTTCGGCGTGTGAATCTCCTTGTTGCCATAGGTGCCGACGGTCCTACGTCGAAGCTCTATCGCGACAACACTGCTTGCTGGGCCTGCCGATGTCCGGGACGCTTCAACCGAATGTTGCGTGTGACGACTTTGCCCGTATAATGCCGCTAGAACAAACAACCAGAGGAAACCATGAGCCACGCCAGTCTCGTTGTCATCATCGCTGCGCTGTTGTTTGCCAACAGTCCGATAATCATTGCTCAAGAGAAGACCATGACCACATCCACCGGCATGGAGTTGGTCTGGGTTCCGCCCGGCGAGTTCATGCTGGGAAGCACGGCGGCAGAACGAGGCACGGCAAACAATGAAGGCGACCAACCTCGGAAGACGACGATAAAACAGGGTTTCTGGATGGGGCGGACAGAACTGACCATTGGGCAGTGGAAGCAGTTTGTTGTAGCGACTGGCTACGTGACAGACGCCGAGAAAGACCGCAAGTCGTATTCTCCAAAATGGCCACAGAAAGGCTGGGATTGGGTAACGGACGCGAATTGGAAGGATCCGAGATATGGCTATAAGGTCAAAGACAACTTTCCGGTGACCTGTGTCACTTGGAATGACGCGGTGGCCTTTTGCCGGTGGTTAACGGGAACTGAGAAAACGAAGAACAAGCTGCCTGCGGGGATAGTGTATCGGCTTCCCACCGAGGCGGAGTGGGAATATGCATGTCGCGCGGACACGCAGACGAGGTATTGGTGGGGAGACAAAGAAGAAGCGGGTGATCAGCGAGTGAACTGGAAAGGTGCGACGCCGGGGTATAAGTTTATGGCTCCCGTTGACCACTTCAAGGCTCGTGGGCGAAATAGATTTGGGCTCGCCGATATGCTGGGCAACGCGCGGGAATGGTGTCTCGATGGCTATGATGAAAAGGAGGCGCATGAAGAGCCTTGGGCGATCAATGCAACTGCTCACGTAGTGCGAGGGGGCGGAGTTAGTCGCTGTGCCAGCCGTATGGGTCTCAAGACAACAAACGCTTGCAGCGGCGACGGGTTCCGTGTGTGCTGTGGCGTGCCGCGATAAATGAGAAATCATTCGCCGGGGTCGAGTCTTGACAATGGACGAAAATGAACGGCCAGTAGAGTAAGAAAGTGGTCAACCGTCAGCGGCTTGCCCGCCGCGGCGGGTCAGTTATCACCGGAGTCAGTCAAACGATTCATCGGTTGGTGGAAGGATACCGATACCACGCCGGCGTGCCGAACCAGTTGTGCAGCATCTCTTTCTCACCAGCGGGGACAGGCGACGGAAACTCACCGCGATCGCCGGTCTCGACGATCCACGTGTCGAGGGCGCTACGAAGACGAACCAGTGCCTCGTGATGCTCTGGCTGCGTGGAATTGACGAGATTTTTGATTTCGTGCGGGTCGTTCGCGATGTCGTAGAGTTCCTCGCTCGGTCCGCGCATCGCCATCAAGTCCGCCGGTGGGCCGGTGAGTTTGCCTTGCGCCTGCAACTCGCGCATCAGCGGGATGACGAGAAAGCATTTCTCCTTGTAACGGTTCAATGAAGTGAAGGTCGGGCCAACGGTGAAGTTGCGGATGTAACGCCAGCGCGCATCGCGGACGGAACGGATGCGTTGCACCGTCTCGTCAATCCGGTCGCGCGCGCTGAACGCATACTGGCGCGGCGGATCAGCGAGGAAATTGCGGCTCTGCATCAACGGCGGACGCGACAGACCGGCGATGGCCAGCGTGGTGGCGGTCACGTCGAGCAGGCTGATGACCTGCTCGTTGACGGCGCCGGGTTTGATTTGCGGCGGCGCGGAAAAATGTTTTGGCCACCGGATAATCATCGGCACGTGCAGGCCGCTGTCGTAACACCAATGGATGCCGCGCGCTTCGAGCCGCCCGTTGTCGGCGAAGAACAGGATGACGGTGTCGTCCTCCAGCCCGTCGGCGCGTAACCGCTCCAGCACCCAACCGATCCGGCAGTCCATGCCGGAGACAGAGTTGAGGTAGCGCGCCCATTCCTGCCGGACGATGGGATGGTCCGGATAATACGGCGGCGGCGTGACGTTTTCCGGCGTGGCGATCTGCGGATGTTCTCGTTCGCCGGCCCACTCGACGCGCGCCTTCTTCGCGCTTTGGCGGTCGTAGATGTCGTACTCGACCTCGTGCGAGTTGATGACCGCGAAGAACGGCTGGCGCGACTTCAACACCGACCAGTCGTCGGATTCGTAGATCGGACCTTCGTTGACGAAGTTGAGATCGAGCTTGCCGGTGCCGACGTTGCGCTCACCGATGGTCTTGATGTTGGCGGTGAAATAGCCCGCATCGCACAGCCTGTGTGTGATTGGTCGCACGCCGGGTGGCAAGCGGAAATCATCGTCGCGATGCGACCGCATGTGGTGCGTGTCGGTGGTGGTCTGGTACATGCCGGTGAAAAACGCAGAACGGCTCGGTGCGCAGGCCGGATTCGTCGAGAACACGCGCGTGTAGCGGACGCCCTCGGCGGCGAGCCGGTCGAGGTTCGGTGTGTGGACAAGTTTCTCGCCGTAGCAGCCAAGGTCGAGTTTGATGTTCTCGCCCACGAGCCAGAGGATGTTGGGTTGTTTCGGCGCAGCTTCGAGTCGGGAGAGAAGTAATACGCCAATCGTGATAAGGACGGTTTCAGTTCTCATTGTTAACATGGATTACTCGCAACGTGTGTGGCGGCAGTACGAGATCGGACATAGCCTGATTCTCCACAATCTCCCGCAATGAAACGTTCGCGCCGATGGCCAGCGCGTCGCGATCTAACGACAGCCTGGTTTCCACCGGAGCCGGTTTCGGATTGTAGAGGGTGAAGTAAAGATTGGGTGGGCGCGTCCCGAAACGCTCGATCCAAACGTCGCCGGTGGCAGTCGCGTGCGTGACCGGTTGCCAGCCGGCGCGGTCGAGCCGGCGACAAACCGGCAGGAACCGTGCGTAGAGATCGGCGTCGCGCTCCTTGTAGCGCGGCCACGGCACCCGGCGCATTTCCGGAGCAAGTCCCAGCGCGACGAACCGCTGGATGTATTCCTCGGCCTGCGGACGCGAGAGTCCTTCCTCCGGATAGTCGAGCAGACACACGGCCGGTTTCGGCCCAGCCACGGAGCGCAGGAAATCAATTTGGGTGCGGCTTTCCAGATCACGCGGCGATGGTTCCATGCCGAGGATGTCCAACTCGAACGCGCAAAACGCGCGCCCGGGTCGCGCGCCGTTGGCAAACACGAGTCGCGTGCCGATGCGGCGATGAAGTTCCCTGAGGTAATCCACGTGCGGCATCCAGTTCGGCAGACAGACGTGGCCCCGCGCATCGTGCGCGAGCGGCGCGCGCACGGCGGCAAAATGATCGCGCCGGTAGTTTTCGTAGCTGCCCCACATTGCCAGCGAGTCCACGTAGAAACCGTGAAGTTCCGGATGATCGCGCAATGCCCGCTCCACTTCCGCGAACGTGTGGCTTGCCACCGTCGGAACCGCATCGCTCGTCGGCAGGTACGGGCTTGGGTTCACGGGAAAACTGACGCTGTTGCCGGCCCATTCAGTCTGGCGCAGACGATAAACGAGCTTGCCGTTGGCGTCGCGCAGCCCTGAGCTTTCCACCAGCGGCTTGACCTCTTCCCAAGTGTAGCGGGATTTGCGCGTCGCCTCCGGTTTTCTTGCCAGCACGCTCATCACGTCGTCGTAGCTTGTGACCTTTTGTTTGATGTAACCAATCTCGCGCTGGCCGACGATGGTGTAGGGATACACTTCCATGCCCATCTTGATGGCCAACGGAGTTTCGGCGAGGCGTGTCGCCTGCCAGAACGCGTAGTTCTCCGGATCGGTCACGTTCTTGAGCGACGGCAAGCTGACCAGCCACAACCCGCTGGCCTGCGTGCGTCGCTGGAACACGCCGGCGTACATCGCCTGGTAACGCCGTAACGCGTCGCGTAACCCCCACCGGCCATCCACCGAATAAATGACAAACCGAAACGGCGCGCGGCCCTTGAACTCCTCCGGTGCCGCCTGGCTCAGTCCAAAAAGAAATTGCAGTTCCAAACATCCCGGCTCGCGCAAATGGGCAAACCGAAACCGGCACGGCGAATCCGGAGGAATGGCCAGCGCCAGCCCTGCGCGTTCGTCGGGTGTTGTCACGCAGGCGACCGGCATGAAATCCTGCGCCAGACCGCCGCGCTCGATCTTTTCAAGCACACCCGCACCTTCCGGCAAATCGTCCTGCTGGCGTTTCTTTGTCGTCTTCGGCGTCGCGCTTGGCGGAATTGTTTCGGAAATGCTGCCCCACCAAGTTGCCGGCGCGAACGGCAGGCGGAACACCACGTCCGCGCTGCGATCCTCCGTCCGGCGCGTATCCTCGACGATGCCGGTGACCAGCAAATGATCCGAACGGATTTCCACGTGCGCCGTCACGCGAAGCCGGGCTTCTGGAAAATCCGTGGCGCGATCATGGCCGACGCCCAGCGCCGCCGGCAACAACTTGCCGACCACGCCATCACGCACGAACAGGCCCATCGGCGTGCGACCGGCCTCGAACGCACTCGATCCCACCCGCAGCGTCTTGACTCCGCCTCGATCGTCCAGTTCGAGGCGAAGAGCATCTGACGGCGGGCTGGCAACTTCACCGAGCGAGGCAACCGTCAGCGACGCAAGAACAAAGCCAAGGAACCGTGTCTTCATGTCGTCATCATCTTTTGTAAGAAAGGCTCAATCGCCTGCGCTCAGACGGACTGTTGCATAGGCCGAGAGGCATTCCTTGGGCACAGTGACCCGCTGGTAACCGCCGCCGGTTGCGACGACAGTGACCTGCCGCTGCCCTGAATAGTCCGGTGAGACGATGTAGCCTCGGCAGGGAACATCCAACCGGAGGTCGAACACCAAATCCTGTTCGAGGGCGGGAAACGCAGGCAGGCTTTTCTTGGAGGGCAACGTCTGGCCCGGCTTGAGCCGCACACCCGTCGCGTTGAGCAGATGGACGATCCATTGTTTCTTTTCCCCACGGTCTTGGCGATACAATGCCACGAGCACTTTCTCCGGCACCTGAATCGCCTTGAGCACCGGCCCATCAGGCAACATGCGGCGGACCAAGCCGGTCAGCAACTCACCCGCCGGCCGGTTTGCGGCAAAAGTCCATTTGCCCTTGATGGTCATCTCGCGTTCGTAGTTCATGGTTGCCAAGCGCGGGGCGAGATAGAGACTGCTGCCTTTTCCGAACTGGTTCATCACAACCGCCGGACCCAAGGTTCGTCCCTTGCCGTCGCTCAGTTCACCGAGCGACTCCGCCCCCGTGTGCGGGCGCACTTTGATTGTTTTGTCGGGACACTCGACGCGCGGGCCATCGCGCATCTGAATCCGCGACGGGCCGCCGGTCAACCCGCCTCCGTAGTCCACTCCCATCACCTTGGCCAGTTGGAAATTCTCGCCGCCGAAACCGTCTTCGTTATAGAGGGAGGTGTGGCCGGAAACCAGAATGCGGCCTCCTTCGGCCACGTAACGCTCGATCTGGCCGGCCTGTTCGGCGCTAAGGCAACCGCAACTGGGCAGCATGAGCAGCTTGTAGCGACGTAGCGTCTCCAGACGGATGTCGCCGTCGGTGAGGAAGTCGTGCTGGAGATGCGCATCCGAGAGGCATTCGGACAAGCCCATCGCATCGGACACCTGGCTCATCAGCCGGTTGAACTGGCGGGTGGAGTTGGAGAAGAGCACGGCGATGTCGGCCACGGGCACGGCGCGGCGGTTATCCATCTGCTCCGGCCAGTTAATGTAGCGTTTCATGTCGGCGCCTTCGATGGTGGACATCCAAGTGGATTGGCCGTTCATCTGGCAGAGTGCCCAGCCGAAGTAGGCGAAGTGCGGGTCGTCAACGTGGTAAACGAGGCCGAAGATCGGGCTGCCGAAGTGCCGGCCCAGCGCCGCTTTCATCTTGCGAAGGGCGAAGATGGTCCGGTAGGAGTCGAACACGTTGCGCGACATGAGCTCCGTGCGGAGGAAGTCGCACGCGCGGGCCTTCTCGAACAGGTCGCTGCCGCCCTGGTGCAGACTCGTGTTCGTGGTAAAGCCGCTGTGCGTCGTGTAGGTCAGGATGCTGATGTGCGGGCTGACCTTGTTGAGCGTGCGGCGCACGTCCACCCACCAATCGCCCAGCGTCTTCACCCGCCACTTGAGCCACGTGACCCACAGCGGGTGGTTGGTGTTGAACAGCACCGGCGAGGAATCGTCCAGCGGCAATGTGCAGCCGGTTTCCGCGGTGAACTTCGCCCGGCACCACCGGCAGCCGCAAAGCCCTTCGTCGGCAAAACAACATTCGTCGAGCATCACCCCGTCAATCTTCGTCGTGCGCGCGAAATCCTCCAATCGCTGGAGATACTCGCGCCGAAATTCGGGATGGTTCAGACACATGGCGTGCAGGTTGGGGCAGTCGAAGCGCACGTCACGCTGAAGCCAGTCCACGTGATCCAGCAAGTAGTTGAATCCGCGTCCCTGGGAATAGAGCACCGGCACGTCGTAGTGCTCGATCACCTTGAGATTGTGGCGATGGGCCGCCTCGACGATCCGCGCCATGTTGGTCTTCCGCATCTCCCAGCGGTCCAGGAAACAGAGATGGAAATGCAGGCCGTTGCAGATCACGGCGTTGTAACCTGCCTCGGACAGTTCGCGCATTCGCCGCTCGATGTCCGACGGATTTGCGAACTCGTTGCGCGTGCCATTGCCCGCCGGTCCGAGGCTGGCGAGTTTCATCCGCCAGCGCCACGCCAATTCCTCGGAATCAGGCGGCAAGAGAACCTCACCCCGGAGCTTGACCGGCGCCGCAGACAGCAAGGAAGGCATCCACGCTGCGGCCAGCAGAGCGAAGAGCAAACAAGTTGTTGGTTTGAGACTCATAGCTATTGCGGTGTAAAGACCCCATCCACGTTCCATAGTCCCCGGTCGAAAACAAAATCCTCGCTCTGGTAGAGCAGCGGTTGCAGCGCGATGCTGCTGACCGCCCACCCTTTGGCTCCACGGAAACCGATCTCCAGTGGTTCGGTCCCTCGGTGGTCCACCGGCACGGTGATCGAGCGAACTTCACCGGCACTGATCGTCAGACTTTCGGTCGCGCGACGGTTGTTCAATAGAACCTCCATCGGTCCGACGCTCCGGCGACCTGGCGCGACCCGCACGGTCACAAGCCAGCGGCCGGGCTTGAGGTCCACCAGGAAACTGCCCGCGTTACCGCTGTCGGCCATGAGACAGTTGTTGACCAAACCGGTCGGGTTGTTCTGCGAAAGCGTCAACCCGTCGGCATGCCGCCAGCCGTGGCCTCGTTCCTTGGAGTAAAGCCCCAAGTCGGCTGCTGTAGCCTCCTTGGGCGGCTTTGCCGTGCCAAACGCAAAAAGCTTCGCGGGCAAGGTCTCACCCCGATAACCCCAACGCCGCCAAGCGTGACGGGCGTCGTAATCATAGTCGCCCTCGTAGATCAAGCACTTGGACATGAACACGCCGCCGTAGAACGCCGCCCGGTAGCCGAACGAGAAGACGAGGAACTCGCCCTCGCGCTCCATTGACCAGCAGCCGACCGGCTCGCCGCAGGAGCAATAATCACCGCCGGCAGTGACGCCTTGGGGATTGAAGTCGAAAACCAGCCGCAGCCGGTCACTGCGGAAAGCAATGTAACGGATTCCGCTGAGCGAACTGCCCGCTTTGCCTTCCTTTACCGCTATCGAATGCGCGCGGCCCACGCAAGCCTTCCACCGCGCGCCTCGGAAGGTTTCCATCGGGATGTAGAAAGAATAACGGATGGTCGGTTTGGCTGGATCATTGCGGTAGGCCGGGAGCTTGTATTTCACGGTCAGCTCGACGCCCTCTGTCCCCAGTGCCACCTCCTTGCGATAGCTGATCGGGTCGCCTCGCGACCGCGTCACGTTGAGCACCTGCTTGCCGTGCTGCCGAGTGACGGTCGCCTGCTCGGCCCGTTCAAAGCCGGCGGTGTAGTCGAGCGAATCCTTGACAACCAACGGCAGCCCCTGCCACTGCAAACGAAGCAGCTTGTCGCGACCGAGACTGAAGTTGCCGCATTTCAGATCCTCAGCAGGGGCGACCGAGGCAATCAACAGCAACCAGCCGACGGCAACGGGTGAAACATTTAGTGTCATGCGATGACCTCCACTTCCAAGCCGAGCATCGCGCCGACGGCGCGCATGTCCTCTGCATAATCGCCATAGACCCATTGCAGGTGGTTGCCAAACTCCAGCCGTTTGCGCAGGAATTCGTCGCAGCGTCCTTCCGGCGGACGAATCACCGCCTCGACGGAGCAGCCGATCTTGTCCTCGCCCCAGCCGCTGGAACCGGTCAGTTTGCCGCGCAACACCAGCAACTTCGTGGCGTCCGGATTGACGCGCGCCACCGTGACGGTCTTTTCCGTGTTGTTCATGAAATCCAGCACGACCTTCGTGCCCCAGCCCTGCGTGACGAATCGGCCGAGTTGATACGGCAGGTCAGGTTGGTTGTGGCCATTCATCTTCATGCTCGGCGCGCTGTGGTTGATGCGAAACGTGGCCGGGTCTTTTGGGTCGCTGTTGCCCTGATGACACGACTTGCCGGCGACCGACATCAACAACCGCATCGCCAGCAACGAGCCGAGGTCGGCTTCGCAGGACGACGCGCAGCCGCGATTGCGCAGCAGGGCGTGGATGAGGCAGGGCGTGATGAGCCACTGCTGCGGCAGTCGGCTGCTGCAAAATTCGAAGCACTCGATGGTGAAGGCGTTGCATTGGTGGCGGCGCATCAGGTTTTTGACTGTGCGATGGAACTGATAGCTCTTGACGACGTATTTCCGGTCGAGAAACGACTTGTCGGCGCGGCGCAGCAAGTCGGCGGCGAGCCGCTCGGCCTCGGTGGTTGATTCTGCCGAGTTCAGCACGCGGTTCATCTCGTCGGCCAGTTCCTGGTACGAGATGACCTTCACGCCGACGCCGAGACGTTTCTGGAGACCTTCGAGGTTCCAGACGCTGCCGATCGAGCAGGCTGCGGGCAAACCGCGGTTGGTCGGGAAGAGAACCTTTGTCTGCCGGAAAACTTTGCGAGCGCGCAGAAGACGGAGGTGTTGGGCCAGTTCCTTGTCGTTGGCGGAAACCATGATCTCCTGCCCCTTGCTCCGGCAGTAGGCGGCGATGTCCACATTACGGCAGCCGAGGCCCTTCAGCAGGATCGGCCTGCCGCAACGCTGGCCGATCTCGAACGCCGAGAGCGACGAGCCGGCGGGACGCACGTAGAGCGCGTCGGCGTCCGCACAGTCGGCCGCGAGCTTTCTGAGGTCTTTTTCGGAGAGCTTGAAGTCTTCGCAGAACGTCAGGTGCGCCGCCTCGAGCACGCACACGCCTTCGATCTTTTCCAGTTCGCGGGACTCCTTCGACCAGCGGGCGAACGCGGCCTCCGCATTCGCGCGTTCCTCGGCGGGGCTGATGCCGCGCCAGCGACACGGGCCTTCCCAAGTGTCCGTGTGCACGATGTTGGTGATGACAGGTTTGATGTTCACTTTTGTGTCGAGTGGGGTGGGGATGTCGTTGCTGCCGGTGCCGACCGGCGCGGAGGCGGCCCACAACGGCGCGCCGTCCTTGAGCACCGCTGCGGTGGCAGCCATACCTACGGTTGTTTGCAGAAATTCACGTCGGTTCATTGTCGTTCTCCTTCCATGTGCTTGTTGTTCTGGCTGCGGGTTTCATGGATCAATCCAGGTCGGGCTGGCCCATGCGACTTCGCCGTCGGTTTGGGTCACCCTCACGTAGTAGAACGTGAACGGATGATTGCAGAACTTGGCGGCGGGCATCCACGTGTTGCTGATCGGCTCGGTGTCCTGCCAAGTGACGCTCAGGTCCAATTGGCCATTGCCGGGCTGCGAGTGCACGACTTTGTTGTTTCGGATAATGTCGAGCTGCGCCACAGGCGCGGTGCCGTGAAACTCCACGGCCAGCTTCCGCGCGGGATTGTCCCGCACACTCAATTCGGAACCGAATGGATGAGCATTCAACGTGTAGGTAAGCAACATCCGCGAGCCGGTCGTGGCGACGACGCGCCGGTTGCGCATGGCCTCGAAGATGGCGGACCGGGTTCGCTCGGCGGCCTCGACGCTCATCAAGCCTTGTTTGTGTGACCCAAAAAGAAACTCGGTTCCCCAATGGCCAGCATGGTCGTCTCCGCCGCCGGTGAAACCGACGCGCCAACCCAGCGCGAGCGCGTTGCGAACATAGCCCGTGGCGAAAGGCGCGACCTTGCCGGGTCGTTCGGGGACGGTGTTTCCATCCTCCGGGGAGCATTCGAAGCTTCCGCGGGTTTGGTAAATCTCGACCAACTTCTCGTGCTCGGGACTGTGGCCCTTCCAGTCGCAGAAATTGCCGCCGTGCGCGGGATGATGGACGATGACGAGCGCCTTCTCGTTCGCTTTCCGAAGCGCCTCGAACAACTGCGGCGGCGTGGGATACACCCCGTCATCCGACCGATACATGGGACGGTCGTCTTCGAGATAGCACACATTGCGGTCGCCGTCTCCGTTCTTTCGCCACTTGGCCCATTCGTAGCCGAGGAACGCGACAAACTCCGGCGGCTTGTTCCAACGCTTCACGGCTTGGCGCGTCACCTTCCAGAATTCATCGGAGGTTTCAAACAGGTGGTCGTGATCCGAGGAAGCGGCGAAATCCAGCAGGACTTCATTCTTGACCTGATGAAAATAATCATCAATGCAGCCGGTGCCGTCGGACAACTCCGTGTGGCAGTGGATTATCCCCCAACAAACGAGTTGGTCCGTCGCAGAGCAACGGGTAGGATTGCTCACAGCTTGCAACCCGGAGTCGGTCTCACGCACAATGAGCCGATGGATGCCCGCCGACGGAAGCGTTACCATTGCCCGCAGGCAAGTCGAGCCGGGAACTTTTTCGATCCGCGCCGCCACCGGTTTCGCATCGAGCGAGACGGTAACCGAGCGTAGCTCTTGAGAAGACAAGTTGCCAAACTTGTCTTCAGGCCGGATGAGAACGGCAAAGGGGCGTCCCGGCTGGGTTGTTGCCGGCGCGTACGCGCGAAGGCGGTCGGTGTCGCCGCCGAGGATGTGCATCGTGCAGACAGCGACGATGCGCTGTGTCGTGCCCTTGGCCCAGACATCGCCCCCGGCCCATTGCGGGAACTCCAGCTCGGCTTCGTCCTTGGCGACGCTGTAGAGGACGAAGAACTTGTTGTACACATGGCCGGGGCAGACACGGATCCCTTTTCCTCCCCCGGCGCGGTCACCGAGAACAACCGTGATCTTCTTTCCTTTCTTGAAGCCGTCCTTTGGCATCGAGAGTGCAAATGTGCCGTCTTGTTTGGCGGGCTGCATGGAGAGACGCGAACCGTCGTCGGCTTCGGCCGAGACGTAGCCGTCCGCCCGTGGGTCGCGGGTCTGCGCGCCGGGGAAAGTTCCCTTGTTGTTTCGTCCGCCCCAAAGCTGAAGCTTCAACGCGGCTCCCGGCGGCACGTCTTTGCAGAGTTGGAACGGGAGGCGCCACGTTGAAAACCCGCCGGCGATGGCAACCGGTGGCTCCGCGTGTGTCAGCGTGATTTCTTCGGGGATTCGGATCGGTCGCCGCCAAGGCGGCGCGGCTTGTCCTGTCAGCGTCACGGCGATCCAACTCCCGACAACGAGCTTCATCAGTGTCTTCATTGGTTTCACCTCTTGGAGTTGACGGCGTAGATGTTGGCACTGCGGAGATAGAAGTGCAGGCTGACGTTTTGGCCGGCGAGTTCGCGCGGTGATTTGCCGCCCCATCGCAACGGCAGGTCGGTCTTGTCGGTGTTTTGGATGACGCACTTCTGCGGCTCAAACCCCGGCACGACGCGGCCCTTGTCGTCCAACACCGCGGCCATGACGTAAGCCTGTTGCGTTGCGAAAGCGCGATCAGGAGACGGCACTGCGGCATTGAGATACAGGTCGGCGTCGGGCATTTGGAATGGCATCGTGGAAAACTCGGCATTGGCGCGCGATCCCACGTAACTGATCCGGTCCTGTTTCATGCCGAGCAGTTGGTTGCCGAAGTGAAACACCAGCATACCGTCAATGACCATCGGATTGTGGGTGATGCAGGGAACTCCGGGGAAAGCGGCTCCCAGCGCATTGACATCGCGATAAGGCCGGTCCCAACGAAGCCCGTCGCGGCTCACCCACCACTCTGTATCCAACTGTGGGCCGTGCTTCCGGGGAGTCAGAGCGCTGGCGGCGTAATTGAGCACCACCATATAACTGCGGTCGTGATACCAGAAGCCGATGCCGCGATAGAACTCCATGTCGGGCGGGTCGTTCGCGTCGGGCGTTAGCATGAATTCCGCCGGCACGGGCTTGTAGTTGCCGATCCGGTTCCACACGTCCATCATGGAAGCGGGCGGTTCCCACTTCTGCCCGTCGCGGCTTGACCGGACGGCGATCACGCGACGATCCCGCAGGTTGTCATTCTTGTTTTGCGGGTGGGCGCCGCCGTGATCCTGAAGGTGCTTGAGGAATGGCTGGAGCGTCTTGCTGGTGCAAACAAAGCGACGGGCGACCGGACTCCAGAAAAGCCCCATCGAATCGCCGTCGTAGAACAGCGGATTGCCCGAATGCTCTTTCCAGTTTCGTCCGTCGGGACTGAAGTAGGCCCGGTAACCAAAGCCGTTGTCGTCGCTTTTCAGCTTCAGCGCCAGGAACTCTTTCGTCTCCGGGTTGTAAGCCAAGCCGAGGTGTGCCGTCCACGGTCCCGGTTCGCTTTCGAACACTGTTCTGACATTCTCAAACCGTGCGCCGTCGCGCGTCGTGGCGTGAACCAGCTTCCACGTGTTCGATCTCTCGGTCGGGGCATTCTTGAACACTTGGCCGTACACATTCCAAGAGCCATCCTGTTGTGGCAGGCAACACGCTAGCGAGAAACCGGGATTGTCGCAGGCGCGAATTTTGTGCATGGGTGTTGCGCCGAAGTGCAACTTGCCCCAGACGTTGGTGATGTCTTGGGAAGTCGAAAAGAACAGCTTCACTTCCTGGGCGGGAGGCTGAGCATGGACTGGATGGCCAAAGACCAGGTTTGCGGTCACCAGAATTAGAGCGCCTAACGAAACCGATTCGGAGTTGTCTTTTTTGTTCATTGGCTGCGCGAATGGACGCCCTCCTTTTAGCCGGGTCGGGCGAGAATGGAAACTGCGAAATGAGACCGTCTTGCCTTGCGCCGTGCTCTGCGGTACAACACTGTGCATGAAGCTCAACCTGTCTCCGCGTGTGTTGGTCGGCCTTGTCGTGTTGGGATTGTGGTGCGGCGTGTGCGCGGCGGCAGACGACTGGCCGACATGGCGGCATAACACCGGGCGCACGGCGGCATCGTCGCTGGAACTGCCCGGCTCGCTGTATCTGCAATGGAAACGCGAGTTGCCGCAACCGGCGCCGACATTTCCAAACGATCTGCGGTTGTGCTTCGACAGATCCTACGAACCGGTCGTGTCGGGGAAACGGATGTTTCTGCCTTCGATGGTCACCGACAGTGTCACGGCGCTCGACACCGACACGGGACAGGAACTGTGGCGGTTCTTCGCCGACGGGCCGGTGCGGTTCGCGCCGGTGGTGTGGCAGGACAAGGTCTATTTCGTCTCCGACGACGGTTTTCTGTATTGCGTGGGCGCTGACAATGGGCGGCTGCTCTGGAAGTTTTCGCCGATGGAACCGGAACGGCAAGCCTACAAGCTGCTCGGCGATGAGCGGCTGATTTCGCGCTGGCCGGCGCGCGGCGGTCCCGTGCTCGCGGACGGAACGGTCTATTTCACCGCCGGCATCTGGCCGTTTGAAGGCGTCGCGGTCTGCGCGGTGGACGCCAACACCGGCAAAGCGCGCTGGGTGAACAAGGATTGCGCCTTCGTGAAGGACGGCCAATTGGATCACGGCTCCCGGTTCGATGGCGGCGTGTCACCGCAGGGCTATCTCGCTGTGCTCGGCCCCAAGCTGATCGTGCCCTGCGGCCGGGCGTTACCGGCGTTTTTTGATCGCGCCACGGGCCGGATGGAGCCTTACACCACCGGCTGGGGTGGGCGCATCGCGCTGGCCAAGGGAAACTGGTATGCCTGCGGCGTCGGTGATTGGTTGTTTCAGGCCGGCGATCTCTACCGCGTTCGTGCGGACACCCCGCCGCCGAAACCATCCGATTACATGCTTCTGAAAGATTTCGCGCGGCAGATGAAAGCGTCGGATGAAACGATGGACAGTTGGATAAAGCAATTCAAACTCGACGTTGTCACGCGCGACGGCGAACGCTGGCTGCGCGTCCGCAACAGCGACGAGGTCACTTATCTCACATATCACACCACACGAAAGAATGTACCGGCGCGACCGGGCGAGCAACACGCGCTGGACACGCGCACGCGGTTGCAGATTGACCCGACCAACGCAAAGGAACTCGGCGTGTTTCGCGAGCCGGTCCTGACCGCCAACACGATGTACTACTCCGTTGCCACCGACGACAGCATCCGTTCTATCCGCAACGGCAACGAGGATCGCACGCAACCGAAGACATTCACCTACACGGAGATCGTGGCGTGCGATCTCACCAGTCAGCCGGAATGGCAGACCTCACTGCTCGGTGGCTGGGGCTGGAGCCGCGCGCGCTTCAAGCAACTCTGGAGTCTGCCGTCATCGCTGAAGGTCCACATCAAAGCCGGCCGCCGCCTCTACGTCGGCGGCCCGAAGACAGTTGCGGCGGTGGAAACTGAGGCGGCGAAAATCTCGTGGCAAACCTCCATCGCAGGCACGCCGAACCGGATGATCGCCGCAGACGGCAAGTTGTTCGTCATCACTGTCGAGGGAACACTCTACTGTTTCGGCGCGGACAAACGTTCGCCGAAAGCTTTCGCTGTTGAGGCGTCGTCGCCGCCGCGAGATCGCTGGGCGGCCCGCGCCGCGGAAATCCTCCGGCAGACAGGCGCGCGCGACGGCTATGGTGTCGCACTCGGCGTGGGGAGCCGGCGCTTGATCGAAGAACTGGTTCGTCAATCCGCGCTCCGCATGATCGTCCTCGAACCGGACGCCGGGAAGGTCGCGTCGGCCCGGTGCGAGTTCTTCAAGCAGGGCGTTTACGGTTCGCGCGTTCACGTGGTGACCGGCGACCTCGCCACATTGCGGTTGGCGCCCTATCTGGCAAGTCTCGTGGTTTCGGAAGAACCTGCGCCAAACGATCGGTTCTCCGCGCTGTTGCGACCGTACGGTGGCGTGGCGTATTTTGGGTCGGTCGTCTCGCGTCGGGGCGCGTTGCCCGACAGCGCGGACTGGGCGCACGCGAGCGGTGATGCGGCGCACACGTTCGCCTCGCAGGACCAACGCATCGCGACGCCGTTGGGCGTGCTCTGGTTCGGCGGCGGCTTGGACCGGACGGTTCCGTGGATCGAAGGCGATCCGCCAAAACTGCCCGGTGAAGCGGAACGTTCAGGTTTCGCGGGAGCAGGCCCGCCGCCGCGCGTTGCCGGCGGGCGAATGTTTGTGCAAATCGGCGACGAACTTTTCGCCTCCGACATCTACACCGGCCGGCACCTGTGGAAGAAAACCGTGAAAGCGCTCGACAATTTTGTCGTGACCGAAGACAGCGTCTATGCCGTTACGGGACGAAGTTGTCTCCGTCTGGACGCGGCGACTGGCAAACAACAGGCCGCTTTCCGCAGCCCGTCCGGCGCCGACTGGCGCGAGATTCGCATCCGCGGCGATCTGTTGGTTGGCGCGACGGGCAAGTTGTTGGTCTGCGTGGACCGGCGCACCGGCGCGGTGCGCTGGAAACTGGAATCGCAGCGCGACGAATTTGGTTTCGCCATCGGAACTGACCGGGTGTTCTGCGTGGACTATTGGCAGTTGGCACACCGGCGCAAGGACGACCCGAAGACCGAAGAAGCGGAGATCATCGCGCTGAAGCTTGCCAGCGGCGAGTTGCTCTGGCGGACCCAAACGACAACGCCCACGACAGCGTTGCCGAAGCCGAAGAGTTTCGCGCCGCCGTTAAAGCCGCAACTGGCGTTCTCGGAACCGGGCGATGCGTTGATGTTCACACGCAACCAGGCCACCGCGGCGGCGTATCGCGGCGCGACCGGCCAGTTGCTCTGGGCGAAGGAACTGCCGTGCAAGGACTCGCCGACCTCATTCAGCAGTTATCATCCGCCGATAGTTCTCGCGGACCGGCTCGTCACGCACAGCGGCCAAGTAATTGGTTTGGCGACCGGCGAACCTTGGGGACTACGGATGTGGAAGGGCGCCAATGTTGACTTGCGCGGCTGCGGGCGGGCCTTGGGTTGTCCACGGATGATCATGGTGCGAGATGGTTTCGCGTCGTATTTCGATTTGGGGACGGGAGCGCACACTTATTTTCGCGGCATCCGTTCCGGGTGCACCAGCAGCCTCATCCCGGCCGACGGCGTCGTCAGCGCCCCGCACTACTCGCGCCACTGCAACTGCAATTATCCGCTCAGTTTTTCGGTCGCCTTTGTGACGATGCCGGAGGCGTCGTCGTGGGACGTTGCGAACACGGAGAAGTCACAGTAGCGTCGCGTTCGGAGACTGATTGTGTTCCGGTTTTGTTCCGGTTGCGACTGAGTTAACGAACGAACGCCGGAAATGAGCTACCGAGGCCCGCGTGCTAGCGCGGGATTCGGTTAGCCCCACCGGATTGTTCGTCAATCATTTCAGACGCGCCTCGATTTGTTTCCAAGCGTTCAGAAACACAGTGAAGTCCCGATTCGCGTCTGTGAACCGATCAAGAGCGATAAGCTCTTGATCTGCATTTGGTAATCCTCTGGCTTCCCAACATCGCTTTGTCTTGGTGACGCGCAAATAGGAATGGATCCGTTTCTTCGATGTGCCGTGGATAGCTTTGAAACGGCGCAAGAGTTCGGTCGGGGGCACAATGATGAAACTGATTTCCTTCTCCACAAACGACGGGAGCACAAACACCCCAAAATCGGCTTCTGACTTGTGGATTTTGCGCGCGTCGTGAGTCCACCATCCAGCGGCAAGCAGACGGCTTTGGAGAAGGGGTGAGCCGTGCGTGGGATTGAAGTCTTTGGAGAACTTGACTTGGATGGACACTGCTTTCCGGCTTCTGGTATCGGTGACAAGGAAATCAACGCCGGTGTCTTTGGATGGAAGCCACAGATTCCAGTCAGGAAAGGTGTGCTCGATGTAATCCCCGACCAGATACTCGCCCGCATGGATCGTGAATAATGGTTTCATGCATCCTTCCGACAAACATTGTTAGTGGGACAGAGTTTTCAGCAAAAGACAAACTGAACAACCCTGTCCATTTGCCCGCGAGAGTAGGCAGCAACGGAAAGGCTGTCAAGGGCGTTGCCAAATGGTTACGACGAGAGGCGGCCACCAGCAGCGGGCTGCGATTTTGTCTTTTGCGGACGCGTGACGGCATGGAAAAAGGATCCCCTAACAAAACTCGTAGCCGCAGGCTTTATGCCTGCGTTTCCCGCGCACCCATAAAGGGTGCGACTACAGAAACCGCGGTTTTGATAGGTGCCCAAATTCGGTTTACCGTGTTGGACGGCTGGATTTGTCCAGTGGCACCGGCATGGGTTGTTGGTGCTGGCGCCAGCCGGCGTCGAGTTTGGCGGCGAGTTCCTTCACCAACGCGGCGTTCTCCGGGCGGCTGGCGATGTTCTCCAGTTCCACCGGGTCGTTGAGGTAGTCGTAGAGTTCCACTGCGACCGTCTGGTTTGGCGGTTTTGTTGTTTGCCAGCGGGTGAACCGATAGCGGTCCGTGCGCAACGAGCGGCCAGCGGCGGGACCATGCACAACTTGTGTGAAGGCGGCTGTCTTCCACGGTCTGTCCGGCGCGTCCAACAACGGCGCGAAGCTGGTTCCCTCCACGTGCGACGGAATCGGCAGCCCGGCCAGTTCGCACAGCGACGGGAAGATGTCCACAAACTCGACCAGCGCATTGCATTTTGTTCCGGTTTTGTTCCGGCTGGGCGCGCTGACGATGAGCGGCGCGCGCGCGTCCAGTTCGAAGTCGGTGTGTTTGCCCCAAAGACTCTGTTCGCCCAAATGCCAGCCATGGTCGCCCCAGAGCACAATGATGGTATTCTCGCGCAAGCCCAACCGGTCGAGTTCTGCGAGCAGCCGTCCGATCTGCGCATCCACAAAACTGACACAAGCATAATAGCCGTGTCGCAGCTCGCGCGCTTGCGCCTCGCTGAGAGGGTCGTTGCGCATGTCCGTATATTGCCCGTGTAGCTCGCCGCTATTGTGTAGCGCCACGGCCGGGGCGTCTTTGGGCGCGGTGGACGGATTGGGTAGTTTCACCTCAGCGCGGTTGTAGAGGTCCCAATACTTCTTCGGTGCGACAAAGGGCAGGTGCGGCTTCAGATAACCCACCGCGAGGAAGAAAGGTTTCCCCTTGAGTTCACCCAGCGCCCGGATGGCGCGGTCGGTCATCTCCCCGTCGTAGAGTGTGCTGTCCGGCACGTCCGGCGCCTCCGTCGAAAGCCCTTGGACAAACTCCTGCTTCCAGTCATCGGGATCCGTGAGCGGCTTGTGGAACTTCTTCGCATACACCTGGCGCGCGATCTCGATCCCCTGCGGTGAGAAATAATACTGCGGGCTGCCATACCAGTGATCGGCGCTCCATGAAGGCGGGTCGTCGCACCTGCGGCCCACATACGCCGTCGCGAACGCCCCATGATAAATCTTGCCGAAAGCCTGTGTGTGATAACCATGCTCCTTGAACTGCTGCGGCAGTGCAACCACATCCGGCGCCTTCCGTCGGAAGTGAGTGCGGTTGTCGAAAACGCCCGTCGAATCCGGTCGCAGCCCGGTCATCAGACTCGCGCGCGACGGGTTGCAGACGGAATACTGGCAATACGCGCGGTTGAAGACGACCCCGCGTGCGGCGAGCCGGTCAATGTTTGGGCTATGGATATGCGCCTGGCCGTAACAGCCGAGTTCCGGCCGCAAATCGTCCAGCGCAATAAAGAGGACATTCAGTCGCCGCGACTCGGCAGTACCGGGTGCGGCGCCCAACACGAGCACGGCGAGCAGGAACAGTAGGTAACAACGCTTCATGGCGATACAGATCCACTTCAGTTCTTCGTGTGCAACTCCTTTAGCATCTTCACCACCGTCTCCACCAGCATTTCGCCGGAGCCTTCGGCGCAGCGGGCGCTGACGATTTCGTATTTGCCCTCGGGGTAGGCGGCGCGGTTTGGAATGTAGCCGATGCTGCCGTTGGCCAGTTCCGCGATGAAGGTGTGCTTGAACGGCGATGCTTTCTTGAGCGCCAGGCCCAGCTCGACGAAAATCTCGCCGGGCAACGAGACGATGGCGAAGTCGTCGCTGAACGCGATGGCCTGCACCTCGACTTCGAGCGGCGTGTCCTTGTGCGCGAGCGTGTCGAGGATGCGGACGGCATTGGCCATCGCTGGGGTCGCCAGTTTTTTCTTGCCGAAATTGTCGGCAAGACGGCGTGCCTCGGCAACCTCTTCGTCGGTGATTTTGCGGCGCGGCAAGGCGACGATCGTCGAGAGAGCGCGCGGCGCGAAAGTTTTCAACGGCTGGAGTTTCGGCCACGCCCGGAACGCGGCGGCGGTGAGCACGGTGCCGATGCGCTCGGCTTCGCGCAGGCCGCCCTGCTGGCCGGCCCAGTTGGGGTTGAGTTGGTTGATGTTTCCGCAGCAGCCGTTGGCAAAGAGCGTGACCGAGTTCGTGCCCTTGTATTCGGCGAGGCGCTTGGCGATGCAGCCCGGATAGTCGGCGGAGAATTTTGAGCCGCCCACAACGGTGGGGTGCATCGCGAAGTTCACATACGTCGCCAGTGGCTCGGCGCCCTCGAAATAGCAGATGCCCACGTCCGGATCAATCGGCCCGGCCGGGCGCACGATGTCCGTGTTGCGCTTGCCCGGCATCCACGCAACGGTGCCGTCTTTCATCCAGTAGCGCCGGTTGAAACTGACGCTCTCCTCCCGGCCCATCGCGGCAGAGGCGCGCGCCGGGACGAGCTTCGCATTCGCGTCGGCCACGGCGCGCGCAATCAGCGCGGGCAGCTTGGCGGTGAACTCTACCGCAAGCGGCTTCTTGGCGCCGGTGATGTCGTCCATGAGGTTGTCGCGCGTCTGCACCGGCCCGCTGTGTGTGTGCGTGGCGGAGATCATCACCCGTTCGGACGCGATGCCGCACTGCTCGGCGATAAGCCGGCGCGCGGCAACAACGCCGGGCCGCGTGGTGTAGGCGAGGTCGAGCGCGACAAACGCAGCCTTGACGCCGTCCTGTTCGACGACGATGGCCTTCGCATAAAGATCGTCGAGCACACCGTTGGAGGGGCGCAGGGCGTAGGAGCCAGCCAGTGGTGTCCCGACCGGCGGCGTAATGACGACAGCGGCGGCCCCGGCCCTGAATTCAGCCGCGAGAACGGCGGATGTTGCCAGTGCTAGGGCCACCAAGCATCTCAACGTCACGAAGACTTTCATGACCGCTCAGAGCTTCCACCCGTTGTGCATAGGACGAGTCAGGCGAGCGTTGGCCTCATCATTGCCGATGAACTTCTCTTTCTTCGGGTCCCACTTCAGTTTCGTTTCCAGCCGCGCGGCGATCTCGGCGATGAGACCGAGATAGGACGCGACGTGTGTCGCGTCTATGTTGGAAACTGGATCTTTGCGGCTGCGGACGCTTTGCAGGAAATCGTCCTGATGATGTTTCGACTCGTGCAGGTGGAGTTCGTCGTCCTTGAGCTTGACCCGCAACAACGAATCCGGTTCAGCCTCGAAGCGACCGCTACGGTCGCAATAGACCCAGCCCTTGTCACCGATGAACTTCGTACCAGTCTTCTGCACGGTCGGGTCGGTGAAGATCATCTTCAATCCGCCGCGGTACGTGAACGTCGCATTCCAGCTTTCGATGTTGTCGGTGAACCCTTTCTTGCGATAGACGCCTTTGCACTCGATCTCGGATACCTCTTTCGCAATGGCCGGGCAACCCCAGTTCGCGATGTCGAGATGATGCACGCCCCAGTTGCAGATGAATCCGGCACAGTAATCCCAAATCAAATACCAATCCGGCCACGCCACACGGCCGGGATTGTAGGGCTTGTCCGGCGCCGGGCCGCGCCACATGTTCCAATCGAACCCTTCCGGCACCGGCTGCGGATCCATTGTGCCATCGTACTTCGGCTGGTACTGCGGCCCCGGCGCGGAGACTTGGACCGTGTGGAGCTTGCCGACATAGCCGTTACGGGCCAGTTCGCAGGCACGACGGAAGTTTTGTTGCGAGCGTTGCCATGTGCCGGCCTGGAACACGCGTTTGTGTTTGCGAATGGCCGCGACAATCTTCTGGCTTTGCTCGACCGATACACCCGTCGGCTTTTCGCAATACATGTCCTTGCCGGCCGCGGCAGCCGCGGTGGCGATGAGCGCGTGCCAATGGTCCTGCGTAGCGATCATCACGGCGTCAATGTCCTTGCGGGCCAGCAGCTCGCGGTAGTCGCCGTACATCGCACAGCCGGTGTCGCCATATTGTTTGTCCACGATCCCCTTGGCCTTCTGTTGCTTGTCCTTGTAGGTGTCGCACACGGCCACGACCCGGCAATCGTCGAGCGTGAGGAAGTTTCGCATGTTGCCCGTGCCCATGCCGCCGACGCCAATGCAGCCGATGGCAATCTTGTTGTTCGCGCTGAAGGCGCGGGCTGGGATGAAGGCCGCGACGGTGGCGGCGGTGGAGTATTTCAAAAAAACACGGCGACTAATCTGTTGGTTCATGATTGGGTTCCTCGCTTGGTTTGTTATTTCGGGGTTTGACGGTTGGCCCACTGTTGCCATTTGGCGGTGAGGTCTTTCACGATGTCGGGAAATTTCGCGGTGAGATTATAGGTCTCCGCCCGGTCGGCGGCAAGGTCATAAAGCTCCCACGGCCCGCCTTTGGCGGCGACGAGCTTCCATTGGCCCGTGCGGATCGCCCGGCAGCCCGAGGTCGCCCAGCACAACGCTTTGTGGCCGTCGCGCTGGCCGCCTTTCAGGACAGGCAACAGGCTCTTGCCTTCGATCGGCAACACGTCCCGGCCGTTGAACTCGGTCGGATACGCCGCGCCCGCGACGTCGAGGCAGGTGGCCATGATGTCCGCGATGTGTCCCCATTCGGTTGTCACCGCGCCGGTTTGCTTGATCACGCCGGGCCACCACGCGATCAACGGCGTCGCGATGCCGCCTTCGAAGTTCGTGTTCTTGTGTTGCCGGAAAGGCGTGTTCGACACGTTGGCCCACGGCGGGCCGCCGGTCACGAATGTGTCGGGCACGGCGGGCGGAATGTCCGGTGTGTTCCCGACGCGCGTCGGCGTGCCGTCGAGCCGCCATGTTTCGCCCGGCTTGTCCAACGGTCTGCCCCACGGTTGATCGGACGCGCCATTGTCGGAAAGGAACAGGACCAGCGTGTTCGTGTCCGCCTTCGCGCGTCGCAGCGCGTCAAGGATGCGGCCAACGCTCTGGTCCAGCGAGTCCACCTGCGCGGCATACGCAGCCATGCGCTCGGCTTCCCAGTCCTTGTGCGGCGCGTCCTGCCACGCGGGCACGCGCGCGTCGCGCGGCGACAGCGGACAATTCTTGTTGATCAAGCCCAACTCAATCAGCCGTTTGTGGCGTCGCGCCCGCGCCTCATCCCAGCCGAGGTTCCGGTAGAGGTCGCGATAACGGGCCATGTCCTGCGGCTTGGCGTGGAGCGGCCAGTGCGGCGCGTATTCGGCGACGTAGAGAAAAAACGGTTGCGGCTTCGTCGCGGCCTCGGCGATGAATTTGACTGCGAAATCGGTGATCGTGTCGGTCTTGTACGTGGCTTCCGCCGGCAACGTGTACGGTTTGCCATCCATAAAGTGATTCATGGTGCGCACCGCGTGGAAGTAATGTCCCGGTCCGCCGCCCCCGGCGTTGCCGAAGAACCGGTCCACGTAGCGCGCGATGCACGAGGGGTCGTGCCAATCCTCCGCTGTCACCATGTCGAGCCGGCCCACCGCACACGTCGCGTAGCCGGCGCGTTTCAGCAACTCGAACGCCGTCACGCAACGGTTGTTCAGTTTCCCCGTCCAGTTGAGCATCCCGACCTGATGCGGGTACAGCCCGGTCATCAACGCCGAGCGCGACGGCCCGCACAACGCGCAGTTGTAGAATTGTGAGAACCGCAAGCCGCCCGCCGCCAGCCGGTCCAGGTTCGGCGTCTGAATCTCCCCGCCGTAGCAACCGGCATCGGAGAACCCCATGTCATCGGCGAGGATGACGACAATATTGGGCCTTGTCGGCTCCGCAGCGGACGCGACACATGCCAGCGCAAACAAGAGAGCGATGCGAAAGTTCATTTCCTATTTCTCCAGCGTCACCGCCACCAAGACCGGCGAGACGGGCGTACCGAGGTCGCGGAAAATAATCTTCTGGACAGGCACTGGCCGCAGTTCGACACCTAGAACGTTCAGCAGGTGCCACGGCTCGCCGCGCAAGCCAACAAAGACTTCGCTGGCTGACGATACAGCAGTCCAGTCATCTGCCGTGCGACCGGTGATGAGTGGCAGGGTCTGTGTCTGGCCATCGGCGTAGTGGATGACGTATTCAGCGACGCCTTCGCCGCTCGATTTCCAACCGTGCACGTTGCCGAGGAAATAAAGTCGTTTGCCTTGTTGTCCGACGGCAATCTCCACCTCGCGCGGGAACTTGCTGCTGGCGTTGCTGCCTTCCAACACGATCAGGCCACGCCCGCCGTTCTGCGCGGGGTCGAGGACGCGAAATGGCACGCCGCCAATTTCCTGGATGCCGGTCCGCAGACCGGTGAACAGAAACTTGCCCGGCTTCGGTGCGCCAAACGGCGCGGTGAACGGATCAGTGTTCGCTACCTTCGACAGATCGAGCAGTTCGCATTGTGCAGCGGGCAGCTTCTCAATCAGCGGCAGCGACACAAGACCGGGAATCGGTTTCGCCAGTGCCGGCATCTGTGGACGGTAAAGCGAGACCACGCGGTCAAAGTCCCATCGCGTTTTCTGGCTCGACCGATAGGCGACCGTCACGCCTTGTGGCGGCTTTCGCAGAGGACGCGACTTGGGCAGATGAATCACGGCCTTCTTTGGTGGATTGAACGTCAGTTCCACGCCGGCTTTCGTTCCGCGCACTGTGAAGCTCACCTTGCCAAACCACGTCGGCGCGCGCTCGACGCGAATCTCGCGACCGTCCTCCAGCCACCAATCCGGCACCGCGCTGAGCAGATGCAGCGTGTCGCCATCCTCGCGCAGGAGCATGTGACGGAGCGTGACGACCAGCATTCCCGCGCCGGTCATGTGCGGGATCGTGTCGCTCCACGCAAACCGGCGCTCGAAGTAGATGCCTTCCGGACAGCCATGCGTTGCGGTCGTGTGCAGCAGATACCAGAGGAAATGCTCGACCGCCGCCTCGTGTTCACCGCGGATGATTTCCGCGGCCATTGTGTAGGCGCCCATGTAAGGATGAATCGTCTGGCCGCGCTCCGGGGACCATCGAATTGTCCCCTCGCAGAAACCGCCGCCGAATCGCTCGCGCACTTCCTGAATCGTCGCTTCAACGCGCGGGTCGTCCACGCCGAACAACGGCGTCGGCCAGAGCGTTTCCGTGTTGCCCCAATGCGTGCCGGCCTTCTCCCAACTCGGCGGAAAATGCGGCAGGCCCGTCCGTTTCCATGCCGCCTCGATGGCGCGGCGGTAATCCGCGGCCTCAGCCCGAAACTCTTTTGCGTCAGCCTGCTCGCCGAGCGCATCGGCCGCGTCGGCGGTGCACAGCAGGCCGCGCAGGTTCCAGAAGTCGTAGCCGACGATGTGATTTTTGCCGGCCCAGAGAAACTCGCCGTCAGCCACCGCGTTGGGCAGCACGCCGGCAAATGGCGAATCGGACGGCGCGCGTCGCCTCGCTTCTTTGATCCATGCGACGCTCTTCTGCATTTGCGGATACACACGGCGCAACCACTCGCGGTCGCCGGTGATCTTGTAGAACTGCCAGAGCGTCCAGAGCGCCTGGCCGTTGGCGTCGAGTTGGCCCTTCTGCGTCTCGAACCGGCCTTCCGGCAACTGCGCGCGCAGGTAGGACTCCATCGCCTTGCGCGCCGTATCGAGGAAGCCGGCCTCCTCGAACTGCATCACCTGGTATGCGCCGTCGCGGATGTAGAACTGATCGTAGAAAACTTCGCCGCCCTTGAGCACGCCGCCGTCGTTGGCGATGAACTGATAAACGTGCGACGCGCGCACGGAGTCCACGGCCTTCCGCTCCGGCACGATGAACTGCGCTCCCCGCACCAAAAGTTCGCGCCAGTAGTTTGTTGTGCGCTCCAGCCAGAGCGTCGCCTCGGCTTCAGTGGCGGCGACAATTCGCGGCGTGGAATACGGAGTCGTCCAGACGATCGTGGCGCTTTCGTTTGCGGCCAGCCGCCACTTAGACTCGGCGAGGC
>Ga0163200_1000097_pt1 | contig 40668 bp, 52 predicted proteins | sample PL_2010_200m_FD_113535 | JGI IMG/M metagenome (GOLD analysis project Ga0163200, IMG submission 113535) | Freshwater microbial communities from Powell Lake, British Columbia, Canada to study Microbial Dark Matter (Phase II) - PL_2010_200m | ecosystem: Environmental > Aquatic > Freshwater > Lake ... | reverse complement strand
ATATACGCCCATACCTATTTATATAACGTATGAGAAAATCAAAACCAAAGAAGCGTCCCCTGATCCCTGATCCAAGGTTTAATGATACCCTGGTCACAAAGTTTGTCAATAACATCATGTTACGGGGGAAGAAGAATGTAGCCTACGATATCTTTTATGAGGCGATGGATATTGTGAGCGAAAAGACCGGGGAGGATGGGCTTGAGGTGTTCAAAAAGGCGCTGTCCAATGTGACCCCTTCGGTAGAGGTTCGCAGCCGCCGGATTGGCGGAGCCACCTTCCAGATCCCTTCGGAGATCAGGCCTGCAAGGAAAATGTCGATCGGCATGAAAGCACTGGTGAACTTCTCCCGTAAACGGCATGAGAAGACCATGGGACAAAAGCTGGCTGCCGAGATCATTGCTGCATACAAGGAAGAGGGAGCCGCCTTCAAACGGAAGGAAGATACCCACCGCATGGCTGAAGCCAACAAGGCTTTTTCGCATTTCAGATTCTAAGATGTATGCCAGGTAGAATAGAATATATACGCAACATCGGCATCATGGCCCATATCGACGCGGGGAAGACCACGACGACCGAGCGTATATTGTATTATACCGGCATCAACTATAAGCTGGGAGAGGTGCACGATGGTACGGCCACCATGGATTGGATGGTACAGGAACAGGAGCGTGGCATTACCATCACCTCTGCAGCGACAACCGTTTACTGGAATTACAATAACGAAAAATACCGGATCAACATCATCGATACGCCGGGACATGTCGATTTTACCGTGGAGGTGGAACGGTCGCTCCGGGTACTCGACGGAGCCATCGCCATTTTCTGCGCTGTAGGAGGTGTGGAGCCGCAATCAGAGACTGTCTGGAAACAGGCCGACCGGTACCATGTTCCCCGCATCTGTTACGTGAACAAGATGGACCGGGTAGGGGCCGACTTTTTCCAGGTGGTACACCAGATCGGCGACAAACTGGGAGCCCGGCCGGTCCCCATTCAGATCCCGATCGGGGAGGAAGAGGAGTTTACCGGGATCGTTGACCTGATCAGCGGAAAAGCATACACCTGGGATGAGGCGTCACTGGGTATGACCTATACCGAAATTGCCGTTCCGGACCATCTTCATGAACTGGTCAGGGAGTACCGTTCCAAACTGATCGAAGGAACAGCAGAAGAGAGCGATGAACTGCTGGCCAGGTTTATCAACGATCCCGACAGCATTACCGAACAGGATATCGTTTACGCCCTGCGGAAAGCCACCATCGAGAACCGTATCACCCCGGTGATGTGCGGGGCCTCTTTCAAGAATAAAGGAGTGCAGCTGCTCATTAACAACATCGTCCGGTTCCTTCCTTCCCCATACGAAGTGCCGCCTGTTAAAGGGATCAATCCCTTTACCGGCAAAGAGGAAGAACGCCATCCCGACCCATCGGAACCATTTACCGCCCTGGCTTTTAAGATCGCAACCGATCCTTTTGTGGGGCGCATTACCTTTTTCCGTGTCTACGCCGGAACCCTGGTTGCCGGACAGCAGGTGCTCAACACTACCACAGAGAAGAAGGATCGTATCATGCGACTCATCCTGATGCATGCCAACAAGCAAAATCCCATCAAGCAGATCGAAGCCGGGGAGATTGGCGTGGCCGTGGGATTGAAAGAGGTGCGTACCGGTGATACCATCTGTGACCCGAAGCATCCCCTGGTACTGGAAACAATGATCTTTCCCGAACCGGTGATCAACATGGCCGTGGAACCGAAAACCCAGGAGGATGTGGATAAACTGGCCGTCGCTTTCGCAAAGATGGCAGAGGAAGACCCTACCTTTAAAATCAGGGTGGATGAGGAAACCGGACAGACTCTGATCAGCGGGATGGGTGAGCTTCACCTGGATATCATCTGCGACAGGCTGAGACGTGAATTCACGATCGAATGCAACCGCGGAACCCCGCAGGTAGCCTATAAAGAAGCCATTCTGGACACAGTTGAACACCGGGAAATCTATAAGAAACAAACCGGAGGCAAAGGCCGTTTTGCCGACCTGCTGATCGAAATTTCCCCGGCCGGACGGGGGATCAAAGGACTCGATTTTATCAATGAGATGAAGGGAGGAGCCATTCCCAGGGAATATATCCCGGCCATCGAAAAGGGATTGAAATCAGCCATGTTAAATGGCCCGCTGGTTGGATTTCCTATGGAGAGTATCCGGGTAAGGCTGCTCAACGGCTCATTTCATGCGGTCGATTCGGATGCGCTGTCGTTCGAGGTGGCAGCCGGTATGGCTTTCCGTGCCGCAGCTAAAAAGGCAAAGATCGTGTTGCTGGAACCCATCATGCGGTTCGAAGTGATCACCCCCAGCGAATACATGGGAGAGGTCACCAGCGATCTGACCAAGCGCAGGGGACATGTGGAAGAGGTGGATTCCCGTATCGGGAACCAGGTAATCCACGGAAAGGTGCCCCTGGCTGAGATGTTCGGATATGTGACTACCCTTCGGAGCCTTACTTCGGGACGGGCGACCTCCATGCTGGAGTTTTCGCACTACCAGGCCACCCCGCAGGATATCATGGATGACGTATTATATAAACTAAGAGGATACATCCCCATTTATAACTAATAATAATCACCGTACAGACGCGATTCATCGCGTCTCACAAATAAGAAACAACGTGAGCCAGAGAATCAGAATTAAATTGAAGTCTTACGATTATAACCTGGTAGACAAATCGGCTGAAAAGATTGTCAAAACAGTGAAGGCAACCGGTGCTGTGGTGAGCGGACCTATTCCCCTGCCAACCGATAAAAAGATCTTTACGGTACTGCGGTCGACCTTTGTGAATAAAAAATCCCGGGAACAGTTCCAGCTATGCTCCTACAAACGGCTTCTGGATATCTACAGTACGACTTCCAAAACCATCGATGCCCTGATGAAACTAGAATTACCCAGTGGAGTGGAAGTGGAAATCAAGGTGTGATCGTAAACTAATTTGAAAAACGAAGAAAAATGTCTGGATTAATCGGAAAAAAAATCGGAATGACCAGTATGTACGACGTTGACGGAAAGAATATTCCGTGTACGGTGATCGAAGCCGGTCCCTGCGTGGTCACACAGGTCCGCTCCAAGGAGAAAGAGGGCTATGATGCCATCCAACTGGCGTTTGAAGATAAAAAGGAGAAGCACACCACCAAAGCGGAACGGGGTCATTTTGCCAAAGCCGGGATCACCCCCAAAAAGGTGATAGCCGAATTCACCCGTTTTGAGTCCGGCCATCAGAAAACGTTCGGTGATGTGGTCAAGGTAGACATATTTGTGGAGGGAGAGTACATCGACGTGGTGGGCATTTCCAAGGGAAAAGGATTCCAGGGAGTGGTTAAGCGTCACCATTTCAGTGGGGTCGGAGAGGCCTCACACGGGCAGCACAACCGCCTCAGAGCCCCCGGTTCTGTCGGAGCCTCTTCCTGGCCTTCACGCGTGTTCAAAGGAATCCGCATGGCCGGGCGAATGGGTGGTCAGCGGGTCAAGGTCATCAACCTTCAGATTGTAAAAATTATTCCGGAAAAGAACCTGGTCCTCGTCAAGGGAGCGGTTCCGGGACCTAACGGATCATATGTAATTATCGAGAGATGGAAGTAGAAGTATATAACGTAACGGGAGCAAAAACTGATCGTAAGGTAAAGCTGAACGATGCCGTATTCGGCATTGAACCCAACGATCATGCGATCTACCTGGACGTGAAGCAACACATGGCTAACAGGCGTCAGGGTACCCATGCTACCCTGGAGAAATCGATGCTTTCAGGCAGTACAAGGAAACTGCACCGCCAGAAAGGAACAGGTGGATCCCGAAAGGGAAGTATTAAAAACCCGATCTTCAGAGGTGGCGCCAGAACATTCGGACCCCAACCCCGGGATTACAACTTCAAGCTCAACAAGAAGCTGAAACGGCTTGCCCGCATATCGGCATTGAGTTACAAGGTCAAAGAGAACGGCCTGACCGTTGTGGAAGATTTTACTTTTGATGCCCCAAAGACAAAGCAGGTAGTCGAGCTGTTGAAGAACTTCCAGCTCGAACACCTCAATACCCTGCTGGTGACAAACGGAACCGACCTCAACCTGGTGCGTTCTTCGCGGAACCTGCAACAGGTACGGGTCGTCAGGGCCACGGATCTCAATACCTACGAAATCCTCCATGCCGCCCGGATGCTGGTAATGGAAAGTTCCCTCCCGGAGATCGAGAAAATAATCCAGAATTAATCAGTTAATTCGCTACCAATGAGTATAATAATTAAACCGATCATTACCGAGAAGATGAGCCAGATGGGCGAACGACTGAACCGTTACGGGTTTGTTGTCGACCGCCGGGCCAACAAGCTCCAGATCAAACAGGCAATCAAGGAGTTGTATGGAGTGGATGTGGTGGAGGTCAACACCATGATCTATTCCGGCAAAAACAGGTCCCGCTTTACCAAAGGCGGGGTGATCACGGGCAGATCGAATACATATAAGAAAGCCATCGTAACATTGGCAAAAGGTGAAACAATTGACTTTTACAGCAATATTTAAGTAAATGGCGCTTAAAAAATACAAACCGACAACACCCGGTCAGCGGTTCAAGGTAATCAGTGCGTTTGATGAAATTACCCAATCAACCCCTGAGAAGAGCCTGACCGCTCCGAAAAGGAGAACCGGTGGAAGAAACAGCGAAGGAAAAATGACCATGCGCTACATTGGTGGTGGTCATAAGCAACAGTATCGTCTGATCGATTTCAAGCGGGATAAAGATGACATCCCCGGGGTGGTTAAATCGATAGAATACGATCCGAACCGGACCGCCAGGATCGCACTGATCAGTTACAAGGATGGCGAAAAGCGGTACATCATCTCCCCGCACGGATTAAAGGTGGGGCAGACTGTTGTTTCCGGGAAGGGAGTAGCTCCTGATATCGGGAATGCCCTCTACCTGAGTGAGATCCCCTTCGGGACTATCATCCACAACGTGGAGTTACGTCCAGGCCAGGGAGCCAAACTTGTTCGGAGTGCAGGAAATTCGGCCCAGCTCATGTCGCGCGACGGAAAATTTGCCATCCTCAAGATGCCTTCGGGAGAGACCCGGATGATCCTGCAAACCTGTAAAGCAACCATCGGGATGGTGTCAAACCCTGACCATAACCTGGAATCGTCAGGAAAAGCCGGGCGCAGCCGCTGGAAGGGAAGAAGGCCCCGTACCCGTGGCGTTGCCATGAACCCGGTGGATCACCCCATGGGTGGTGGAGAAGGAAGAGCCTCCGGCGGCCATCCGCGTTCCCGGAAAGGGGTGCCTGCCAAGGGATACAAAACACGTGCCCGGAAAAAGGCCAGCAATAAGTATATCGTCGAAAAGAGAAAGAAATAATCGTCAATCATTGAACCATGAGCCGATCACTGAAAAAAGGTCCGTATATCAACTACAAACTGGAGAAGAAGGTTATGGAGGCCGTTGAGTTAAAGAAAAAGACTGCGATCAAGACCTGGTCAAGGAATTCCATGATCTCTCCTGATTTTGTCGGCCAGACCATTGCCGTACACAACGGGAATAAATTCATCCCGGTCTACATCACGGAGAATATGGTCGGTCATAAACTCGGCGAGTTTGCCCCTACACGTATTTTCAGGGGACATGCCGGGAATAAGGATAAAGGTAAAAAGTAACGACATAATTGAAAAACAATGGGAGTTAAAAGTCGTACACGCGCTGAGAGTCGGAAAGAGGACCGAAAAAACGTGGCATTTGCCAGGCTGAACAATGTCCCCACGTCGCCCCGGAAAATGCGCATTGTCGCCGATCTGATCCGTGGGAAACGGGTCGAGCTGGCCTTGCATATCCTCCAGACCAATCCGAAGCACCCTGCAGCCCGGTTGCATAAGCTGCTGCTGTCGGCCATTTCCAACTGGCAGGCCAAAAACGAAGGGGTACGGATCGAAGAGAGCGACCTCTATGTCAAGGAGATCCAGGTTGACGGCGGCAGGATCCTGAAACGTATTCAGCCGGCACCGCAGGGACGGGCGCACCGGATCAGGAAACGGTCCAACCATGTGACCATCATCCTCGATAGCCTCAGCAAACCCGAACGGGAAAAGGAGGAATCAATGGATGAGGATGTGAAAGCTGTTGCAAAAGCCAAAGCGGCACCGAAAACCAAAGCAGCGCCGGAAGCCAAAGCAACACCGAAACCCAAAGCAGCAGCAAAACCCAAAGCTGGCCCTAAGGCTGCAAGTGTTTCCAAAACCAAAAAAGGAACAAACGTGAAATCAAATAATAAAAAAGATTAATGGGACAGAAGACGAACCCGATTGCAAACAGGTTAGGGATCATCCGGGGATGGGACTCAAACTGGTATGGCGGAAAAAACTTTGAGGCCAAACTCATTGAAGACGAGAAGATCCGCAAGTATCTGAATGCCCGTCTATCCAAGGCCGGAATTTCCAAGATCGTGATCGAACGGACCCTGAAGCTGGTTACTGTAACCATTCATACGGCCCGCCCCGGGATCATCATTGGAAAAGGGGGTCAGGAGGTGGATAAACTGAAGGAAGAATTGAAGAAGATTACCAGTAAGGAGATCCAGATCAATATCTCCGAAATCAAACGGCCTGAGCTGGATGCTGTAATTGTATCCAATACGGTTGCCAGTCAGATCGAAGGTCGTATTTCATATCGCCGGGCAATTAAGACCGCTATTGCTTCGGCCATGCGAATCGGAGCCGAAGGGATCAAGATCGGTATCTCCGGTCGACTGGGTGGCGCCGAAATGGCCCGCCGGGAGCAGTATAAAGAGGGACGGATCCCCCTGCATACCTTCCGTGCAGATATCGATTATGCTACCTGCGAAGCCCATACCACCTATGGCCGGATTGGGGTCAAAGTGTGGATATGCAAGGGAGAGATCTACGGGCGGCCCGACCTGGTCCCCAGCACCGAAGGGCAGAAATCGAAACATCCCGGGGGAGGCCAGCGTCCGAGAGGAGGTCCGGGTCCGCGGTCCAAACCCAGAAACAGAAAATAAAAGGAACACCATTGTAATACTCGTTAAGCATGTTACAGCCAAAGAAGACAAAATACAGGAAACAGCAGAAAGGCAAAATGAAGGGAAATGCCCAGCGCGGGCATGAACTGGCGTTTGGTTCATTCGGGATTAAAACACTGGAGCAGGCCTGGATCACTGGCCGTCAGATCGAAGCGGCCCGTCAGGCCATTACCCGCCATATGAAGCGGGAAGGCCAGCTGTGGATCCGCATCTTCCCGGATAAGCCGGTTACAAAGAAACCCGCAGAGGTCCGTATGGGAAAAGGGAAAGGTGCTCCCGAATATTTTGTGGCCCGGATCACCCCCGGAAGAATCCTTTTTGAAGCGGAAGGAGTGCCGCTGGAGATAGCGAAGGAAGCCCTGCGCCTGGGAGCACAGAAGCTGCCGGTTGCCACGAAGTTCATTATTCGCAGAGATTACGTTGAAGAATAATCAAAACCATGGAACAGAAAGTAATCAGAGAGATGACCACGGGTGAAATCAGGGAACGCCTGGATGAGGAGAAACGCCAGCTGATCAAGCTGCGCCTGAATCATGCCGTTTCCCCATTGGAAAACCCGAATAAGATCAAGGCATTCCGCAGAACCATAGCCCGCCTTGAAACAGAATTGCGTCAGCGGGCTTTGAGAGGGGAAGAAACTTACCAGCAAGTAATCCAATGACAAACATGGAAACCAGAAAATTAAGAAAAGAGAAAACCGGGGTTGTCGTCAGCAATGCCATGAATAAATCCATTGTCGTGGAGGTGGAACGGAAGGTGAAACACCCGAAGTATGGGAAGTTTGTTAAAAAATCATCCCGCTTCATGGCCCACGACGAGACCAATGAGTGCCGTGTGGGAGATAAAGTCCGTATTGCTGAAACCAGGCCTCTCAGTAAAAGTAAATGCTGGAGACTAGTCGAAATCGTTGAAAAGGTTAAATAGGTATGATACAACAAGAGTCAAGATTAGCAGTGGCAGATAACAGCGGCGCCAAAGAGGTCCTCTGTATCAAAGTGCTTGGCGGAACCCGTAGACGGTATGCCTCTGTAGGAGACCGGATCATTGTGACGGTCAAACATGCATTGCCCTCAGGAAATATCAAAAAAGGCACGATCTCAAAAGCCGTTGTGGTACGGACCAAAAAAGAGATCCGCCGCAATGACGGATCCTACATCCGGTTTGATGATAATGCGGTTGTGCTGCTCAGTAACACCGGGGAGATGATAGGTACCCGTATTTTTGGTCCGGTTGCCAGGGAGTTGCGGGAGAAGCAGTTTATGAAAATCGTTTCGTTGGCACCCGAAGTGCTGTAAAATAGAAAATCTCATGCAGAAGAAATTACATATCCGAAAAGGCGACACGGTCCAAATCATTGCCGGCGATTCCAAAGGCCAGCAGGGAAAAGTCCTGATGGTAGAAAAATCCAAAGACAGAGCCATCGTGGAAGGAGTGAACATGGTATCAAAACATTCCAAGCCCAATACCAAGAACCCGCAGGGCGGGATCATCAGAAAAGAGGCGCCGGTTCACATCTCCAACCTCATGGTCATAGATGGTACAGGGAAACCTGGCCGGACCGGCAAGCGGGTGGACGCTAAAACTGAAAAGTTGGTACGATATTCAAAAAAAACAGGGGAGGTAATTAAATAATGGCTTACATACCTAGAATCAAGGAAAAATACCTGACGGAGATCGTCCCGGCACTGATGGAGGAGTTCCGGTATAAAAACCGGATGCAGGTTCCCCGGATCCTGAAAATCAATCTGAATCAGGGACTGGGCATTGCCATTACAGACCGGAAGCACATCGAGTCCGGGATCAATGAGATGACTATGATAGCCGGACAGAAAGCGGTGCCGACCAAATCCAAAAAAGATATCTCGAACTTCAAACTGAGACGGGGCAATCCGATCGGTGTACGGGTTACATTACGGGGAGACCATATGTATGAGTTTCTCGATCGTCTGATCGCCATCGCGCTTCCCAGGGTGAGGGACTTTCGCGGTATCAGTGACAAAGGGTTTGACGGACGTGGAAACTATACTATGGGAGTCACTGAACAGATCATATTCCCGGAGATCGATATCGACAAGGTGAGCAAGATCAACGGAATGGACATCACCTTCGTCACCTCCGCGAAAAACGACAGGGAAGCCTATTCCCTGTTGAAGGCTTTTGGATTACCATTTAAAAATAAATAAGAGTATGGCGAAAGAATCAATCAAAGCCAGAGAGCGCAAAAGAGAGAAACTGGTCGATCAATATGCCGAACGGCGTAAGGCCCTGAAAGAGACGGGCGATTATCTTGCCCTGCAGAAGCTGCCGAAGAACGCCTCTCCGGTGCGGTTGCACAACCGGTGCAAACTCACTGGAAGGCCCAAAGGCTATATGCGGTTGTTCGGTATCTCCCGTATCAATTTCCGGGAAATGGCGGTCAAAGGATTAATCCCGGGAGTAAAAAAGGCTAGTTGGTAATATAGTAGGAAAAACGCGGCATGCCGCGTCTCAACAATCAAATAACGAAAAACAATATGGTTACAGATCCCATTGCAGATTATTTAACCAGAGTCAGGAATGCAGTGATGGCAAACCATCGCATGGTTGAGGTTCCCAAATCGAAGATCAAGATGGAGATGACACGAATCCTTCATGAAAAGGGTTACATTCTCAATTTTAAGGTGGAAGATTCTCCGGTTCCGGGAAAGATCAAGATTGCGCTGAAATACCATCCGGTGACAAAAATACCTGCCATCAACTCACTCGTCCGGATCAGTAAACCCGGATTGCGGAAATATGTCGATTCAGATCATCTTCCCAAGGTCCTGAATGGCCTGGGAATTGCCATCCTCTCTACATCCCAGGGGGTAATGACCGATAAAGAAGCCAGGGTGAAAAAGATTGGCGGCGAGGTATTATGTTTCATCAGTTAATGAAGGAGACAAGTAGATGTCAAGAATAGGAAAAAACCCGATCGAAGTCCCTGCAGGTGTCGAGATTACCATCTCCAAAGAGAACCTGATTACCGTCAAAGGTAAGCTTGGAGAGCTGCGGCAGCAGGTCGATCCGAAAATTACAGTCAAACTGCAAGGAACGCAGCTTCTGGTTCAGCGAAAAAGCGATGAGCGGGACGACCGGTCGAAGCACGGACTGTATCGGTCTTTGCTGGCCAACATGATTAAAGGGGTGTCGGAAGGATTTACCACGGTCCAGGAGCTGATCGGTGTAGGTTACAGGGCGACTTCAACCGGACAAACACTGGAGTTAACCCTTGGATACGCGCACAACATTGTGATGGAACTTCCCAAAGAGATCTCGGTGCAGGCTATTGCAGAAAAGGGGAAGGCCAATACCATTGTCCTCAAGTCCTTTGACAAGCAGCTTCTCGGACAGGTCGCCGCCAAGATCCGGTCGCTCCGGCCTCCTGAACCATATAAAGGAAAGGGAATCCGGTTCCAGGGAGAAGAGATCAAGAAAAAAGCCGGCAAATCAGCGGCAGGGCAGTAAAGACCGTAAGGGCGACCTGCCAGGTCGCCCATACATGATAAAAAAAGGAAAAATGGCAATCAAAAGTAAAAAAGAATACAGACGGAAGCGGATCAAGATGAGGATCCGGAAGATTGTGTCAGGGACAGCCGAACGTCCCCGTATGACGGTATTCAGAAGTAACAAGGAGATCTATGTGCAATTGGTCGACGATCGTACCGGAAAGACGCTGGTTTCTGCATCTTCCCTGGCGGATGAGATCAACGCACAGAAAATCACCAAAATAGAGAAAGCCAAACTGGTCGGGAAATCGATTGCCGAGCAAGCCATACAGGCTGGAATAGAGACGGTCGTTTTCGACAGGAACGGATATTTATATCATGGCCGGGTGAAATCCCTGGCTGAAGCTGCCCGGGAAGGTGGCCTAAAATTCTAAATAACTATGGCAAACGCTAACGTAAAGAGAGTCAAGTCAAGCGAGATCGAGTTCAAAGATCGCCTGGTCAGCATCCAGCGGGTTACCAAGGTAACGAAAGGGGGAAGAACCTTCAGCTTCTCGGCTATTGTGGTGGTAGGAAATGAGAACGGTGTGGTGGGATATGGACTGGGCAAAGCAAAGGAGGTCACCGCCGCTATCGCCAAGGGAATCGATGATGCCAAGAAAAACCTGATCAAGGTACCGATCCTGAAAGGAACCATCCCGCACCAACAGGAGGGTAAGTACTCCGGAGCTCTGGTGTTCCTGAAACCGGCTGCTCCCGGTACGGGGGTCATTGCAGGTGGTGCTATGCGTGCTGTCTTGGAGAGCGTAGGAATCAAAGACGTGCTGGCCAAATCCAAAGGTTCATCCAACCCGCACTCGGTGGTGAAGGCGACTATCAATGCCCTGATCCAGCTGCGCGATCCTTACACCATTGCCCAGCTCAGGGGAATTGAGATGGAACGGGTATTTAACGGATAATATTTCACCTATAAAACGCATCAGAGACGATGGCAAAGATAAAGATCACCCAGATACGCAGTAAAATCGGACGGCCCGAGCGGCAGAAAAGAACACTGGAAGCCCTTGGCCTGAAGCGGATTCGTCATACGGTGGAGCATGAAGCCACACCACAGATCCGTGGCATGATAACCAAAGTAAGGCACCTGGTGACCGTGGAAGAACTGGACTGAGAAGAAATAAAGAACGTAACAACGATTTAATACGATAGAAGCAATGGATTTAAGCAATCTAAAACCGGCTGAAGGCTCAACGAAAAAACCGAAGAGGATCGGACGCGGACAGGGATCGGGCAGAGGCGGAACCTCCACCCGTGGACATAAAGGAGCCAAATCCCGTTCGGGGTATTCCCGGAAACTGGGGAACGAGGGAGGCCAGATGCCACTTGTACGTCGTGTCCCCAAGTTCGGTTTCAAGAACTTCAACCGGGTAGAATACAAAGGCATCAACGTACATGTGCTTCAACACCTTGCCGATAAGCTCAAAGTGAACGAGATTACCCCGGAAGTCCTGATCCAGAACGGGTACGCTTCCAGGAAAGACCGGATCAAGATCCTGGGTAAGGGTGAGTTGAAAGCCAAACTCGATGTAACGGTTCATGCCTTCTCGGTTAGCGCCAGAAAATTGATCGAAGATAACGGAGGGAGTGCAAACACTATTTAAATCCTGTTGAATGAAAAAGCTGATACAAACCATCCGGAACATATGGAAGATTGAAGACCTGAGAAAGAGGATCCTCTATACCCTCGGGATCATCCTGATATACCGTTTGGGATCGTATGTGGTGCTGCCCGGAGTGGATCCAGGTATGCTTGCCAACCTCCAGAACCAGAGTAGCCAGGGATTACTTGGGCTGCTTAATATGTTTTCGGGAGGCGCATTTGCCAATGCATCTATCTTTGCCCTGGGGATCATGCCCTACATCTCCGCTTCTATCGTCATGCAATTGCTTGGTCTGGCCATTCCCTATTTCCAGAAACTACAGAAAGAGGGAGAAAGCGGACGGAAGAAGATCAATCAGATCACCCGATACCTGACTGTGGTCATCCTCATTTTCCAGTCTCCGGCTTACATTGCCAACCTGGTATCGCAGATACCCCCGGAAGGAATTATGCCGTTCAATCCCAATGCCACATCCCACTCCATCTTCTCCTTCTTTGGGATCTCCTCGATCATTACCCTGACGGCCGGCTCCATGTTCATCATGTGGCTGGGTGAACGGATTACCGATAAAGGGATCGGGAACGGGATCTCCCTGATCATCATGATCGGGATCATTGCCCGGTTGCCATTTGCTCTCTTTGGAGAACTGGTCTCCCGCATGGAACAGCAGGGGGGAGGGATGGTTCTCTTCGTTGTGGAACTTTTCTTCCTGATCTTTGTGATCCTGATCACCATCCTGCTGGTACAGGGAACCCGGAGGATTCCGGTGCAGTATGCCAAACGGATTGTCGGGAATAAACAATACGGCGGTGTACGTCAGTATATCCCGCTCAAAGTGAATGCGGCCGGGGTAATGCCCATCATCTTTGCCCAGGCCATCATGTTCCTGCCACTGACCCTGGCCGGATTCGCCAACTCCGAGACCCTGTCGGGCGTAGCCCGGGTATTTACCGACTACACCAGCTTCTGGTATAATTTCGTCTTCTTCCTGATGATCATATTCTTCACCTACTTCTATACGGCTATTACCATCAATCCTACCCAGATGGCAGAGGATATGAAGAAAAACGGCGGATTTATCCCCGGAGTGAAACCGGGCAAGAAGACCGCAGAGTTTATCGATAATATCATGTCAAGAATCACGCTGCCGGGTTCTATTTTTCTTGGTTTCGTAGCGATCATGCCTGCGTTGGTCCAGTTGACCGGTGTGACTTCTCAGTTTTCACGGTTTTACGGAGGAACCTCCCTGCTGATCCTGGTCGGGGTGGTGCTGGATACCCTTCAGCAGATCGAGAGTCACCTGTTGATGAGGCATTATGATGGATTGACCAAATCGGGACGTATAAAAGGCAGGTCGTCATTCAGCATGGCCGGGTAATTGAACAGGAGGATGGTTGTTAAGACAAACGAAGAGGTTGAACGGTTAAGGGAAAACGCGATCATTGTCAGCAAAACACTGGCAGAAGTCGCAAAGCATATTAAACCAGGCGTTAAAACGATAACGCTGGATCAGATAGCGGAGGAGTTTATCCGCAACGAAGGAGCGGTCCCCGGATTTAAAGGGTACCGGGGATTTCCCGCCGCGCTGTGTATCTCCATTAACGAAGAGGTGGTACATGGTATACCGGGAGAGAGAGTTCTTACAAATGGTGATGTGGTATCGATCGACTGCGGATGCATCAAACACGGGTTTTACGGCGATTCTGCCTATACCTTCATGGTGGGAGAGGTGAAACCCGATGTGATGGATCTGCTGAAAAGAACCAAAGAGTCCCTGTTCCTGGCCCTCGAAGTGGCGGTGACCGGGAAGCGGATAGGAGATATCAGTGCTGCGGTTCAGAACTATGTGGAGTCTTTTGGTTATTCGGTCGTCCGGGAGTTGGTTGGCCATGGCCTGGGCAGACAGTTGCACGAGAAACCCGATGTTCCCAATTACGGAAGGAAGGGTTCCGGCCAGAAACTGGAAGATGGACTGGTGATCTGCATTGAACCGATGATCAACCTGGGGACAAAGAATGTGGTACAGGCTGTCGATGGATGGACGATACGGACGGCTGACCGGCAACCCTCAGCTCATTATGAGCTAACGGTTGTGGTGAGAAAGGATGAGCCGGATGTGCTCTCCACCTTCTCCTTCATCGAAGAGGTACTCGGAACAAATAATCTCATAGAATGAAAAGACGCAGCATGCTGCGTCTCAACAAAAGAAAAATGGCAAAGCAAGCTTCAATCCAGCAGGATGGAACAGTCATCGAATCCCTTGGCAACGCCATGTTCAGAGTGGAACTCGAGAACGGACATGTGATTACAGCACACATTTCCGGTAAAATGCGGATGCATTACATCAAGATATTGCCGGGCGACAAAGTAAAGATCGAAATGTCGCCTTATGATTTGACAAAAGGAAGAATAACATTCAGGTACCAATAGCATAAAACGGGAGAGACTATGAAAGTCAGGACATCGATAAAGAGGCGTTCAGCCGACTGCAAGATCGTTCGCAGGAAGGGGAAACTATTTGTGATCAACAAGAAGAATCCGAAATTTAAACAGAGACAGGGATAACATTCATTATAAAAGCGTTCAATTATGGCCAGAATTGCAGGTATTGATTTACCCAAACAGAAACGGGGCGAGATCGGGCTGACGTACATCTACGGAATCGGCAGGAGCAATGCCAGGAAGATTTTGACCCTGGCTGGAGTGGATTGGAACAAAAAGGTGCAGGATTGGACCGACGATGAGCAAAATGCCATCCGGACCATCATCAACGACCAGTTCAAAGTGGAAGGCGCCATGCGCTCTGAGGTTCAGATGAACATCAAGCGGTTGATGGACATCGGATCATACAGGGGAATCCGCCATCGTCTGGGACTGCCGGTCCGCGGACAAAGCACCAAGAATAATGCCCGCACCAGAAAGGGCAGGAAAAAGACCGTTGCCAATAAAAAGAAGGCAACCAAAAGTTAATCGTAGTTAGAAGAACGTATGGCAAAAACTGAAAAGAGTTCAAGAAAACGGGTCGTCAAAGTCGATCCTATTGGAAGGGCATACATCAACGCCTCCTTCAATAACCTGATCGTGACCCTCACGAACAATAACGGCCAGGTCATCTCCTGGTCTTCTGCAGGGAAAATGGGCTTCAGGGGATCCAAGAAGAATACCCCGTATGCTGCCCAGATGACCGCGCAGGATGCTTCCAAAATGGCCTATGACGTCGGCTTGCGAAAGGTGAAGGTTTATATCAAAGGTCCCGGTGCCGGAAGGGAATCTGCTATCCGCACCCTCCACACATCAGGGATTGAGGTTACAGAGATCGTTGATATCACGCCGTTGCCGCACAACGGATGCCGTCCTCCGAAGAGGCGTCGTGTCTAAATGAACATGTTCTACAGATCCATTATAATTTGACATTATGGCTAGATACATTGGTCCGAAAACCAAGATAGCAAGAAAATTCAGGGATCCGATCTACGGACCTGATAAATATTTCGAGAAAAAAAATTACCCTCCCGGAATGCACGGACAGTCGAAACGCCGTTCCAAGGCCTCTGAATATGGCATCCAGTTGATGGAGAAACAGAAGGCTAAGTATACCTATGGCATCCTGGAGAGACAGTTTAAAAACACCTTTCAGAAAGCTGCCCGTAAGGGTGGAAAAACAGGGGAGGTTCTGCTGCAACTGATTGAAGCCAGACTGGATAATCTGGTCTTCCGGTTTGGAATTGCTCCTACACGGAATGGAGCCCGCCAGTTGATTACCCATCGGCACATCACGGTAAATGGCAAAGTGGTCAACATACCGAGCTACGAAGTTCGTCCCGGCGATATCATTGCCGTACGCGAGCGGTCCAAATCCCTGGAGGTCGTGCTGAATTCGGTTGCCTCAAGGTCAAACCAATATCCCTGGCTGGAATGGGATGTGAATATGCTGACAGGGAAATTTATGAATTATCCGGAGCGTGAACAGATCCCGGAAACCATCAAAGAACAGTTGATCGTAGAGTTATACTCCAAATAACCACAGCAAACAAAAGATTAACCCAAAAAAGGCAATTTATGGCAATATTACCGTTCCAGAAGCCAGATAAAGTCATTATGATCGAATCTGATGACAATCGCGGAGTGTTCGAGTTTCGTCCACTGGAGCCCGGATTCGGAGTCACAATCGGAAATGCCCTCAGAAGAATTCTGCTTTCCTCGCTGGAAGGCTATGCCATCACCTCCATCAAGATCGAAGGAGTTGAACAGGAGTTTTCTACCATCAAGGGAGTGATCGAGGATGTTACTGAAATTATCCTGAACCTGAAGCAGATACGATTCAAAAAGCTGATTGAATCTGAGAATTCGGAAAAGGTTACTGTGATCATCGCCCAGCAGAATGAATTCAAAGCCGGCGATATTAACAAATTTTTATCCGTATTCCAGGTACTCAATCCGGAGCTGGTCATCTGTCATATGGAGCCCTCCGTGAAACTCACCATCGAGGTATCCATTGATAAAGGCCGTGGCTATATTCCTGCTGAAGAGAACAAAACCCTCAGTTCCAGTCTGGGAAGGATTGCCATCGATTCCGTGCATACGCCAATCAAGAATGTGACCTTTCTGGTGGATAATTACCGTGTGGAGCAGAAGACCGACTACGAAAAGCTGGTGATGGAGATCACTACCGATGGCTCGATCCATCCGAAGAATGCCCTGAAAGAAGCAGCCCGGGTCCTGATCCACCACTTCATGCTCTTTTCAGACGAAAAGATCACCCTGGATACCAATGAAAAAACCGTGACAGAAGAGTTCGACGAAACCTCGCTGCACATCCGCCAGTTGCTTAAAACCAAACTGGTTGATATGGATCTCTCCGTCCGTGCCCTGAACTGCCTGAAAGCAGCCGATGTGGAAACGCTGGGCGACCTGGTGGCATTCAATAAAAACGATCTGTTGAAGTTCCGGAACTTCGGCAAGAAATCCCTTACCGAGTTGGAAGAACTGGTGAAGACCAAAGGACTCGAGTTTGGAATGAATACGGCGAAATATAAATTAGATAAGGATTAGTTGAGATGAGACATAAGAAAAACGTTAACCATCTTGGAAGAAAGAGTGAGCACCGGAAAGCGATGCTTTCCAACATGGCCACTTCATTGATCCTTCACAAGAGAATCACCACAACGCTGGCCAAAGCCAAAGCATTGCGTACGTATATTGAACCCTTGATTACCAAAGCAAAAAAAGACTCAACGCATTCTCGTCGCCTGGTATTCAGCCACCTTCAGAACAAGGAGGCCGTTTCGGAACTGTTCCGCGAAATATCCCTGAAAATCGCCGACCGTCCCGGTGGCTATACCCGTATCCTGAAGACCGGTCCTCGCCTGGGTGATAATACGGAAATGTGTGTCATTGAACTGGTCGATTACAACGTGCTGTTGCTTGAACAAAAAGAGGATAAAGGAAAAGCAACACGTCGCCGTCGTGGGATCAAAAAGAAGGAAGTGAGCGAGCCCAGAACCAGAGCCGAAGAGCCAAAGGCTGTCGCTGAACCGGTTGAGGAGGTGACCGCCGCCGCTGAAGCTCCGGTGGTTGAAGAGGAAGAGGCGACTCCGGAAGTCACGGAGGAGGAGCAGTAAAATGAGCACGATCCTCGCCATACATGCACGTCAGATTCTTGATTCCAGAGGGAATCCCACCATTGAAGTAGATGTTATCACCGACAGCGGGATTCTGGGCAGGGCTGCCGTTCCTTCGGGAGCGTCAACAGGTATTCACGAGGCAGTCGAACTGCGCGACGGGGACAAAAAGTTCTACCTGGGGAAAGGGGTGCTGCAGGCGGTGCATCATGTGAACAATGTTCTGGCCTCCGAACTGGAAGGGATGTATATCACCGATCAGGTGGAGATCGATCGCAAGATGATCGAGTTGGACGGTACACGAAATAAGGGAAAACTGGGCGCTAATGCCATTCTGGGGATTTCCCTCGCTGTGGCAAAAGCAGCAGCTCAAACCACTTCACAGGAGTTATACCGGTACATCGGCGGGGTTGGAGCAAACACCCTACCCATCCCGATGATGAACATCCTGAACGGGGGATCCCATGCCGATAATTCCATCGATTTCCAGGAGTTCATGATCATGCCGGTTGGCGCCTCCACGTTTTCAGAAGCAATCCGGATGGGCGCTGAGGTGTTCCATCACCTGAAGGCAGTCCTGAAAAAAGGGAATTACTCCACCAACGTAGGCGACGAAGGTGGTTTTGCCCCCAACCTGAAATCAAATGAAGAGGCCCTGAAGGTGATCCTGAAGGCCATTGAAAAAGCCGGTTACAAACCGGGCCACGACATCTATATTGCGCTCGATCCGGCCTCTTCCGGGTATTATCTTCCCGGAGAGAACCGGTACCACCTGAAAAAATCCACCGGGGAAAAACTCACACCTGCCGAAATGGTGGCTTTCTGGAAGGACTGGGTGAACCGTTATCCGATCATTTCGATTGAAGATGGCATGGCTGAGGATGACTGGGACGGGTGGAAACTGATGACCAAAGAGCTGGGGAAAAAAATCCAGCTGGTTGGAGACGACCTCTTTGTCACCAACGTCGGGCGTCTGCAGATGGGGATAAACAAGGGGATCTGCAACTCCATCCTGATTAAAGTAAACCAGATAGGTACCCTTACCGAGACCATCGATACGGTGAACATGGCCTACCGGAATGGGTATACTGCGGTAATCAGCCATCGTTCCGGTGAGACTGAAGATACCACCATTGCCGACCTGGCAGTGGCTCTCAATACCGGTTTGATCAAAACCGGATCTGCCTGCCGGACCGACCGGATTGCCAAATACAATCAGCTGCTCCGGATCGAGGAACAATTGGGAGAAACCGGGATTTACCTGGGTACCCATTTCAGGTATGTGAAGTAACAGGACTCCAACATGTTGCAGAGGCTCACCCGGTTTGGTGGGCTTTTTTGTTGAAAATATGTTGATATCTAATGTCTGGATTTCTGGTTTCTTGTTTATCCGGAACCTATATTTGAAATTGCTAAGAAGTTTCTATTTATCCGGAAATCAGACAAAAATATGGCCAGACTGCTGAACAGGTTCCTGTTCATCTTCATATGTGTTGCTTTTCCGGTATTTCTGGCTGCCCAGTCCAATGCCAAACTGGGTGACCGCTTCAGCAGTAACTGGTTTCTCGGTCTCTCTGCCGGTCCCACTTTTTTTTCCGGTGATCTGAATACCAACCGGTTCCTACCGCAATCGGGCGATTGGCGGTTTGCCGGCACCTTTTTTTTTGGACGTCAGATCAGTCATGTATTTTCACTCAGGGGGCAGGTCCTTTTTGGCAAAGTGGCAGGACGAAAGGAGACCAAACAGGATGGTACCCCCGTGAACCTGAGTTTTACCTCGACTGTGGTGGATGGGAACTTCAACACCATGATCAATTTCTCCAACCTCATCGGAGGATACAATCCCAAGCGATCTTTCTTTGTCTATGGAACGGTGGGGATCGGGGCAGGTTACTGGAAAACCACCCAGCGCAGCCTTCTTACCAATGAGGTGGCGCTGACCAGCGACTCCGTCGGAAGAATCACGGCTATGATACCGGCCGGAATCGGGGCCTATTACAGTATAGCAAACAAGGTGAATCTGGGGTTGGAGTGGACCCTCAGAACCCTCACATCGGATATGCTCGACGGGGTAGCTGAAGGATTCAGGCTGGATATGTACAGCCTCCTTTCATTCAATGTAACGTTGAACCTGGGCAAACCTGCTGGCCGGAAAACCGATCCGGTGGATTACAGAAAAGATGGGCCCATCGTTTTGAACCTCCCGAAGTGTAACCCTCTTCCGGTCCCCTCCAAACAGAATCAGATGGGAATGGACAAGCTGCCTCCTCCGCCGTCGGTAGCTGCAATCCCGGCCGAGAATTACCTGTATAAGGTCCAGATCTTCGCCTTCGCTCAGCATATTTACTCTGCCGGAACAATCCAGAAGCGGTATCACATTCCAATGTCGGTTTCCCGTGAATACAGCAATAGCCTTTACCGCTTTACGGTGGGTTCTACGCAATCGCTGGAAGAGGCCAGGGACATCCTTAACCGAATGAGGAATGCCGGTATTTCCGATGCTTTTATTGTGGCCTATGACCGGAATGGGGAACGCACCGGCTGGCGTGAGCCCATGCAATAGCATCCAGTTAATGACAGATCTGCTCGATGAAATTGAGTGACTCCTGGTCCAGGAGGCCATTTCTGATTGCTTTCTGGAAATCGCTGCAGGCTTCGGTCTGATTGCCCAGGAAGAAGTTAGCCAGCCCCCGGTTGTAATAAACCGTTTTCAGGATGGAGTTGTCGGCCTTCCCGCTGCCCATATAAGCCACGCAATAGTCGAAATCGGAAATGGCGCCCCGGTAGTCGGAAAGTTTCAACTTGGAAGCCCCTCTGTATGAGTAGATGGAGGGAATGATAGCCAGGTCGGGTTTCAGATCCAGCGCCCGGTCAAGGTTCTGCACCGCTTCGTTATAACTGCCGTTCTGGTATTTCCACATGCCTTCAAAATAGAGCCGTCGGTAATCGGCGGTATTGGGAACGGTTGAGGAGATCTCGGTACCCGTAAGGAGATTGGAGGTGGAGGTGGGGAGCTGGGAGGGGGCCGTAAAGGTGTAGTTTTTACAGTTTGCTTTGATGTTGGCATCCATCGCGGCATCCTGAAGCCCCATTTGAGCAGCCGTGTACCAATCCTGGCAGGCCCCCAGCATATCTTTCACGTTAAATTTGGCTACGCCCCGGTTATAAATGGTGGTAAGCCAGGCGGAATAATACTCCTTTTCAGCTGGTTTCAGGCTGATCGCCAGATCGTAGTCTTTCATCGCGCCGGTATAATCACCCATCCGCTCCCTGGCATTTGCCCGGTAGGCATATGTCATAAAAAAGCGGTCGAACGGACAGTACTTGGCTGCTTCGGTGAGGTCGGAAATGGCCTGCGCATAGTTCCCGGCCCGGTAATTGTAAACACCCCGTTTAAACCACTCCTCACCGGTTTTGGGATCCGTTGTAACCAGCGTCGGGTTGACCTCATCGTAGCGGATGAAGGCCCGGAATGTCGCATAATCGGCCTCATAGTAATTACTGGCAAAAAGCCTGTCGCGGTTCTTCTCATCCAGGTATGGGGTATAAAACTTCTTTTTATTCATGACCTGGATCAGCCTGAACCTGGTGAGTTGCATCCCTTTGGCTTCCACGGGCCATACAGCTATTAAAAGGTTATGCGAGCAGATGGATCCTTTTTCGATGGTTCTCTGGATATTATAAGCAATCGTGGAGTTGAGGGTTTTCATATCGTAGTCGATCAGAATACCGCTACAGAGTGCATCCATGTTTATGCAATACGGCTGATCCCAATCCACGTTGTTGGGCATCGCCTCTTTGAGTTTGGAGGCTTTGAAGACAAAATAGTTCAATCCGTCCTGCCAGTGCCAGAGTTCCATCAGGATCGGAAATTCATACCAGCCTGTCTTGTACTGAATGGTGAAGACGATATACAGTTCGTTCTTCACCATCACATCCCGGATCTCCAGCAACTCGAAGTTGTCGCTGCCCAGTTTATAGTAAGTCTTGGAACTTCGGTTGAATTCGGCTACTTTATAAGGGAGCCGGTTCTGTGCAGAAATCCATTCCCCGTTATCCTGTAACGCATACCCTGTGGCCAGCTCTAGGGAAGACTTCACATCGCTGATCATGGGCAGGTTCCCTACGGTTCGCTCTACAGACTGACCGGTGAGGAAGGCAGCGTAAAAGAGGCCTGCTACAAGGATAAGGAATTTTTTCTTCAGCATCAGGATTCTGCTTTTATCTGTTTAATAACGTAAATAAGCAACCTGATTACAAGGTTTGTATTCTGCTTAAATACCGTTATCACCTCTTCCCACGTGACCGGCGTTTCATCGGTTTTCCATGCATCGTAGTCGGTCGACAGAGCAACCACGGCATAGGGAATGCCCGCTTCATACGCCAGTATTGCTTCCGGTGCGATACTCATATTGACGACATCAGCACCGAGTATTCTGAACATCTTCGATTCAGCCCGGGTCGAAAAACGAGGTCCTTCGATAGTGACCATCGTTCCCCGTGGATGAACCTTATATCCAAGTTCCCTGGCACCCCTGATCAATAACTCTCTCAGGTATTCGGAAAAGGGATCCGCTATCGGCACGTGGATCATATTTCCCGGCTCAAACTCCTCGAAAAAGGTTACCTCCCTTCGCCGCGTAAAATCAATGAACTGATCAGGAATCACCAGATCCCCCCGTCCGATCTCATCCTGCAAACTGCCGCAGGCAGCGGTGGCCAGAATATAAGAACAACCCAGTTCCCGCAGTGCTGAGATGTTGGCCCGGTTGTTCACCTGTGAAGGAGGAATGGTATGCTCCCGGCCATGCCGGGAAAGAATCACCACTTCACAGGGTCCCATTTGACCGGTGTACAACGAAGAACTGGGCGGGCCATAAGGGGTGGAAACTTCGGTTTCAGTCAGATTTTCAACGATATTCAACTTTTCCAGCCCCGATCCTCCGACCAGCCCCACTCTCACCATCATTGATTTTTGTAGCGAATATACTAGAAAAGGAACCAGATTTCCCGGAATTAATGAATTATTAATAACAAAAAAGGAGGAGTTTTTAACAATCATTCAGCCGTCGTTCCCGGGATTCCAAATTAAACAGTAATTTTGAAACACATTTAAAGAGGCTCCTATGTCAATAAATTATATTGGTGAACACCTTCTTCCCGGCCAGATCGGACAGATCCTCTTGTGGATTAGTTTCCTGTCGGCCCTGGTCGCCACCTTTTTCTATTTTCGCCTATTTTCGTCCGCGAAGGAGAGACCTGCGCGGTTACTGAATCGTTCCAGGACATTTTACTGGATCCATGTGGTCTCCCTGACCGGGGTGGGAGTGGTTCTATACTACCTGATCTTCAATCACTATTTTGAGTACTCCTACGTATGGCAATACTCATCGCGCCACCTGGATGTGAAATACATCATCTCCTGTTTCTGGGCAGGACAGGAGGGGAGTTTTCTTGTATGGGCTCTCCTCCAGGCACTGGTCGGATTGGTTCTGATCCGGACCAGCCGGAACTGGGAACCCGGTGTGATGACCTTTTTCGCATTATCCCAGGTATTTGTCACCAGTATGATGCTGGGCGTTTCAATCGGGGGTTGGGAGGTGGGAACCTCCCCGTTCCGGTTATTACGGGAAACAGTTGATACCATCCAGGGGACGATCTTCACAGAGGCGAATTACCTGGTTAGCCTGACCGATGGCAACGGGTTGAATCCCCTGCTGGAGAATATCTGGATGACCATTCATCCCCCCATCCTCTTTCTGGGATATGCCCTGTCTCTCGTTCCCTTCAGTTATGCCATGGCAGCGCTGGTGCGGAAAGAGTATACCGCCTGGATCCGGATTGTCACTCCCTGGACCCTGCTTGCGCTGCTCATGCTGGGTGCAGGGATTCTGCTCGGAGGAGCCTGGGCCTATGTATCCCTGACATTCGGAGGATTCTGGGCCTGGGATCCGGTGGAGAACTCTTCGCTGATACCATGGATGACCCTGGTCGCAGCCCTTCACTTCATGCTGATCTCACGCAGGCAGAACTATGCACTCACCGCCGCATTCGTTTTCACGACCCTCTCTTATGTCCTGGTACTCTATGCGAGTTATCTGACGCGCAGCGGGGTGCTATCCGAAACCTCAGCCCACTCGTTCGGCGATAACGGGATGGCCGCTCAGCTGGTGATTTTCCTGCTTATCTTTCTGGCCCTCTCCGTCTGGATGATCATCCGAAGAGCCGGGCAAATCCAGCTGAAGCGAAAAGAGATCCTCTTATCAAGGGAGTTCTGGATGTTTATCGGATCACTGGTCATTGTACTCGCCGCGTTCCAGATCCTGTTTACCACTTCCATTCCGGTAGTCAACGCACTGTTCGGGACCCGTTTCGCACCCCCAACCGATGCAGTGGCATTCTACAACCGGTGGCAGACACCCTATGCCCTGCTGATAGCCGGCTTCATTGCGTTTTCACAGTTTCTCAGGTATGACCGGAATAACACCGGAACCTTTTTACGTAAGACCATTATTCCGCTGGTCCTTTCTATGGGACTCACCATTCTGTTTGTGGTTCAGGGAATTGTGAAAGCGGGCAACTACATACTCTTCCTTTTCTTCATCTGGTTTGCCATCACCTCAACGCTTGTCAACCTGCTCTACCCTTCCTCAAAGCCCCGGAACCTGCCGGCTATCATAACCCATATCGGATTCACTCTGTTTCTTCTGGGGGTGCTCATCACCTTCTCCAATTCGAAGATTATCTCTTCCAACACGTCGGGACTGGATCTGGGCAATGCCCGCTCGAACCGTGAAAACCTGCTCCTCATGCGAAATGATACCCTGTATTTGGGGGGCTTCTATGTTACCTATGTGGATGCTGTGAAGGAGGGGAATACAACCGTGTACCAGGTTGATTTTCTGAAACGAAACAAAGGAGTCTATACCCGCCAGTTTACCCTTTATCCAAGTGTAAACAGTCATCCGCGGATGGGAGATGTCTACAATCCCGATACCCGGAATTTCCTGTTAAAAGATTACTACATGTATATCGCTAAAGTGGGGAAACCTTCTGATTACATCGTAATCAAAGCCATTCTGAATCCATACATGAACATAATCTGGCTGGGTTCGGTAGTGATGCTGCTGGGGGTGGTCTGGGCGCTGATTAAGAGAGTTGGCAGTTCGCAGTTAGCAAAAAATAGTTGCTGTCGACAATCGGCAAGAGACTGCAAACTGCCCACTGCAAACTAGTAGTATTTAATGTCTTTCACCCTCCCCGCCCTGTCATAATAGGTCCATTTCCCGGAGCTGATTATTTCTGCCTGTCTTTCAGCATGGGGACGAAGCGAAAGGTGCCGTGTTCACTCCGGGAATAACCCCCGTCGGAGTTTTTCACCACTACGGTCATCGTCTGAATTGTATCGGCTCCCAGTGGAATCACCATGATCCCTCCGGGTTTTAGCTGCAGGATCAGCTCATCCGGAATCTCCGGAGCTGCTGCTGTGATCAGGATCCGGTCAAAAGGGGCGAAGGCAGGCAATCCTTTGTAACCATCTCCGAAGAAAGTCTTGACAGAGGGGTATCCGATTTTCGGTAACAACTGTGCTGTCCTGGTGAACAAGGCCTTCTGCCGTTCGATGGTGAACACCTTGGCTCCCATCTTCGCCAGGATACAGGCCTGGTATCCTGAGCCTGTACCGATCTCCAGGATCCTCACTCCCCGCTTGATTTCCAGGAGCATAGTCTGAAAGGCGACGGTATAGGGCTGGGAGATGGTTTGTCCGGAACCGATGGGGAAGGGCTTGTCCTCGTAAGCGTATTCCAGAAAAGAAGAATCAAAGAAAAAGTGCCGCGGTACGGTTTCGACAGCCTGCAGTACATGGGTGTCAGTGATTCCCTTTCCCCGGATGGTTTCGACAAGTAACCTGCGAAGCCCTTTGTGGCGGAACGAGTCGGTCAGCTGGACAGGTTTGGTCATGGGAGTCTGGAATGGAGTCTGTTTTTTTGGCGAAAATACTAATTTCAATCAGCACAAAGCCGTACTTTTGCAAAAAATCAAATTCAGTCATGCTGAAAATCGGTGTTTTAGGAGCAGGCCATCTGGGCAAAATACATATCCGGTGCATCAAGGAGATTCCCGGTTTTGACCTGGCCGGTTTTTACGATCCCCATCCGGAGATCGTGGATCAGGTGGAAAAGGAGTTCGGGATCAAGAAATTCGGATCGGTTGATGAGCTGGTGGATGCGGTGGATGTGGTCGATATCGTGACCCCCACGGTATCCCATTTTGAGTGTGCTGCCAAATCCCTGAAGAAATTTCGCCACGTCTTCATTGAAAAGCCCATTGTGACCTCCCTGCATGAAGCCCGCGAACTGATAAAAATAGCTACCGAGGCCAATGTGAAGGTCCAGGTGGGACACGTGGAGCGGTTCAATCCTGCCTTTCTGGCTGTGGAATCCTTCTTCCGGAACCCCATGTTCATTGAGAGCCATCGCCTGGCCCAGTTCAATCCCCGTGGGACGGATGTACCGGTGATCCTTGATCTGATGATCCACGATATCGATATCATCCTCAGTGTTGTCAAGTCTGACATTCGGAAAATATCAGCCAGCGGCGTCCCCGTTGTAAGCGATACACCGGATATTGCCAACGCACGGATCGAGTTTGATAACGGATGCGTGGCCAATTTAACTGCCTCGCGGATCTCCCTGAAGAGCATGCGAAAGTCCAGGTTCTTCCAGAAGGATACTTACATTGCTGTCGATTTTCTCAATAAAGAGGTAGAAGTGGTCAGGATCCAGGATGCTGATCCAAAGAGACCATCCCAAGCCCTTTTTACGCTGGATCTGGGACCTGAAAAAGGGATGAAGCAGATCTTCTTCAATAAACCGGAGGTGAAACCCCTGAATGCAATCAAAACAGAACTTGAAAGCTTCCGTTCAGCCATTGACAACAACACGGTGCCTCCGGTTACTATCAACGACGGATATAGTGCCCTGGAGGTGGCTCACCGGATTATGGATACAATAAATCTGAGAACAATCCGTTGATTTCATACTGAAAGAATCAATATCTATCTATGCCCGTCAGGAGATCTGCCTCTTTCATTTTCATTGTTTTTTTAGTGGTTCCAGGCATACTGCTTAATTCCTGTGACAAATTCAAGGGAGACCAGACGGTCCCGGCCTATATCTCGATCGATTCGATATACCTGACTACCAACCTGTCACAGGGCTCCTCTTCGGCTGCTATTGTCGATGCCTGGGTATACCTGGATGACGACCTGATTGGTGCATTTCAGCTTCCGGCAACCGTTCCCGTACTGGCCAGGGGCAGACACAACCTGAAGATCCTGCCCGGGATCAAAGTGAACGGCATCGCTGCTACCCGGGAAAATTACCCCTTCTTTGCCGAAATTGAGCAGCAGGTTGAACTTACAGAAGGGGAGATAACTTCCCTTGGCGTGCAGAAGACCTCGTACATTCCAACCACAGTGTTCGATCTGGTAGAGGATTTTGAAGGTGTATCCATTGCGTTCGACACCACTCCACGGAGCGATGTCCCCCTGCTGCTCACAGAACCGGGATCACCGCTTACCTTCGAAGGAAACCATTCGGGCATGGTGCAGATGGACACGACCAATGAGTTCTTTGAATGCGTAAATGAGAAAGATTTCCTCATTCCCTTTGCCCCGGTATTCATGGAGATGAATTTCAGGACAAACAATGTCTTCGTTGTCGGAGTTTACCTGTATGGAATAACCACCATCCAGCAGGTGCCAATCATCTACCTGAACCCGACCGGTGATCAATGGAAAAAGATCTACATTAACCTCACCAACAGCCTGAATGCCTATCCCGGGATGCAGAAATTCCGGATCTTTATCTCTGCCATTCAGTACGAATCGGTTGCCGAAGCTCTCTTGTTATTTGACAATATCAAAGTGGTTACAAGAAAATCTGAATAATGAATAAGCGCCTGCAGGTACTCAAATATGTTCTGGCCGATTACCTTGCCGCCATGCTGGCGTGGTTTCTTTTCTTCTGCTACCGGAAACTGGTAGTCAATCCCACTGTTTTCCAGGAGCCGGCGCTGATCTTTACCGATACCAAGTTGTATATCGGCCTTGCCATCATTCCGGTTCTGTGGCTGCTCTTCTATGTGCTGATCGGTACCTATCGCAAAATTTACCGGAAAGCCAGACTTCGCGAATTTGGCACCACGGTGCTGACAACGGTCATTGGAGTGACGGTAATCTTCTTCAGCCTGATCCTGGATGATGTGATCATCACCAACCGGACCTACCTGCAGTTTTATCTTGCCCTCTTCTTTCTCCACCTTTTCTTTACGGTCTCTTTCCGGTTCTATCTGACGTCAAGGACTGCCTACAAGATCCACCATAAACTGATCGGCTTCAACACCATCGTGGTTGGGAGCAACGGAAATGCCATCTCGATTTACCAGGATATTGAGAATCAGAAGGAATCATCGGGAAATAAATTCATTGGATTTGTCAGTGCACAACCTTATAAAACCTATAAGCTGGACAAATACCTCCCGCATCTGGGAGATCTCCAGGATCTACCCAGGATCGTCCAGGAGTACCAGGTGGAAGAGGTGATTATTGCAATTGAACATAATGAAAATCATACGATTGAAAAAATAATCACCCAGCTCGAAGAAACTGATGTCGTGATCAAGATCATTCCGGTGATGCAGGATATCCTGATGGGATCTGTCAAGATCACCTCCATCTTTCAGGCACCGCTGATCCAGATCTTTCCCGATCTGATGCCCGACTGGCAACTGTCACTGAAGCGGATCTTTGATATTACCGTTTCGGCGATCTGCCTGGTCATTCTGTTTCCGGTCATGCTGGTTACCGCCATCGCCATCAAGGTGACTTCCCCGGGACCGATCCTCTTCTCCCAGGTACGGGTTGGGCTCAAAGGCCGTAAGTTTGTCATGCATAAGTTCCGGACCATGTACCGGGACGCGGAGACCAACGGCCCTCAGCTTTCATCCAAAACAGATCCACGGATCACACGGGTCGGGAGGTTTCTGCGCAAAGTAAGAATCGATGAGATCCCGCAGTTTTATACCGTACTGAAAGGCGACATGAGCATTGTAGGTCCGCGACCGGAACGGCAATACTACATTGAACAGATCATGCAGCGTGCCCCGCACTACAGGCTGTTGCATAAGGTCAAACCCGGGATCACCTCCTGGGGGCAGGTCAAATACGGGTATGCGGAAAATGTCGACCAGATGATCGAACGGTTGAAATTCGATATTCTCTACATTGAGAACATGTCGCTGGCCATGGACTTCAAAATCCTGATCTACACCATGCTAATCATTATGCAGGGGCGTGGAAAATAGGATCTCACCCAACTTCCCCATCACTTCCCCGGCTTTTCCCTGCAGGAAAATATCTGTAATCCATCTGGTATAGTGCGACTCCTGCGGATTGATCTCAATGATCGTGGCTCCGTTCTGTTTGGCAAGGGGAGGAATCTGGTTAGCCGGCATCACCTCCCCGGTGGAGCCAATGATCAGGAACACATCCGATTTACCGGCCGCATCATAAGCAGCAGCCAGAGGTTCCTGAGGGATTGCCTCCCCGAAAAAAACAAAATCAGGCTTCAGAAGGCCTTCGCATTTGGGGCACCGTGGAGGGAGGGTATCCAGACTGATCTCTCCGTAAACGTATGTGTGCATGCAGACCAGGCAGACCAGTTTCATGGAGTTTCCATGGAATTCATGGACCACAGTGCTCCCTGCTGCCTGATGCAGGTTATCTATATTCTGCGTGATGATGCAGCTCAGCATCCCCCGCTGTTCCATCCCGGCAAGCACCACGTGCGCCTGGTTGGGAGCTGCTTTCCCGAAGAAATCATAGAAAATCTGTTTAATCACCTTCCATGACTCTTCCGGTTGATTGAGAAAAAAACCGATTTCAAGCGTTCGCGGATCGTATTTATTCCAGAGTCCCTTTTCCCCGCGAAAAGGAGGGATTCCGCTCTCGACGGAGATACCTGCTCCTGTAAAAGCGGTGGTAAACCGGGAGGATCTCAGGAGGGAGGCGGCATCCAGAATGGCTGAATCAAGTGATCGGATCATCGGTTCTAGATGTAAAAGAAGGTTTTTTCATGGAATTGGGTAAATTTACATGAAATTTTGTTATCTATGAAACGCATGGTTCTTCTGATTCTGATCCTGGGTGGTCTGTACCGGCCGGTTCCTACCCCGGCACAACAGGCTGTTCATGAGCTTCGGATCGGTGTTTCCGAATCACCCCCCTTTGTGATCCTCGACAGTGAAAAGGTCCGGGGAGCCAGTATTGATCTGTGGAGAAATATAGCGGATACGCTGGAAATCAAATACAGGTATATCGTATTTCGCACATACATCAATCTGATGGCTGCGTTGAAGAGGGGAGAGGTAGATCTGACAATCAATCCGCTTACCCTGACCGACAACCGGCTGGCAGATTTTCGTCTCACCATTCCGTTCTACACCTCCAACCTGGGGTTAGCCAGGCGTCCTGTCTACAATATTCCGCTACTTTCTGTCCTTGAACAACTGATGAGCTGGCGTACCCTGAAAATGATACTGATCCTTTTCTCAGTGGTCTTTATTTTTTCCATCCTCATCTGGCTGGCAGAGAAGCGCCGGAATTCAAATGATTTTCGCAGGGGACACAGAGGGATTGCCGATGGCATGTGGTGGGCTTTTGTGACCATGACCACTGTAGGGTACGGAGATAAAATTCCCAGAACCAAAATAGGAAGGATTCTGACCATCGTCTGGATGTTTTACGCCATTGCACTTTTTTTTGTCTTCACTGCCGAAATATCTTCCGAACTTACTATTTCCAAACTGAAAGGCGATATCACAACCGTTGAGGATTTGCGGAAGATCCGGGTTGGTACGCTTGAGGAGACAGGGTTCGCTGCATTTTGCCGCATCAACCACATTCAGTATACACCCTTTATCAATCCTGTGGACGGAATGGATGCACTGAATGAAAGGAAGATTGACGCCTTTGTCGCAGATGTTGCCACCCTCGAGTACCTCTTCGACAAGTTCAAACTGGGGAAAGACCTGAAGATATCTACCAGTAACCTGAATGAGCAGTATTTCTGTTTTGGTGCCAACCGGAATAATCTGAACCTTGTCGACAGGATCAATCCGGTGTTGCTCAATGTCACCGAAAGTGATGAGTGGGAAGAGATTCTGATAAGAAACGGACTTCGTCAGTAAATGCTATTTCAGCCACCGGTCGAGCCAGTTGAAGAAGGTTCGTTGCCACAGGATTCCATTCTGTGGTTTCAACACAAAGTGATTTTCATCCGGGAAATAGAGAAACTCTGCCGGAACACCCCGTAACACAGCTGCATTGAAGGCGGTCATTCCTTGTGTGTAGACCACCCGGTAATCAAGCCCCCCATGGATGATCAGGATCGGTGTATCCCAGTTCGCTACATAGTTGTGCGGAGAATGAGCATAGACATCCTGCGCCACCTTGTTCTTTTTATCCCAATAGGGACCCCCTTTATCCCAGTTCTCAAACCATAGTTCCTCGGTTTCAAGGTACTGAGACTCTTCATTGAAGATACCATCGTGGGCAATGAACGCCTTGAACCGTCCCTGATGGTTTCCGGCCAGGTAGAAGACCGCATATCCACCGGCGCTTGCTCCGACCGCTCCCAGCCGGTTTTCATCAATACATGGCTCTTTTGCCAGAACGTCAATGGCCGTCAGGTAATCCTGCATGCTTTTCCCATGGTAATCGCCGCTGATCTGCTCCTGCCAGGCCTGTCCGAATCCAGAAACACCCCGGCGGGCCGGAGCAACAATGATGTATCCGTTGGCTGCCATGATCTGGTAATTCCAACGGTAATGGAAGCTCTGGCTGAGCGGTCCCTGAGGTCCCCCTTTGCAGTACAGCAACGCCGGATATTTTTTCGAGGGATCGAAATGAGGCGGGTAAATCACAAAGACCTGCATATCCAGGTTGTCATGGGTTTTGATCCAGCGCTCCTCCACCTTTCCCATGGTCAGCTGGGCCAGTAAGTCCTTATTGGTGAAGGTGATTTGCTTTGCATCGCCACTCTCCGGATCAATGGCAAACAACTCGGCAGGCAACGACATCGTCTGCATGGCTGAAATCAGTTTCCCATCGGCCGGAACCACGTTTCCGTAATCCTGTAACCCCGTTGTGATGGGTTGGATCTTGCCCTCCTCCAGGTCGTACCGGTAGATCTGGAATGCACCGTGCCAGTCGCTGGTAAAATAGACAGTGTGGCTGTCAGGACTCCAGGCGAGATTCCCTGCATTCTGGTCAAATCCTTTGGTGGCATAGGTTTTCTCCCAGGTGGCGGTGTTGATGAGGAAGAGGCGGTTCTGATCCGATTCATATCCGTTCCGTTCCATACTCTCCCAGGCAATGTAATTGCCATCCGGTGAATAGACCGGGGAAATATCATACCCCATCATCCCTTCGGTCAGGTTGGTTGTTTTACCCGTCTCCAGGTTGTAGAGGTAGATATCGGAGTTGGTGGAAAGCGTGGCGGCTTTCCCCACCATCTTCTGACAGGTATAGGCAATGGTCTTGCTGTTGGGGCTCCAGTTCACCTGCTCGATGCCCCCGAATGGCTTCAGGGGTGATTGATACGGCTCCCCGGGCATGATATCGGCATTGTCCCACACCTTCATTCCATCGTATTTGGCATAGAATACGTGGCTGTAGGAATCCACCCAGGTGTCCCAGTGGCGGTACAGCAGGTCGTCCATGAGGCGCCCTGAAGCCTTCGGGAGCCCTTCGTAAAGGTCCTTGAATTTATTTTCCAGGTAAACCTCCCTGGTGTAGAGGATCATTGTTTGGTCGGGAGCGTATTTGAACCCTGTGATTCCATCGTCAATGTTGGTGATCTGCACCCGCCCGGAGCCGTCGGGATTCATCTCCCACAGCTGCACCGACCCGCTTTCGGAGGAGAGGAACCCGATCTTTTTTCCATCGGGTCGCCACAGTTCATTGAACTCGCTCTTGGGAGAGAAGGTCAGTTGCTTGCAGTTATCGCCGTTTACATCCACTGAATAGAGCTCCCGGTTTCCTTTATTCTGTTCGATTGAGTAATAGGAAATCCCGTAGAGCAGGGTTTTTCCGTCGGGGGAGACTTCGGGTCCGCTCAGCCGTCCGAACGACCATAACACCTCGGGGGTCATCAGGTCGCTGGTGAGGGTCAGATCCTGTTTTTCGATCAGGGGCGTAGTCCCCTCTTTCTGGCCAGCGGGTCCGCAGGAGATCAGGCCGGTCAATGCTGCGATCAGCAGCAGAGAAGTTGTCTTTTTCATGAGAATCGGTTTGGTATCGGGTTCGTTATTTTACCTGTAATGCGGTAAAATTAAGAAAAAGATCACATATTATTTTTTCTGCAAGATAAGTGCAAGGGGGTATTTCAGCCCTTTGGCTGTTGTGAGGAACGCTTTGACGGAGCCGACAATGATCTTTGACTCAATATATACAGGGATGTGATTCCTGTCGTCTGAAACCCATATAAACGCCTCCTGGTCCTCTTCAAAGACGGTCCCGGCCACCATGGTGGCAACAAATTTAAGACAGGCATAATGGTTTCCGTCTGCAGTTTCGATGATCTCTCTCCCGAGCAGGTTGACGGAGATGGTATAGATGCTGTCATCGATCGCTATGTTTATAGGAAAAGACTGGTTGGGCGCGAGCGTATCGAAGTTCATGGAACGGACATAAAAACAGGAAGCGAGCATATCGAACGAGCAACCTCTCATGCGGAGCGTGTCGGTGACCAGGGGGGCCTCGTTCCGTTTGGTGTTGCTGATGATAAGCCTGTTCCTGTAATCAAACCAGGAGGTATTCTGAAGCTGGTAGCCACTTTCGTAGATATACCGCTGGAATTCAATGGTATGATAGGTAGAGGTATCGATCCAGGTTTTGTATGTATCCCGTACTTTAAAGAGGAATTCAATGGAGGGAACTGTCTTTCCGGTGCTGGTCAGACACCAGCAGGGTTTCCCTTTGAATCCGGCCAGTTCGGTCTGGAAGTCCACCTTACCCGCTTTGATCCAGATCGGGCCCCAGTTAAAGACCACCTCGTAGGAGATATCCTCCCCGTCGCAGAAGGCAACGCCCGATGGCTTGCACTGACTGAATACGGGAGCCGGGCCAAAGGCCGGGATCATCCAGCCCAGCAGGGAAAGGAAACGTACAATGACTCGAAACTCCCGCATCACATACACTGCTTGTAGCGCTGCAATGTTAGTGAAATTTCCTGTACCCACGAAAGCAACATTTTTTGAAATCAAGTTCAATATGAGTTATATTTGTATATAATGAACGGGCTGAAGCTTCTTTTTTGGACCCTGTGTCTTTCCGTTTTTACCACCGGTTGCCCGGCACAAAAAAGATCATCTTACGATATGAAACAAAAACGGGAGACGATGGTCAGGGAGCAGATCCAGCGGCGGGGCGTAAGCAATCCTGCTGTACTGGAGGCGATGAGGATTGTGCCGCGCCATCTGTTCGTCCCGGAACCATATACTGCCGACGCTTACGAAGATATGCCGCTTCCGATCGGGGAGGGGCAAACCATCTCACAACCCTACATTGTTGCCTATATGACGGAAGCCCTGCATCTGACCTCCTCCGACAGGGTGCTGGAGATCGGAACCGGTTCGGGCTACCAGGCTGCAATCCTGGCGGAGATCTGCGATTCAGTATATACGGTTGAGTTGTTTGCAGCCCTGGCTGAGAGGGCGCACCAGACCCTGGATTCGCTGGGATATAAAAACGTCCTCGTCCTGCATGGCGACGGATACCAGGGGTGGCCGGAACATGCTCCATTCAATGCCATCATGGTGACCTGTGCACCAAACGATGTTCCCGAACCGCTCAAAGAGCAGCTGGCCGAAGGTGGCCGTATGATCATCCCGGTAGGGGGCCGCTACATCCAGTATCTTTATTTACTGGAAAAAAAGAATGGCAAGATCCTACAGCACTCGGTCCTGCCGGTCCGGTTTGTTCCGATGATAGATGAGAAGGGGAGGACGTACTGACGAAGGACGAAGGACGAGGGACGAGGGTCAAGGTTCAAGGGTGAGCGTGGTTATTCTTTTGAAACCAGCCATCTTTTCAAAATGATTTTCAATTCCACTTCTCTGAACGGTTTGGCCAGGTAATCGTCCATACCGACACTCAGGCACCGGTCTTTTTCACCTTTCACGGTAGCGGCTGTCAATGCGATAATCGGAATCCTGGTTTCTTGTTCCTTTTCCAATTCTCTGATTTCCTGTGTTGCAGTATAACCATCTTTTACCGGCATCTGAATATCCATGAGAATGAGATCCGGATTTGATGTTTTATAAACCGCTACTGCTTCTTCTCCATTTACAGCTTTCAGTATGTTGGTATTAGGAAGAAGAGAGTTGATAACGGCCTCTGCCAGTTTCATATTGATCTTGTTGTCTTCAGCGATTAAAACGTTGTATATCTCAAAACTGAGTGTTGATGCAATGTCATCCCTCTCAGTTTCGATTCGTTTATCCCCGGATTGATCCGGATCTGTCTGAATATGTTCAATTCGGTCCAGGATGTTGTAAAGTTCCATTAGTTTGACTGGTTTGACCAGTTTGTATCGAACCCCTAATTCTTTGCATTCCTGAAATACTTTTTCATCATCTGCTGAACTATAAAGAAGGATTACGGGCGAAACTTCAGCAGGCAGTTTAAGGTCGTCTCGTAGCTGCCTGACCATCTGCAACCCATTTAAGGAAGGCATATTGTAATCAGAAATGATGACATCATACGAACCATTCTCGATCTTTTTAACCCCTTCAAACCCATCGCCGGCAAGATCAGCTCCAATGTCTCTGTAGGCTAGCATTTCTTTGATAATTAACCTGTTATCATCATTATCATCGACAATAAGTGCTTTTTGAATTTTCCCGGATCCGGGTTGTGCTATCGCTTGCTTATCGACGATCTCAAGTTCAATGCTAAAATAAAATGTACTCCCTTCTCCAACCTTGCTGATAAGATGAAGCTGGTCGCCCATTTTTTCAAGTAACCTGTTGGATATTGTCAGACCTAACCCTGTTCCGCCATACTTCTTGGTTGTTGATGGATCGGCTTGCTGGAATGAGGTGAAAATCTTATCATGCTGATCTTCCGGAATTCCGATTCCTGTATCGCGGACCGAGAACCGGAATAACCCCATTTTGTCATTGCCTTTGACTTTCTCAGCCCTGATTTTTAGCACAATTTCACCGCTGTCTGTGAATTTCACAGCATTACTGAGTAGATTCATAATGATTTGCCGGAGACGGACAGAGTCAGCTTTTACAAATCGAATGATATCAGGCGAGATGTCCAATAATAATTCCAACCCCTTCCCATGCGCTTTAAATTTGACAACATCCACAGCAGACTCAGCGAGTTCGATGATATTGGTGGTTTCATAATCCAGCTCCAGCTTTCCTGCTTCAATCTTGGAAAAATCAAGAATATCATTGATCAACCCCATCAGTGATTCGGCCGAAGCAGAAACGTTGTGCATATGTTGCTGTTGAATATCAGTAAGCCTGGTTTTTAATAATAGTTCAGTAAACCCGATAATCCCGTTCAAAGGTGTACGAATTTCATGACTCATGTTTGCCAGAAACTCACTCTTCGCTTTGTTGGCATGCTCGGCCTCCCTTTTTGCTTGTTCAATTACTGCCGCTTTCTCTTCAAGCTCCCGGTTCAGGGCCAGGACCCCACGATTGGTCTCTTCCAGTTCTTGATTGATCAATTCAATCTCTTTGTTGCGTTCCTGCAATTGTTTTAAGAGGAAAAGCAGTTCATTATTTTGTGCGTTGATGGTGTCGACCATCGAGGCGTCTCCACGCTCAATTGTTTTTTGAAATGCAGATTGAATTTGTTTGATTCGCTCGGGCGACAAAGCCCCTTCTCTCCTGGGCAGCCATTTTGCTGCGGTAATTTTCGTGCCTTTTCCGGGTTGCGATTGAATATCAAAATCATCCATAAGTCGTTGAGAACCACTTATTCCAACCCCCATACCGGTGGTTGACTTAAAATTGCCTGATTTTATCAGGTCGACATCTTCAATTCCCGGCCCCTTATCTTCAAAAACGATAATCAGGCCTGTTGTGCCGTTAATTTGTTCTGCCAGATAGAACTGGATGGTACCGTTTTTGGCATATTCAATGATATTTCGGGTAAGTTCAGAAATAGCAGTACCAATCCTGATACAGGTAATCTTGTCAAACTGCATCTCTTTGGCCAGCAGTGATCCCAGGTTTCGTGACCGGATGACATCCGTTTCGAACTGGATTGATATTTCACCTATATCATGGAGAGTAGCGGATGATAAGAACGGTAGCATCATCATGAATTCTGGCGTATTTATTTATGATATATTCGGAATTTTCCTGAGGAGATTGACTCCAATCAATCTCTTCTCCTTGCCACTGGGATGTGATCCCGTCAGAATAAAGACAAACACTGTCGCCCGGGTCAAAAGGATACTCAAAAATCCGGGGTGTGCGGATATTTTGTCCGACAATGCCCCCGAACGAAGTCAGACTTTTCTTTGTTAGTTTTGTATTTACCTGTCCTTCAATGTTTCCAATTCCTGAGAATAAGAGCTGGTTCTTTTCCGTGTCGATTCTTATCATTCCGATTGTAACACCCCTGGTACCTTTTAGTTTCTTATGAATCAGTGTCATAAGTTTGTCAAGGGATACCTCCGGTGTGTGAATGATTTGTTCTTTGGCAAACTGTGAAGCAATGTGTGCCTCTTTGCCATGCCCGAGGCCATCGATAACGGCAGCAATGCTAATTGTGTCAGATAGATGCAGAACTACAGATGAATCTCCGTTTAACTGTTCACCCGGTTTTGATCTTGATGCGATTCCAATAAGGAGGTGTTTGTTTCCGCCATTCCATTTTGCATTTGAGATCCATTTTCGGGTGCGGATACAATATTGATAAATCTGATGGCCGGCCAGCAGGGTATCCATAAACTCTGTTTTCTTTTCAGGGTTTACTTCAAATTCATCAGACAAACGCCGGATGGCTCCCAGACCTATCCCCAGGGAATGTTTATCAGTTTGACCATCCTGTATGGCAAGATCAATATCAGGGATCCCCTTGCCAAAATCACAACACCAGACTTCAATACCTTTATTGTGTCGTTGATCCTGAATGTGGCACATCATGAAATGGCCTTTGCCACCTCCATGTTTGATGACGTTTGTAACCATCTCGGTGATCATGATGGCGACCTCTCCTGATTCCACATCGTTGAATCCAAGTTTTTTCGCAAAGCTGACCCCCTTCCGTCTGCAAACTCCTATATCCGACTGGTTGTCAATCTGAAGACTTTGTATCTGATCTCTGATTATATCCATTTCATGATCCTCACCGTGGTACCTTGATTAACGGTTGATTCAATGTAAAAATCATCGACCAATCGTTTGGATCCCGGCAGGCCATACCCCATTCCATCTCCGGTAGAATATCCATCTTTCATGGCCATTTCAATATCCTCAATTCCCGGTCCCCGGTCAATACAGGTAATGATAAATGCCTTATGATCATTGTAAATCCCGGCATCCATCAGAACATCTCCTCCTTCAGCATAGAGGAACATATTTCTGAAGAGTTCGCTTGCTGCAGTGGTGATCCTGGTCTGGTCAACAATGCCTAATCCGATTTCTTTTGCATGGTAACGAACGAGTTGCCTGACTTTGACAACATCCATTTCGGCCTGAATTGTTTGCTTGTCAAGACGGGTCCAGTTTCTATTTTCGATAGGGTCAGTCATTCCAGCATGCGGATTAATCTACTTACTCGTTTATCTGCCTGATTCTTCTGTTCAGCATTTCGATCCCCTTTTCCATATTTAATGCCGTATCAACTCCAGGCATCTCAAGCCCAAGTTCAACAAGGGTAATGGCCACCGCCGGCTGCATGCCTACAATCACCACAGCCGCATCCATGATGGCAGCCATGGAGGCCATACCGGAAAGCATCCTCCCGATGAAGGAATCAACCATCTCAAGTACAGAGATGTCGATCAAAACGCCTTTTGCTCCGGTTTTTTCGATGGATTCAAGTATCTGTGATTGAAGCTGGATCGCCAGTTTATCATGCATATCCACCTGGATGGATACGATCAGATAATCGCCAATTTTAATGATGGGTATTCGTTTCTCTTGCAACATATCAATTATCCTTTCATTCTACTTCGTCGTCCAGATATAATAAATCACTTTTATGGCCGGGAGCGACCCGTTCTTTTTGTTTCATGGCATAGATCATGGCATCCTGAAGCGTAGCTTTGGTCTTTATGGATGAAAGGTCAATGCCAAGATGAACAATGGTTTGAGCAATGGCCGGACTGATTCCTGATATGATACATTCGGCGCCCAGCAACCTGGCGGAGGAAACAGTTTTCAACAGATGATTCGCCACCTGCGTGTCAACGGTGGGGACACCGGTGATGTCCAGAATGGATATCGTACATCCGGTCTCCACAATCTTATGCAACAGGTTCTCCATCATGATTTGAGTCCGTTGACTATCCAGGGTTCCGATAACAGGGAGAATCAGGATGTTATCCCACACTTTGGTTACCGGACTCGATAGCTCCATCAGATCCTCCTGCTGCTGAACGATGGTCTTTTGTTGTTCCTGAATTTTTTTCAGTTTTTCTTCCAGTTCGTTCTGGATCTTTTTACGATTCTTCAGTTCATCCGTCAAATCGTCAATCAGCAGGTCGATCGCAGCTTCAATTCCGCTGAAATCGTCTTCAATATCCGATTGAATTCGCGCCTCCAGATCCCCTGCTGCAACAGTAGCAAGAACATCCTCTATGTTATCAATGCGCTTCTTCGCGTTTTTAATATTCACTTGTTCTGCCAATGTTATTCCCTCCTATCTTTTAACCATTTAACTGCATCTTCCCTAGTTCTCACAAATGTGCTTTTTGCTTTCAGTGTTCCCAGTTTCATTAAGACTTTGGCAATCATCCGGTTAGCTGAATTTGCACCCACAAATGCAACATGCGAAAATCCTGCTTCGTCTAATATTTTGTTTATAACACCTCTGGTTTCACGGTTTTCCATTTTACCAGCCTGTGAAAGATCCACGATCGAATGCCTGTAGGGCTTACCCTCCAGGATCTCTTTGTACAGCTTCGCTACATTTAACGCGTCTTCCGTCGAAAAAAATCCGATGACCTCCTGGACCAATATATTGTCTTGGTCATCATACCAAATTTTGTGTTCCATAATTTTGATGTATGAGGTTTGATGTCAAATTACCAAGCTAAATTACATGATTAACGCATGATAATCAACCAAACTGATTATTTTCTCGATAAATAAAAAAAACGGATAGCTCTTTGCGAAAAGTATACGGATAGGAATGAGTATGGTAATCCGAAGATGATCCCCGCCTATTCAAAAGCGATGAAATTTTTCACGGCTAGTATGAAGGATGTCATTTCGGAGTATGAAACGCTTTTAAAAGGCAGATCTTCGCTTCATCTTTCACCAATACCTTTCGATCAGTTGCCGGTAGATTTCTCCGGAACGCAAATTGACCTTCTTGCCGATCTTATTCGCGAGTAGGGATTCTTTTCTTTCATTAAGCTGGTTCTCATAGTGTATTTCATTTCAACAAAGTATGTTCTTACTTTGAATTGAATATTTCATTACATTTCTCCTATAAATCTTTACCAAATTATTGACGCCTTTGGCATGCGAGTTTCTCCTGCGAGTTTTGCCGTTGAAGTAATTGGCATTAACTCATGTCTGTGTTCTTAAAGTCCTT
>Ga0163200_1000096_pt1 | contig 41126 bp, 53 predicted proteins | sample PL_2010_200m_FD_113535 | JGI IMG/M metagenome (GOLD analysis project Ga0163200, IMG submission 113535) | Freshwater microbial communities from Powell Lake, British Columbia, Canada to study Microbial Dark Matter (Phase II) - PL_2010_200m | ecosystem: Environmental > Aquatic > Freshwater > Lake ... | reverse complement strand
CCGGGGCGGCAACTTCGAGGGCGGCAACTTCTGGGGCGGCAACTTCCGGGGCGGCGTTATAAAAACCAATCGAGATTTCATCGTGTTCGCTTCTTGTGGCCGCCGCAACGCACCGTTGACCGTACAGTTCGAGGATGAAACCCTATTGACTACCGGCTGCCAGTCCCGCATCACCTTGGCAGAGTTTGCCGCAAAGGTAAAGGCGACCCACGGCAATAACGTCTGGGCGCAGGAGTACCGCGCCATTATCGCCTGCGTGAAAACGCTCGCGAAAATTCGGCAGGCAGAGAAGGAAGGCAAAAAATGAGCGAAACCGAAATTAAAGCCAAATTGGACACATTGGCAGAGTACCAGGCGCAACGCGACCTAATGGAAGCAGACAAACGCGCCTTGCTCGAAGAAGTGAAGGTTCCAGAAGAGATTCAGGCGATTGTCAGTGCGGGTATGAAGCAGGCTAGTGAGGTTTTTGTCTCCTCCACTCCAGAAGTTGAGGCGAGTATTGCACTAGAAAAAGCGGAACTAGACGCGATTGTTGTCCCGGAAGAAATAAAAGAGGCTCTCGCCGAAATAGACGCCAAGCGCGTTGCGGTCTCAGAACGATACAGGGCGCAGGATGCACAACGGCGGGAGAAAATTGCCGTGCAACAGTCCGCAATTCAAGCCAAGGTTGAGGCTGAAACGAAAGGTGTTTATACCGCCCTGGCCCAGCGCAAGGTTGAGATAGAAGCCGAGTTCGCCGGTAAAACCGAAGCGGTTGATGAGAATATCCGCAAACTGACCGAAGAAATCAAGGCGGAGGTCAAGGAACTCGGCGCAAGCGTAAAGGGCGAACATTACCAGGGCGTCTATGTCAAAGGGAGAACTTCTTGGAATAATGACATGCTAGACGGAATGATCTCTCTGGTTCCCCAATTGGAGAAGGCTCGCAAAATCGGGGAACCATCAGTCACAATAAGAAGGATATAAAAATGTCTCATCCAAGCATAGTGCGACATCTAAAAAATGAATTACTTGGGTTGCGTTCCAATGGATTGACCTTACGTGAGATCGCCGATAAGTATGGGGTCAATGAGGCATCAATCAGAAAAACTATTGGACGCACGGGATGTGTCAAAATCCGGAGATCGTGCCCAATCAATGACAGGTTTTGGGAGAAGGTCGAAATAAGAAAAACTGACGATTGCTGGGAATGGACAGGTGCCTTAGGAGGTTCAGGCTACGGTCACATTCTGATGGATAAAAAAACCATTGACGCTCATAGAGTGAGTTATGTTTTGGCTAATGGAGAAATACCAAACGGTCTTGAAGTCCTCCATTGTTGCAATAACAAAAAATGCGTGAACCCAAATCATCTAAAACTTGGAACCCAACGCGACAACATGATTGACTTTCACATCATGCGTCGTGAAGGTAAACCCTCTATAACGCTCCGAAGAATATAGCGTGAGCGTCCGATTGTTCTCCCGCGTGCATGGGGTTACGCGGGTAATCAATCCCGCTCCTCCTTTGAAAGGGAGTAGCCCTGGGTGAGGGCTACTCCCGAAGGAAAACGAAATGACAGACATCACAACCATTCCCGAAGAAGAGTTCCGCAAGGATTTGCAGGATAGTTATGCCGACATCATCAATTGCGAAGCTGCTTTGAAACTCGAAATTACCGCTTACAGTGGCGGAAGTGTTCAATCTCGCTTAGACGCCAACAAGCATTTCGTCAAGGTGATTTCCTCCCTGAAAGATTTGTATGAAGAAATCCACGCCAAATAGCCAATTCCGCGCCGTTGGGAGCTAAGTTGTTTGTGAACCATGCGCGGCGGCGCGATTGGAGATGGGCGGGCGGCGTGCACCCGCAAAATGTGAAGGCATCTACCCCTAGTAATTGTCAGCGTCCAATCGGTAGGAAGGGACTGGTCACAGGACTAAACCGTAATGATGCCCCGCCCATTTGTTTTACCTCTGCCGTATCTAGGACAGTCACTCGACGGAAAACGCAATGGAACCGAAGCGAGCATAAATGTTCTGCTGAACCGGCGGCGGGGCACCCTCTCAAATATCTGATTGGAGGATGATATGAACTGCATTCGATGTAAACATCCCGTTGAAGAGCATATGTTTATTGATTGCGCTCACAAAGAATCTGTTATTTGTGATTGTTCCCTTGATAGATTCAATGCGGAATATATTACCTACCGCGCGCAGGTGCGAATATTGAGGGAGGCGCTACAGGGATTTGTGGATTACCACGAAACAGATTATCAGGAGCAACTTGACGAGATGCCGGAATATGCCGTGGCTATCGCCGCGCTTGAAAGGACGAAATGAGGGCAAACCGCAGGGACCAAAACGAAAAATCAATAGTCCAGTATTGGCGGCAGATAGGTTGCCTCTGGATACCGATGCAACCTGGCCAGGGATTCGACGGGCTGTTAATTGGTAACAATGGTGGAAAGTGGATCGTGGAAATCAAGAATCCCGAAGAACGCCTGATATTGACAGAATGTGAACGAACACTAAAAAACAACATTGAAATTCGAGGCGGGTGTTATCACATTATCCAAACCTTGGCCGAAGCGGCGACGCTAATTGGAATGGAATTGGAGGCGAAATGAATGAAACACAAAGAGATTTCTTGCACTTGGTTAAACCCGCCGCCGATATGGTGGAGGTATGCGTATCAGAAATGGGCGATCATTTTATGGCGACTATCGGGGATTGGTGGATGGCAACCGGCAGTACGGCGAAGGCTGCCGTGAAAGCGGTTGTAAAAATGTATTCGAAAGAATGCAGAGGCATAAATGAGATGATGGAGGCGAAATGAAATGCCCTAAATGTCAACGAAAGCAATATTACGTTTGTACAAATCCGAAATGTATCTGTCAAAATTCGGTTCCCAAAAACAAGAAACCGCAAACCTGGGTTGATGATTGGTCGCTGAGGTGTCCATATTGTGGGTTCGTCGCATCCGATGATTATTGGGGAGAACGCGAGATGAGGGAAGCCGAATGAAACCCGCAGCAACCAAAACCGAACTGCTCCACATTCCTGGTATCCTGAAAATGACCGCCGCGGTCAAAGACTCGAAAACTGCCGAGGCAATAGCGGAACGCAGAAATTACGTCGCATTCTGGTGGGACAGGCGCACGAAGAGACTGTATGCGAAAGAGAAGGCACTTGGAGACGTAACCTATGGCATGGTCTAAGGGTTTGGCCGAATGGATTGAGGATGACGTGGCATTTATTTCCGTGGCGTTCTCGTGGCGACTTCCTGAGGCCTACCAACGGGCAATTTGGTTGCGCGCGCAGGGCTATAAAGTCCGCGCTGGAGGGCCGGGATTGTTTGCTCGCCGCACATACCTGGAGAGGGTGACCGGAATTGGCGGCGAAGTTGATGCACTTGTTCACCACAATCCGCGGGCGACTATGGCAAGTCGCGGTTGTCCGGTTGGGTGTTACTTTTGCGTTGTGCCGAAGATGGAGGGCAAGGAATTTACACTACTTCCAGACTTCATACCTCGCCCGATTCTGTGCGACAACAATCTCTCCGCCCTCCCGGTGGAATACCAAAATCACATCATTGAGAAGTACCGAAAATCAGACGTTCCACTTCTGGATGCCAATGGTGGATTTGAGCCGCAAACATTTGACAAAGAAACTTACCGCCGTTGGAAGACAATCAATCGGGGCGCGTGGCGATTTGGATATGATGAAACCATAGAAGAAAACGAGGCACATCGAATGGCCATGATTTTGAAAGATGAACCCGCTTCCTCGAAGCGGGTTTATGTCCTGATCGGAAACGAACCATTTGAAGAGTGCCATAGGCGCATTTTGCAGGTTATTGAATGGGGTTGCGAGCCACATGTTCAGCCGATGATTGCACTTAATGCCCTCGCAAAACATCCCGTTATCCGTTTTGATTGGACGGAACAGAAATTGCGAGACTTGGCGCGTTGGGCGAATCGTTGGATATGGCGAACTGTGCCATTCTCAGATTATCGTGGATAGGAAAAGGAGACAAAATGAACTTACTAATTGCAGCCATATCAATATTTGCTCTGGGGTTCGTACTCAACGACCTCACCAGCGTCCCGACGCTGGTTGTGATCGCCGCCTGTCTGGCGATACAGATTGGTGTCGTGATCGCGTATAGCCGAAAGGGAAAAAAATGAATAGCGCGCTTGATGAATTTTTTGCTAACAAGAATTGGGAACAAGAGGACGGTGAATGGTATTACATAGGCGAAATAGACCCAAAGAAAGCCTCCTCCGAACTTGTGGAGATGAAAGAGGATAAAAAATTTCTGGCTACGGAGGTTGCAAAATATATCGCAGTGGCCGCCCGCCTCCGTGCCGACCTAGACGAGGCAATAAACATGTTTCAAGAATATGTGGAACACGGCAGGTTTGGCGCAAACCATGACCCTTCCGCCTTTTTTGCGCGGATGAAGGAGGCAAAATGAGTGAACTGAAACCAAATTTGGATGAATGGGCGCGCGGTTATAGTGACGGATGACCGTTGTGACAAACCCTGGTTTATTTCCCGCAACGAACTGGAACTATTTAGGGGTGCCCACCTACACACGCCGGGAATTACAGTCACGATACTCAAGCAAAGAGAGGAACAATGAAACCCGCCCAAACAAAAGCTGACCTGCTCCGCATCCTGGGTATCCTAAAAATGATTGCCGCAGTCAAAGACTCGAAAACAGCCGAGGCCATCGCGGAGAGGCGCGGGTACGTCGCGTATTGGTGGGACAAACGCGCCAAGAGGCTATACGCGAAGGCGAAAGAATGAAACGTTACTGGATCAAACTTTGGCTTGAAATTCTCAATGACCCCAAGATGGGGCAGTTACCTGATTGGCTTTGGCGGCGTGCCATAGAGCTGTTCTTGCTTGCGGGTGAGAACGGGAACGATGGTCTGCTACCCCCAATAGAAAACATGGCTTGGAGATTAAGGGTTTTTGAACCAAACAAACAACAACTTCTTGACTCGTTGAAAATGTTATCTAAAATTGGATTGACACACGAAACCCCAAGTGGTTGGATGATCAAATCACAAAAGGAATTTTTGTTTCCTCTGCATCCCAAATATAAAAATCGGCGGATTGAGTGGGGTGTGGTCCGAAGAGTTTTATCTGCCTGGGTTTTCTTCCAGGACGGGAGAATATGCAAAAATTGCGGGGCCGTAGATGATCTGACTATTGACCACATTATCCCAATTAGAAATGGCGGAACAGACAATCTAGATAACCTTCAAGTTCTTTGTAGAAAATGTAATTCATCAAAGGGGGCCAAATAATGGCTAATTTCCGCCAGCTTCATTGCAAAATGTGGTCATCTGATAACTGGTTCATCAATCTGAATCCAGAAATGAAATTACTATTCATCTATCTTTTCAGCAACGAACGCGCATCTATGACCGGTTTGTACGAGATTCCAGTCAGGATCGTGTCATTTGAGACTGGATTGACTAGAGATTGCGTCCAGGACGCCATTGAAGTCTTCACCAAAGCGGACAAAGTCGAATATGACTTCGAGAGCGGCGTTATCTGGATAAAAAACATGGCAAAGTATCAAGTCCAAAATAACCCGAATGAACACATCAGGAAGCGTATAGCAGACGATATGAGAAATGTTCCTGACTGTGAACTAAAACGGAGGTGTGTTGATACCCTATCAGTACGGTATGGATACAGTAGCGATGCCATTGTCTCTTCTAGTATAGTATCTTCTAGTCTTTTATCTTCTGAAGAGAGGGGTACGGGGGGAAAAACAGAAAACGTATTCACAGTCTACGAGCACAATATTGGCGTGCTGACCCCGATGATTGCCGATGCCTTGAAAGACGCAGAAATTACCTACGGTCCGGTTTGGATATGTGCTGCCATCCAGGAGGCCGTTGCGAGCAATGCCCGCTCGTGGAAATACTGCGAGGCGATCTTGAAGCGCTGGTCGCGTGACGGTTTCAAGGCTCCGAAGGCACCCAGTGGCAAGTCCTCCCCCGAGGACGTGTCCGAACACAACCGGCGCGTGATAGAGGAGTTGGCGAAATGACAAGAGTTATCCGCACGAAGCCAGAACCCTATTGTCCAGACTGTGGGGCGAAAATGGTGCTTCGTAGGCCACCGCCCGGAAAAGATTGGGAACCGTTCTGGGGCTGTAACCGTTTTCCTGATTGTCGAGGCAAACGCGTGATCAACCCAGACGGAACATTTGAATCCGATGACGAATGGGATGAACACAAATGACCGATTTTCAGCTTTTTCTGACCAACGAACAAGCGTATCAGCTTGAATTGCGCGAATGGATGTCTGTACTGGCGCAACTCTGGACCGGAATCGGAAAGCCGCTCGAACCGGAACGGCTGAAAATCTACCGGGACCAACTCAAAGCAGTGCCCCTGGGATTGCTGGACCTGGCCATCGCCCGCGTGATGCGGGAAAATACCTGGTCGAACGTACCTGCTGTCGGAGTGATCTGGCAAGCCATTCGCAAGGAGTTGGGTGACCCGCACGACTTGATCTATTCACTGCAAATCTGGCATCCTGCCTATCGGTCGCGGCAGGAACAACCTGAATTGTTGTAAGAGAGAGAGGCAGAAATGAGTGACACAAAAATGCTTGAGAAATATATGAAATTTGGACATCACTTTTCTTGTACAGGATACGCAAGGAAATCAGATGACTCTAAACATCCATGCAATTGTGGGTACGACCAAGCCGCCGCCGAACTTGCGGAACTGGAAAAACAAATTGTGTTGGATAAAGCAGTAATTATCCAACAGAAAGAGGACAAAATAAATCTCCGCGCCGCGCTGGACGAGGCGAAGGCGTGGGAGGAATTTCATCCCCGCGCTGTAAAACTGCTTCGCAAGCGAAAAAATTTCGTGGTAGTAGCAGAAGATGAACCCTACCTTGTGCAAATATATGACATCATCCGTGAGCACGAAAAAGAATCAGGCAGGTGGACAGCGGATGATGAAACTTATTATCAGCAGGCCGTCACCAACGACAGGCGCGAATGGTAAATGCCGTATGGCTGGAAAAGAACCTGAAGGAAAAATCATGAACGAAAAACAGGAGCGCAAGTTTCGCCGTTACGGCCGCAAACAATTCAATTTGATGTTGGCGCAGACCTGGAAGCAACCGCACCGGGTCCGGCTGGCTTGGCGAATTGTGAGAGGACGATGAGCGAAACTCGCCCGACCTACGGCACATTCCAACTTGATACCCCGAACGACGAGGAGAAATTGCGATTCGTCTTGTCCGTGCTACCGTTGGACGTGCTGCACCGGCTGGCGACGATGGTTCAGGCGGTCAAGGATGTCGGGTTCGGTGATGTGACAGTAAAAATCCAGGCGGGGAGGATATTTGTTTTGACCATAACCAAGAGCGAGAGAGTGGAGGAACCATGCCACGAACAGTCGTTATCATAGGCAAATGCGCATTGCACCAATTGCTGGCTCCGTTCGATGATCCCGATGTGCAGATTTGGGCCATGTTGAACATGCTGCACCATAAGCGGATCCCCCGGGCAGATGCGATATTCGAGATGCACAAGCCGACTCTGTGGGATTTGCACGACCCGGATGGCTCGTATTCTGAATGGCTGAAACAACCGCATGAGTTCCCGATCTACATGAACCGATTGTATCAGGATGTCCCGGCCTGCGTGGTGTATCCGCTGGCTGAGGTTCGCGAGCGGTTTTTTAGGAAACTTTACAAGGGCAAAGAGCGAATCACAAAATTCTGGACAAGCACCGCTTCGTATATGGTCGCTCTCGCGCTACTCCAAGGGTTCAAGCGGATCGAAATGTACGGAATTGAAATGGCAACCGGTAGCAATTATCAGTACCAACGAGACTCGATGTTCTGGTGGGTGGGCGTGGCGAACGGGATGGGGGTTGAGTTTGTGGTGCCGGAAAACTCGCATCTATTTGAGTCTGTGCTGTATGGATACCGAGACCCGCCGAACAGTTGTGCCGAGACAATAAGAGATGTATAATAGACAACATGAAAACTATACCGCTCTCGCAAGGGAAAGTAGCCATCTGTGACGACGAAGATTATCAATGGTTGTCCAAATGGACGTGGTATTACACCTACTATGGATATGCAGCGCGCGCCTCGGGAAAAAGAACCTTCTATATGCACAGAGAATTGATGCAAACACCAGATGGCATGGAAACCGACCATGTCAATCGCGACATGTTAGATAACCGGAAAGAGAACCTCCGAGTCTGTACCAGGGCGGAAAACCGCCAAAACTCAAAAACCAGAACCGACAATTTGGCAGGGTATAAAGGCGTGAATAAGATTTGCAATAAGTGGCGGGCGCGGATCAGAATAAACAATTCTCAAAAGCACCTAGGGCTTTATTCCACACCGGAAGAAGCGGCGCGGGCATACGATAATGCCGCCCGAAGTATCTTTGGAAAATTTGCAAAACTAAATTTTGAGTCGAAACTTGTATAAAGACACGAAATGATGTAAAATAGACGTACAACGCCCAAGATTGGTAAGCCAACTGGACAGGTCGAAGACCTGTCCTTTTTCTTTTCAAAAGGAGAGCCCCATGATCGAATGGAATGTAATACTCAACGAAACACTGAAAATCCTTATCCCATTGCTGGTGACCGCCCTGATCTCGCTGGTTGTGGCCGGCGCTCGTTTGTTCTGGTCGTTTGCATCCGCGAAGTTCCAACTCATTGAGTCACTCTACCCGACGGTGGGGGAACTGCTCAATGAAGCCGCCAGGTTTGCTGTGCAGGCTGCCGAGCAGGTGAAAATCCATGCGGAGAAAGACCCGGCATACCTGCAACTCATCACGTCCGCAGGAAAAACTTTGCGGGATGAAGCAAAGCAATATGCGGTTGAGTCGGCTTCGCAATGGCTGGAGGCTCACAGTATTAAGGGCATTGACCTTGCCCTGATTGCCGCTGCCGTTGAGAAAGCGGTGCTGGAACAATTCGGTACACCAGCGCAGGAGTAGGCCGAAATGGCAAACGGGCACAGCGTCATAGACGAATTGCGGACGATGGCGGGAGATGAGCGTGTAACCATTCCGCAGAAAGTTTACAATCGTCTCATGTTATCAGCGATCGTGGAAATATATGATACGGTAAAGCCGATGCGGAAGTGGGGCAGCACGATTTGGCTTGTGCAGTGGGTCGGGGGCGTTTTGGGGGCGGCGATCCTGCTGATTTTATTGTCAATGTTGACGCACACATTCGTGTGGCCGTTTTAGGAAAGGGAAACCACATGCCAAGAGCGCAAGGGATAGACGTCAGCAAGTGGGAAGGATTAGTAGATTATTCCAAGGCCTTCGCTAGTGGCGCGTCGTTTATGTACGCCAAAGCTAGCCAATGGTCTGCCGATCCGCGCTTCGCAGAAAATTGGCGGAACGCGAAGGGCATTCTTCCGCGCGGTGCCTACCATTTCCTTGATTGGGGCTGGAGCGAGATAGAGCAGGCAAAGTTATTTGTGGCAACCATGAACGGCGATTGGGGCGAGCTTCCTCCGGTCCTTGATCTGGAAATGGAGCCATTTGCCGGGATGAAGGCCGTGGACGTGAGCGCGAAAGTCTGGAACTTCCTGAAATACGTCGAAAAAGCAACCGGGCGCATACCGATGCCGTATAGCGGATTCTATTACTGGAATCAATGGGGAAACCTGAACTTGGGTTGGGTGCACTTCCCATTCTGGCTGGCTTGGTATGCCCCGGAATGGTATGTAAAACTCCGCAGTGGCGGGACCGGGGTGCCGAAACCCTGGACCCGTTGGACATTCTGGCAGGATAAGGCGAAAGCAGATGGAATGGCTTATGGATGCCAAAGCAAGGAAGTAGACCACAACTGGTTCAACGGGACGGTGGACGAATTGCGATCGTTTGCAAGCGTGCCCCCGCTACCGGTGCCAATTTCACCACCTGCACCAGTCACGGGGAAGTATAAAGTGACCGCTGGAACACTCAAAGTGTTTGCGGGCGCTGGTGATATGTTCAGGCAGCTTGATTCGCTCACAAAAGGAACGGAGGTAACGATTGGGATGATCGTCGCCGCATACAAGGAGAAGTGGGCGTATATCGAAAAACCCGCCGGCTGGGTGCGTATGCTCTGGCTGGAGCCAGTATAGATGATTGAGTTCTATGCCTACCTTCCGCCAATACAGTCAGCGATCATGGTAGACGGGACAGGTGACAATCTGCAAGTAAAGTTGAACATTCCTCTGAAGGTCTCTCCTGATGGGATACGACTGGCAGGGATGACTGGACGAAAACTGAAAGTCACGGTTGAAGAAGTGGAAGAACCGAAGCAAGAACAACAAATAGAGCGGCCTAAAGAATGGTCGTCTCGAACAGGAACCGAGAATGGCATTACGAAATAAGCAAAAGGCATTTGTAGAAGCATATCTCCGCTGCTTCAACGCAACCGAGGCGGCGAAGAATGCCGGCTATTCCGAAGTCTCTGCCCGTTCAATTGCCTGTAAGTTGCTAACAAAGGACAACATTCAAGCGCTTATTCAGGAACGTTTGGCTGAAATGAAAATGTCTGCCGATGAAGTGCTGTTGCTTCTTGCTGATCAAGCTCGTTCCAGCGTTCAACCTTTTATCAAAGTAACCGAGCAGGGATTTGTGTACTTCGACTTCTCGCAGCCCGAAGCCATGAAGCACCTGAACCTGATCAAGAAAATCAAGAGCAAGCGCACTAGGCGCATCGAAGGTCGCGGAGATATGGCCGAGGAATGGGAAGACGAGTATGTCGAAGTTGAATTGTACGACTCGCAGGCTGCTTTGAAACTGATTGGCAGCCATCATAAACTATTTACCGACGAAACTCCTCCTGTCAACGTTCACTTGACCATTGAAGGACTTCAAACTGTACTGGATAAGGCTTATGGCAACAGTTCTGGTGGCTGATGAGCGCGTAGAACGATTGGTGATGGCGGCAAAAGAGGCTGGTTGTCCACGCGACCAAGCCGAGCGCTTCTTGATGACTGGCTATGTGCCTATCCCCGGCTTCCTGCCCTTCCACGCCGCGGCTCGTTCTGCTGATCGTTATGGCGGTCCAGAATGGATTGCCCTGGGTGGTAAGCGTGGACCTGGTAAGAGCCATGCAGCAATGGCACAAGCCGCCCTGGATGATTGTCAACGGGTAGACGGGCTGAAATTCTTGTTCTTGCGCAAGGTGATGAAAACAGCGCAGGAGAGTTTGGAAGACTTGGTGCGCCGGCTGTGTGCTTATGTACCGCACAAGCAGACTGCCAATGAGATTGAGTTTGAGAATGGCAGCCGTATCCTGCTCGGCGGATTCAAAGACGAGCGTGACATTGATAAATATCTGGGCATTGAGTACGACGGTATCTTGGCAGAGGAGTGCACCCAGCTCTCGGAGAAGAAGAAAGATGCCATTCGTGGCTCCCTTCGTACCAGCAAGACTCATTGGCGGCCACGGATATATCTGACAACGAACGCAGACGGCCCTGGGCTGATGTGGTTCAAGAAGATGTTTGTCGAACCTTCCCGCAAGGGTAATGAGCGAACCACTAAGTTTTTTGATGTGACGCACATTACCAACCCATTCATCAATCCAGAGTACCAAGCATGGCTGGATGGACTAACTGGACCGCTTCGTAAAGCCTGGCGTGACGGCGATTGGGATGCGTTCGCAGGCATGGCCTTCCCGGACTGGAACCATGAGCGGCACATTGTAAAGCTGGAAGATTGTTTTGACATTCCACTCCATTGGCCGAAGTGGAGATCAGTGGACTGGGGCTATGCTTCTCCGTTCTGCTGCACGTGGAAAACAAAGAATCCAGATACGCAGCACAAATACACCTATCGGGAAGTGTATGTGGCCGGGTTGACTGATAAACAACAAGCCGAACTCATCAAAGCCAATACGCCACCCACCGAACATATCAATATCACCTATGCCGATCCGTCCATGTGGACAAGAAAGAATCAAGATGGGATAGTGTTTTCGACTGCGGATGAGTATCAGAAGGCTGGTGTACCGCTGACGAAGGCGGATAATGATCGCAAGTCGGGCATACGCAAGGTGCACAACGCGCTGGCCGACATTGGCGACGGAGAACCGGGCTGGCAGGTATTCGAGAGTTGTCCACACCTGATTGAGCAAATGGAAAGTTTAGCCCTGAAAGAAGGCACAGAGGATGTAGCAGATGGTCAGGAAGACCATGCCTTTGATGCTGATAGGTATGGGTTTACTAACGAAAGCAGTATTGCCGCACCGAAACCGCAGCAGCCGAAGCAACACCTACCGTCGCAATATAAGAATTTGTAGGAGCAACAACATGCCAACGAAGAAAACCGACCTTGACCTTGTAGGCTTTGAACTCGCCCAAACCACCGCGAAGGAGATGGTAACTTCCTATTCAACTCTTCGAGAGAACCAAGTCAAATGTGAAGAAGCCTTCTTCATGGACTGGACGGATAAACCGAGTGGAGAAGTGAAGTTGACCATTTCCCCCGACCCGCATAACAAGGTGCGAGGCGCGACCAGATTGTTATCAGCAACCACACCAACGTTCAATGTGCCGGCAGAAAAGAATAACCTGGACGCAGTAGACAAGTCTTCCCTATGTGAGAAGGCCGCTAATGCGATGTGGGCTGGCAGTAACGCGGTTCAAAAGATTGTCGCCGAGCGAGACATGGCCCACTCTGCTACTCTCTACGGTGAAATGCACATGCGGGTAATTAGCACAAAGGATATGCTGGAAGTTGCCCAGACCGCAGCGAAAGAGAATAAGGATAAAGACAAGAAGCCATTATTCGATGCGAATGTCAAACATCACGAGGAGATCAGGAAACAGACGCCGTACTTGTTCGAGCCATTGGAAGCGACCACCTGTTACGTTCGCCGCTCTCGCTCCGGCCTCGAAGCGCATTACCAGAAGGTTAAAGTCACCGTGGCTGATGTGCTCGCCGCCTATGGCGGGGACGCAGAACGGGTATTGGCTGGGCGCAAATCATACGAGAATGTTGAACTCAATGTCTTCTATGACCGGGCGAATGTCTATGTGTGGACGGGAGGCGATAAAGTACCAATCCTGGCTGGACCACACGGACTATCGTCAATCCCGGTCGCTTACTACTCGCCCGAAGGGTCGAGCGTTTACAAGCAGCCTGAACGTGCAATTCTGCCATTCCTGTATCCTGTTATCGTATCCGGTGTATGGCAGCGGCAAAACCTGTTCCTGACCATCACAGCGACCAATGCCGCGGCCCTAATGAACGCGCAATTCGTGCACAACAAAGTAAACCCCGACGACACTATTGAAATCAATCATTCCACAATAGGCGGTGTCGTTGAAATGCCGGTAGGAAACAGTCTGGTTCCATTTGCCAAAGAGATCATCAATCCCGGGTTGGTGCAACAGTACCAGTTATACGATGATCTGATGAACGAAAGCACGATATATGACCAGACTCTTGGTCAGCAGCTTACAGGAAACCCAACGTTCTCGGCGTTATCCCTTCTACATCAAGCAGGGCGCTTGCCGTTGACCCCCATCCAAGAAGGGATGGCAGCACTATTCGCTGATGCAATGAGTATCGCCTTTGACTGGTGGAAGATTGATGGCAAGGCAACAATCTCTACAACGACGGGTGCTGCCGTCAAGTTTGACCCAGCACAGATGCCGGAAGTCCTAAACTTCAAGGTTTCTGTGGATGTTAATCTGCCGCAAGACAAGATGCAACAGGCTAGCACAGGCGCAACAATAGTTAGTTCCGGGTTGGCAAGTAAAGAGTGGACGCGCGACAACATCTTGAACATCGGCCAGTCAGATAATGAGCAGTCGAAGATTTGGCGTGAGCAGATGGCAGACATGGCAGCCAAAGTATTATTCCCCATCTTCATGCAGCAAATGGCGCAGAAGATGGGACTGATGCAGCCTGCTCAGCCCGGACAAGGGCAACCACAGGGTTCGACACCTGAACAAATTGCACAGATGCAGCAAACCCAACCACAAGGACCCGAACAACCAATGACACCTACCCAACCTATTCCGTCTGGGATGATACCTGGCGGACAATAATAAGGAGAACACTATGAACCAAAGATGGGCGAATCCCAACCAACCAAGTCCGGCTCCTGCCAATCCTGCACAACCTGGTGCAGGTAGCGGTGATCCAATGGCGCTAATCAAACGGGCACTATTGAATGACCAGGACTTCTTGATGCAACTGATCCAGCGATTGAGCGCAATTGCTCAGCAAAGCGCTGGAGCAGGAGCAGGTGCGCGTCCACCCGCCGGACCTGCCGGCCCGATGCCAGGTAACCCCGGTGGTATGTAATGGCCAACACGATCAGGGATGCCAAAACCGCAGCCTTGGGCGCGATGATGGATATTCAACTCGCCATCCAGGACTTTGCCGCGGAGTGGAACGCGCCGGACCTACGACGCGCTCAGGCTGTGGTAGATAAAGGCATTCTGGCCCAATGGGATGCTCATCAACCGGAAATAGTAGCGATGCAAGCGCAGAATCTAGGTATCCATGCCAAAGCAACTGCACAAATCAAGGTTATTCGCGATCGTATCAATGGCACTGCTGGTGTCAATGCTAGCAATACCAATCAGCAAGGAGTCTAACATGTTATCACAACGAGAAAATATGCAGATAATTGCTTTTTTGAAAAAGTTGGGAGTTCAACCTGAAAAATGGGATCCTAACCCTCCTGACCTGCCTCCTGATAAATGGGGTCCTGATCCTGATAACCCTCCTAAGCCTCCTCAGCCTCCTGATAAATGGGGTCCTGATCCTGATAACCCTCCCAAGCCTCCTAAGCCTCCTGATAAGTGGGGTCCTGATCCTGATAACCCTCCCAAGCCTCCTAAGCCACCGAAGTGGGGTCCTGATCCTAATAACCCTTACAAGCCTCCTAAGCCACCGAAGTGGGGTCCTGATCCTAATAACCCTTACAAGCCTCCTAAGCCACCGAAGTGGGGTCCTGATCCTTACCCGCCGGTACCTCCAAGTCCATATCCTCCGTTGCCGCCAAGTCCTCCAAGTCCCTACCCGGTGCCACCTGTTTATCAGCCACCTGGGTATCAAGCCCCGTTTACCTATGTGGACAATCCTTACCTTGGTGTTGACTACTACTCCAAACCTCAGAGATGGATGACCAGTCCTGTTGGCTGGAACGTCAACCAGCCAAGAGGCAAGACATGGCAGACGTAAAGAAAGAAGGTTGAAATGTCAGACGAAAAGAATCGAAGATGGGCTTACGACGAGCCAAACACCGACCAGAAAAGACAGACCTGGGCTGACGAAAGAGGCTGGACGCAGGACTGGGCTAATGATCCAATGCAAACTCGCGCTGGGGCAGCGCAGGAGATGTATGCTGCCCGAGCCGAGGAAGCCAGGGCCGCAAAAGCAGCCTTCCAGAATGCTCTAAATGCAATCACCGCGTTTCTTGCCAAATCAAAAACTCCAAGCCGGGCCAGTCCCAGACTGCGGGGACTTTTGAATGCTTTTCCCCAGAAGGACGACACGCTACTACTGCCTCCTGTCAAATGGGGTGCTGATTACTTCCCCGGGGTGAAGAATGACACACAGGACATCTTACCTCCTGTCAAGTGGGGATCGGATGAAGTCAAGTACGGCCATGACCCACTTGGTGCCAAAGGTTCCTTGTCCTATTATAATCCCTACTCCCTTCCTCCCCTCCCCTTGACCAACTATGGTGGCGGTGGCGGTGGTGGTGGTAACTATGGCTATGGAAGCGACTACAACGGAATTGATTACAGCAAAACTCCCTACGCCTGGATGAGCAAACTGATGAATTGGAACGTCAACCGCTAGACCGGAGTTCTGATGGGAAATTACCAGAAAAATCCGTGGGTTTATCCTCTTCAGCCATCCAACCCATATAAGACCAACCTCAACGAGGACCCGACCAGTAGGCAAATAGAACTGCTGGCAAGGCAAGGTAGAGGTGAGGGTAAGGGCAGCATTGGGTATAACCCCACGTTTTGGGAAGACCCGATGCGTGTGGCACGTTGGCACAATGCGGTTGCATCCGCTCCCCCTGGGTGGACACCTCCGCCCTGGCTGGATGTATTGAAGCTGGCACAGGCATATAACTACTTCGCTCAAAAAAACGGGAACACTCCGTGGACGGAATGGAAATACCTGAACGTTGCTGACCCGGGCAGGCAGTGGTTGCAAAACTCGCTTCAGCTTCCGCCAACCGATTACCTATGGCCGCAGGATAGAGGATTAGCCGCGGCAACTCTGCAATCCGTTCAACAAGGACAAACGTCGTGGTCTGTGTTATCAGCTGATCAGCGACAAGCCATCCTGACTGATCCAGCCTTCGACATGACGAAGTGGGATTTGAGAGTGCGCAACGAAATGATGGCAGATCCGTCCTTCAACTGGTCGAATCTACCATGGTGGCAGAAGCCGGCACACGACATATTGAGCAACCCAATTGCCACGGGCGTGGTTCAATCCCTACCAATGGCAGTCGTGGCGGGTATTGCTACTGGGGGTCCTGGTGCTCTTCTCCCACTTGCGCTGGGGGCAGTGGGTGGCTGGGCAACAACCAGTAAAAATACTTGGGTCAACAAGATCGGTGCCGGCGCATTGAGCGCACTAGGATTCCCGTCGCAGTTCGTCGAACAGGGCGGAGGTACTCTGGCACAAATTGCCGAGTCATTGATAAACCCGGAGAAATACGGTGACATCAGTCAGATACTTGGTTCAGCACAAAATCTGAGGGCGGCCTGGCAGTCGTCTCGAGGTGCGCTGGAAGGCGCGGTATTGGTGCCAGACATAATCGGCGACCCTCTGCAAATGCTTACCGCGAACTGGCAGGCATTGCAGGCTATTTTCGGTGGGGGACTTACCAAAGAGAAAGCGGCAGCAATCATCCGAGCCAACCCGGTCTCGTTTATGAACCCGGATGGCTCATTCAATTGGGGAAAAGTATGGCAGATTGGGGCACCGACCCCGCAACAGGCACCCGAAATCAATGTACTCATGGCGCAGACCCGCAATGCTATCGTGGGCGGAGCAAATCCGGTTGAGACAGTCAATAACATGATCTTGCAATACGGTCTTACCGGCACCGAACGCGACCTGATGGTAAAGATGGTAGCCGATCCATTGATGTATCTGCCCGGTCTGGTGAACAAAGGACTGGCAAATGAAATCAGCGGGAAAACATTGGTAGGACAGACATTACTTGGCAAGGCGATAGAAAATACTTTCGGTCCAGCAGCCGAACAAGCCTTGCGCGAGACATCGGGTCTAATGAAAGCGGGACAGAGATATTCTTCGATCATCCGTACTACCCCAGACGCAGCCGAAGGGTTGGGAGGAATAGCGCGATTCGTGGCTGGCATAACAAAAGAAGGAACAATCCGGGCAGGCAAATTCTCAGATACGCAAGGACTCCTGGATACGCCGGTTGACCTGGTTGGCAAACGTGGCTTTATCAATTATCTTGGAACACTCACGCCCGATGAGCGGGCTATCTCTGGGCAGTCAATGGCACAGGATAACCTTCGGGCGATATTGTGGCAGTTCAACGACCCGGCAGAAGCCACCAGATTTATGCGAGCAGTTGGTAGCGGCGACATGGAAACCGCCGCTACGATGGCAAAGGCACTGGTGGGAACACCGGAGTTCTATACCATCTTGCCAGTGCTCAAGGACTTCGCCGAGAAACGGATGCCGGACCTGCTGGCGGTGTGGGACAACCAACCGACGCAGGAAAAAATTACAATGCTCAACAACCTGGCAGATGCCATGAATATAGACCCGGCTACTCTACTGGACGGCATGGAAAAGACCAAAGATGTTGCCCGTTCGTTCGAGCAGTTCAAACAGAAGATTACCGGAATGGATACCCCACAAGCAAAATCGTTGCTGGAGGATATTCAGGCCGGTCGCTTTACCGCCGAAGACATGAAGTCCATCACAGACCTGTTCACAGGCAAGAGTAAAATTCCCTGGAACACTGATTTATGGAATGGGATGGTTGGTGCGGCGCTGGACGATCACTTTGCGGAATGGGCCAAGACCTTCTTCAATTTGAAGCAGGATAGTCCCTTCTTTCGCTTCTCGCACGCATTGAAATCAGCTCAGGGTATCTTGCTCATGGGCGGTAACCCGGCGTATGCCATTCGCAACACAATCAACGATATGGTTACGCGTGCTGTGGCAGGCGTGGGTGGCTTCATGTCGCCCAAGACGATCAACAGTTGGATGGAGCGCTTTGGGATAATGCCTGCCCGTATGAAAGAGGGGATCGGCATGGTTGGCGAACCCGCGATGTTCGAGAGTGAACATGCGACTGCGCGTATGGTTTCAAGTACCCGCATGGGGGAAGGCCCCATTTCCGTTGCGGATAAGTTCTTGCGAAATATCGGAAGTAAGATGCCATTCACCAAACTTTCGGGCTGGGTGGAGGGCATGGAAAGCCAACAAGCCTTCGCCATTGGTATGCGTAAGATGTGGGGGCGCATCTGGAACCGCGACGCCGGTTTTACCAAGATGAACCCGGAACTTACCAACGCGCTCGCGGCGATTGACCCACGTGCTCCTGATATGGTCTACGCGGCCATAGAGGGCGGGATGAATCGGGCAGAGATAGAGAGTGCAATCTACGGCCAACAGAACGCAGTGCGCGCGCGTGAATACATTCGTGGTGCAGCCGACAAATTAGGCATATCCTCCCAGCAAGCGGGGACGATGCTGGATCAATTAGGCGTGTTGGATAAACTCGACACGCTACTTCAGAATGCGCGCACCCCTGACCAGATTCGCAACGCCTTCAATAACGTAGACCGCTATGCCCAGGATCAGGTGGAAATCTACCGGGCACAGGAATTACCCGCCCGCATGGTGGAAGTCGCCAACCGGGTAGACGTTGAAGGTGCGCCGGCGGCAATGGACATTCTGGCCGACACCATCAGCCGAAACACCGATACCTGGCTGGAACATTACACCACTTTTGGAGATGTTTTCGACCAGATAAACGAAATTGCCAATGCTGGTATGCGCGATAAACTCTTGCGCGATGCCCGCATAACCAACGCAGATCGCTGGAACAAGGCCAACGCGTGGGAGATGACCACCTACCGCGGCCTGATGGAAGCATTGAAGTGGGATAAATCACCCGAAATCGTTGACTTCATGCGCTCACTGGACGAAGTGAACCAGGTCAAGAGTGACACCTACAAAGTTCAATTGGATGCAGTAGACGTCTGGAGCCAGAAGTGGCAAGGCCAATGGGATAACCCGCAGCGCTGGACAGAGTGGGATGCCATGCAAGCGGAGTTCGATGCCAGTTTCAAAAAGATGTTCAAAACTGAACATGATGGCATGGTCGCCCAGGGCGATGCGATGGGTAAGGCCGTAGGATTACGCTACGGCGATCAAGTCGGTGCAGCATTCAATAAGGGTTGGGCTGATGTAGTTCGTTTCCGGGATGCCATGGTGGCAGAAGTGCAAAAGTTCCGAACCGAAGCAGCCGGGATGAAATACGAACAGCGTCAGGCAGCTAAAGCACAGTTCTACCAGCACGAGTACCCCGCTATGATCGTTCAATTCGGGGATGTGCGTAAAACCTTCGGCGAGGATTTGCAGGGAGCCATTGCAGGACGCCCCAATTTGCCACTTTCACCGAGTGAGAAAACGGCGCAAACAGCAACCCCCGATACTAATGCCACAAATGCAACGAATGTTGTCCTGAAGCAAACTCAGGCCGAATTGATTACCCAGGAAGCCGCCGCGGAAGTGGCCAAATACGATGCCATAAACCTGGCTGAAGAACAGAATATCGCCAAGATTGCCAGCGACCACGGGATACCGACCGCTGACGAGAATGGCAACCCGCTTCCGAACGCCAAACTGGACCTGATAAAACTGGTCAGGCAGTATGGTGGGACAGAGGGGGCACACCTGCGAACGTGGAAAGACCTCACCGCGCACCCTGATATCGTAGAGAAAGCCTTTGCAAACAAAGAACTCCGCGCTCAGATGCAGCCTACACTGGTTGAACTCCCGACTGTCCCGACCGATGTTGTCCAACAGATGGTTGACGCGGTTGAAACCGGGAAGATTACCCCGGATGAAGCACAGGCCGTTGTAGATAAGATCGTAGAAGTAAATCCGACGGTCGAATCGATCCAACCAAGTCCCGCTGACAGAGTTCATGCCTCGGTTGTAAATGGCGGGATGACGTTCAAGGATTATGTCGGCTATAACAAGTGGCTCGAGCAACCAATAGCCGACGCGCTGAATGAGATGATGCGCCAGACTGGCGAAAGCCCGAACAAAGCACCGCGTGACATTCAACAGGCAATTGCAGACAAGGGTGGTATCAAGATTGGCTACAAACCAGACTTGACCGGAGAGATTTCGGGCAAGGCTGGTATCCGTCCCGGCCTGTTCACAAAGGCCGGTATGGGACTGGATGACTTGGTTATCGCCCTTCGGGATGACGGTTACATTCTCCAAAGCGTCATAGATAACCCGATGGACAATGGCGGTATCAATGCTGTCTCTGACATGATTCGCCGCTCCACGACTGGCGAGAAGATTTATCCGATTGGTGAAATGCAACCCGATTGGGTGAAGCGTGCCGGTGGCTCCAAAAACGCAGGGATGTTGGTCGGTCAGATATTGGCAGGAGTGGAAGACGCGGGAGCCAGGCGCGTTCAGGCAATCAAGTCCGATGCGTACTCCTGGATGATTGACAATATCCAGAACTACCCGGATGCACGAATTGCTCTGAAAATCCCGTTCGACGAACATACCAGCCCGATAGTTGAGCAGATTAGCATGTTGGAACGCAGTCTGAACACGCCGGGACTAGACATTTCAGAGAGAATAGCAGAAGCCTCCCGCCTGTACGAGAACCTTCCTGAGGACGCACCGACCAGCCTACACGCCCGCCTCGATGCAGTCATTGAAAAACTTATTCCAGACGAAACAAAAAGCCGCATCATCAACGAGAGCGACAACGCAACCGCAGAAGCCCAGGCCAACGCCAATGTGGTGATGACCCGGCGAGTGTACGAAGAGCAACTGCGGAACACGGCGCACCTGACCGAAGAACAGATCACCGCAACAATGGCAACGATGGATGGTCTGGAGAAGTGGTACACGCGCACAACCGGCGAACCCGGCGAGAATGTCTACAAGTATTACTCCGGTATGAACGCCGAAGGGACTGCTGGCGACTTGATGCAGCAGTCGGTATTGTACGAAGGGCAACCGTTGTTCCAGAGTACCAAAGGCGGTGTGACCTTCCTCCCTGACAAGTCGGCCATCATGCACTTCTTCGATAATGCCGACATCTCCACCGCAGTCCATGAAAACGCTCATGTTTGGCGCAGAATGATGCAGGATATTGCCGATCGTGGCAATCTGGAAGTACAAACCGACCTGACCACTCTCGAAAAATGGGCAGGTGTGAAAGATAGCACCTGGACAACCGACGCCGAGGAGAAATTTGCACGCGGCTTTGAGCGCTACCTGGCTGATGGCGTAGCACCGACCTCGGCGCTGGTCAAGGTATTCGAGAACTTCAAAAACTGGATGCTACAAATTTACAAGTCCATCACAGGCAGCCCGATTGACGTGACGATCACTCCCGAAGTGAAGGCGGTATTCGACCGGTTGATGGGGCAGGAGCCGACGGAAAAAATTCCGGCAGGATATTGGACAGAGGAAACATTTGTTGACAACCTAAATAAAATCGCCCAAAGCGATTTGGCAACCTCTCCCACCCAACTCAATATACAGGCTGTGGAAAAAGCAATTGCCGAGAGTAAGACCGTCTCGAAGAAGGCTCTTGAAGAATATGCCTTACAAAAAGCCGTAGCACAACTGGTAACTCCCGCCCTTCACCAAGTAGGCGATATCGTTCGTCTCCAGGACGGCACCCAGGCAACCATCACCGCAGTTCGCCCGGACGCAACGCTTGAGCTTGATAACGGTCGGGTAGTCTCTGCCGCGGCGGTTGAGCGCGTGGCAACCCAGGATAATATGTTTGGCGAGCAACCGCCAACACAGCAGACACAATTGTTCCAGTCCGCCGACCCGCGTATGCCATTCGGTCTTTACGACCAGATGGGTGGACAACTGCACGAAGGTCAAGTGTTGGATGAGGGCTGGACGCAGTATGTCAAGCCGTTGCTGGACGCGATGCAAGAAGAAGCAGTCCGACGCAACCAGGAACCTCCGCTCCAGGTGGGTGGTGCTGATGACGCAACCCAGATTGCTCTACGCAGGTATCTCAACCAAGTCAATCAAGAAATGGCAGGGGCGAAACTCCAGACCGTCCGTTGGGGCGAGATGCAACGCGACAATGCCCTGCTCAACTATAACCGGCGCTACGGTTTCGACAAATACCTGGATGTGGCGTATCCGTACCAGTTCTGGTACACCCGTTCGTTGATGAACTGGATGGCACGCATTGTGGATCGTCCAGCCTGGTTCTCGAACTATGCCCGGTTGCGGATGGCGCAGAACACGTTTACGAGCAATGTCCCGGAGCGTTTGCGCGGCAAGATTGCCATACCTGTTCCGTTCCTGCCGAAATGGATGGGCAACACACTCTACATTGACCCGTGGAATACCTTCTTCCCGCCCGCGCAGTTTGCACAGCCATTCCAGACGATGGCGATGGATCAGAATAGTCAGTTTATCAACGTCACTCGCATTATCCAGCAATGGGGCACGGACGGGACGATGAGTAGTGCAGACGCACAGCAAGCTCTCCAGTCGCAATCCGGTCCGGTATGGGACAAGGCCGTGGCTGAGGCCAGTTTGAACCAGCAAGCCGAGATCAGCAACCCATTTGACTTTATGAGGACGATGTTCGGACCGGCCTGGTATTTGAGTGCCCCACTGAACTACTTGGGTATAAAAATTCCTGGAATATCCACAGGAAACCCGGGTGACATTGGCGTATTGCCGCTCACCAGTACAGCAAATGCAGTGGCGGCGGTCACACAAGGAACACTTGCAGAGCCAATCGGTGACATTCTGGGTATGTTCGCGAAGCCGGAAACATGGGCGCGTAAGGCGCTTGGCCTTCCCCAGAACGGCGAGTTTGGCGACTACTACATTGATCGCCAACTGGCGAACATGGTGGCAGATGGCGAGGTCAGCGCACAAGACGCAGAATTGGCGATGATGCAACGTACGGGTCCAGCCTTCGATGCAGCCATGCAACGTGTCAAACTGGAACTGGCTATGAAAGTTCCCGGTGCGGCAACAACTTATGCCCTGCTACACGGCGCATCGGTTCAGCAAATAGCGGCCTCTATACCTGTAAGTCTTTTCAGCGCCGCCATCCTGCCTGCTGGTGAATTGAAATTCCGCGGTTTGACCGATAAATGGAACGCGGCCTGGGATAAGTACAACGCTGGCGATACGACTGCGATCAACCAGTTCTTCACCGATCATCCGGAGTATGAGGCCTATCTTGCCCGCAAGAAGACACCCGACGAACGCTTGCGGAACTTCCTGGTAGGGCAGATATGGGATAGTTATATGGCACTTTCCAAGGCCGACAAACACATGGTACAGGCGCAGATTGGCAATCTGTTCCAGCAGACCTTCCTGGACAGTAATACCAGAGACTACACCGCTCTGGATGTTGACACCTTGGCGACCTGGGCGCGTTACCTGAATGGGATTGTCCCGCAGGTTCCAGCGACCAAGGCGGTCACAGACATCTCGCAGGCGCAATTCACCACCCCGACCTTGATGCCTGAAACCCTCGATGTTGGCCTGAAAGCCTGGGAAGCCGAACGGGACAGCCGCTTCCCCGGGATCCTCGATATCCAGTCCATGTACTACTCATTGCCAACCAGCCAACGCGACGCCTTCAAGGTCAACTTCCCGCAGTACAACCAATACCTGAACTGGCGGAAGACCTATATCGCCTCGCACCCGACCCTGCGCCCGTTCATAGATAGTTATTATGCACAAGACATTCTCTCTGGCAAGACTCAGGCCAGCCAGGAAACACTCTCCCTATTGAAGCTCTATTACTCACAAGATTACCAGGACCCGTTGTACGGTGCTGCCGATTATCTGAAAGATGCCAGTCCAATTCTCTGGGAGCAGTTATTCGACTACCAACTCTTGCACCAACGGCCATCTGACGCGGCGATGACCGAACTTAGAACCATCTGGGAAGCGGCCGGGAAACCCGCCGGAACTCTGCAATCCTTCCTGGACGACATAATCATGCCAACTTTGAACCAATAAGGAGAAATCTCATGCTATACACCGGATTACCCGTAAGAACCATATCTGTTGGCGAAGTTGTTGCGCCAACCGCTCAGGCGACCGTCTCTGATGTAATGGTAGACGTTGCCGACTCAATAATTGACACACTGCAATTCAAGTGTGTCTCGATCACCATCAAGAACACCGGCGCAGAAACAATATCATGGCAGGTCATCGGCTCGAATGATGCCGCATTTGTTGTGCCCATCACTGTTCAGGCTTCCGCCGATATTGCAGCCGCAGCCACTTCGTCCTATTCGTCAACCACGGCCATTTGGCGCTATTACAAGGTCCAAGTCCGAGACAAGGTAAATGCTGCCCACGGTGAAGCAACGGTCGTCGAGATAATGAAATAGTCAATCCGACACTGGTACAAAAAGTGGTAATAAGCAAGGGACTTATTACCACTTTGCCTGAAAAGGAGAATAACGATGCAACGAGCGATCATTGCAGTATGTTCTGACTTGCACGGCGGCCATCGCCATGGCCTACTCAACCCCAGTACCATACTGGACGAAATAAACGAAAAGGGGGAGATAATTGGCGATTATCACCCAGAAATGACACCAATTCAGAAATATCTCTGGGAGGAATACACGAAGGATATTGCCAAAATAAAAGAGATTGCCGGTCCCGACCCACTGTACGTGGTTGTGAATGGCGACCTGACGGCTGGCAATAAATACCCCCAGCTCCTGGTATCTGACAGGATTGCAGATCAGTTCATTATTGCTGTCGCTAACTTCCACCCATGGTACGAATTGCGCCCGCGCGCTGTTAGGATTATCAAAGGGACCGGGGCGCACGTGTTCAACGAGGGAACATCAGAAATCGTTGTGGCCACCCTTCTGAGAGCCGGATACCCCAGTGTTTCGACAAAGGTGATGGATCACGGATTATTCACCATTGCCGGGGTCGAGATTGACATATCCCATCATGGCCCGGTCGCCGGGTCGCGTGAATGGCTAAAGGGCAACGAAGCGCGCTATTACCTGCGAAGCGCAATGATGAACGAGATCATATCGGGGAAAGCACCGCCCCGCATCTACTTCCGGGGTCACTACCATGAGGAAGTGGAAGAATCGCTAATTGTCAAAGGCAACGGCAACCGATATAAAAGCACACTGATCATCACCCCCTCATTCGCGTTTATTGACTCACACGCCCGGCAGACGGTAAAAAGCCCAGCTCACATCACTCACGGCATGTTTGCGGTGGAGATCGTGGACGGGGAACTGCTCAGGACTTGGCCGCTTACCCGGACAATTGACATCAGATCACACGAGGTACTCGAATGAACGATAATGAAATCGCGAACGCCTATCTCGAAAGCCTCACAGCCGACCTTGACGCTGCTGGTCTCTCTCCTGTCCAGGAACGTCCGCCGGGTTTCGGTATAACTATCAAAGAGTACATGGAATTAGAGCGCTGCAACGAGGCCCCGGCCCGCAACGCATTGGAGAATGCTGTAAAGGCGGGGGTGTTTGTGTCTCACCGAATGCGCCAGGGGGCGGGAGGGCATCCGCTCGTTTTTTGCAGGCCGTCAGAGTGGCCGCCGAAATGATAAGTAGTGTATCTCAACTCGCGATAGTCATCAATTTCGATGACTTCGCGGAGACAAAAAACACTGCGATAAGTTGCCATAAATGGTATTTTATGTACTAGAAATTAGTTTCTCCCTAACCTTTGATGACTAATTCAATAGTGGACTTGCATAATAACAATAAATGATGTAAAATAAACAAAGAAAGCCCAGACAAGCAAACTTGCGGGCATCCCTAACCGGATGTCCGTTTTTCTTTTCTGGGACCTGAACATTCACATGGAGGTTTTTGTAATGAGCGACACAACTGTACCAACTCCCGGGCAGGCTGCGGGAACAGCCCCAGGTAGTGCTCCAGTACCCGAACAGTCGGTGACAACGCCGGCAGGTGAAGGGACCGAGACTCCCGGCCAGGAAGGAGCGGAGGGAAAGTTTATCACTCGCGAGGAAGCTGCAAAACTGAGAGAAGACATTCTCAATCAGGCGCGTAGTTACTCGGACAAAGGTCGTGTACGGGTCGAAAGAGCGGTTGAGGCTGTGACCTATTCGGTCGCCAACCTGCGTGCCCTTGGTCAGGAAATAACCCCTGATCAAGAAAAGGCATTTCAGGATGCGGCGGTCCGAAAGGCCATGACCGAACCCGAACCCGTTCCTGCCGGACAGCAGCCCCCCCAGGCTGAACCGCAGGGACCGATAGACCCGGAAATTCTGGCGATCCAGAAAGACACCGGTATCGAACTCTACGACGGCGATCCCGAACTGGCGGCAATTGATCGCTCCCGCGGGCGACGCAAGTTCTACCAGAGTATCGAATCCGCCTGTAGCGCCAAGAAAACACGCCTTGCATCTCCGACTGAACCTATCCAACCCATTTCGCCCGCTTCGCGCGTTCCTGCTGGTGGCGGCCCAAGTTCTCCGAACCAAAGTGGCCGCGATTACTTACAGGAGGCGCATAAGCGGACGAGCCACACCTAAAAAAGGAGGCCTATCATGGCCGATCCCGCTTATACCTTGCTCGACTTCGAGAGTCGTGCAAAGTCACAGCTTCAGAAGGGCGTCATCAAGACCTGGCGGGAGAAATCCCCCATCCTGGAGCGCCTGAAATTCAAGAAAACCGCTGGTTTGGAAATTGAAATTACCCGAACCAAAGACCTGCCTACCGCGACCTGGCTCGACTTCGGCGAGGCTTTGCCCGCCATGAAAGGCACGACCGAACCGTACAAGGAACGCGTGCACAAGATGGGTGGTGTCATTGACATGCCGAAAGAGTACGCGGCTGCCCAAAGCATCGTGGACGAGCGCGCCAATCAGGAAAGTATGGCCCTCGAGGCGATGGCCTACAACTTCAATGACGCCTTCGTCAACGGACATCCTATCACGGCCCCCAAGTCCATTGTGGGGATCCGCTATCGCCTGGTGAACCTGCTCGATAGCACAATGAGCGTAAGTGCCGCCGCACTTGATGTCAGTCCCAACACCAGCACAACCACCTGGGCGAACGATCTACTCGACGTTATCGAGAACCTTCGCAACTTATTCGATGACGGCGACTGCGATGCTCTTCTGGCTGACAAGAAAACCATCTGGCGCATCAATGCCGCAATGCGGCGCTCCGGTTTGCTTCCGAGCACCGTTGATAAGGTCGGCAAACGCTACACGACCTTTGGCGAAGGTGGCCCCGTACTCATCCCGTCCGGGATGAAGGGCGATCAATCCACCTCCATCATCACGCACACCGAGAACGTTGATGGCAACCCCGATTCGGCTGCCGGTAACAAAACATCCATCTATGGCCTGAAATTCGGCGAACCCAACCTGGCTGGCTTCTATCTCACCGACATCAATGCCGAGGATAAGGGCGAGCTGGAAGATGGCGTAAGTGTCCGCACTGTGGTTGACTGGACGCCTGGGCTTTATATGCCCCACCCGCGCGCTATCGCCCGCGTCTACGATCTGGAAGTGGCATAAGGAGAATACCATGGATACCAATACTCGTTTACGCTCTGCTGCAGCCCTGACCGCCACCGAAGTCCTGACAGCCGTGCACGTCACTCCGATGGTGCACCCGCTGGAACTGCACGTCATTGTGCCTACGGCTGCCGAAGCTGGTGACACGCTGACTGTGTCAATCAACTTCCGCAACTCAGCCACCACGTCCTTGATGACCATTGCTCTGCCTGCGGCTTCAGTGGCAGCGATAATCCATCTCATCCTGCCGTTCTTCTGCGACCTGCCGACCCTGCACGACTTTGTGGTCACTCTGACTTGCACGAACGACGACTCCGTCTTGGACTTCAATGCTGGCGTGGTTCAGGTCTGGATTTCCCCCAGCCTGATTTCATAACCGCCATTCACAACCTAGACTAGTGCCCGCCTGATTTTGTCGGGCGGGCACCTTTTCGTTACAGGTGAACGATGCCAACAATCCCGCCGTTTGCGACTCTGTTCGATGTGGTCTTGCGCCTAGCGCGTGAAATTGTGCTCGTGAGGCAGGGTAAAGCGACCAGTGGTACTACTACAACGCTGATTGATACTCTTGCCGATTTCTCAGTAGACACTTTCCGGGGCGGCACACTGTTTCTTCTGAACGATACGGTTTTCAAGAAAATTACCCAGCACACCGGGCAAACCTTCACCTTCGCGGCAGTTGGGGATAGTCCTGACGCTGGCGACGATTACGCCGTGGCCGATAATGACATCCCTCTGGACGTGATGGTAGCAGCAATCAATTCAGCAATCCGCTCAATGACTTTGCCTGCCGAGGATATTACCTTGACCACTGTTGCAAGCCAGGAAGAATATACTCTTCCGGCGAATGTCTCTGGCGTTTTCAAGGTCGAAGTTGCCTCCAGTCTAACCGTACCCTACGGGTACGCCGAGCACTTCCATTGGGACGAAGTCAATGGGAAACTCCGTTTCGCTGGCAAATTCAAACCTGGCAGCGCCGGCAACCTGATCCGCCTTACCTATCGCCGCGCGCATACCGACCTGGCACTCGAAGCGTCCGCACTCCCCAATGACATCAACCTGGATTACCTGCATTGGTCAGCCGTTCAGGCAGCCGCCAAGTACGGCCAGCGCGTCCATAACAAAGACCCGAAGCGGGATTGGGATGGCAAGGTGCAGGAAAGCGAGGTGCGCATCCAGCGCCTGGCAAGTTTGCAATCCAGGCCGCAACGCTCGCCGCGCCTGGCTGATTGGTGAGGATAAATGACTCCTGTCCAGGTAGGTCCGCTTGTTGACAAACCAACACACCACTTGCGACTGACCGACGCCTTTGGGTTCACGGTCGGTCTTATTGCTGTCAACACGAAGAACGAGCCGGATGATTCTGTTATCGCACGCAATCCAGTCGAACGCTCCAGCCTAAAAACATCCACCGGCCAGTCGCAGTATTCAGACCTGCGCCCACCTTACATGGCTATCGTTCAGGTGGATTGGTCGGGCGGACGGGCTTCAGCCAAGTTCGAGGACGACGCCACCAAATTCTTTGACAGTCTGAGGGTCAATACTGGCCGCGCCGGGCAGGTCATTCTACAAGGGCGGGAGACGTATGGTACTGGCTTTCGGGGCGATATTTGCCAATTGCCTGGCAGCATGAAACTCATGGCGTTGGTTGACACACGCCGGCACCTGGCAATACGCAAGAGTGCATCCGCCACCTTCCCCGCCGTTCAGATATGGGCTTGGGTGCGTTATATCGGCAAACCTACCGCTGATCTGACGATAAGACTCCGGGCGGACAACGCCGGAGCGATCAGTACGGTCCTGCAAACCGCCACACTTGCTGTTACTGCCATGTCGTCCCTGGTGAGCGAACTTCGCAAGATCACCATAACCGGACAGGCAATAGCCTCTGGTACGGTTTATTGGGTAGAAGTATACGGGGGCGCAAGTGATGACGAGGAAAACCATTGGGAAGTGGGGGTGAAGGCAGTTACGGGTACCACCTATAAAAGCACCGTCGGTTCTACTTGGACTACCGCAGCGAACATGGACCTATATTTCAGGGTCGTGGAAGCCACGGCTGATGGGGATGGATTTTATTTCGATTACAAGAACTCAAAATACTTTATCTCAAAACCAGCTAATGGGACCGCCTCGAAACTCTGGATCAATGGAGCACGCGGCGCAGCTATTTCCAATGCAACCAACAAATTGAAACTCAATGCACAGGGGTCGCCCGGTTGGGTGGTGAATGATTGGGTTGGCGGCATTGTGGTCGTCAATGCGGGTACGGGTTCAACCGAGACACAAAACTGGAGACTTATCACTGCCAACGATGCCAACTCGCTCACGGTATCAGAAGCCTGGCTGATTACCCATGACACCACCACAGAATTTGTAGTGATCGGGGTGGATAAGTGGACCAAGATAACCGGCCACGGTCTGACCCATCCCGTTACATGCGTCAAGGTCAGCAGCAAAAATGTAGTGTACTTCTGCCAGGGTGAACTGGCTTACATTCGCCAGATGCGTGAGTACAACAATGCCGGCACATGGACGCGTGAATATGGCTATGACAGCACCAATAAGGCAATATTTCTCGAAGAATACAACGAAAACGGGGTGATGAATCTGATACGCTCCAATGGTGATACCACGGTCAGTAAGAACATCGTTTCAAGGACAATGACCGGCACGCTTACCAGCGGGACCATGATCATCAAGGAACTCACCGATACCAGCAAACTCATAGTGGGTATGAAAATAACTGGTACGGGTGTGGGCGTAGGGTCAACGATAGCAAGTATTGATTCGCCCACGCAGATAACCGGGACGGTTAATTCAACCGCCATGGGAACCTCATCTTCTTCGGTGACTTTCGCATCATCCCAAACGGGCACACTCACCACTGGCGCTAATACTGTAACCAGTCTTACCAGTACCGCTCTTCTTCTGGTTGGAATGAGGGTGACTGGTACTGGCGTCGGGGCGGGTGCCGTGATCGCCACAATTACCTCTTCAACCGCACTAACGCTAACAGTCTTGTCGCTTGCATCTGGAGCACAGACATTGACCTTCAAACAGACCCAAACCGGCAAGATAGCCAGCGGAGATAAGATCATCTCAGAACTCTCCGACACAAGTACCTTGGTCGCTGCAATGCCAATAACCGGCAAGAACATCGGCGCAGGTGCGGTTATCGCAACGGTAGACTCTCTGACTCAAGTGACAGCCGATAAAGATTCGATTGGTACCGCCAGTTATGCGATCACGTTTACGCAAGGAACGCCGGATTGGGGAACCGCTTTGAGTTTCGAGGCCGCAAAATTCGTAGGGAACGCATGGGACAGGATTACCAACCTGCACCTCTATGTGGACGAACAACAGGAAGAGGCTGTATGGGTGTTGAAAGAAGGCGGTCCTTGGGTGTGGAAAGGCGGCACTACGGACAGTATTACAGATAGTCTTGACCGGATCAAACTCGATGAATTTTCGGCCATCGCCAGCGCCAAGAACGGTAGGGCGGCAGTTTCACAAAATGTCTATCTATGGTATTCAGTCGCCAACTCAATACACCGGTTCTATCACCCAACTTTGGACGACTTCGGCCCGACCTTGGATAAGGGAATGCCGGTAGGCAGGCAAGGCCCGATTGTTTCCGTTTTTGCGTATCCTGGCCGCTTGTTCATAGCAATTGATGCTGGTGCCACTGGTTATTCAAGTGTGCTGGAGAATAACGGGGGCTCATCCTGGCACGAACTCTACCGGGCACCATATGGGGAGCGGATACTTGCCATCGGCTTCCAAGTGATCCCGGGTAGCAGCCCCGACCGACTCTGGATACGGCAGGGGTACGATATGGTTTGGATGCCATTCCCGTCCGACACATTCGACCCTTATCAGGACACAAACTTCACATTTGCTCACGAGGGCGTATTGACCCTGGCCTCCATGTATGCCGGCCTGATGGACGCGTGGAAGAACTGGCACGCCATCAAGACTCATGCCGAGAACCTGGTAGAGAATGTGACCTGGCTGGAAGCCGACTACCGCCTGGACGACGAGGCTGACTGGCACTCATTTCCGGATAAATTCGAGGAAGTCCCTATCTCCACCGTCTTATTTGGTAGCGAGTTTGGCGCATCTTCCAAGAAAATTGACATTCGTATCCGATTTTATTCGACCGATCAGACGAAAAGCCCGAAACTTCTGGCCGTGATCGTGGAGGCCGTGGCTGTGACTGCCCCCAAATTCGCTTTCACTATTCCGGTCAAAATGTCCGTCCGGGATCTTCAGGCGAATGTGGAGGATTTGCAACCATATGAGCGAATACAGAAATTGGATGAGTGGAGTGGGGCCGCCCAACCGCTTCTATTGGGTGCCAACAACCCGCTTTACGATGGCCTGAAAGTATTTTTACAGCCGCTGCCTGCCCGTCCCATGAACATAGTGCAGACGGAAAAAGAGAGCGATTACATCATATCCATGGTAATCCAAGAGGCGTAAATGGACTTCTCAAAACTGAAAGCCACCACCCAACTTTTCTCGAAGCCAAAGTCATCCCGCAGGCCAGGGACGGAGCCGAAGGATAAATTACCGGCAAAGAAGGCCGCCCAACCCCCTGATGTTCCTGGTCTTATCAACGGTCAACCAGCCGGGAGTACTTACGAGTGGAATGTGGCAAGGGCGTTATGGTCGTTGGGATGGAAATTCTCTTACCAGGTGCCGGTTATGGGTGGTCGGGAATTCAGGGGCGGCCAGGTGCTCGACTTCCTGGTATTTACGGTCCCGATGAAGACCGCCCTGATCGTCAACGGAGACTACTGGCACCAGACCGATGAGGAATACGCCATGAGCGAATTGATGACGGCGTTGAAGAATATCGGAATAGAAGTGAACAGCGAGCCACTTGTGTTATGGGCCGCGCAAGCCTCGACTTATGAATCCGCCCACGCTTACATAGATTCAAAGATAGGAAAGGGTTAGTATGAAAACAATACCTTTGACCCAAAATCAAGTCGCCCTAGTAGACGACGAAGATTACGAGGAGTTGAATAAGCATAAGTGGTTTGCTGCCTGGGATCATAAATCCCACAGTTATAATGCTGTACGCAATTCTAGTGAAAATGGAAAACAAAAATTCATTAGATTGTCCCGTGTTATCTTGAACGCAGAACATGGACAGGAAGTAGATCACCGGAATCATAATACTCTTGATAATCGTCGTGAGAATTTGCGTCTGTGTACACACAGCGAGAATCAACATAACAAACGGCATCAGGCGGGTAGTAGCAAATATAAAGGAGTCTGTTGGAACAAAGCAAGTCGTAAGTGGCAGGCACAAATTCGATTTGCTGGATGTCGTCATTATCTCGGCTTATTCATTGATGAGATCAAAGCTGCCCGTGCTTATGATCAGGCAGCCAGAAAATTGTTCGGCGAGTTTGCATTGCCGAACTTTCAAGGAGGATAATACCATGCCTATCAATGACATCCTTTATAACGTAGAAATTTACAGGGGATCACTTTTCCCGCTTACTATTACCCTCACGGACGATAACGACGTGGCTGTAAGCTTGACCGGTTATGCGGTCTATTGCGAGATTCGCACGCAGCCAGGCGGGGAACTGTTGGCAACTCCGTCTGTTGTCATTACTCCGGCCAGCGGACTAATTTATATCTGCCTGACCCCGGCGCAAACCAAGGAGTTCGGCGCAGCAAAAGGCGTGATAGATGTGTTGCTTGTCGAGATTGCCGACCTGACCAACGTGCGCCCGATCCTCCGGGGCGACGTGGCAGTGTTCCCGCAGATTACAGCCATCACCAAAACCCTGTCTGGTACCACTGTCAGCGGGGCCAAGACCATCACTGGTCTGGTTGCCACCGGCGCCCTGGTCATAGGCATGGCAATCACAGGAACGGGCATTGGCGCGGGTTCGGTAATTGCCACAATTGACAGCCCGACCCAGGTAACTGGAACGGTCAATTCAACCGCCAGTGCTACAGTCTCCGTGACCTTCAGTTTGTAGGTGAGCCATGAAGATCAAAGTTCAAGACATCGTATATCGTGCCAATGTGCGCGAAGTCCGTGAACGGGTGATCCGGGTGGCAGACTTCGCCATCCCTTCCGATAAGATCGCCGCTTCTCTTGCCACGGTAGCCGGGCAAATTCCTATCAGTTTGGGGCCGGCATCTTGGGACGTTCTGGCTGCTCCAACAAGTAACGGACTATCGCCGATATCGGACTTATCCCTGGCGTCCAAGTGGAAATTGGCCTCGTCTGGAATGTCGAACCCACAGATGATAAATAATTCAGGTGGTGATCTGAACGCCGGATCGGTCGTTATTGCAGACCCCGCCGCCAATTCGTTCATAACCACAACCACAGAAGGCGATGCAGTGATCGGCGTGCTGGGTGAAACAATCGCCAATGGTGTGGCGGGAAGTGTGTGGCAGGTTGGTCTGGCAACCGTCCTGGTGCAGGGGAATGTTGCGATCGGCGATAAACTATGCTCCTCGACCACCGCAGGCCGAGCCAAGACTGCCACGACCTACCAGGGTGTATTCGGTATTGCCACGACTGCTTATGCAGGCGGGGGAGCGGGAAGCGTGACTGCGCTTATCTTGGTACAAGGGAAACTAGCCGACATTGGCACAAACACCCATGCACAGATTGATACTGCGCTTACCCTGTTTCCCAACCGCAACGCCATCATCAACGGTGCTATGGATATATGGCAGAGGGGAACGACAACGTTGACTAACCCCGTTACTGCTACTTATTTCCCGGACAGGTTCAAGACAACCCACGTTCTTGGTGATGGGACATTCGACCTTTTAGCGAGTGCAGAGACCCCGACTGCTGCATTTCCGTTCCAATTTTCCTTACAACACGACACCACCCACATTGAGACAGCAGTTGCGGCGGGGGAATACAGTCTATTCGACTACAAAATAGAGGGATACGATTTCAAGCGGTTCGAGGGACAGGTCGCCACTCTGTCATTCTGGGTCAAGGCGGTCAAGGCAGGTATCTACTGCGTTTCATTTAGGAACAATGCTGCTAACAAATCCTATATACATGAGTTTACCTGCGCCGCGAATACGTGGGAAAAGAAAACTGTGACCCTGACCTTCAACTCCGGCGGAACATTCCTCTATACTACCGGAATTGGTTTGAGTATTACGTGGGCAATAATGGCCGGCAGTACATTCCAAATTGCCACAGCGAACAAAAATACCTGGCAAGCAGGAAATTACTTTGCCACTGATGCGCAAGTGAACGGCATGGACAACGTAGCCAATAACTTCTTCCTGACCGGAGTTCAGATGGAGTTGGGTTCAGTAGTGACCCCGTTTGAGTTTAGACTGTTTGCACAGGAATTGAATTTGTGTCAGAGGTACTTTGAAAGAATACAACCTCTTGTGGCTTATCAAATGATAGCTTCTGGATTTGCGACTGCAACAACAAACGGGGCATTTTGTCTGCAATATAGGACTAAACGTACATCGCCAACATTTACTTGGACAGCGGGAAATACGTTTACTATAAACAACGGCGCAGACCAAGTAACAGCCACATCTGCTGTCGCAATTAATGGAGGAAGAGTAGGAACAGAATCTGCCAATGTTCACGCTACGGTTGCCGCAGTATTGAACGTTGGAGATGGTTGTACGTTTAATGCTGGTGTAACAGCAGCGTCTTGCTATATAAACATTAGTGCGGAGCTGTAGGAGATAATATGTATAAATTAACTTATGATTCATCGGGACGCGTTGGTGGCATTAGATGGGGAAACATGGATATTCCTATCTGTCCCGACAACACAGACTTCCATCGTCTGGAACAAGGCACAGAAAGTTCCGCTGGACTTGAAAAGCACCATTGCTCCGGTTGTGCCGGAGCCGGTGCGGGACTTGGCGAAAGAGATTGACGAGTTGAAGGCGCAGGTGGCAATCAACACGGGTAAACTTGCGGCGAAACCGTAGTTCTAAAGCGGACTGGTCATATTCCACCGATCGAGCGCCGATGCTTTGCGATGGGCGCTGGCGATGTCGCTTTGGGCGATGTCCAGGTAGTAATTCACCATGGAAAGATCAGAGTGCCCTAACTGCCTCTGAAGCGTGAACACGTCGCCTCCGCCTCGCAAGTACCAGATCGCAAACGAATGGCGGAACCTGTGAGGATGCACATCGGACACGCCGGCCCGCTGGCCCAACCTGGTCAGGATAAGCCGGGTGGATACGGGGGTCATCTGAAATAGCCGGTCATCGGGGCGACTGTCTTTCAGTCTGGCAACATACAACCAGACAGCACGTCGGGCGGTGGCACCTAAGATGACCAGCCGTGGCCGGGTCTTCTTCCCGGTCCCGAATGGAGCGACGACGATCTCCCCTGTCTCGAAATTGACGTCCCCTATCTGAACCCGCAGGGCTTCCCCCAGGCGCAGACCAGTATCCAGCAGGGTCAGAATGAGTGCCTTATCCCGGTGGCTGGTGGGGCGGTGTTGGCGATAAATGTGCGGAGATCCGTCATGCGCCTTGTCCGCCGTGTACTCGCAGGCCTTCAACATCCGGCGGATTTCTTCCTCGGTGAACGCTTTGACGTAGGCGCGCGAGAATGTGGGGCGTGGCATATTCAGGTCGGGACGTGGCAAGCCCAGTTCCTTGTTCGCCCAATGGAACAAGGAACGCGTGCCTTTCCAATGTAGGTCAACGGATGCCGGCATGAGCGGGGAGGTATCCCCGCTGAACCGCCTCGGTACGTAGTCTGTCCGAAGCCAGTTGATAAAGGATTTCAGATCGTCCGGGGTGACGGACTCCATCTCTTTATCGCCCAGATGGGTGACGAGATTACGAAAAACGAAATGGTACGATTCGAGAGTTTTCTCCGAATAGGTGGTGGCCTTGTCGTAGAAATATCCCTCAATTGCTTTACTGAGTAACATAGGCTATTAGTCTCCTTTCAGCAGACAAGAATGTGCTGGGGAACCATAGCCCGCCCCTCCTAGGGGTAAATGAATCTGTGAGCGGGTGATGGGACTCGAACCCACGATATCTTGCTTGGGAAGCACAGGGGGAGCGAGGGCCGCTGACCAGTTCCTTTACCTATTGTTTTGGGGCAGGCTATTACGTCTCCGGGTGGTTTTCCTTGACAGTGGGTTATATGGTCCATGGATCGTCTTTACTTTTTTTTAATTGCCTGAATGATAAAATAAATAGGTACCGCGACAATAATTGTAAGAACGCCCATGACAGTAAGGGCCGGGAGCATATTATCTGGCGTTACTCCAAGACTGCCTAAAAAGGATGTCACCAAGCACAATACCGAGAAGCCGATAATAATTCCCCATGTTGAGGGTTGCCCGTCTTTCATCATTCCGTCACCAGGGCGAAGGCCAACCCGCCACCAAAAGCAATGGGCATAGAAAGGGGCACAAGGGGGAGTATCAACAGCAATCCGAACAATCCCAACGTAGCGCGTAATGAGAACCGCACCGGCATCGGAAGGCGGAGAAATTGACGCGCATACAGCAACCTGCACCACCAGAGGGCGATGATCAGGTTGAATTTACTCAGGCGATAAAGAATCCTGTTTGGCATCAAACTCCCTTTGTTCCTGTAATCGTAAAAGCATACGGAAAAACTCCAAGGCCTCCCGTTTGTTCTGCCGGTCGAACTTTTCGTATGTGCTATTTATCTCTCCGATATAGGCATCTTTCGATTTATCTCTGGGCGACAATAGACCGGCAGCCTGCAGTACGACTTCTGGAGGAATTTGAAGCGCCCGGGCGAACGCGTTGCATGTTTCTAGCCCTGGCCCGCGTTTTCCTGTAACGATATTACTTACCACGGCAGGATCAACATGAGCGGCGTGAGCAAATTCAGACTGCCGCCATCCTTTCGCGCGCATCTGTTCTTTCAACCAGACAGAAAAATCAGTATTTTCCATAGACACCTCTTATATCAGAAACAACAAATTCAGTGGACAAAAACACTTGACAAATTCAAATAATGGCCTAAAATATTCTTTAGACACCATGATTGTTCTGAAGAATAAGGAATACCAAGATGGCAGAAAAGATATTTACCACCGTACAAATTGATCAAGAAACCTTCGGACTTCTAAAGGAGTTGGCGCAAAATGACCTGCGGTCAACACCGAAAGAAATCCGATTTCTTGTTCAGGCTGAGATCGCCCGCCGCGTCGCTTTGAATGTGTATGCAATGCGGGAACTACCAACCCCAGAGGGCGGCATCTCAGTTCCATTGATGCTGATCCGCAAGCCCGGCGACGACGACGCTGTTCCAGTAGAGGTCTGACATGCTTGCCAAATTTCGCTACTGGCTTCGTGTGCGCATCCTGGCCATCAACACTAACCGCGCTCTGGTGCATGCCCTGACCGCCTGGCACGATACAGGTTGGGGTGGGGAAGCCGAACGGTGGGTGAACGTCTCTGATTTGCATGATGTAACGATAGCACGAACCGGTGAGGTTCTATGAAAAAGCAAGGAAATAGCAACGAAATGTCGGCAAAACCACTGGAATGGCCCTATAAGGCACGCGAGTCTCGCGACCGCTCTGCAGAAGAAGCGGCAGCGATATTACGCTTTATAGACGACATTATCGAAGCAACGAACGACCCCACAGTATTGAAACCAGCAGCCCGCGCCCTAAAAAGCGCAATGACCATTTTGCGCCACATGGAATCGCAGGGTGCGGCCACAAGGCCGGAGTAAGTTACGCGTGCGGGTGGTAGGTCAGAATCTAGCGAGGTCCCATACACCTTGATAACTGGGAGCATCTCCCGTGACCCGCAACTGAAGGAACGACATGCAAACTCAAATCAAAAAGTCTGGCACAAAGACCTGGCAAAAAGTGACTGGCACTACCCAGGAATTGAAGCAAATCTCGCAAGCCGTTCACCAACCCATCAAACCTGCCAACGGGAAGAACCCGACACACATAGATATCCCGATCAAGAAGTAAAGGAGGAACCCATGGAAACTAAAGTCACCAATTTACGCAGTCACTATCTTGGATCACACAATAGCCTTGATGCCCAGTATTTCATTCAGAACTTCCTTTGTTCGAATTGCTACGGACACCTAATTGGTCATTTGACCGATGAAGGAACTTTGGTTCTGTGCGCTAAATGCCACCTGGAAACCACAGGGTATGTCACCAAACAGTACGTCGAACGCCGCCGCCAGAAAAGTCTGGCCGATAAAGCGGAAGCGGCTCGTGTCCTGCGCAATGTTATCAAGTCGCCCAATAGTGGGAAAAGCGAAAAAGAATTACTGAGGGAATTGGGGTACTAACCATGAAAGAGATACCGCTCACGCAAGGGAAGGTCGCAATTGTAGACGACGAGGATTTTGAATGGTTGTCGCAATGGAAGTGGCACTGCATGAAAGGATATGCGGCTCGTCATCCCGCGGGCCCACATGGACAAAAATACATATATATGCACCGAAAGATTATGCGCACTCCAGACGATATGGACGCAGACCACATAAACCACAACACATTTGATAATCGAAGATTGAATCTAAGAAATTGTACACATGCCGAAAATAGCCGAAATCAAATTACTCAAAAAAGAAGCATTACTGGATTCAAGGGTGTAAGTTTTGACTCGGAGCGTAAAAAATGGAAAGCGCAAATCCAATTAAATAGTATCGGGAAAATAATTGGTCGTTTCTCAACTCCCGAAGCCGCGGCTCGCGCTTACGACGAGATGGCAAAGAAACTCTTTGGCGAGTTCACCAACCTGAATTTTTCAGAATAAGGAGGATTTCATGTCACCCATACGAGGACTCACAGATCGAGGATTGGCATTTCCGGAGCTGGGGCAGATTAGAAAAGGCAGCCCAAAGCAAAAGATCATCAAAGACGGTCGAGAGATTGAAATCCAAGGCAAGGATTTGGAGTTCTTTCGATTTGACCTGGACGAACGCGAGGTCGAGGCAATTGCCACCGTCAAGAAGATTTACGGAGACAGGCCCACTGACTTGAATATCGTCTTGCCCTTCAATGAAATTGATCAGTGCTGGGAAGCCTTCCTTGAGGCATACACGGCTGGCCGGATGGTTGCCCGGACCGACGGAGAAGTTTTTATTTATCTGGTCGAAACCAAGACCGGGAATATTTTGGTCAAGAACGGCATTGATGTCGAAACTGGAAAGCCTCGGCCTTATTCAGAAGGAATGATTGTTGGTTATGACTATAAAAATCAGCCCATAAAATGCAAGGCGACTGGACGGCTAAAAGTTGTTTTACCAGAACTCCAGCGTCTTGCGTTCCTGACCGTCCTCACCAGTTCTTTGTATGATATTTCCAACCTGTCTTCACAGCTACTTGCTATCCAAACCTTCTGCAACAACATGGGCAAAGGAATCGGCGGAATACCTTTGGTACTTCGCCGCCGCCCCCACGAAATATCCTGCCCTGATCTAAAAGATAAAGGCAAACGCGTTCGAAGAACCAAATGGCTCTTGTCGGTTGAAATGGATCCAGAAGCGGTGAAGCGCTCCTTGATGGAACTTAAGCGGCTTGCCTTGCCTGGTAATGGTTTGACAATGCCTTCGCCGGAAAATCCAATTACTGGTCCAGATTGGAGCGATATTCCCGAGGACGAAGGCGACGAGGACGAAACCCCTGAACCCACCGGCGAGATCGTCGAAGGCAAAACCACTTCTGCACCTGAGTCTGCATCTAAAGAGTCTGCGCCTGCGCCCCGTCCCTGGTCGCCTTGTTATGTCAAGGCTCGTGTCATGGCGCTTGTCGGGGAGTATGGCATCAAGTCCTGCACCGCATCAGAAGATGATCGGCACCTAGTCGCCGCGACCCTTGACACCACCTTCAAAGGCGATAAGACGATGCGCTATCTTCTCTGCCGCTGGCTACTTGACCTGGGTGACGGCTCGACGAAAGACATGGCACCCACCCAAATCAAGGCACTCATGGCTTGGCAAGGCGTGAAGAAATTTGGTGACATTCCGACCGCCGATACTGTTACTGAGACATTGTCGGTTTATACCGCCGCTCTCGAAGCGAGCGGACAATCAAAACTTTTGTAGGAGGATACATGACCAAGAAAAAGATTACCTCTTTTGATTTTGGCGATGGCCGCGGGCTTATTCCCGCTCATCAGCACATTAACCCGGATAAATCCATCGGCGGTTGGGTCGCCGATAGCGTGGAGTTCGACGCTGAGGCAGAAGTAACCATTGCCAGTAAAGTTCACTTCTCTGGGTATTTCAAAACCTACATCCGGGGCGGCACCTTCGAGGGCGGCACCTTCGAGGGCGGCACCTTCGAGGGCGGCACCTTCCGGGGCGGCGCCTTCT
>Ga0163200_1000093_pt1 | contig 41486 bp, 38 predicted proteins | sample PL_2010_200m_FD_113535 | JGI IMG/M metagenome (GOLD analysis project Ga0163200, IMG submission 113535) | Freshwater microbial communities from Powell Lake, British Columbia, Canada to study Microbial Dark Matter (Phase II) - PL_2010_200m | ecosystem: Environmental > Aquatic > Freshwater > Lake ... | reverse complement strand
AGCGGAAAGAATGCTTTGAAAGGCAAGCAGCGCCGAAAAGGGGGTGTGGCCGTTAAGGAATCCCTTTTCGTTCAGAGTAAGCAGTAACGGATCAATGGTCCGGCTGATCCCGATCATCCCGGCATGGGCGAATCCGGCCATGAAGATGCTATGTACACTGGCCCCCCGGGGGTTGAGGATCAGGGGAGTGATTCCGGGAAGCTTTCGGAGGATCTCCAGGGTGACGATCGAATCTTTTCCTCCTCCCACCGGGACGATTACATCGGGGAGGAGGTTGAAGGAGACCGGATTCAACCGGTTGTCGGAGGCTATCTTCACGTCGAGGAAGTGTTCCAGATCCGTAGAGATGTTGTTCAAAAAGAAAAACTCCCCGAGACCGTCGAACCAGCATTTTTTCCACCATGTAATCTGTTCGGGAGCCAGGCTATGTGGCCGGATAATCAGTTGAGGCGGACAGGCGGCTTTCCAGTAACTGATGAGTTCGATCAGTCCGAGGTGAAAAACGAAATTCGGGAGCCGATCCATGATCTCTTCCTCCGGGATAAAGAAATCCTTAAGCGGGATAAAGGTCGTGGGAGAAAAGTGGTACCGGTCGGCCAGGTTGAAGTAAAAACGGATATCCAATCCATGTGCAGAATAACTATAATCATAGCCTTCGTATGCAAAAAAGGGGAATTCATCCCTGAGTTGTACGAATTTGTCATGACGGTTTGACTTCTCCATGAATTGGTATTATATTTGCTAGGAGGCTCTCGCAAATTTACTAAAATTCCTGATATGTCACAGCGGCAGATCATCGAACCAAAACAGGGGATTATCCTCATCTCCGAGCCTTCGCTGAAAGATTTTTACTTCCGGCAGTCGGTGGTCCTGCTTGCTGAACACAACGAGGACGGCACCTTTGGCGTCATTGTGAACAAGCCGATCGACTTGCTTCTGGATGAGGTGGTTACCGGTTTTTCAGGCTTCGAGTACCCGGTTTACCTGGGTGGTCCGGTGAAGACCGATAGTCTCTTCTTCATTCATACCCTTCCCGACATCGAAAACAGTTTACGGATCATGGACGGTCTTTTCTGGGGGGGAGATGTCGAAGTAATCCGGGATCTGATGGAGAACCGGTCGCTTTCCGAACAGCAGATCCGTTTTTTCCTGGGTTATTCAGGGTGGCATCCCAATCAGCTCGATCGGGAGATCGGTGAGAAATCGTGGGTATTATCGCACGCCTCCGCAAGTGAGCTGATCACCAGCGAGCCGGAAGATCTCTGGGCTAACTACCTGAAAAACATGGGCAACGATTATGCCATCTGGGCCAATTTCCCGGCCGATCCGGCCCTGAATTAAGCTCCCCCCTTTCCCTGATTTGCATACCAGCCGTGTCATGAATTAACAATCGATGGTTCATAAGTCCGTCGATCCTGCCTGAAATGGAGAGGTTCTCCACTTATATTTGTTTTCCACGGATCCAATTATCCGCAGCAAACGTATGCCTGGAAAGCAATCTGCATTTTTTCGGCTGATTTTTATTTTAGGGATGGTACCTGTATTGGGTCAGACCTACTCTCAAGAGTCGTCCTGGAGCCGTTGCCAGAATTTCAACTCCCCTGCCCGGCTCCAGGCTGTTGGCTTTTCTATCGGGGAGAAAGGATACATTGCCACCGGAAGCGGGGATGAGTATGGCACGTTACTTCAGGATCTCCAGGAGTACGATCCAGGAACCAACAGCTGGAGTTATAAAACGAGTCTGCCTGTTTCGTTACGCGGCAGTGCTGCCTTTACCCTTGACCAGAAAGCTTATGTCACCACTGGAGGAAGCTCATACGGATTGAACTACCAGTTGCTTGAATGGGACCGGTTCTCCAATAGCTGGTCCAGCAAGGCAGAATTTCCTTCGGGCCAGGGGCGGATGGCTGCCATTGGCGTTTCACTGGGGAACAGAGGGTATGTGGGTACCGGTTTTGATCTGGCAGGACGATCGCTGAACGACTTATGGGAATATGATCCGTACACCAACAGCTGGTCACAGAAAGCTCCCCTGCCGGGCAGCGGCCGTTGCTACGCCATTTCGTTTACCCTTCACGATAAGATTTACATCGGTTTAGGTAACAATGGTACCGCTTACCTGAATGACTGGTGGGAGTATACGCCATCGACCAACTCGTGGCGACGGATGGAGGACTTTGCCGGCGGAGGCCGTACCGGGGCAATGGGCTTTTCGGCAAATGGCAAGGGGTACATTGTGGGTGGTGTCGACTATACATTCAAACCACTGCGGGATGTCTGGAAGTTTGATCCCATTCAAAACACCTGGACGCAATTGCATCAGTTTCCCGGAATGGCACGCGGATACGGCGTGAGCTTTGTGATTAACAGCACCGGGTATATTGCTGCCGGCACCTCGTCTGACGGTTATTTGTTTGATATTTGGAAGACTGCTCCCAGCAAGATGGGGCCCCTGCCGATCGCCATATCAATTTCCCGGGATGATCCTTTTACCAATCCTGCAGTCATCTCTCCGAATCCCTTTTTTTACCGGTTTTTCCTGAAGATGCGTGATCCCTACACCGGGTTGCTGGAGCTCACTGTGTCGGACATGGGAGGCCGCGTAGTATTTCATCAGAGCATCAACAAAGATGCCGAGTACATTGTCCGGTTCTACGAGATCGACTATCTCCCTGATGGCCTCTTTGTATTCCGGATCCGTGACCCGTCTGGCCGGATTGATACCAAGCAGACTGTAATCCACAAATCCTTTGGCATTTAAAGTAAAGATAAAACCCTATCTTTGCCGAACACAAAAGATCATAATTTAAAAAGAAACCATGGGCAGATCACAGGAGTCATTCAACAAAAAGGCTGTACGAACCAAAAAAGAGAAGAAGAGAAAAGAGAAAGAAAAGAAGAAACTGGCCAGAAAAGAGATGGAGAAGCCCGGTAGCCTGGACGACATGATTGCCTACGTGGATGAAAATGGAATGATCACCAACACTCCTCCCGATCCATCCCGAAAGAGAAACACCCTGTTAGAGGATATTGAGATAAGTACTCCTAAAAAAAGTTCCGAGGAATACGACCCTATTCGAAAAGGGGTAGTGACCTTTTTCAACGAATCGAAAGGCTTTGGTTTTATCAAAGACTCCGAGACTCAGCAGAGCGTGTTCGTGCACGTGAACAACTTGCTGGAAGAGATCAAAGAAGGTCATTTAGTTACCTTTGAAGTAGAGATGGGGCTTAAGGGTCCTGCTGCCACCCTGGTCAAAAGGTTTAAAGAATGATGCATGGGATCTCAATCCCGCTGTTTTAGAACGCTCTCCTCCCTCTCCATTGACGGGAATCTGACTGATCCTTCCTGGCGTGATATTCCGTGGTCTGCACCATTCAAGGATATTGAAGGAGCTGTTCGACCTGGGCTCGATGAGCACAACGGTGCGAAAACAGTTAGCGAAGTTTTGTAATTTTGCCTTGTGATATTGGATACCGGATACCGGATACCGGATTCTTGAAGCTTGGAATTTTAACGCAATATGACTGTCAATTATTTCGGAGGAGTACCTGAGGAGGAGATCGGGCAGCGGGAGCAGAAAACTCCTCCAACACCCCGGGCAGCAGCCGCCCGCGAACGCTATTTCGAAGCTAAATCATCGGTTTCCATGGAATTCCCCTATTGGTATACACGACGCTGGGAGGATCTGGAGGGCGAGATCCCCATCATCCGGCGGGCCGAGGCATTGAAAGCCGGATTTGCGCACCTCACCCCGGTCATCTATCCGGGGGAGTTGCTCGTGATGGGAAAAGCTTCCTCCCTCCGGGGATCATTCCCGATGCCCTGGCTCTCAGAAGCCTTTTTTATGGCCGCCGAAGACAAATTCTACCAGGAGGCGCTGGATTCTGGAAAACTTACTGCCGATACCTTCACCACGATGGGTACAGGCGGGGGTAATGTTACGCAGAGTATTGGCAATGTGATCTCTATTGCCGGGAAATTCGGCCTTCGGGTGGAAGAGATGCCGGTACTGATCGAGATAGCCAAAAAGTGGAAGGATAAATCGGTTGACGACGTCGGCCACAAATACGAGCAACTGGTCCCTGGTTACAAGGAAAAGGAGGCGATCATGCGATCGGTGATCTGCATGTTCGATTCGGGTTATACACTCCCCCAGGGCCGGGAAGTACTGAACTACTACTACCCGCTGCAGTACGGCATCGGAGGGATCCTGCAGCTCTGCGACGAAGGGGTGGCCGGGGTGGCCGGTAAGCCCGATATGGACCGGCTCTACTTTTACCGGGCGGTACGGATCATGCTGGAGGGGATCCAGTCCTGGATTCAGAATTATGCCGGGGAGGCACGTTTCCTGACCGCGCTGGAAAAAGAGGCAAAGCAGAAGAAAGAATACCAGGAGATCGCCGAACGACTCGACCGGATCGCGGTTGACCCTCCCCGGGATTTCCACGACGCCCTGCAACTGCTCTGGACCTTCCACATCGCTGTACTGAATGAGGATGCGATCTCGGGACTCTCGCCCGGGCGGGTCGGACAGGTACTCTATCCCTGGTGGAAACGCGACATCAAAAACGGTCTGCTTGATCAGGATAGAACCCTCGAACTCATGGAAGCGATGAGGATGAAGTTCACTGAAATAGATTGCTTTGCCTCCATGGGGGTAGTCGGTGGCGTGCTGTCGGGGAACACCTTCAATAACCTCTGCCTGGGGGGTCTTACCAAAGAGGGAGCATCGGCAGCCAATGACCTCGAGATGCTCATCCTGGAAGCGGGAATCCGTTGCGACACACCTCAACCCACCCTTTCGATCCTGTATGATGAAAAACTTCCTGAGGAGTTCCTGCTCAAGGGAGTGGATTGCACCAAAATCGGTACCGGGTACCCCGCCTGGGTGAGTAACCGGGTGGCCATGGAGTTCCTGCTGAAAAATTACGGACACGAAGGGATGACCCTGGAGGAGGCACGGGCCTGGTCAATCGGCGGATGCCTGGAGACCTCGGCCGGAAGCTGGATGCCCCTGGAACTGGATGGGGAGATATACTGGATTCCCGGTGGATCGGCCCCGGCAACCAGCGTGGGAGTACATTTTATCTCCCTTCCCAAAATTCTGGAAGTCACGCTCTTTGACGGGATGGACATGCGAACCGGAGAGCGGATCTTTCCGCCACACGAACTCAGGTTGGGAAGCTACGAAGAAGTATGGCAGTCGTTTAAAAATTATTTCAGCCGGGCGGTGGAGGTACTCACCCTGACCAACAACATTCAGCACGATGCATGGAGGAAAATCGCCCCGTCGCTGGTGAATTCGATGCTGAAGCCCGATTGCCTCGGAAAGGGAAAGGATATTGGCCAGCTTGGCAGCCGCTACAATACCACCTTCAACGTGGAGACCACCGGCACGGCCAATCTTGTGAACTCCCTGGCGGCTCTGAAGAAGAATGTGTTTGATGAGCAGCTTTACTCCCTGGATGAGTACCGGAAAGCCATCCTTGCCAATTTTGGTTACCGAACAGCCGCAGAGACCGGCTCCTTTTCGCTGATCGACCAGGTACCTAATGAGGAGTACGACAAATGGAAACGGATCCACAAACTTTCACTGGAGGCACCGAAGTACGGCAACGACAATCCTTTTGTGGATGGCATCTTCAGGGAATGGGAACGGTGGTTCTGTGACATGTGCCACAACTACCGGTCCCTTTACGACCAGCCGCTTTATGCCTGCCAGATCTCCGTCTCCACCCACGGTCCGATGGGAGCCGTTACGCTGGCCTCCCCCGATGGCCGCCTCTCCGGGACCACCTTCTCGGATGCCTCCATGTCAGCTTATCCCGGCACCGATAAAAATGGCCCCTATGCCCTCTTCAATTCAGCCACCTGCTGGGACCATTCCGATTCGCAGAATTCGCAGCTCAACCTGAAGATCCATCCATCGGTGGTGAGGGGGCGGGAAGGATCCCGGAAATTTCTGGAACTGATCCGGGCCTACCTGCGAAAGGGAGGTTTTCATATCCAGTTCAACGTGGTGGATTCCCGCATGCTGAAAGAGGCACAGAAGGAGCCCGATAAGTACCGGGGCCTGATGGTCCGTGTAGCAGGATTCACCCAGTACTGGGTGGAGCTGGGGAAACAAATACAGGATGAGGTTATTGCGAGGACGGAGTATGAAGAAATATAAGGGTCGAGGGTCAAGGGTCGAGGTACATGACAAGAATGATTCGAATGAAGAATGATATGAACTTCAGCTGCAAAGACTGCAAGTATTACCTCCCGGTGGATGTGTTCCGGGGGATCTGTAAGAAGAGTAAGGAGAAGATCCTTCCGGATGATCCGTTTTGCCGGGATGGGGAAAAGATCCCCAAGTGCCGGTTTTGTCAGAACTATACCCCTGAGAAGGATTTTCTCGGGAAATGCCGGGGGGCTATTTTCGCATACCCGGATATGGTGGCTGTGAAATGTGCCGGCTTTGAATGGGTTCAGTAGAACTGACCGGTACGCTCTTCGACATTCAGGGTTTTTCAGTTCACGATGGTCCCGGATGCCGGACACTGATTTTTTTAAAGGGGTGTCCCCTCTCCTGTCGCTGGTGCTCCAATCCTGAAGGCAGGAATCCTTTCCCCGAACCGCTTTACCGCCAAATTAAATGCACCCTTGATGGCTTGTGTGTGGAGGCCTGTCCGCACCAGGCTGCTTCTATTGTGACCGGAAAGCTTATACTTGACCGGACCCGGTGCAGGTCCTGTACTACCTTCGAATGCACCGCTGCCTGCTGCACTGAGGCACTCCAGCGTGGCGGGTATTCCATGACAGTAGATGAACTCTATTATCTGATCCAGCGGGACCGGCAGTACTGGGGAAGCCGGGGAGGAATCACGTTGACCGGTGGAGAACCCTTTTTTCAACCTGAATTTACTGCAGCGGTCCTGAAACGGTGTCATACTGCTTATATCCATACCGCTGTAGAAACCTGCGGGGAGGTCCCCGCCTCTGCGATAGAGCCCTCCCTCCCTTACCTTGACTGGCTCTTTTTCGATCTCAAGCAAATGGATCCGGGGCTTCACCGGGAGGGAACCGGCCATTCGAACCGGCAGATCCTGGAAAACGCCCAATGGCTCTCCGGAGCATATTCGGGGCGTATGGTATACCGGATGACAATAGTTCCGGGATACAACGACAAACCTGAACACATCAGCCGGTTGGCCGGGTTCATCTCTTCCACTGGCGGGAACGAAATCAACCTGCTCCCGCTGCACCACCTTGGTCGTGAAAAGTACCCGCTTACCGGACGTTGTTACTATACGGACGAGTTACATGTTCCATCACAGGAAGCCTTGCTTGGAATCAGGGAAATCCTGGTGTCGGAAGGGATTGTATGTTACATCGGGAGTGAAACCCCATTTTAGTTGGCAGTTTGCAGTCAGCAGTTGGCAATCCCTCCTTAACGTTTTCAACAAACCGATTGTTAATAAAATATCAGGTGAGTGCCTCTGCAGTGCCGAAAAACATTGGAAATTTCGGAATTATTTGTGATTTTTGCCCGTTGGAACCGGTTTCTAATCAAACTATTCAGATCATGAAAGATACCCCAATCCCGTTTGAGGTTGTCAGCAGGCATATCAGGGAGAGCAAAATCCGCAATATCGGCAGGGCTTCAATCCGCGAAATCAAGCGGTTGATCAATTGTATTGAACAGGAGACCGGACATAAATATGTCCGCATGGAGATGGGGGTTCCGGGACTGAAGGCGGTTGAAGTTGGCGTTCAGGCGGAAATTGCGGCACTGCAGGCGGGGGTAGCCTCCATCTATCCGGAGATCGAGGGGATTCCTGCGCTGAAAAAAGAGGCATCCCGGTTCGTGAAACTATTCATGAACATCGACATTGACCCAGGCCATTGCATCCCGACTGTCGGTTCCATGCAGGGAGGATTTGCTGCCTTCATTACCATGGCACGGCTCCACCGGAAGAAGGATACCACCCTGTTCATTGATCCCGGATTCCCGGTTCACCGGCAACAGCATATCATCCTGGGACAAAAGTATGAGTCGTTCGATATCTACGATTACCGTGGTGATAAGTTAAGGGATAAACTTGAATCCTATTTTTCCAAAGGGAATATCCACTCGGTTCTCTACTCCAATCCCAACAACCCTTCCTGGGTCTGTTTCACCGATAAGGAATTGCGCATCATTGGCGAGCTGGCCACGAAATATGGCGTGGTGATCATTGAGGACCTGGCTTATTTTGGCATGGATTTCCGGAAGGATTACTCCAAACCGGGGGAACCTCCCTATCAACCAACTGTAGCCACTTATACCGATAATTACATCCTGCTGATCAGCAGCTCGAAGGTATTCAGCTATGCCGGTCAGCGGATCAGCTTGATGCTGATCTCCGATCGCCTCTTTGACGTTACATCCGAAGACCTTTTGCGCTATTACACCACGGATATCCTCGGACGGGCTATTATTTACGGTACAGTATATGCCCTGAGCGCAGGGACCTCGCATTCGGCCCAGTATGGCCTGGCTGCTATGCTGAAAGCATCCAACGACGGAACCTATAATTTCGTGGAAGTGGTGAAAGAATACGGCCACAAGGCGAAGATCATGAAGAAACTCTTCACGGATAACGGTTTCCGCATCGTTTACGACATGGATGAAGATGATCCCATTGCAGATGGATTCTATTTTACCATCAGTTATCCCGGATTCACCGGCGAAGAGCTGATCGAAGAGCTGATCTATTACGGCATCAGCGCCATTGCCCTCAGCATTACTGGCAGCTCACGCCACGAAGGGGTTCGTGCGTGCGTATCCCTGGTGCCGCGTGATCAGTTTCCGGCACTGGAAGAACGGTTAAAAAAGTTTTATGAGCTACACCCGACGGGATAACACCAGGCGATATCCGGAAAGGAACCGACGTCCTCTGCTTCTGTTCCTCCCACTTCTTCTTCTGACCTCCGCTTTTCCTGTCGAATTCCCTGACCATCCGGCCATCCTGGAAGGGATTGATATCCTGTTTGATACAGAGCCCAAGATGTTCCCCAATAACTGGTATTGCAAACGAATAGATGCCCAGGCTGTCTCTTTGCCGCAAGAGTACCGCACCGATGCCATGGATATCCTGAACAACGCCATTGCCAAGTATCCCGAAGATGTCTTGTTCGTCAACCTTCGCAGGGTCTACGTGATGAAATCACTCACCTTTTTCGGTGTCCCTTATGGGGGAACCAATACGCGGGATGTGGTTTACCTGACGTACGACAACTCCAATCCAAATCGTACCGCAGAGTATGTAGAGGGGGTCTTCCACCATGAATTCTCGAGTGTCCTGCTGCGAAAATTTGTTAAACATTTTGACAAAAGAGGCTGGGCTGATATCAATCCACCCGGTTTCGCATATGGCCGGGGGGGAGTGGATGCGATCCGCCATGGGGAGGCCTCCCTCGACTATGATTATGACCTGCTTGAACTGGGATTCCTGAACAAGTATTCCCAGTCGGCTATGGAGGAGGACATCAATGTGTTTGCACAGCATTTGTTCTCGGGGGGGGAACAGTTCTGGTATATTGTCGACACCTTCGAAAGGATTCGCGAAAAGGTGATTCTGATCATCAATTTTTACTATCAGATCGATCCCCAGTTCACGGAGGAATATTTTCGTGCGCTTGCCTATTCGCCCTAGATTAAACCGGTTCTAAATTAATCTCTTTTCCGCAAAAAACAAGCATCCCGGGATAAATCCTTCGGATTATATTCTTTATTTTCGTGCAACCTTTTCAACAATAAATCTCAACAACTATGGCTAAGATCAAAGGAGACATCGTAGTGAACATCGAGCGGTGTAAAGGATGTGAAGTATGTATAGCATCTTGTCCGTTTTCCACCATCTCCATGAGCGAAGAAGTGAACAGTAAAGGGTATCATTTTGCTATCAAGGTAAACGATGACTGTACAGGTTGTTCCAACTGCGCACTGGTTTGTCCGGATGGTGTCATCACGGTATACCGTGCAAAGGTCACTGTATAATAAAACACTAAATACCAATAACTAATGGGTGAACTAAGATTAATGAAAGGAAATGAAGCGATTGCTGAAGCTGCTATCCGGGTAGGTTGCGACGGGTATTTCGGCTATCCTATTACACCGCAGTCTGAGGTCATGGAGTACCTGATGGCTGAGAAGCCTTATGAAACCACCGGGATGGTTGTGCTTCAGGCCGAAAGTGAAGTGGCTGCGATCAACATGTTATATGGAGGGGCCGGCACCGGAAAGATGGTGATGACCTCCTCTTCCAGTCCGGGTATCAGCCTGATGCAGGAGGGGATCAGTTACCTGGCCGGAACTCAGTTACCGGCACTGATCGTGAACATCGTCCGCGGGGGTCCCGGACTGGGAACTATCCAGCCTTCCCAGGCCGATTATTTCCAGGCTGTAAAGGGGGGCGGACATGGCGATTACTATACCATCGTCTATGCCCCGGCTTCGGTCCAGGAGATGGCCGATTTTGTAAAACTTGGTTTCGATGCTGCATTCCATTACCGCACTCCGGTATTGATCCTTTCTGATGGCGCCATCGGGCAGATGATGGAAAAGGTCTATCTCCCGGACCCCATCCCGCGGCGTACCGAGGAGGAGGTGATCAGCCAGTGTCCCTGGGCCTCAACCGGCAAACCACCAACACGGGAACACCACATTATGACCTCGCTCGACCTGGATCCTGCCGGTCAGGAGCGGCTGAATCTCCTCCTCCAGGAGAAATACCGGGTGATTGAGGAGAAAGAGGTGTTGTATGAAAAGATCGACTGTGACGATGCCGAATACGTCTTTGTAGCTTTCGGTCTTTCTGCCAGAATCTGCCAGAAAGCGGTTCATCTGGCCCGAGAACAAGGAATCAAAGTTGGATTGTTCCGTCCGATCACACTCTTCCCCTTTCCGAAAAAACCTTTACAGGAGCTGGGAAAAAAGGTGAAAGGGATGCTGGTAGTAGAAATGAATGCCGGCCAGATGATCGAGGATGTAATACTATCGGTGGGCTTCCAGATCCCTATTAAACACTACGGTCGGTTTGGCGGCATCATCCCCACCCCGGATGAAGTATTCAGAATGTTGAAAGAAAAAATTATAGGAGGTTAACATGGAAGAGAAATTTGCACATCCTGAATTACGGACTCCGGAAAACCTGGTTTACAAGCGAACCGACTTCCTGGTTGACCGTCCCCTCAGTTACTGTCCCGGTTGCGGCCACGGTGTGGTTCACCGGATGCTGATGGAGGTGGTTGAAGACAAAGGCATTGGATCCATTACCATCGGGATCAGTCCGGTGGGCTGCTCGGTGCTGGCCTATGACTTCCTGAATGTTGATATGCTGGGTGCGGCGCACGGCCGCGCTCCTGCCCTTGCCACTGCGATCAAACGCCTGTGGCCAAACCGCTATGTGTTCACCTACCAGGGTGATGGCGACCTGGCCGCGATCGGGACCGCTGAGACCATCCACGCCTGCAACCGTGGCGAAAATTTTACCATCATCTTCATCAATAACGGGATTTACGGGATGACCGGTGGCCAGATGGCTCCTACCACCCTGCCGGGAATGCGAACCTCCACTTGCCCGTATGGGCGGGATGTCGGGATCATGGGACATCCGATGAAGATCACCGAACTGATCGCACAGTTGCCGGGCACCTACTATGTGACCCGCCAGGCCGTTCATACGCCGGCCGCTGTCAGAAAGACCAAGAAAGCACTCCGGAAAGCAATCGATTGCCAGGATCTTGGCAAAGGGATCGGCTTTGTGGAGGTGGTCTCCAACTGCAACTCCGGATGGAAAATGACCCCGGTCCAGGCCAACCAGTGGATGGAGGAACATATGTTCCCGAAATACCCGCTGGGGGATATAAAAGTAGATGGTGAACTAGTGAAATAGCGAAAATTCGATATTCAAAAAGTTATGACTGAAGAAATTATCATAGCAGGTTTCGGGGGACAGGGTGTTCTCTCTATGGGTAAAATCCTGGCTTATTCCGGTGTGATGCAGGACCAGGAGGTCAGCTGGATGCCATCGTACGGTCCGGAGATGCGGGGTGGTACAGCCAATGTCACGGTGATCGTATCCGATGAACGGATCAGCTCTCCCATCCTGAATAAATTTGATACCGCCATCATTTTAAACCAGCAATCGCTGGACAAGTTTGAAAACGCGGTAAAACCCGGCGGCCTGCTGATCTACGATCCCAATGGGATTACCAGGCAGCCTGAACGGAAAGACATCAATATTTACTCAATTGCTGCAGCTGACGAGGCTGCAAAAATGGGTTTATCAAAAGTCTTCAACATGATGGTCTTGGGTGGTTTCCTTAAACTGAAACCGATTGTAAAAATGGAAAACATCCGGAAAGGGTTGGAAAAATCACTTCCCGCCAGGCACCACAAGTTGATTCCTGAAAATGAAAAAGCTTTGACTATCGGACAGGATCTGATCCAGCCGGTGCATGTGCTGTAGAAACCCTTATCTTTGATACAAAAACAACGTAACCTTCACTACCATGGAAAAAAGTATCAAAGGAACCAAAACAGAGCAGAACCTGCTGAAAGCTTTTGCAGGAGAATCACAGGCCAAGAACCGCTACCAGTTTTTCGCCAAGCAGGCAGCCAAAGAGGGATTCCAGCAGATTGCAGCCCTCTTTGACGAAACCGCATTGAACGAAGAACAACACGGGAAGATCTTCTTCCGTTTCCTGGAAGGCGGCATGGTGGAGATTACCGCATCTTACCCGGCTGGTGTCATAGGCACTACACCGGAGAACCTGAAAGCAGCAGCTATGGGAGAGCATGAAGAGTGGCAGGATCTCTATCCCGAATTTGCCCGGGTAGCCCAGGAAGAGGGATTCCCCAAGGTGGCCACGGCGTTCAAACTGATCGCCAATATCGAAGCCGATCACGAAGCCCGTTATCTCAAACTACTGGGGAATATCGAAAAGGATGAGGTATTCAGCCGGCCAAAGAAGCAGCACTGGACCTGCCTGAAATGCGGACATGTCCACTATGGTAACAAGGCACTGAACAAATGCCCGGTATGTGATCATCCCATGGGATACTTTGAGATAAAGGCGGAGAACTATTGACCAGGATAGAGGAACGAGGGACGAAGGACGAAAAATAATGACACAACCTACATTTAATAAAGAAGAACTCCTGGCCGATTACCGGCTGGCCAATGTAAGCCGCCAGCTTAGTTTGCTGGGCAGACGGGAAGCACTTGGAGGGAGGGCCAATTTTGGCATTTTCGGCGACGGGAAAGAGGTTCCCCAGCTGGTACTGGCAAAATTTTTCAAGGATGGTGACTGGCGTTCGGGGTACTACCGCGACCAGACCTTTATGCTGGCTGCCGGTTTGTTCACTCCGGAGGAGTTTTTTGCACAACTTTACGGCGATACAGATACAACTGTAAACCCGGGAACTGCCGGGCGGATCATGAACAACCACTTTGCCACCCGGAGTCTGGATGAGAAAGGCAACTGGAAGGATCTGACCAAACAGAAGAACTCCTCGGCCGACATCTCCCCCACCGCCGGACAGATGCCCCGGCTTCTGGGACTGGCCCTGGCTTCCAAGCTATTCCGAAACAACCCGAAATTAAACCCTTTCAGGCAGTTCTCCATTAATGGAAACGAGGTGGCTTTCGGGATGATCGGTGACGCCTCCACCTCTGAAGGCCATTTCTGGGAGACAATCAATGCGGCCGGTGTCATGCAGGTCCCTATGGCTCTGGCGGTGTGGGACGATGGATATGGCATCTCCGTACCACAAAAATACCAGACTACCAAGCAGAGCATCTCGGAAGTCCTCAAAGGCTTTGAACGGGATGAACAGAATCAGGGGATCCTCATTTACCGGGTTCATGGATGGGATTATCAGGCACTGTACGAAACGTTCAAAAAAGGGATAGCTGTCTGCCGGAAAGAGCAGGTCCCCGTATTATTCCATGTGACCGAACTGACGCAACCACAGGGTCACTCCACGTCCGGATCACACGAACGCTACAAATCGGAGGAACGGTTGGCCTGGGAAAAGGAGTTCGACTGCATCCGCAAGATGCGGGACTGGATGATCGCCGGGAAGTATGCCACTGTTGAAGAGCTGGATAAGATAGAAGAGGAAGCTATTCAGCGGGCACGCGATGCCCGGAAGAAAGCGTGGGCCCACTATCAGGCGCCCATCAAAGAGGAGCGGAAGAAGCTGATCGAAACCGTCAAAACAACACATTGTCCCTGCAAGAAGCAGGACAAGATCGACCGGATCGTGGAGGAACTCAGCCTGGTTGGAGAACCGATCCGGAAAGACGGCGATTACTTCTCCAATCCCAACGCCGAAGATGTCTTCCAGGCGGTGTATGACATGATGCATGAGTATAACCCGAATAAGTACCCGAGGCTTTACTAGATTCAAAGTTCAAAGAGATTTACGAATGATTCGATTTTTCGATTTTCATAATTTCGTTTTTCGTATTTCGAATTTCCTAATTTCTTAATTTCCAAATGACCACTCCTTCCGTTATAGTTACCCCCACCCTGGACGGCTCCCATACCCTCTTTGTTCCTGAACTGAACGAGCACTACCACTCCACCTACGGGGCGGTGCAGGAGTCGGAATATGTATTTATCAAGCAGGGATTGCTGGCAGTGGGTGAGGAGGTGGATCCGGTGGAGGTGTTTGAGGTAGGGTTTGGTACGGGATTGAATGCATTGCTGGCGCTCTTTACTGCTAAGGCGCAAAGGCGCGAAGTACGCTATACGGCCGTGGAGCTTCACCCGCTTGGAAGAGAGGTGTGGGAACGGTTGAATTATCCGGAGGTACTCAGCGACCCGGATGCCGGCAAGTGGTTCCGGAAGATCCATGAAGCGCCCTGGGAGGACCCCTGCAGGATTGAACAACATTTCCGGTTAACCAAAATAGAGGGGGATCTTCGTCTGCTCCCCATTCTGGAATCGGCCTTTCAGATAGTTTTTTTTGACGCCTTCTCCCCGGATGTGCAGCCGCATCTGTGGTCGCGGGAAATCTTTGGGAAGATGTTTCGTATCTTGAGGCCAGGTGGGATCCTCGTGACCTATTCTTGCAAAGGAGAGGTGAAGCGAGCTCTGAAGGAGGCTGGTTTTACAACCGAAAAACTCCCCGGGCCTCCCGGTAAACGGGAGATCCTGCGTGCCTGGAAAAGTTGAAAGAATGGACCATCAGTTTACTATACGGATTTATGGATTACTGATCGATGACGGAAAGATCCTGGTGACGGATGAGTTCCGGATGAATACCCTCATGACCAAGTTTCCCGGCGGAGCCCTGGAGTTCGGGGAGGGAACGATCGACTGCCTGAAACGGGAGTTTCGTGAGGAACTGGATCTGGAAATTGAGGTGGATCAGCATGTGTACACGACCGATTACTTTCAGCCCGCCAGGCTACTCCCCTCAACCATGCAGCTGATCAGCATCTATTACCGGGTGAAAACTACCGGGCCCATGACCTTTCCGACAACCGACATCCCGTTCGATTTTCCGGAGACGATAGAAGGAGCCCAGTGCTTCCGCTGGATCCCGTTGAGCGAACTGACTGAGGAAGTGGTTACGTTACCGATCGATAAAAAAGTTGTCGGGATAATTCGTAATTCTAAATTCGTAATTCGTAATTGAAACTATGCTTGACCAGATTAACATCGAATCCGTCCTCTTTCTGGACGTGGAAACAGTTCCGGCCTGCCGGTGTTACCAAGCTTTGCCGGAGCGGTTCCGGAAACTCTGGGACAGGAAAGCGGAACAATTGAACCGCTTCGACCGCAGTGCCACTCCCGAGGTGAAGAGCCCGGAGCAACTTTACGAAAGGGCAGGGATATATGCAGAGTTCGGAAAGATCATCTGCATCTCCACCGGGATCTACCGGAACAACATCCTCTGGATCAAATCCTTTTCCGGTGATGATGAAGCTGCTATCCTGACCGATTTTGCCTTCCAGCTATCCAAAGCGCAGGAAAAAAAATACCAGTACCTTTGTGCCCACAACGGCAAGGAGTTCGACTATCCCTATCTGATCCGCCGAATGCTGATCAACGGAATTACGGTTCCACCCATTCTCGACCTCTCCGGCAAGAAACCCTGGGAGATCAATCATCTCGATACGATGGAACTGTGGAAATTCGGTGATTTTAAAAGCTATACCTCCCTGGAACTGCTGGCTGCCCTGTTTGATATTCCGACTCCGAAAGACGATATCGAAGGAAGTGACGTAAGTCGTGTCTACTGGGATGATCATGACCTTCCACGGATTATCGCTTATTGCCAGAAGGATGTAATGACGTTGGTGAACCTGATCCTTCGCTTCAAGGGATTTTCAATGATCGGGGAGGAACAGGTGCAGCGGATTGAACAATAAACCGTTATACCTATGCAGGATGCCAGAAATCAGCAGGATGTAAGCGTCGTCGCCACAAATGGGTTCTCCCCGAAGGGTGCCCAGATATGGATGATCGTGCTTCTCTTGCTGGTTACAGCCTGTCAGAGACAGCCCGCTCACCTGGTAGTTGTTCAGGGTACCATGGAAGGGACTGCCGGGATGCTCTGGCTGCTGGAACAAAAGACGTTTGAACTCCAGAAGATCGATTCAGTGACCCCGGATACCGGAGGGACTTTCCGGATCTGCATTCCCTCCAGTGGAACAAACATCTTTGCGTTGCGGAATACTGCCGGAGACCAGGCAGTTTTTATTGCCACGGCTGGTGATTCTATATCTGTTTCAGGTCGTCTTGATCTCTTCCCGCCCGAATTCAGGGTGTCGGGAAACAAGGAATCGGAATTGCTTCAAACTTTCTACGACTATTCCTACGGGAACCTCCGCAAAGTGGATTCACTGCAAGTACTGATTGAAAGAAACCAGGGGGAAGAGGGGTTTTATGAACTGACGGTGCGTGTGAATTCTCTCTTTAATCAGATCTGGGAAGCCCAGCGTGCGTATGAAAAGGATTTTATCCACGACCACGCAGGGGCATTCGCTACCCTGTTGGTAGTGAACTACCATTTCGGCGTACGGCCGGTACTTTCCGTCAAGACAGACGCAGCCGATTACCGGCGGGTCGACAGCGGCCTGATGGCGGCCTATCCGGGAAACAAGCATACCCTCTTCTTTCATCAATGGCTGAAGGAGATGAAGTAATCTTGTCCGACATCACAATTTGTTGTAAGTTTGACCCAACTTTCGTGCATGAGTACCAAGGTTTACTTTGTTTCTGACTTCCATTTCGGCATACCGGATCATACCCGCAGCCTGGAGCGTGAATCCCGCTTCATCCGCTGGCTCGATGAGATCCGTAACGACGCTTCGGAAATATACCTGATGGGGGATCTCTTTGATTTCTGGTTTGAATACCGGATGACGGTTCCCAAAGGGCATATCCGTTTGCTTGGAAAACTGGCAGAGATCACAGATGCCGGCGTCCCGGTTCATCTCTTCCGCGGGAACCACGACATGTGGGCTTTCAATTACCTTTCGGAGGAGCTGCACATTCAGTTACACCGCACTCCGGAATTCCGGCAGTTCGGTTCCAAACGGTTCTACCTGGCTCATGGAGACGGGTTGGGCCCCGGCGATACCGGATACAAGTTCCTGAAGAAGGTCTTTTCCAATCGGTTTAACCAATGGTTTTTCCGGTGGCTGCACCCGGATGTCGGCATTCCGATGGCGCTGTTCTGGTCGAGGCAGAGCAGGTATGCAGCTGATAAACGGGAAGAAAAAGATGAATCGATCACCAAACGGATAATTGAAACCCGTCTTGTCACCCATTCAAAACAGATCCTGACTACCCATCCCGATCTGGACTTTCTGATTTATGGGCATTATCATTATCCGCTGGACATAACCCTGAACGACCACGCCCGGCAGATTGTGCTGGGCGACTGGCTGACCCATTTCAGCTTTGCTGTTTTTGATGGTGAAGCTGTCACCTTGAAAATTTACGCATAAAAAAAACGGCCTGGAATGGCCGTTTTTTTTTCGTAGAGACGAGGCATGCCTCGGCTCTACATTATTCCGGATGGATAGCCTCAACCGGACACACATCGGCACAGGCACCACAATCGGTACAAACTTCAGGATCGATTGTGTAGATGTCACCTTCAGCAATTGCTTCAACCGGACATTCATCGAGGCAGGTTCCGCAAGCGGTGCAATCGTCATTAATAATGTAAGCCATGATTCAGTGATTTTTGTGATCCCGGGGACCGGGAATATGGTTAATTATTTGAGTTCCGGCGCAAAGATACAATTTTTTGGATAACGCAAAAGAAATCTGTTTTTTCTTTCAATATAGTGTGAAAGCTGTAAATTTGCAGGCTAAATCCTCCCCCTATGACAACAATAAATCGCCCTGTAGTAGAACGAGAATCAGTAGTAGTTAAGTTCGTCGGTGATTCGGGTGACGGGATGCAGTTTACCGGAGGTCTTTTCTCCGAATCTGCCGCCGTCGCCGGGAATGACCTGGCTACCTTCCCGGATTTTCCCTCTGAGATCCGTGCACCGCAGAATACCATTCCGGGAGTTTCCGGATTCCAGGTGCATATGGGAAGCGCCAAAATTTACACCACCGGTGACCTTTGCGATGTGATCGTCGCCATGAACCCGGCATCCCTGAGATCCAACCTCAAATGGGCCAAAGTGGGATCAACACTGCTGGTCGACACCGATGCATTTGATGAGAAATCCATTGAAAAAGCAGGTTATTCGTCCAACCCCCTGGAAGATAACTCCCTGGCAAAATATAACCTGATCAAAGCACCGATCACCACCCTGACCAGGGAGTGTCTGAAAGATCTGGGCGTGGACCAGAAGATTGCAACACGGAGTAAGAATATGTTTGCGCTTGGGATGCTCTATTTCATTTTCAACCGCCCCCTGAAACCCTCCTTTAAATTCTTTGACACGAAATTCAAGAAGGATCCCACCATTGCCAAGATCAACAAAGTGGTTTTGGAAGCCGGGTATAATTATGCCGACACCATCGAGGCGATTGAATCGGTGATCCAGGTCTCACCAGCCAAGATGACTCCCGGCCTCTACCGGAACATTACCGGGAATGTGGCCACTGCCTGGGGATTGCTTGCTGCTGCCGAGAAAGCGAAGCGTCCCCTCTTTCTGGGATCCTACCCTATCACCCCGGCCACCGAGATCCTGATGGAGCTGGCCAAACATAAGTCGCTTGGGGCAAAGGTCTTCCAGGCCGAAGACGAGATCGCCGGGATCTGTTCCGCGATCGGAGCCAGTTATGCCGGTTCAATGGCCTGCACCACCACCTCCGGACCCGGCCTCTCCCTGAAGAGTGAAGCGATCGGACTGGCTGTTATGACCGAATTGCCCCTGGTGATCGTGGACGTGCAACGCGGTGGTCCCTCTACAGGTTTGCCTACCAAATCGGAGCAGTCAGACCTGATGCAGGCCCTGTTCGGACGGAATGGCGAGTGCCCTGTGATCGTGATTGCTGCCTCTTCCTCCGATAACTGTTTCCATTACGCATACATGGCTGCCAAACTCGCCATGGAACACATGACGCCCTGCATCCTGCTCACCGACGGTTATCTGGGCTTCGGATCGGCTCTTTTCAGGGATCCGAAAATGGCCAATATGCCTCCGATCAACCCACCGATCGCCAAGGCAAACGATCCGGATTACCGTCCCTATAAGCGTGATCCCAAGACACTGGTCAGGCAATGGGCTATCCCGGGAACCGAAGGGTTACGGCACCGGATCGGTGGATTGGAAAAAGAGAACATCACGGGCGCTGTGTCAACGGATCCCCTGAACCATCAGACGATGGTCAACCTGCGTGCGGAGAAGGTAGCCCGGGTCGCAAATTTCATTCCCGACCAGGAGGTCGACGGTCCCCAGAAAGGCGATCTGCTGGTAGTCAGTTGGGGGGGTACATTCGGGGGTGTTCATTCGGCCGTAAAACAGACACAAATGGAAGGGAAGAAGATCAGTCATGCCCACTTCCATTACATCAATCCCCTGCCGAAAAATACAGAGCAAATCCTGAAGAGTTTCAAGAAGATCCTGGTATGCGAGCTGAATGCCGGACAGTTTGTCAATTACCTCCGGATGACTTATCCCATGCCCAGCTTTTACCAGTTTAATAAAGTACAGGGATTGCCATTCATGATCCATGAACTCACGGAAAAATTTAACGAGTTGCTAGAATCGAAATAACCATGGAATATATCAATACCACCGTTGAACGTACGACCGTTCAGCTCCAGAAAGAGGATTTTGAAAGCGATCAGATGGTAAAATGGTGTCCCGGATGCGGAGCCCACGCCATTTTAGCTGCTGTCGAACGTGTCTTCCCGAAACTCGGATACAAAAAGGAGAATTTCTGCCTGGTCTCCGGAATCGGTTGCTCCTCCCGGTTCCCCTATTATGTAAACACGTACGGGATCCACGGAATCCATGGCCGGGCCCTGGCCATCGCAACCGGAGTCAAAGTGGCCAACCCGCACCTCAGTGTCTGGGTAGCTACCGGTGACGGCGACTCACTGGCTATCGGCGGGAACCACTTCATCCATACCATCCGGAGGAATGTCGACATCAACGTGCTCCTGTTCAACAACGAGATCTACGGCCTCACCAAAGGACAATACTCCCCCACTACCCCCATGAACACGGTGACGAAGACCAGTCCGCACGGGACCATAGAACACCCCTTTAACATCGGGGAGCTCGTGATGGGTGCTCAAGGCACTTTCTATGCCAGGATGCCTGATAACGACCTCACCCTGATGACGGAGGCGATGTTTGAATCGGCCAAGCACGACGGCACCTCCATCACCGAGATCCTGCAGAACTGCATCATCTATGCAGACAAAGCCCATTTCAACGTAACCGGCAAAGAGACCCGCGAAGAAAATATGTGCGTGATTCGGGATGGACAGCCTATTCTCTTCGGTCATAACAAGGAGAAAGGATTGCGGTTGAAAGGGACCGAAATTGATGTGGTGGAACTGGGGAAAAATGGCATCACCATCGATGATGTACTCGTCCACGACCGCTACAATCCGGATCCCTGGATCCACATGATGCTGGCCAAACTCGGCCCACCTCATTACCCAAAAGTTTTCGGCATCATCCGTTCGGCTATGTTTCCCACCTACGATGACCTCGTGGAAGAGAAGATCCGCCTCGCCCAGAAAGATTCCCCCATCAAGAAAATGGACCACCTGCTGAAAAGCGGGGAGACGTGGGAGATCAAGTAAGAGGGTAAAGGGTCGAGGGTCGAGGGTCAAGGATCCAGTATCCAGCATCCAGCATCCAGTTATCGTATCTTTGCATCATGCTACGGCAATTCAAGGATTTTATTGAACAGCAATCGCTCTTCCAGCCTGACCATATCGTATTGCTCGCGGTATCAGGAGGCGTGGATTCAGTGATAATGGCGGAGCTGTTTCACCGGGCGGGCTACCGGTTCGGGGTGGTCCATGCCAATTTTCAGCTGCGGGGAGAAGAGTCGGACCAGGATGAACGCTTTGTCGAATCACTGGCAACCCGTTATACCGTTCCGTTCTATTCCACCCGTTTTTATACCGCAAATTTCGCGGATAGCCGCAACGTATCTATCCAGATGGCAGCGAGGGAGCTTCGCTACGAATGGTTCGAAGAGATCCGCCGGAAAGAAGGATTTGACTGGATTGCCACCGCTCACCACCTGGACGACCAGGTGGAGACCTTTTTTATCAACCTCATCCGCGGAACAGGGATCTCCGGTCTGCATGGAATACCGGTCAGAAACGACAGAGTGATCCGGCCGCTGCTTTTCGCCCGCAGGGAGGAGATATCCGGGTTTGCCCGTGAACAGGAAATCCCTTTCCGTGAAGACAGTACGAACAGCAGTACCAAATACTTTCGTAACCGGATCCGTCACCAGTTGCTGCCACTTCTGCTTTCCATCGAGCCCGACTATGCCAGGCAGATCACTGACACCATAAGCCGGATACGTGAAACCGAGTCGATTCTTAATCCCTATCTTGAAGAGACCAGGGCAAGACTGATCAGGCAGGAACAGAACCACTGGATCATCCGTATCGCGGATCTTCGTAATCTGGTCCCGCTGTCGGCCTGGTTGTATGAGTTGCTGGTTCCCTTCGGGTTTCATCCCTCCACGATCCAGGACCTGATACATGCCCTGGATCAGGACAGCGGGAAGACCTTTCTCTCCCCCACCTACCGGATCATTAAGGACCGTGATCGGCTTATCATTACCCGAGCCCCATCGTATGACACACAGCGCCCGGTGGAAGAATATCTGATCGGAGAGTCAACCGGGGAGATCCGCGACCCAGTCCATCTGACCTTTCAAACCATCCACCGGCACCCTGGATATCTGATCAGTGCCGATCCGAACCGGGCCACCCTGGACAGGAAAAAGCTCTCTTTCCCCCTTACCTTACGGAGGTGGAGCCCGGGTGATTATTTCTATCCGCTCGGTATGACGAAACGAAAGAAACTAAGCGATTTTTTCATCGATGAAAAGATATCAATTCCCGAGAAAGAGACCTGTTGGCTTCTCTGCTCCGGGAACCGGATCGTTTGGGTGATCGGTCGGAGAATCGATCACTGGTTCCGTGTTTCAACCCGCAGCAACGAGTTGCTGGTAGTCGATTTCCTCCCCTGATTAGGTAAAATTATCTACCTTCGTGCAGGTAAAAAATTAAGGCTGAATCCCATGAGAAAGATTGCATTCATTGGACTGGTAACCCTATTACTGCCATTCTTGTCCGTCAGTCAGGTGTTGGATCCGGTGAAATGGACGTTCAGGAGTGAACGAACCACACAGGACGAAGTGACCCTGTTGCTCGTTGCGAAAATCGACAAAGGCTGGCACCTCTACTCCCAGCATCTTCCCGCAGGCGGGCCACTGCCCACCGTATTTACGTTCACCGCAAGCGACAACTACAAACTGGTTGGTGAGGTAACCGAACCGGATGGGGTGGAAGAGTACGATCCGAATTTCGAGATAGAGCTGAAGTTTTTCGACGGGACGGTTGTGTTTAAACAAAAAGTAAAAATACTGACGGACAAAGCATTTACCATCACCGGTGTACTGTCGTTCATGTGTTGTGATGATAAGCGATGCCTCCCCCCGACCGATATCGATTTTGAGTTTCCGCTGAAAGCATTCACGACCGGTGCCACAGCACAACAACCGGAGTTGCCCGTCGCCGTTGTGGAAACGAAAGAGACACAACCCGATACATCATCAATCACCGCCGTGGCTACGATCACAGGGACTGAGTCAGCAGGAGCATTGGCCGTTACTGAAGAGACCAGTACAGAAAGCAGTTCGATGTGGGTGTTCTTCCTGGTTGCCCTGCTGGCCGGATTTGCAGGCGCGTTGACTCCCTGTGTTTACCCGATGATCCCGATGACGGTAACCTTTTTCATGAGCAGCAGCAATAGCAAACTGGGCGCCAAAGTGAATGCACTTTTCTACGGACTTTCTATCATTGTGATTTATACCCTCATTGGGGTACTGGTAACCCTGTTGTTCGGCTCCGACGCCATCAAGAATGTCAGTTCAAGCTGGATCACCAACATCATCTTCTTCCTGTTGTTTGTGACCTTTGCGGCATCGTTTTTCGGTCTGTTCGAGATCGTCCTCCCTTCCAAACTAACCAACAAATCGGATCAGCAGGTGGACCGGGGTGGATTGATCGGCACCTTCTTTATGGCGCTGACCCTGGTGCTGGTCTCCTTCTCCTGTACGGCTCCTTTCATCGGGGGCATCCTGGTGGAAGCCTCATCCGGCAACATTCTGAAACCGACCATCGGGATGTTCGGTTTCTCGCTGGCTTTTGCCCTCCCCTTCACCATCCTCGCCTTCTTTCCCTCCCTGCTGGGAAAGATGCCTAAATCGGGAGGCTGGCTGAACTCGGTGAAGGTGGTCCTGGGATTCATCATCCTGGCGCTGGGCATGAAATTCCTGCTGGTCCCCAACGAAGCGCTCAACTGGGGCATCACCCGGGAGGTCTTCATCGCTGTATGGATCGTTCTCTTCACCCTGATGGGACTCTACCTGATGGGGAAGATCAAGTTCTCGCACGACAGCGACCTGCCATACATCGGTGTGCCACGATTGCTGCTGATCATCGCCACTTTCACTTTTGTGGTCTACCTCCTTCCCGGCATGATCGGAGCTCCGCTGCGAACCGTTTCTGCCTTCCTGCCTGCCGAATCATCCTTTAACCTCATGGAGATCATCCAGGAAAACCGTGGAAGCGGACCGGCTACAGAAGAGGCCTGGCGCTTATGCGATAAACCGAAATACGGCGATAAACTGAAGATGGCGCATGGGTTGCAGGGATACTTTGATTACAATCAGGGTCTGGCCTGTGCCAGACAGCTGAACAAACCGATCCTGATTGACTTTACCGGCCATGGATGTGTCAACTGCAAGGTGATGGAACGGTCCGTGTGGCCGGATCCGGAGGTGATGAGACGGTTGAGGGACGACTACATCATCGTAGCCCTTTATGTGGATGACCAAACCGACCTTCCTGAATCGGAATGGATCACCTCCGCCGTCGACGGAAAGGTGAAAAAGACTATCGGCAGGAGAAATGTGGATTTTGAGATCTCACGCTTCAATGTGAATGCCCAGCCCTATTACGTACTGCTCGATACTTCCGGCAAGGTACTGATCCCGCCACGTGCATTCAACACCAATGTACAGGGATTTATCGGGTTTTTGGATAAAGGAACGGAGACTTTCTACAAGAGCCAGTCAAAGTAATACATTGAAGCCGGGAGAGGGGGAGATCAAGTACTATACTTCGGGGATCGGACTGGTGAGAGAGGAGAGAAGGTTGCTTCGTCCCGCGAGTGCGGGACTCGCAAAGACACGGCAGGTGGTTATAAAAAGGAGCGGGATGGCGCGTGTGCAAGCACACGCGCCATCCCGCAAAACTTTTACTAAACGATACGTGTGTCATTGCGAACGCAGTGAAGCAACCTTGTACGCGATAGGGTATGTTGATATTACTTCATTAATTCCGTAAAATACTTGAAAAAATACGGGATTGTCTCAATCCCCTTGTAGAAATTTTCCAGGGGATAATTCTCATTGGGTGAGTGACAAGCGTCAGACTCCAGTCCAAATCCCATCAGGATCGACTTGACCCCCAGGATCTGCTCGAAAGTGGAGATGATGGGGATACTTCCACCGCTTCTCACAGGGACCGGGGCTTTACCGAAGGTAGTCTCCAATGCTCTGCTGGCAGCCAGGTATCCGGGGGTATCAATGGGCGAAACGTAAGCCTGTCCTCCATGCAACTCCTTGACCTTTACCTTCACTGTATCAGGAGCGATAGCCAGGAAATGCTTCTCAAAAAGTCGAGAGATCGTTTTAAAATTCTGATTGGGGACCAGTCGCATAGAGATCTTGGCATAAGCCTTGGAGGGAAGCACCGTTTTGGATCCCTCCCCGGTATACCCTCCCCAGATGCCATTGACATCCAGTGAAGGTCTGATCCCGGTGCGTTCACGGGTAGTGTACCCGGCTTCTCCATCGAGTGCGACGACGTCAATGGCCTGTTTGTAGGCCTCCTCGTCAAAGGGGGCCTTTGCCATCAGGTCGCGCTCCTCAGTACTGACCAACTGTACATCATCATAGAATCCGGGAATGGTGATCTTCCCGTTTTCATCGGTCAGGCCGGCAATCAGTTTTGTCAGTACATTAACCGGGTTGGCTACCGCACCACCAAAAAGACCGGAATGCAGATCGTGGTCCGGCCCTGTAAGTTCCACCTGCATGTACGCCAGTCCACGCAACCCCACAGTTACCGAAGGACAATCCATCGACACCATGCCGGTGTCGGAAACCAGGATGATATCCGATTTCAGCATCTCTTTATGAGCTTCGCAAAAGGCTGCCAGGCTGGGAGACCCGATCTCCTCTTCTCCCTCGATCATGAACTTGATGTTGCAGGGAAGGGTGTTGGTCCTGACCATCAGCTCGAACGCTTTGGCCTGCATAAAGGCCTGTCCCTTATCGTCATCCGCACCGCGGGCATAAATCCTCCCGTTTCGCACCTCAGGCCTGAAGGGAGGAGATTCCCACAGATCAAGAGGATCTACCGGCATTACATCATAATGACCATATACGAGCGCGGTGGGCAGGAGGGGATCAATGATTTTCTCTCCGTAAACCACCGGATTTCCTTTGGTCGTGATCACCTCGGCCTTGTCGGCGTCAGCTTCCCTGATCGATTTTTTCCAGTATTCAGCAGCTTTGATCATGTCCTCCTTATGCTCTTTCTCTGAACTGATGGACGGGATCCGGATCAGTCCGAACAACTCCTGAAGGAAGCGATCTTTGTGAGATTCTATATAGTCTTGAATGTAATTCATTCGCTGCATTGAATTTTGCCGCAAAGGTACAGATTTATACTGTATTTTTGTGACATTGTTTCAACTGTTGCATGAATATTGAAATATGGATGCATTTTCATATTTGAATAATTTTGATTCTTCCGCGTTTGAGGAGCTGTACGAACGGTTCAAAACCGATCCCGGTTCGGTGGATGAGAGCTGGCGAAAATTTTTCGAAGGATTCGAGTTCTGTCAGATTAACTACAAGGCTGAAAAAGGAAAATCATATATCATCCCCAATGAATTCCTGGTGATGAACCTGATCCGGGGATACCGCGAACGAGGACATCTCTTTACCCGCACCAACCCGGTCCGCACACGGCGGACCTACACCCCAACCCTGCAGGCCATTGTGTATCACCTGAGCCAAACCTACTGCCAGTCGATAGGGGTGGAGTATATGTACATCCGTAAGCCTGAACAGGTGACCTGGCTTAAGAAAAAAATGGAACCGGCCCGAAATCGGCCAGAATTTTCCATCCCTGATAAGCGTCATATACTGGAAAAACTGGCGGAAGCAGTACTATTTGAAAAGTTCATCCACAAGAAATTTCCGGGCCATAAGAGTTTCAGCCTCGAAGGATGTGAATCCCTCATTCCCGCCCTGGATGCGGTCGTCAGCCATGGGAAGGAACTAGGGAATGAGGAGTTCATCTTTGGCATGGCCCATCGCGGACGTTTGAACGTGCTGGCCCACATCATGCAGAAACCCTATTTTCAGATCTTTTCTGAATTTGAGGGAAAAGAATACGAAGATGAGCAGTTACTGGGAGATGTCAAATACCACCTCGGTTATTCTACCGAGATCCGCCCAGAAAACGGCCACTTGGTTCACCTCTCACTGTGTCCGAATCCCTCGCATCTCGAAGCCGTCGATCCGGTTGTCGAAGGACTTTCCCGGGCGATCATCGATAAGGTGTACAAGGGCAATACCGACCGGATCTCCCCGGTGCTGATCCACGGGGATGCTTCTGTTGCAGGACAGGGAATCATGTACGAACTTCTGCAGATGTCGGAACTTCCCGGGTATACCACCGGTGGAACCGTCCATTTTGTAGTGAACAACCAGATCGGCTTCACCACCAATTACCTGGAAGGGCGCTCCAGTACCTATTGTACCGATGTAGCCAAAACCATCCAATCCCCCATCTTCCATGTCAATGCCGATGATGTGGAGGCGGTGGTCTATGTCGTAAAATTAGCCATGGAGTTCCGGCAAACGTTCCGGAAAGATGTATTCATCGATTTGCTTGGTTACCGGAAATATGGCCATAACGAAAGTGACGAACCCCGGTTCACCCAACCCATCCTCTACAAAACCATCGAGAAACATCCTGATCCGCTGGAGATCTATCTGAACAAACTGGAGGCCGAAGGAAGTCTGGAAGGGATCGATCCGAAAACCATTCAGAACCGGATCAGTGAGAAACTTGATCAGTGTTTCGAGAAGTCTAAAAGCGTCGAGAAGGCAACCATCGATCATTTCCTGGATTCGCTCTGGAGTGGGATCCGGAAAGCGACAGCCGAAGATTTCATTCACTCTCCTGAAACTGGTGTTGCCAGAGAAGTATTGCTTGGGATTGGGGAAAAAATCACGACCCTGCCTGAGGGAATCCCCTTTTTCAGAAAGATCGGCAAACTGCAGAACGACCGGAAACTGATGCTGGAAAGCGATCAGCTCGACTGGGCAATGGCAGAACTGCTGGCTTACGGATCCCTGTTGCTCGAAGGGTTCCCGGTGAGGCTCAGTGGACAGGATACCCAGCGTGGGACCTTTTCGCACCGGCACGCTGTACTCACCGTAGAAGATTCGGAAGTGAAGTACATTCCCCTCGACCATCTGTCAGATAATCAGGCCAGGTTTCAGGTATACAACTCTCCCCTGTCGGAATACGGTGTTCTGGGTTTTGATTATGGCTATGCCCTCGGGAGCCCCGGCAGCCTCACTATCTGGGAAGCGCAATTTGGCGACTTCAGCAACGGGGCCCAGGTGATCACCGACCAGTACATCTCTTCAGCCGAGGAGAAGTGGCGGGTCATGAATGGACTAGTCCTCTACCTGCGAACATGCCTATGGTTCCTGTAAGCTCGAATGCGCAGTCTGACTTTTTGTTGTTATTTTTGCAACGTAATTTCGAATTTATACGTAAACCCTGTCATGATAGATATACCAGTCCCCAGTCCGGGTGAATCCATAACCCAGGTCCAGATCGCCCGCTGGCTGGTTGAAGATGGTGAACCGGTGCAGAAGGATCAGGAACTTGTAGAGATCGATTCCGACAAAGCGACCTTCCCAATCGCCTCTCCGGTAGACGGCAAAGTCCATATTCTGATCGCTGAAGGGGAAACGGTAAATGTGGGATCGGTGATTGCCACTGTTGATGAGGCACAGGGGCACAGGGGCACAGGGGCGCCGGTCACCAGTCACGAAATAAACGCCACCCCATTGGCCAAGAAGATCCTTCACGAAAAGCAGATCGAAGCGGCTTCCATTGCAGCTGCGTTTCCAGGGAAACGGATCACGCGGAAGGAGATTGAGTTGTTCATTCAGGGTAAGAAAGAGGCAAAGGGCGAGTTTGTCTTTTCCGGCGCCCGTACCGAGACACGTAAAAAGCTTAGCACCCTCAGGCTGAAGCTGGCAGAACGGCTGGTATCGGTCAGTTTTTTGGTTCGCATCAAAGAACTGCTCGAAGAGCCGGGACGGATGCTGACATCCGGGCAGGATCTTTACCGGGTTCTGCTCGACATCTGAGTACAACCATGAGGACCCATGTTGATTTTCTGGTTATAGGTTCGGGTATAGCGGGCCTTACCTTTGCGCTCAAAGTGGCAGGGCATGGAAAGGTATGCATTGTCACCAAGCAGAAGATGGACGACACCGCAACCAGTTACGCCCAGGGAGGGATCGCTGCGGTGATGCACACGCCCGATACGTATGAGAAGCATATCCAGGATACGATCAAAGCCGGAGATGGTCTTTGCGACGAGCATATTGTGCGGTTAACGATCAGGGAGTCGACCGACCGGATCCGGGAACTGGTATCCTGGGGCACCAATTTTGACAAGAATGAATCCGGCCTGTACGACCTGGCCAGGGAGGGTGGCCACTCCGAATCTCGGGTCCTGCGCCACAAAGACAGCACTGGCAAGGAGATCGAGGATACGCTGATCGATCAGATCCGGAAACACCCTAACATCGAGGTGCTCGAGAATCACTACGCAATCGATATCATCACCCAGCACCACCTCGGTGTACAGGTCAATATCCGTGCCTCCGATGTCACCTGCTATGGGGCGTATGTCCTCAATCCTAAAACCAACCATGTGGATACTATCCTGGCCCGTGTAACACTGGTGGCTACCGGTGGGGCAGGGAACATATACAGCAACACTACCAATCCTACTATCGCCACCGGCGACGGGATCGCCATGGTATACAGGGCCAAGGGGGTGATCGAAAACATGGAGTTCGTGCAGTTCCATCCCACCGCCCTGTACCATCCGCAGGAGCGGCCCTCTTTTCTGATTACCGAAGCCCTGCGTGGATTCGGAGGCGTGTTGAAAGATTACCACGGAAAGGAGTTCATGCAGAAGTACGATGAGCGGCTCTCCCTGGCTTCCCGGGACATCGTGGCACGAGCGATTGACAATGAACTGAAGATCAGTGGGGAAGACTTTGTATACCTGGACTGCCGGCACCTGAATAAAAATGATCTGATCCGTCAGTTCCCCCGGATCTATGCCAAGTGCCTCAGCCTGGGGATCGACATTTCCCGCGACATGATCCCGGTAGTTCCGGCAGCTCACTACATTGTCGGCGGGATCAAAACCGACGAATATGGCCGGTCCACCATCCGTAACCTCTATGCTTCCGGTGAATGCGCCAGCACCGGGATGCATGGGGCCAACCGGCTGGCATCCAATTCCCTGCTCGAATCGGTGGTCTTTTCCCACCGGGCCAGCCACCAGACCATTGAACAGATCGAACACATCGATTATTGTAACGCGATTCCCGACTGGGATGCGGAAGGGATGATCCTCACCGAAGAGATGATCCTGATCACGCAGTCCCAGAAAGAGCTTCAGGCCATCATGAGCAGTTATGTCGGGATTGTCCGTTCCAACCTTCGCCTCCAGCGGGCCCTCGACCGCCTCAACCTGCTTTACGACGAAACAGAAGACCTTTACAATAAGTCGATCCTCACTCCCCGTCTGTGTGAACTTCGCAACATGATCAACGTGGCTTACCTGGTGATCAAACAGGCGATCGCCCGGAAAGAAAACCGGGGATTGCACTACTCCCTCGATTATTCAAAAAGTAAAAATTGAAGGGGCACCCGGAAAAAACTGAAGGGGCGACCGGTCTGGTCGTCCCTTCAATAATTTCTGGGGAAAAGATATGTCTATTCGATCCCCAATTTTTTCTTGACGGGTGCCATCAGGTTGTTGGCGGGTGTGGAAAACAAAACCACATCTTCAATGTTATTTAACACATAGGTGTATCCCTGTTCCTTTGCTACATCGGAGATAGCCCGTTTGGCTTGATCAATCAGGGGTTGCAGAAGTTTCTGCTGCTTGGCCTGAAGATCCTGCTGAGCCTGCTGCTGAAACGCATCGATTCGCTCCTGTAACTGCGTCAGTTCCTGCTCTTTGTTCTGTTTGATAATATCAGACATTCCGGCTGCTTTTGACTGATAGTCGAGGTATTTGTTCTCAAACTCAGAACGCATCTGGTCCATCTGGTCGGTAAGTTGCTCCTGATGTTTCTGGAGGGTAATCCTGACGGAATCAATTCCCGGCATAGCCTGCAGAAGTGTGTTAAAATCTATGTAACCGATTTTCAGTGCAGCGGGCGTCTGGGCCTGGGAGCTGAATGCAATGCCGGTGAAGAGTGCCACGATGGCAAAAATCTTTACTAACTTTTTCATTGTTTTCGTATAAATATGGATTTGTGACTTTTGGGTTCGCAAAAATATAAAAAATATAATTAGATACATATTCCCGGTACCGTTTATTTTCGTTCTCCGCCTGAAGGTTTGGGGTGGGTCTCTAACGGCTGATTGTGCTTCCCTGACGGCTGAGTGGAGGTCCCCGACGTCTGGGTTCGGGTCCGGGAACCCATTGCTGCACCCAGTTGATCCAACACCTCATCACTGATATCATACTTGGGATTGGCATACATCATGGTCAGGCTGCCTGCTTTATCAAAAACCACCGCATAGTTGTAATCATCGGCGATCTGCTGGATCGCATTGTAAATCTTCTCCTGAATGGGTTTGACCAGCTCCTGGCGTTTTTTGAACAATTCACCATCCTTACCAAAATACTTGCGCTGCAGGTCCTTGGCCTCCCGCTCCACGTCAACGATTTCCTGCTCTTTCTTGGACTTCATCTCTACGGGAAGCAAAACCGATTGGGCCTGGTAATCCTTGTACATTTTCTCTACTGCGGCAAATTTTCCTTCGATCTCTTCCTGCCACTGAACCGACAGTTCATCAATCTGAGCCTGAGCCTCTGCATATTCCGGGATATTATCCAGAATGTACTTGGTGTCCACATAGGCAAACTTCTGAGCCTGGATCAGGGTCATGGTGAATACCAGCCCCATGCATGTTAAAAGAATCTTTTTCATGATGTTGTCCCCTTTCTTTTGATGCCGGAAACCGGAAACCGGATGCCGGATATTTATTTTATGAACTCACAAACTCACCACTGCACCACTGCACCACTGCCCCACTGCACCACTGCTCCACTGCCCCACTGCACCATGTTAATCAATGGACGAGTTTATCGAGAAATGGAACTGGCTTCCATTTGCTCCCGGTACACCCGGTACCGCATCCAGTCCGTAACCCCAGTCAAGTCCCAGCAATCCGAACATCGGGAGAAAGACCCTGATCCCCATTCCAACCGAGCGATAAAGGTTAAAGGGATTTACATCCTTCCAGCGTGCCCAGTCGTTCCCTGCTTCCAGGAAAGCGAGCGCATAGATGGTAGCACTGGGGTTGAGAGAAATAGGATAGCGGAGTTCAAAGGTGTTTTTCGTATATACCGTCCCCCCGATGGTATTGGGATAGCCCGGTGTGAGCGAGTTGTTGGCATATCCCCGCATTCCGATCAACTCTCGCCCGTCCATGTTGTTATAACCGGTCAATCCGTCTCCTCCCAGGTAGAAGCGCTCAAAGGGAGTTACCCCGAGGTTGGAATTGTAGGCTCCCAGGTAGCCGATCTGGATCCGGGGCGAGAGGACGAGCTTCCCGATCAGGGTGATATACCATGCCCCTTTGAATTTGATCTTGTAGTATTCCACCCATTTGTACCGCTCGTTGTAAGGCATGGTATCGTAATCGATATTTCCGCTGCAGAAGAGGCTGTAAGGTGGAGTAAGTTCCAGTGTGACTGCCAGTTCCGAACCGGTTCGGGGAAAGATCGGATTGTCGATGGAGTTTCGGGAGAGGGTGACCGCATAGGAAAGTGCATTGTAAGCGCCGTTTCCTCCTCCGAAGGTAAAGATCGCTGAGTAATTTTTGGTATTGTATCGGAAGTAGTTGAAACTGTTGAGGATAGAGAAATAATCATCCGGCCATTTCAGCATAGATCCCAACCCTACGGAAACCCCGTCGATTTTGAAATAGCCGTACAACGAATCGCTTTTATCGAATCCGTTGGAATACTTTGAGTGAACGTAGGAGAGACTTAGGGCCAGCGGCTTTTTACCACCCAACCAGGGTTCCGTAAACGAAAAACTGTAACTGAAATACCCCTTGCCATAGGTCTGCACCCGGACGCTCAGTTTCTGCCCGTCACCGGAAGGAACTGGCCGCCAGGCTTTCCAGTTGAAGAGATTCCGTAACGAGAAGTTGTTGAAGGAGAGGCCCAGGGTTCCGATGATCCGGCCGTAGCCCCATCCGCCTGAAAGCTCGATCTGATCGGCAGATGTCTCCTCCACAAGGTACTCAATGTCTACGGTCCCGTCTTCGGGATGCGGATTGACATTGGGCACCAGTTTTTCGGCGTCGAAGTAACGCAGCTGGGCCAGTTGCCGCTGAGAACGGATCAGGCGGTCGCGGCTGAAAAGCTGACCGGGGCGGGTCTGGATTTCCCGTAAGGCCACGTGATCATTGGTCTTGGTGTTCCCCTTGACCGTAACCTTTCTGACCGTTGCCTGTTTCCCTTCATGCATCCGGATCTCCAGATCGATGGAGTCGTTCTCCACCCTCACCTCCACAGGGATTACGTCAAAAAAGAGATATCCGTCATCCATATAGAGCGATCGAAGGTCTCCCCCGTTAGGATCATAACTGAGTGCAGCATCGAGGGCCTCCTTGTTATATACATCGCCGGGTTTAACTTTCAGGAACCGGGCTAGGAAAGTATCGTCGTACTTGGTATTCCCCACCCAGACGATCGAACGGATGTAATACTTGGGACCCTCTTCCACCCAGATGTTGACATTGATGGTATTGTCGTCATTATGAGTAATGGTATCGGCAACGATTATTGCATCACGATATCCCAGCGAATTATATTTGGTGATCAGCTTGATCTTGTCCTCTTCGAAATCTTCCGGAATAAATTTTGAGGCTTTAAAGATCCGGAGCCGTACGTTACTGAAGGCATGTTGCTCAATGATTGAGGCGATTTCAACAAAATCGATCCGAAGAGCCGCCTTGGCCGATTCCCAGATCATCCGGTCCAATCCATTCATCGGGTTGAACACCGCCATCTCCTTGGTATCTTTAAACGCACCGGAGATCTGCTCTTTGGAGAGATGTTCGTTGCCGTAAACATTCATCTTGTAAATCTTGACCCGGCCGTTCTTGCTGATGTTGATCACCATGGTGACCAGGTTGGCCGTTGCGGAGTCCTTTTTCAACTCAATGTCCACATCTGCATTCAGGAAACCCTTATCCTCATAATATTTCTTAATGATGTTCCGGGTCTTCATGATGAGGTTATCAGTGACATAATCCCCTTTTACCAGCCGGATCTTCTCCCGGATGTTATCCGCATCCGACTTTTTAATTCCTGAAAAAGAGAATTTCGACAGGCGGGGACGCTCCCGGAGATAGATATCCAGAAAGATCTGGTCCCCGATGACACTGGTCACCGAAATCCGGATATCCTCGAACAGCCCCTGGTCCCACAATTTCTTAACGGCATTGGTAATCTCGCTTCCCGGCACCAAAACCCGGTCACCGACCGTCAAACCCGAGAGCATGATCAGGACATTGCCGTCAAGGAATTTCACGCCGCTGACGGTAATCCCTCCGATCTCATATTCCTTTGGGTTGTTGTAATCAAGCTGAAGGTCTCCAAGGGTAACCTGGGCCAGTACCGGGTGAAAGACCAAACCTGACAGAATGAGAATGATGAGGGATCTGAGTTTCATTTAGTACGTTTCTTCTTATTGGCTTCAACGTGAGTTATCTGTTCACTGGTCATGCCGAATCGTCGTTCCCGGTTCTGGAAATCCAGTATGGCCCGGAAAAATTCCTCCTTGGTAAAATCAGGCCACAAAGTAGGGGTAAAATAGAGCTCCGTGTAGGCAATCTGCCATAGTAAAAAATTGCTGATACGGTACTCGCCACTGGTCCGGATAAGGAGTTCAGGGTCGGGAATCCCGCGGGTTGTCAGGGCTGCAGAAAACGATCCGGCATCGATCTCATCCGGTTTCATACGGCCGTTCAGAACCGCACCTATGATCTCTTTACAGGCATTAACGATCTCCCACCGTGCGCTGTAACTTAGTGCCAGGATGAGTGTTAGCCCGGTATTGGCATTGGTTTTATCGATGGCCTTCAACAATTCACGGTGACTTTTCTCGGGGAGGGAATGGAGATCTCCGATTGCTGTCAACCGGATGTTGTTATCCATCAGGGTTTTCATTTCGTTGTGGATCGACTGCACAAGAAGTTTCATCAGGGCGTCGATTTCGTACTTCGGGCGATTCCAGTTTTCTGTGGAGAAGGCGTACAGGGTCAGGTATCCGATTCCCAGTTCAGCAGCTGCCTCCACCGTGTCCCGTACGGCTCCCACTCCCTTCTCATGGCCTTTGACGCGACCAAATCCCTGCCTGCGGGCCCATCGCCCGTTGCCATCCATGATTACGGCTACGTGGCCGGGTAATAGTTCCCTGTTTATCTGCTCTTTAAGCTCCATAGAAGCCGGTCAAATCAATAATTGTACACATCGCGGCAGCGCTTGTTTCCGCCGAGTGCAAATTTATAAGTAATTGTGATACCGTAAAACGAATACCAATCCTGGTTCCTCGAGTTTCCCCTTTGCATACCCGGAAGGTAGCTCATTGTTGGATCGGAATAATACTGGGCAGGGTCGTTCGGATCGATTCCGGGTCCGTCCATGTAGTAAGTCTTACTGATGTCGTCGAGGTAATCGGTGAAGGTTTTATGCATCTCCCAGAAGGCGGCCAATCCGATCTTCCGGCTGACGCTGACCTTCACTCCCAGTCCGAACGGGATGTTGAATCCTGTCAGGGAATAGGGCTTCCGCCCCTCGTACCCCTCCTGCTGTCCTTCGGTTCCAAGGGGCTGCAACTCCACGCCTCCAGCGGAGGGCTTGAAGAAAAATAGTCCGATCCCGGCATAGACATAAGGGGTGATGAAATTTCGTCTGCTCCCGGTATAATAGCGGAAGAAGTTGAACTCGGCTACCGCCGAGATATCGGTTACCGGGCTTTCGAATTGCAGGTTCCGGCCGGGCAGGAACCAGGTGCCGGAGGAAGAACCCTTCACTTTGCCGCGGGTTCCGCTTAGCTTCACGGCCCAGCGATCATCAATGACATAGCGTACCAGAACACCATACGAAAGTCCCGTTCCCTTGAAATGACTGGAAGGATTCACATCCCCCAGGTAGTAAGAACCCCCGCCGGACAATCCTACTTCGAACTCCTGTGAAAATCCGGAGGAAAAAAGAGAAAGAAAAAACAGTAAACCAAGAATAAACCTCATACCCGTATGCTCAGACAACTCATTAACGACAATTTCGGGAAATTATTGAAGAAAAGTACCTTAATTCTTAATTCGCAATTCAATTCCGTACATCCAGTCCCCAGTTCAGCTTCTCCCGGATGGTTTTGAAAAAATGACGTTCGGGCAACCGTACCAGCCTGACAGGAAACCCTGCTTTGGTGATGATGAGTTCCTGGTTGCTTGCTACTTTGGTTTTCCTGGAATCCATGGCCACAAAGTAGTCCTCTCCATTTCTGTCCACAACGATCCTGATCCGGGCATCATCCCGTATCACTATTGGTCTCACCGTCAGATTATGGCTGGCGATCGGAGTAATGACGAAATTTTCGGAACCGGGAACCACTATTGGCCCGGTACAACTGAGCGAATAGGCTGTGGATCCAGTTGGTGTGGATACGATCAGGCCGTCGGCCCAGTATGAATTCAGAAACTCATCATTGATATAGGCCCGGATGGTCAGCATGGTTTGCAGGTCGCTCTTGGAAATTGTCAGATCATTCAGCGCATAGGGAAATTCGTTAAAAAGATCGCCAGGGCTCCGCAGGTGAAGCAAGGTGCGCTCTTCCAGCGTATAGCTCCCCGCAAGGATCCCTTCCAGGGCTGGTATGATCTCATCCTTCGAGATGCTGGAGAGAAATCCCAGTTTCCCCATATTGATCCCGATGATGGGAATCCCGCTGTTGCCGGTCAGGACAACCGCATCGAGGATCGTACCGTCGCCGCCAATGGTGCAGAGAAAGTCCACTTTCCCCTGCAGATCGGAACGCTCCTGAAAAAGTACCGGTTGCTTTAAAAAACTGATCCGTCCCTCCAGGTGCCTGAAAAATGGCTGATATATCCAGGTTGATCCGTTTAGCTCTTCCAGTCGGAGAATTAACTCCTTCAGGTAGGGAAGCATCGGGTCAGTGACTGTTCGGCCAAATAGGGCAAAATTCATCGATGGTTCTGAATTTCAAGGCGCAAAGATACTCCATTTTTCGGGAAAACCCAACAGGCCTAGATCGGCGCGACGAAATGGATGTAGATCCCGGGCTCCCCCAGGCTGTTCAGGGCCACATTGAGGTCGATCACGATGTCGTAATAGGTCACAAAATCTACACTGAAGCCAGTTCCTGCCAGGAACGTGTTCACCAGGGAATTATTCTGTTTCACCAGGGCAACCGGGTTATCCACATAACCGGCATCGGCAAAGAGATTCAGGTAGAGGCCATACGGGATCACCCCAAATTTTGGTGTGCGGATAAATGGAAGCGTGATGATCCTTGGTTTGACAAGGGCTACCTTAAGGTTGGTCTTGGCCATCACAAACCAGGGGCCGTTGATCGAGTAGTATTCGAACCCCCTGATTACATCCCGGCCATACCCGATGCCCTGTTGCAGGTAGAACGGTTGCTCATCCGGCCACGACCATTTGGCTGTGACTCCGACCGCAGCATACCAGCGCTCGGAAAAACGCCAGTACTTCCGGAAAGCCGACTGGATACTGAAAAGGTTTACCGACCCGGACAAGAAACCCTGTTTGGCCAGCTGCACATCGAAATAATACCCTTTCAGAGGATAGTACTGCACATCCCGGTGGTCCAGCTTGTACTTGTAATAGAGGGTGAAAAAGGATTGCTCCGGGGTGCTGTCTGTCAGATACCCGGGGGTTTTCAGCAGGGTGTCGGCAAAATGGTAGTAATCGAACCCCAGCGAAACCGTGTGATAGCTGTAAAAACCGGGCCTGAAATAGCCCTCCACAAAACCGTAGGCCTGCTCCTGCAATGTGCCTCCGGAGAGATCCAGGTAGTTGCTTTTATTTCCGATGGTACCGGCAATAACTGATTTGCTGTGATTATATCCCCCGCCAAAGCCAAAACCCCAGGTCTGCTTCCGGTTAAGGTAAGGGGTCTGGTATGTAAATCCGTAGTGCTGATTGAATCCCAGATGGATCAACAGGGTGAGGGTCTCATCCCGGCCCCGCGCATTGAAAAACTTGAAGTTCAGTCCGTAAGTCAAACGCCGGAAATCAAACGTCTCCAGCCACGCATTGATGTTCCGGTTGGGGAACTCAATGTAAGGTATTGGCCAGATATACCACCGTTCGATCACCTTCACAACTACTTCCAGGCGGATGGGTGAGGCGGAAAGCCATACCGTATCCACTTCAACCAGATTAAAGAGTGCAGTATTGAATACATTCTCCCGGCTTCGCTGCAAGATCCCCGGAAGTTTCCCGTAATCGAGGGTGTCTCCGGTACTGAAGTTCAGCTCCCGGAGGATGATCCTGGGGTGTGTGATCTTGTTCCCTTTCAGGGAGATCCGGTCGATGATCACTACCCTGGCGCTGTCTCCCTCTCCCCTGACCTGAAAAAAACCGATCAGCAACAGGAGCCCGGTCACCAGAAGTGATCTCATGGCCGGCGATCAGATATTAAGGTAGTTCATAAGCGAATCGAACCGTTCCTGGAGCGTGTCGGAATAAGCATCCTGATTGGAGTAGCTGGAAGTTACAATATACCCGTAGCGGTCGAATGTTTGCAGGATAGCGCCGATGTCGAGCCGGTTGATCTTCAGGGTGACTTCCAGTTTGGTGGAATCAGGAAAAGAGGTCACATAGGAGCTGAGAACAGCGGCATCATTCGCCTCTACCATCTGGCAGATATGGGCAAGCGAGTAATCTTTATCGTTGATCTCCAGTACAATGATGCCTCCCTGTGAATCGATGGAAGTGATGCCGGCCAGGTGGTGAACAAGATTGGCCAGTGTGATCACACCCAGGTACTGGTTTTTCTCATCCAGTACCGGCATGACAGTCAGTTTCAGTTTGGCAAAGGTCTGGATTACCTCATAGATCGGCTGGTACTCCTTCACATAGGCGCTGCTCAGCGAGAGGTTATGGTTCCCGACAGGGTCGTCGAAGGCATTCAGGTTGAAGATGTCGGTATCGCAGATCATCCCAAGGTAATCCTTGTCGTTGACGATGGGCAGCTGGGAGACCCGGTACTCGTCCATCAGTCCCAGGACAAGCGCACCGCTGTCGGAGGTTTTGACCGGGGTGACCGAATCGGAGATTAGATCACGGGCAATCATAGTACATTAGCGTTTGGTGTCATCGTTCAGGATGCTAAGATAGCTATTATATCTGATCTCACTGACCTCCCCCGTCGGGATGGCCCGTTTTACGGCACATCCCGGTTCATGCAGATGGGTGCAATTGCTGTACTGGCAATGAGGCAGCAAGCGGTCCATCTCCGGGAAACATCGCGGGATCTCTGTTTTATCAAAATGGACCAGGCCGAACTCCTTGATGCCGGGGGTGTCGATGATATCTCCCCCTTCACGGAGTTCGTACATCTCAGCAAAAGTCGTAGTATGACGCCCCTTCAGGTGGACCTCCGAGATCTCCCCGATACGGGGATCCAGCGTGGGATCAATGGCCTTGATCAGGGCCGATTTACCGGAGCCGGAATGGCCTGAAAAGAGGCTGACCTTCCCCTTCAGGAGCTCTCTGATCTGATCCACTCCATCTCCCCGGAGTGCCGAAACAGCATAACAGGGATAACCAGCCTTCCGGTATATCTGAAAGAGTTCTTCCATCCATTCCAGCACCTCTTTTTCGTAAATATCCAGTTTATTGAAGATCAGGCTGGCCGGAATGAAATACCCGGTAGCAGTTACCAGAAACCGGTCGATGAATCCGTTGGATGTCCGGGGATTTACAAGGGTCACGATCAGGTAAGCATGATCCAGATTGGCTGCAATGATATGCGCCTCCCGCGAGAGTTTCGTTGCTTTCCGGATGATGTAGTTATTCCGTGGCAACACCTTGTGAATGAGCCCCTCCCCTCCTCCGGGAAGCAAAATAAACTCCACGTGATCACCGATGGCCACCACGTTGGTGGTACGGATGCCCTCTATGCGGAAGCGTCCCTTGACCCGGCAGGGTATCCGTTTCCCCTCCCTGCTCCGCACATAGATCCAACTTCCGGTCGATTTCTCCACCAGCCCTTCCAGGCTTCTCTGTTCAGCCATGCAATCAGGGGAAGTTGTAGATTTTAACGGTACTCATGCCCAGATTAATAAAGAATTAATGATTGGTAAAGTTATAAAATATCTTACATTTGACGATCAGAATCCATCATCCAGACGCCATGAGGCCACTCGTGTATATTACCTTAGGATTTGCGCCGGTCATTGCAGGGATACTTTATATTTACTTTGCACGCCGGAATGATAAAGAGTTCAACTCACTGCTTGTGAAAAGTTTTTTACTTGGTATGCTGGGAGTACTCGTACTGCTGGCAGCCCAGTACATCTCTTCGTTACTGGGGCTGAACGAACTCCGGAACCTCAAGCGCACCCTATTTTACTCGTTTGTCACGATAGGCTTTGCCTCAGAGTTGGGTATGTATGTAATATACAGGTATCTCATCATCCCACGGGAACCCATCAACAGACCGATCCATGGAATTACTTTCTCGATCATGGTTGCGCTCGGATTCGGGACCATCCGGATTCTTTTGTTCATCCTCGATCCCCTGGGCATCCGTTCCCTCTTCCCGGAGACGCTCTATGCCTTTGTTTTTGTCCCGGCCAACCTGATGTTCGCAGTGATCATGGGATTTTACGTGGGGATGGCCAAATTCCTGAAATCACGGTTTGTCTACAACATGACCGGCCTGTTTGCCGCCGCCTTCTTCCACGGGCTCTTCAACTTCTGCCTGCTCACAAAAGATTTTAAACTCCTCAGTCTCTTTGCCTTCGGTTCCACAGTCATCGTCTTTATCCTGGGGATCAAAGCAGCCTACACCAAGCCGGAGCCGTTGGATAAGATTTAGGAATAAGGTTCAAGGGTCGAGGGTCAAGGTTCAAGGATTGAGGGTCGAGGCGTTCTTCCGACTGACTCTTATGCGCAATCTATGTGCAATCCATGTGCAATAAATGTGCAATTAATTGCAATTCATGGCAATTCCAACCTCCTGATCCTTTCGGTCAGTTCAAAGTAATTGTTCTCCAGCACCATTCCCGGGTAGTTTTTCGACATTTCAAGGGCGTAGATCAGGT
>Ga0163200_1000091_pt1 | contig 41767 bp, 40 predicted proteins | sample PL_2010_200m_FD_113535 | JGI IMG/M metagenome (GOLD analysis project Ga0163200, IMG submission 113535) | Freshwater microbial communities from Powell Lake, British Columbia, Canada to study Microbial Dark Matter (Phase II) - PL_2010_200m | ecosystem: Environmental > Aquatic > Freshwater > Lake ... | reverse complement strand
CTATGGACAAGAGGAAATTTTTACATCTGATCATGCTCATAGCTGGAATGCTGGTCCTATTTGCCTGCACCTATGAGAAAATCCAATTTGAAGCTCCTGTTCCTCCCGACCCCACGCACCCTCTCAGCTATTCAGCCGATATCCAAACCATCTGGGATAAGGGATGCAACATCGGTTGCCACCGTGCAGGTGCCACCCCACCCGACCTCTCCGCAGCCAATTCGTACAATGCCCTGATGACAGGGGGATTTGTGGATACGGTGAGCCCGGCCCAGAGCGTTATTTACACCAGTATGATTTCCGGAGGATCTATGGCCACCTATACAAACCCCAAAGATGCCGGAAAAGTTTTGGTGTGGATTCAGGAAGGCGCTAAGAATAATTAACGGAGTTTGTATCATTTAACACAGTAACACATGATCACAGCAATAGTTTTAAAAAGAAGTCTTCTGGTGCTTCTCCTGTTCGTTATCTCTTTTGGCATCGCATTTGCCCAGGAAGAGGCAGTGGAGAAAAAAGAGAAAAAACCTCTTGAACGTGACCCGTTTGAAAGCGGCATCTTCATGGATGATCAAACCGTCAAAACCTATCCCTCCAATACCCTGGAGTTTGTGCTGCAGCACCGGTTCGGAACGATCCAGAACGGATTCACCGACCTGTTCGGAATCTGGGGCGCAACGAACATCCGGATGGCATTGAATTACAGCATAACCGATAACCTCCTGATCGGATTCGGGACCACCAAAAACAACCGGTACCAGGATCTCTCGCTGAAGTATACCTTTTTCCACCAGCGGAAAGGCGGTTTCCCCCTGACGATCGGTTATTACGGAGACATCGCACTGAATGCCTCAAACAAATCCAATTTCGGCGAGGGCTATGCGTTTATTGACCGCCTCTCTTATTTCCACGAATTGATGTTTGCCCGCCGGTTCTGCCGCGCTTTTTCCATGCAACTTGGATTTGCTTTTATACACTACAATAAGGTGGATACCACGATCAAAAACGATGCCTTTTCGATCTCGGCCATCGCACGGATCAAGGTCAGTCCGCAAACGTCGATCATTGTAAGCGGTGAATTTCCTTTAATGCTTGGTTACGATACCCCGTTTATCCTGAAATACAGGGCTAACGAACCCCATTATCAGGCGATCTACTACGGACCAAAATCACCCCTGCCCAATGTTGGACTGGGGGTCGAGATCTCTACCAGTACACACGTGTTTCATATATTTGTCTCTGCAGCCCCTGGTATTTTACCCCAGGATATCGTTATTTACAACCAGCACGATTTCTTCAACGGGGCCATTATGTTCGGGTTCAATATGACCAGGCTGTGGAATTTTTAATGCAATCCATTTGTTAAACCAATAAATACCTAGAACCATGAAAAAAACAATGATCTATGCAGTCAGTTGCCTCTTCGCTTTCTTTTTTGTGACTGCACTCTACGCACAGGACGCCAAACCCTGGACCATCCCCGACAAGTACAAAACCATGAAGAGCACTGTTAAAGCAGGTGACGCCGATGCAACTGCATTGGGCAAAGAGTTGTGGGCCAAGTTCTGCAAATCCTGTCACGGAAGCAAAGGGATGGGCGATGGCCCGAAAGCAGCTATGCTGAAAACCTTCCCGGGAGATTTTTCGTCCGCAGCCTTCCAGAAAAAAAGTGACGGGGAGCTCTACTACATGTCCTTTGTGGGCCGGGATGAGATGCCCAATTTTGAAAAGAAGATTACCGCCGAATCCGATCGCTGGGCACTTATTGCCTACATGCGTACCATGAAGAAATGATACGGTCAAACCATGGTAAATAAAAAGGATGCTACAGTGGAATGTCCATTTAGCATCCTTTTTATTTTATCCCTTTATCATAGATAAATAATTTAGGTATGACGAGAGAAATTTACCTCAGGCCCTCCTGGCTGGTCATTGTGCTCCTCCTGCTGGTTGTCATCCTGTTTGCATTTGACTATTCAACCGAACCGTTGAAGTATGAAAATGCCAGAACCACAAGCCGGATCACACCGGAAGAGATCACGGTCGATCACTCCCAGTTCCCCAATGCAGAAGTGAACCAGAAATGTTTTCAATGCCATGGGCAATCCAAGTATACATACGAAAATACGGAACAGGGCCGGATGGTCAACGAGCGGATGTATACCGAACTGATCATCTCTCCCAACGATTTCTACCTCTCCAACCACCGTTCATTCAAATGCACCGATTGCCACTCGGAAGAGTATGAAACCTTTCCCCACCCGGGCATTCTCCGCATGGAATACAAATATTCCTGCCTGGACTGCCACGAGGGAGATGAAAACTATGCCCAGTTTCATTTTGAACAGATCGATGCCGAATTCATGGAGAGTGTCCATTCCCAAAAGCACAGCGAAGAATTTACCTGCTGGATGTGCCATAATCCCCACACCTATAAGATAAACGCCCGCACCAACGAAAACATCCGCGAAACGATCGTCTACGACAATACCATCTGCCTGGATTGCCACAGCGATTTCCGCAGGTTCCAGTTGCTGACCGACCGCGAGCGGCCGAACCTGATCAAGAGCCACGACTGGTTGCCTAACCAGGAGTTGCACATCGCTTCTGTCCGTTGCATCGAATGCCATACCGAACGTACAGCCGACAGCACCCTGGTGGGCCACAAAGTACTGCCGAAGGAACTGGCTGTGAAAAACTGCAAGGAGTGCCACTCCAGTAAACCCGAACTGCTCGCTTCCCTTTACAAGTATGAAGCCCAGGAGGTACGTAGCATGGACGGGATCTTTAGGGGAATCACCACCAGCGACTCGGTGGTCATCGGCGCCAGCCGTAACCAGACCCTGAACATCATCAGCCTGATCCTCTTTGCAGGTGCAGTGATCGGGATTGGATTTCATGCTACATTACGAATCCTTAAAAAATAACATGCCATGACTCAAGAAAGATTATACCTGTACCCTATCTGGATCCGGTTCTGGCATCTGGTGAATGCCCTCCTTTGCCTGCTCCTGATCATTACCGGGATCAGCATGCAATTCTCGGCTCCCGCTGTAGCCCTGGTCCGCTTCGATACGGCTGTGGCCATTCACAACATTGCCGGGATCATCCTGACCATCAACTACGTGATCTTCTTTATCGGGAACCTGTTTACTTATAACGGAAAGCAATACCAGATTGAATACAGGGACCTCACGAAACGGTTGATGGCCCAGGGCAAATACTATGCGTTCGGGATTTTCAAAGGAGAACAGCCTCCTTTCCCGATTACCAGGGATAATAAATTCAACCCGCTGCAGCGTTTTTCCTATGTCTTTATTATGTATCTGTTCGTTCCCGTTGTATTTATCAGCGGCTGGGCGCTGCTCTACCCGGAAACTATCCCAACTACAATACTGGGAACCAGTGGTTTGCATTTGACTGACCTGTTCCACATCCTCTCCGGGTTCATCATTTCCTTCTTCATGGTGATCCATATTTATTTCTGTACGATAGGCAAAAACCCCGGAGCCAATTTCAAAAGCATCCTCAATGGGTATCATGAACCTCATTAATTCGATAGCGTAATTAAATCAGTATCTGTGAAAAGAGAATCAGACAGTAATCCGAAGAAGAGTTCCCGCAGGGATTTCCTGAAGAAGAGCCTGGTCGCCGGTGCCGGTGTCGTCGCTGCCGGGGGATTGGTAGAGGCCTACCTGGATACACAGGCAGCGGAATCGGGCGAGAAGGTCAAGGTGCTTACGACCGACGGCGAAATCGTTGAAGTAGACAAGGCATGGCTCCGGTATCCTCGTGTCTCCAGAAAGGAATCCCGTAAAGGGATCCCCGGCCGGAAATTTGTGATGGTCATCGACCTGGCGCGATGCAAGAATGCCCGTGCCTGTGTGGAAAAATGCCAGCATGGTCACCATCTGCCCAAAGACCAGGAATTCATGAAGGTGTATCTTCTCCAGGACACCGAATATACCGCACCGTACTGGTTCCCAAAGCCCTGTTTCCATTGCGACAATCCGCTCTGCGTATCGGTTTGTCCGGTAGGAGCCACCTACAAACGAACCGACGGAATTGTGCTGATTGATACACAGCGGTGCATCGGATGCAAGTTCTGCATCACAGGTTGTCCTTATTCGACCCGGGTCTTTGCCTGGCGGCACTATGAGGAATATGACGAAGACACCCAGCCCTATTCACCGGAGGCAAGCAGCCCCGGGGTGGAGGGGACCGTTTCCAAATGCGATTTCTGTCCTGATCTGATCCGTGTTGGAAAATTACCGTACTGCGTTTCTGCCTGCCCGATGGGGGTGATCTTTTTCGGGGACCTTGACGAGGATGTGGTTACCAATGGAGCTGAAACTTTCCAGTTCAGCCAGTTGATCCGCGATCGTGCCGGATACCGGTACCTGGAAGTCCTGGGAACCCGGCCCAGCGTCTATTACCTGCCTCCGGTCGAACGGCAATTCCCGGTAAACCGGGGATTCGATGGCCTCGAAGAAAACGTAAGCAAACGGTATGAGAACACACCTTATGTGAAGAAACAACGGAGGAAATAACGATGGCAAACGGAAAAGACCAAGCTCTTCTAACGGAATTTGCGCCCCAGATTGAGCGCACCAGCCTGATCCAATTTATCTGGATCTTTTTTCTCGTTGGTGTCATTGCTGCCGGTTTTTACGCCCTGTATGTCCAGATCTCTGAAGGACATATCGTAACCGGGATGCGCGACAATGTGGTGTGGGGGATCTATATTGTGAATTTTATCTTTTTCATGGGTGTCAGCTACGCGGGCGCTCTGATTTCAGGCACTCTTCACCTCTTCCGGGCCGAATGGCGTAAACCGATCATCCGGATGGCAGAGTTCATCACCATTATCGCACTGCTGATCGGGCCCTGTTATATCCTGCTCTGTATCGGGCGTCTCGACCGGCTCCCCTACCTTGTTCTGTTCGGCCGGATCCAGTCACCCATCACCTGGGACGTGATCGCCATCTCAACAGATATCTTCGGCTGTTTGATCTTTCTCTACCTGGCCATTCTGCGGGACATCGCGGCTATCCGGGATTTCCAGGGAATCCGTCTTCCGAACTGGAAACGCAAACTCTATCGGATCCTGGCACTCGGCTATGTGGGAACTCCGGAACAGCAAAAACGCCTGCACCGGGCTACCGACGTCATGGCTGCAATGGTCATTGCAATCGCCGTCATCGTATACTCTGTACTGGCCTGGATCTTTAGCGTCACCCTCCAACCCGGCTGGCACAGTACCATTTTCGGTCCCTACTTTGTGATTGCCGCGGTTTTTTCCGGTTGCGGTGTCATGATCGTGGTGATGTGGTTGTTCCGGAAGATCTACCGCCTGGAGCAGTTCATTACCCGGAAACACTTTGTCAATGTAGGGATACTGATGCTGATTCTGGCTGCCCTGTTCGGATACTTCACCTTCAGCGACTACCTGACCAAATGGTATGGTTCGGAACGGAATGATGAGTTGCTGATCAACCTGCTTTTTGATGAATATTACTGGCTTTTTATCCTTTCGAATTATGTGGGCGTGCTGATGCCGATGATCGTGGTGGGATTCCCGAAGCTGCGAACCATCAACAACATCACCATCTCAGCAATTGTGGTCATCCTGGCTCTCTGGGTCAACCGGTACCTGATTGTTGTTCCTACACTGGAATCTCCCTACCTTCCGATTCAGGACTCCCGGCCGGCTTGGCTCTTCTACAACTCTACCTGGGTGGAATGGGTGCTGACCGCTGCCGGTGTAGCCTTTTTTGCTCTGGCTATGACGGTGGGTTCCAAATTTATTCCCATCATCAATGTGAGCGAAATGCAAGATGCTCCGCCTCCGGAAGATGAAGAGATCCTAGTATAAATGATGTCAAACCAGCATATATTCAGCCTCATGAAAAAATTCACATTTGCGTACATGCTCTGGTCCGTTATCCTTCTGGTATTCTTCTCCCCTATTCTGTCGGCCCAGGAAGAGGCTAGCCCCGAAGAGGCAGAACCGGTTGATACATACCTCTCCCTGCTAGCCACCTATACTTCCAACGATACCGTCGTACTCCTGGCCAGCCTGTACATCCGGCACGGCCGGGAACGCATCGACCTGCAAAATGCGCAGATCATTTTTACGGCATCAGGTGAAAAAGATCAGGTTGAAGTGGGGCGTGCATTTACCGATTCAACGGGTAGTGCACATATAAAGGTCCCCCTCCTGAATCCTGCCCTGCCTGCCGATGCGGAAGGAATGATCACCTACACGGCCGATTTTGAAGGTACCGATAACTACCTCTCTGCTTCCGAGCAATTCATTTCCAAACCGGCCAGGCTGGAGGTCTCCTTTTACGAAGAGGACTCTGTCCGGTATATCCGGGTGAATGCCCAGCAACATGCTGGGGATGCCATGGAACCTATCACCGGGGAGACCGTTTTCCTCTTTGTTCCCACCCTGTTCCGTCCCCTTCCGATCGGAGAAGTCTCCCTGGATGAAGAAGGGACCGGGTCCATCGAGTTCCCGATGTCCCTGATCGGCGACTCCCTGGGAAACATCACTATCGTTGCACGGATCGATGAAAACGATCGTTTTGGGTATGTCAGAGGAGAAAACACTTGTAGCTGGGCCATCCCGAAGCATCTTTTCTCTCAGGATAAACCCACCCGTGAATTGTGGACGCCGGTGGCCCCCATCTGGATGATCATCACCCTGCTGACCTTGCTGGCTGGTGTGTGGGGTCACTACATCTACGCCGTCACCGAGCTGATAAAAATTAAAAAGAGCGCTTCAAAAGAGAAATCCGAAGAAAAAGACTGGTCCAATTATTCGTAGTTTTGCGAATACAATGACGCTTCCTTTTTCCATTTCCGGCATTATCGTCAAAGGAGATCAGCTGGGCAGAAAGCTGGGGTATCCGACTGCTAACCTGGATCTGCCCGACGCATCAAAATTTCACGGTCTCACCGGTGTCTATGCGGCGACTGTCACCCTGGAAGAGGTTCTTTATACGGGGATGGCCAATATTGGGTTTCGTCCTACCCTGATTCATCCCTCCTTTACCGTGGAGGTGAACATCTTTGATTTCGACCGGGATATCTATGGAACACCCATCACCATCCATTTTTTAGAGCGGATCCGGGATGAGATGCGGTTCAACTCACTGGATGACCTGGTAAAACAGATGGAACAGGATGAACGGGAAATACGGAAAATCCTTTCAGTCTTGCTCAAGCCGGATACCAACACCCAGTAACCCTGGTGTCTCTATCCGAGGTATGAGGTTCTCCAGTTCGATGACCAACAGACCCGATTTATTGATGACCAGTTCCCTGTTCAGGATGATCGAGACTTCGCACTGCTCCCCGTCCCAGTCTCCCAGAAATTTTTCCTTACTATCCCGCACGGAAAGCTGAAACTCCCTGATCCGCTCCTCACCGGATGGGGTTCGCAGGATCATTTGAAAATCCAGGGATTGATAGGGGAACTCCCGGGTATGCCTGGCAAAGAAAAGAACCCGATACGGAGTTTCCGATGATTCTACAGGAAGCTCAAAACTCAGGATATTGAACCGTTGCCAAACCTGGTCACGAAAGGGATAATAGACTTCATTGGGGTGATCCGGCTGGCAGGCCGGTAAAAACGCGAAGAGTATCAGACTGATCAGGAATGATCTTTGCATCATGATTCCTTCTCTTGTTCAGAGGGTTTGGTAGCAGGTAACCGTACGGTAAAAGTAGTTATTTTACCCGGATCGGAGGAGAAGGAGATAGCGCCGCCCACCGAATCCAGGATCCCCTTCACAATGGCTAATCCCAGTCCAGCTCCACCACTCCGGGTGGTAAAATTGGGTTGGAATATCTTGTCAGCTTCATCCATCCGGATGCCTTTGCCGTTATCGGTGATCTGTACGATGTGTTCTGTTTTGGTCGTATCCGTTCGGACCAGGATCTTCCCGGATGTTCCGGGCTTCGCTTCAATGGCTTCAACTGCATTGTTCAGAAGGTTACTGAACAGACGAAGGAGTTGTCTGCGGTCAGCATAAACCCACTTCTCAGCAGGTGCCGGATCAAATTCCAGCTGAATAGAGGGGACCTCTTTGTACATCGTCAATGAACTTTTCACCAGGTCGTCAAGGAGCAGGGTCTCATTCTCCGATTCGGGCATCCTGGCGAAATAGGAAAATTCAGAAGCAATGGCGCTCAGAGAATCGATCTGCGTGATGAGCGCCTCCGAAAACCGCTTCAACCGGAATTCCCAGTCCACTGCACGATCGTCCCAGGCTTTCTGAAGATGTTGCACTCCCAGCCGCATCGGCGTAAGGGGATTCTTGATCTCATGAGCCACCTGTTGAGCCATTTCACGCCAGGCGGATTCACGTTCCGAAACAGCCAGTTTTTCTGCGCTGATAGCCAGTTCATCGAGCATCCGGTTGTACTCCTCAACCAGTTTCCCAATCTCATCTTCCCTTCGCCAGATCAGTTTATCATCGGTACGTCCGATACGGATCCGGCCGATCCGCTGGGCAAGAAGTTTCAGTGGAGCGGTAATGTAAGTACTAACCAGATACGTCACCAGCACCCCCAGCAGGATAAAAAGGACATAGATATTAATAAACGCGACCAGGAATGTGGAGATCTCCCGTCTGAGATCGTCCTGCCGTGAAAAGTAAGGCAGGTTCAGGTATCCGAGCAGCTTGTTTTGTGTGTTATAAAAAGGCACATAGGCCGAGAGGTAATGCAACTCTCCGATATGCTCGATCTGCACAAACATGGAGCTCTTTTTTCCAAGCAGACGGTTGAACGCTTCCCGGTTGATCAGGTCGGATATCAGCCCCTCCCGGAAGATACGGGGACGGGAGGATGCCAGCAGGATTCCCTGTGGGTCATAGAGGTTGATATCCGAGAAAAAGACATTGGAGAATTTGATCAGGATGGTTTCCAATTCCTCCGGACCAGCATCCTTTAAATCATTCAACCGGTCGAATTTGTGTTCCACCTCTATGAGGATCGACAGGGTTCTCTCCATTAGGTTTTCCTCGTTTTTCTTGCTGTTTAACCAGGTGAGATAAACCATCATCAACACACCGGTAATGATGAACAGCGTGATGATCATCCCCAGCATGGAGAACTGCAGCCGGTTCCTGAGCGAACGCATCATAAGCCCGGTGATCTCGTTCAGGTTCAGGATACTGAAGCCAATGGCAAAAAACAGCAACAAAAATATCAGGAGATAGGAAAAGGGAGAGATGGTGTTGAGCCAGGTAGGGAGAGGCTTACTCATGATGAGTGATTCCTTGTCGTTGATCCGGTACAGGAAATGATCCATCCTGTCTGTGGATGGAAGAAGTGTCTGGCTCAATGTATCAACATATCCCGTCAGCTCAAATCCATAGATATACTCTCCTACCCTGTGAACCAGCTGATTCTTCTGGTAGAAGGCATAGGAATAATCGCCCGGGTCGGGAAAATCGTAAGAACTTCTGTCAACCAGCAATTCCGGATAGCCGAGGTCCTTATATGTGCTGCGGGAACTGATCTCCAGATAGATTACTTCTTCTCTTTCCGGAACAGGGAGCCGAACGATATAGTTCTCGTTGCCGTAGCCATAATCCAGAAAATAGATGCCCTCCTGGCAGCTCTTTCCATACGCGGAGATGACCTCTTCAAAATAGGCAGAGCAATTGATTTCGAATCCCTGTGGCTGGATCCGGAGGATCTTGGATCCTCTGCAAATGGTTGTCTGTACATTGAAATTATTCCAGTAATCCCTGAAATACTGATGCAGGAGGTAGGACGACACACTGTCGTCAGTTACCAGAATGTCCGGTTCCACGACTGCACGGGAAAGGATCAGACCGACCGATGAATCGTCTTTAATAGCCTGCACCGTTTGCTGAAGAAGTAGTTCGGTCACCGGATTTTGACGGGCAGTCAGTCTCATCGCCAGTAATTCCCGCTGATTCTGTTCGCGCAGGGTATTTGCTCGGTTCAGGACAACGGTAGCACATACGGCGAACAAAACCATTGCCAGGAAGAACCAGGAAAAGGGAAATTTTCGTTCTTCTTCCGCTTTCGCCGGATCCTCAGGAAGCTTTGGAAGTACCAGTTTCAATGTAATGAGAATCCATCCAAGGGCCAGAAATCCGATACTTGCAAAAGCCGGTACACTTGCCCAGGAAAGACGTGAAACATTTTCCAGATTCATCGCCAGTGTCGAGTGGATCACCAGGCTGTGAAGGCCTGTCATGACCAGTATGAGGGTAGCCAGACTGACTCCAAAACGGAGAAATGGGCATAGGGCCTTTCCCCAGTATTGAGGCTTGTTTCGCGTAGTTATTTCCGGCCAGATACGGTAAAAAATGAAGGCGATGATCAGGATCAGAAAGCTGTTGATCAGAAAATCCCCCAGCGAGGGAAAAAGCCAGGAGGAAGAGTAAAGCACGGGGCCGAATAAATCGGATCGGTATAGCGTTTCCGGCCAGCGGAAGGCAAACTGCAGCCCTCGCAGGATCAGGATATCAGCTAACAGTATGAAAAAAAGCCAGTACCGGTTCCTGAAAACCTCCTGTACTCCCAAAGAGAGCCGGTACAAAAATATGCTCAGGAGGAGGTAAGCGGATATCAGGAAAAAGATCAGCCAACTTTGATCTTTCTGGGGAGGCATTTCTCCGGGAATATCCAGAGAGCATACAAAGGTGCCCCTGGTTGAATAAATTGTATATTGTCCCTCTTTCGGTGAAATCTTCACTTCGTCAGGGATCCGGATCGATCCGATATAATGGTTCCTCAGGTATTGGTTCTGAAAGGGATAATTCTGTTTTACCAGACAAAGTCCCGCAATGGTAAAAATTCCCTTCCTGAAAACAAGGAGTTCATACCACCCGTTTTCAAGCCTGACGAGTTCAGGGGTAACATCATGATGAAGAAGTAGGGCCCGGGAGAAAGGTACCCGGTTATCTGACCAGTAGATGAGCGAATCGCCCTGGTAGATGAAAATGGTCATCTCCTGGCCGTTTAATTCCGGAATGGTTGCGACCTGATCAGGATCCAGGGGGGTAAGAGAATCTGTCAGAAATTCAGACGAGATTCCTGATACCTCTTTCCGTATATGATTTTCATGTTCCTGTAAAAAAGACTCAAACCGGAGCCGGATCTCTTCCGGCCTCTCCCGTTTTCTTGTCTGCCAGGGAGTCACTACCAGAACCAGCAGAGCAATCAGGCCAAGCAGAAGACAGGCCAGGCATACGTTCTTGCCCTTAATCCCGGGATTTTTCATTATCGTTCTGAATGTCAGGTCTTTACGACTGATTTGATCGGAGGCTCTCTGAGCTCATTTTAGGGATTCTCCCACCATTTGGATTCAAACAGGGCTTCAGCTGATTCTAAGGCTTAAAATTAAGAATTTTTAATTTCCAGGATATAGATTTCACTTGAATGACCTGTGAGTGGATTACGTCCTTCACAATTCGACCTGAGGCCTCTGTAAACTGCCCGGACAAAATTCGATGATCCGGTTCTGTATTTCTCACTCAAAAGGGATATGTAAAAGGCATCCAGTTTTTGGGGCAGAATTGTGATACAGGTTAATGAGTATTTTGAAGCAAATTTAATGAAGGTCTCTCTGGTAAAATGATAAATATGTCGGGGCAGATCAAAAGCGGCCCAAAATTTTCCATAGTAAGTGGCATCATGCGCATTGGAATTTGGGAGCGCTACAATAAGAACTCCGTCCGGCTCCAGTACTTCAGTCAGTTTCCGCATGGTTTCATCCAATCCGTGAATGTGCTCCAGCACATGCCACATGGTGATGCAATGGTACCTGGACGATGGGGAGATGTCTGTCAGAAAGTCAGCCTTCACATCAAGGGAATATCTGTTCTGCGCAAAATTCCGGGCTTTTGCGGATGGCTCCACCCCAGTACACTTCAAACCCTTTTGCCGGCACAAGTGAAGAAACTCTCCTGTTCCGCACCCGATATCCAGCAACGAATTGCCCTTTGCATAAGTCTTTACGATGTTGTACTTGGAATGAACGTTGAATCTCCTGGCCATACCATAGAGGATTGGAATGATGCCCCTTTTACTGGAATCGTGAGATAGATATGCTTCAGACTGATAATATGTTTCCGCTGAAACAGGATTCGGACGCGGATTTGTAAACCGGAAACCACAGGCAGTACACGCTACAATGCTAAACGGCTCCTGGGTCAGAAAATAGTCTTTCCCTTTAAGGAATAGCCTGAATTGCTGATGATCACAAATTGGGCATATCGATATTGTTTCACTCATTTTTCCCTGTTTCACGTGGAACAGTCACCTGCCGTGGTGGACAATTAATACGGAGATATCTGCCGGTGATACCCCGCTGATCCGGGCAGCCTGGCCAATTGTTTCCGGCCTGACCCTGCTCAATTTCTCTCTTGCTTCAGAGGAGAGCGATTGTAACTTATGGTAATCAATATCCTGCTTAAGCGGCATATTTTCGAGTCTGGAGAGTTTATCCGCAATCTCCTGTTCCTTTTTAATGTACCCGTTATATTTGATCAATAATTCAGCTTGCTCCATGGCTTCCTGTACCTGTCCGGAAAGCTTGCCAAGGAAGGATGAAACCGGTAGGAGTGCACCTGCCATATCTTTCAAGGAGATCTGAGGCCGCAGAAGGATGGTAGTCAGTTTCGTTCGTTGTATCAGTGGAGCAGTCCCGCATCCGGTAAGCATGGGATTCGCCTCTTCCGGAGAGATGCCCGTCTCCCTTAAAAACCGGATGATCCTTTCGACTGCCTCATATTTTTTCTTCAATATCTCCATTCTTGTATCCCCTGCCAATCCAAGCTTGTGTGCTTTCGGGGTTAACCGGTAGTCGGCATTATCCTGTCGCAAAAGGATTCTGTATTCAGCCCTGGAGGTAAACATCCGGTAGGGCTCTTCTGTTCCTTTCGTGATCAGGTCATCAATTAACACACCGATATATGCTTCTGACCTCTTCAAAATAACTGGTGGTTGTTCCTGCAGTTTCAGATGCGCATTGATCCCTGCCATAAATCCCTGTGCCGCCGCCTCTTCATAGCCGGTTGTTCCATTGATTTGGCCGGCCAGGTACAGGTTCTCCAGGATCCTGGATTCCAGTGTCAGTGAAAGCTGATGCGGAGGAAAATAGTCATATTCGATTGCATATCCCGGCCTGAAAAAACGGGCATGCTCAAACCCTTTTATCCTTCGTAACGCGTCAAACTGAACCTCTTCCGGCAGGGAGGAGCTGAATCCGTTTACATAGTACTCCACTGTGTCCCAACCCTCAGGTTCAATAAAAAGCTGGTGTCTTTCCTTATCTGCAAACCGTTCAATTTTATCTTCAATAGAAGGACAGTACCTGGGGCCAGTCCCCTTAATACGACCTGTAAAAAGGGGCGATTTCCCAAAACCTGTACGCAATACATCGTGCACTTCCGATGTAGTAAATGCCAGAAAGCAACTTCGTTGCCTGGTCAATTTCGGTGTGTCCAGAAAGGAAAATCTTCCCGGATTCTCATCTCCCTTTTGCTCGGCCATCTTAGAAAAATCCAGGGTACGTCCGTCCACCCGCACCGGTGTTCCTGTTTTCATCCTGCTTGCCCCTATCCCATACCTCTTCAACGACTCGGTCAAGAATTTTGAAGACCTCTCTCCCATCCTGCCTCCCTGAAATTGTTTCTCCCCAATGTGTATGATACCATTTAAAAATGTTCCATTTGCAAGAATTACAGCCCTGGCGTAAAACTTCATTCCCATAACCGTTTTCACACCACTCACACGGTTTTCACGTACTAAAATTTCAGTTACAGCATCCTGCCAGAAATCAAGTTTCTCAAATTTCTCCAGCTGTCTTCGCCATTCAATCGAAAACAACATCCTGTCATTTTGGGCGCGCGGACTCCACATAGCTGGTCCCTTTGACCTATTTAATATCCTGAATTGAATCATTGTCAGGTCCGTTACCACCCCTGTTAAACCGCCCATGGCATCAATCTCACGTATGATCTGTCCCTTTGCAATGCCTCCTATGGAAGGATTACAGGACATTTTTGCCATGTTTGTCATGCTCATAGTGATAAGAAGAACCCGTGATCCCAGTTTTGCTGCAGCTGCTGCTGCTTCACATCCGGCATGCCCCGCCCCTACAACAATGATGTCATATGTCTCCTGTTTTTCCACTGTATGTTTCACGTGGAACAATTACTCGTTATTCCCTGATTTTCAGTATTTAACAAACGTTGATATATAGAAGTCCTCTTCTCTCCTCATTTCCCTCTTTTCTTCCTCAGTAGCATCCTTCATTCCAGTTAAATGAAGAATTCCATGAATGATAACCCGAGCCAGTTCCATCTGGATAGGTATACTGTATTTCTTTGCATTTTCTCTCACCCGATCTATTGAAATGTAAATATCGCCTGCAATAATTCCCTCATCATCGGAAAAATCAAATGCAAGTATATCTGTGTAATAGCTCCGCCGAAGGTATTTTTTATTGTACCTTCGTAAAACGTTGTCGCTGCAACTAATAATGTTAATGAAAGACGGCTTTCTTTTTTTTTCTCTGATCAACCGTTTAATTCCGTCCCGAATTGCATTCTTTCTCCGTATCTGGTAGGATATTCCCTCCGTAAAAAAATGTATTTTTTCCTCATTCATTCCTGCCCACCACCTTTTCTTTTCTGCCAAAGTATCCCTTTACTTTTTCAGATCTGATCAACGCCCGTTCCAGGTTTATCCCTGCCACCTGAAAATTAAGTTCAATCGTATGTCCATTGTGGCTTAGTTTCGCTTCGTCTGCCAGTGATCTAATAATAAATGTCTCCCGTGCAATAGCTTGCCTCTCGATTGCTTTATCGAGCTCGTCCAGGTCGCCAATCGCTGCATCCTTTCGAGTAACTAAAAAGTTCAATCCATTCCTGCTTTTAATTATTTTAATGGTCACTTCCCCTTCTCTTTTTAATCCCATAATTGCAGCTTCCGAAACTGCCAGCATGATATTTCCGAAATATTCGCCCGGAACATTATAATAATCCAGGATCTCTTCAATAAAATGCTCCAGCCTGTGTAAATCCACACTTGAGGAGATTTTAATTTTCTCTAGACTTCCAGCCATATCACTTTTCAATTTTAATCAGGTACTTGTTCGTTTTGCCTTTATAAAACCGGTTCACCGGCAACGTCTTGCGCCTCAGTAATTCAGTTCCCCCGTATGAATACTTGTTATACTCCAAATTTTGCCCCGGGTTACTATATTTTTGATTTTTCGCCTCATTTGATTCCCTTTCTTCCTGGTGTTCCCTGATTTGTTCCGCCCGCTCCGATTCAAGCAACCTCGTAAGAATCTTTTGCTGCCTTAACAATGACTCTCTGGTGACCTGTTTGTTGATCAGGTCTCTTTCATTTTGTTCCATCTCCTTTATTGCTTCATTCAAGCTTCCTTGATCCATTTCTCCCTGTTCCTTCAGGTACTGAGCATATTTCTGCAACTCTTCCCGCACAGCCTCCTGTTCTGCTGCCAGTCTGGCTATTTGCTCGTTCATACCCTGAGTCCCCGCTTTCCCTTTCTCTCCCTGCTTATTCATTTGCTCCTGCAATCCCTTTCGTATCCTTTCCATCTGCTCGGTTAATTGCTGCTGCATTTGGCTGATTTTTTTCATGTTCTTATTCCCTTTTCCCATGGATGGATTCTTACACATTTTACCCCCTTTTCCTTTCATACTCATGTGCATCTCGTGGTTCATCTGTTCCATTGCCTCATCCAGTAATACAGCCAGGTTATTCAGCGCCGTCATGGAAAACTGTTGTCCGGCCAATGCCTCCGGCATATTCCTTTCCGTTAAATTCTGTACTGTTTTCTCTATATTCCTTTTCAGTGAAAGCAGTTCTCTTGCAATTATCGGCTGGATGACAAACTGTCTTTTACCGATTGCTTCGAGTGTATCTTTGACCGGTTCCAGGTTTTCCATTACTTGCTTCTGCCTTGTTATGATCTGCTGAAATCCGGGATCATTCCGGTTAATGGTCCGGGTTCTGTTCAGCAATTCTTCCTGATCAAAGGAAACCGTCAGCAGATGCTCCAGTATCTGTCGTATCTGGTGGGCATCTTCGGCATACTGGTCTTCCTCAGCCTCCGCTTGCATCTGCTCAAGATCGTCTGCCAGCCGGTCCATCTGCTCTCCGGCATCTCGCTGGTTTTTTTCTGCTTCCTTTTCATTCTGCTTCTCCATCTTTTCCACCACCTCTTTCAGCGATTCACTTATACTATCCTGCTTCTCCTTTGTCTTCTCGAGTCCTAGCGGACTCTCGAGCTCCTGATCCAGTTTCTCCAATTTTTTTAATTCCTTCTGAATGGAGTCGTATCTTGCATTCACCTGCTTTTGCCCGGATTTGTCCTCTTCCCGAATCTCCTTCTGCTGTTTAAGTTGATCCGCTAGTTCAGATTGTTTTTCAGCTGTTTCCCGCAGTTGTCTGATATTCTCCTCCAGCTTTCGTTCAAACTCAATTTGCTTGAATAATTCCAGATTACGATCGAGTTGTTGTTCCAACTCTTTTGCGGTCATTTTCATTTCCTCCATCAGGGTCTTTAACTTCTCCTTGTCAACCTGCTTCATCAACTCCTTAAGCTCCTCCAATGTCTTCTTCATCTCTTCCGTCATCATATCTCCCATCAACTCCTGAAGACGCTTCTGCTTTTCCATGATAGCCTGACTCGTCTGTAAAAATTGCTCTTCCGATTGAATTGCCTTCCTGTTCCCTTCCTTTATTTTGTCAATGGTCTGAAGCATCTCTTCGTTTCGCCTGATCAGTTCCTCTATGTCCTTCTTCTCCTGCCAGTCCAGTGTTTGCTTCTCCAGCAACTTCCGGTTCATCTGTTCAATTGCTTTTTCCACATCCTCAGCGTCCTGTCTTGATTTTGACAGTTTTTCGCGGACCATCTGTTCATTCTCTTCCGCATGAGCACGTATCTCATCCATCGTGAGTGCACGGATTTCCCGTATTTCAGATCGTGCAGATTTAGGTCCCCTGATGCCATCATTGTCCCATACTTCAAAAAAATAAGTCATTCTCTCTCCCGGTTCAAGAAGAAATTTCTCCATATCAATCGAGTAATAAAATAGTTCTTCCCTTACCTCTTTACTGATCGGAAGTAAAACTTTTTCGTCTTTTCTGTGTATCGTATCTTCAGCCTCACTGATTTTATAGTTAAATTCAAGTCCCGTAAAGCCGTAATCGTCCTTAACGGATCCTCTGAAGAATATCCTTGATGGTAAAAGTGAATCCTGCTGAATTTCGGTCAGGATTGACGGATAGCCATCCTCAATACAAATGATCCGGTAGGAGAGGGAGTCGTTGTTTTTGCTGGACTCATTCTCAGGCAGGAATGAATAATTTCCGGTTGACGCGCAACGGTATCGGTACGAAAAAAGGTTTGATCCATTTGATTTCATTTTTGTATCCCTATCCGGAAGACGCAGAAACAGGGATGTTACGTCCCGGGTATTCCATATCCACTGAATCATGGTCCCCTCGGGAGCGACAATATCGCCTGTGTTCTCCAAAATTTCACTCTTCCTTCCGGTATAAGCCGGAAATTCCAGGTTCACCGTAAATGAAAAAATGGTCGGTCGGAGAAAAACCTTAATTCGGTATTCATCGCTCCGATATCTTTTAGCAACGATCCTGAATGAGATCTCTTTTTGCAATGACCTGAACAGGAAAGAAAAATTACCCGCACTGTTCTGTCGCATGCGGTATGTGTATCCCTCTGTTTCAATATGAACCTCGGATGGAATTTCCTCTCCTGTTACTCTCACCATCAGTTCGAAATCGTCTTGTTGGTAGGCTTCCAGTCGGTCGTTCAAAATGGTGACTTCAAATGGCAACGGGATTTCATATCCTTTCGAGTAATTTACGATCCGGCTTGTCGGCTCTGTAATAAAAGCCGGAGCTATAACCCAGGCCATTATAATAATGGCAACAGGAGGAATGGTCACCTTCAGGTATCGCAGATTTCTTTTATAATTGATCACCAGGGTAAACTGGAACAGTTTCATCTTTTGTATGCGCTGTTCAATGGAGGCTATCAGCAATTCCAATTCCTCTTTATTCTCCTTTTTCTGTCTAATTAACTGTAACGAATTCAGCAACTTATCGTTGATTTCCGAAAAATGTTGCCCGATGATCCCAGCCGCTTGCTCTTGCGAGATTCGTTTTCCAAATCGCAAAATAGATCCTATAGGTTTCAGTATCCACGCAAAGGAGGAAATGGCTGCAACGGCTATAAATAGATAGAACAGAACCATCCTGACAACGGAGTCGAAACGGAACAGGTTTTCCAGGATCACAAACAACAGGTAACATCCACCCAGAAAGCCAACCGTCAGAAGTACACCTCGAATAATCCGGTTGATATAATACTTCCGAATGAACCTGTCAAGTTTTTTAATGAGTAGTTGCTCGTTATCCATGCTTATGTCCTGTGCTGTATCTAACGCCCTGGTGATGGTTATATTTCACCCGCTACAAATTTAGGAATTATCCTACTTTTGTACATTCAATCATCCACTCATGGTCGATTCAAGTACCTCTTCCCGCATCACAAGAAGAGATAAGGAACACTTTTTGCATCAACATGCCCGGTCGATCTGGATGACCGGCTTATCCGGTGCCGGAAAAACAACCCTTGGACTTGCGCTGGAAAAGAAGTTATTTCACCTTGGTTTTTTTATTCAATTACTGGATGGCGACCATGTGCGGACTGGACTGAACAAAGACCTTCGTTTTAGCGATGCAGATCGTACTGAAAACATCCGCAGGATTGCCGAAGTGAATGCGCTTTACAATCATTCCGGCATCATAACCATCAACTGCTTCATCAGTCCGACCCATGCCATCCGGCAGATGGCACGGGCCACTATTGGTTCTGCTGATTTCATTGAGGTCTTTATCAAAGCCCCCCTGTCTGTCTGCGAGGAGCGTGATGTGAAGGGATATTACCGTAAAGCCCGTCAGGGACTGATCAAGGAATTTACCGGGGTTGATTCGCCCTTTGAAGAACCCGAACATCCTGACCTGCTTATTGATACTTCCTTCTCATCAGTGGATCAGTGTCTTCATAAGATGATTGGTTTCATTCTGCCGAAAATAACGATAACCCCAGTTTCGCAACGCGTTTCGCAATGAATGGAAAATCCATCCGTGTAAGGTTCGCTCCCAGCCCAACAGGTCCCCTTCACCTGGGAGGTATCAGGACCGCCCTGTATAATTACCTCTTTGCCAAACAGCATGAAGGTACTTTTATTCTCCGTATCGAAGATACTGACCAGAATAGGTTTGTTCCCGGGGCCGAGGAGTATATTCTGGAAGCGTTGCATTGGTGTGGGCTTGAGCCTGATGAGGACGTGGTCCGTGGAGGAGCCAATAGCCCTTACCGTCAATCGGAACGTAGTGCGATTTACAGGGAGTATATTCAGATTCTGATTGACCGCCAACATGCTTACTATGCATTTGATACACCGGAAGAGCTGGAATCGATCCGGGATAAGCACCAGCAGGATCGGGGAGAGGTGTTTCAGTATAATATCCACACGCGAAAGCAACTCAGCAACAGTCTGACTCTCTCCAGCGAAGAGGTTCGGCATCGTATTGATAACGGGGAACCTTATGTGGTCCGTATCCATATTCCGGAAAACCAGGAAGTTATCTTCCAGGATCTGATTCGTGGCGAGGTAACTGTCCATACAGCTAATCTCGATGATAAAGTGCTTTTCAAGTCCGACGGTCTTCCTACTTATCACCTGGCCAATGTAGTCGACGACTACCTGATGAAGATCTCCCATGTGATCCGCGGGGAGGAGTGGCTTCCTTCGGCTCCCATGCACCTGTTGCTGTATCGTTTCTTTGGCTGGGAGCAGCAGATTCCGCAGTTCGCTCACCTTCCGCTCATTCTCAAACCCGACGGTCACGGAAAGCTAAGTAAGCGCGACGGGGACCGCCTGGGATTCCCTGTCTTTCCCCTGGAATGGAAAGATCCGGTCTCGGGTGAGGTGTTTACGGGCTTCCGCGAATCGGGTTACCTTCCCGCAGCCTTCATCAACATGCTGGCCCTGCTGGGCTGGAATCCCGGTACCGAACAGGAGATCTTCTCCCTGGAAGAGCTGATCCGACTCTTCTCCCTGGAACGGATCCACAAATCGGGTTCACGGTTCGATCCAGACAAGGCGAAATGGTTCAACCACCAGTATCTGATGAGTCTTTCGGATGAAACACTGGCGGAGATGCTGGTTCAATTGGCAGTTGACAGTTGGCAGTCGTCTCCCTCACCCTGTCACCCCCTGGATGATCTTTCTTATGCCTGCCTTGTTGTCCCGCTGATCAGGGAGCGCATCACCCTGTTCCCCGATCTTCCAGTCAACGCCCGCCTGTTCTACTTCCCTCCCGAATCCTATGATCCCCAGGTGCGGGAGAATGTCTGTAAACCCGGGACCCCGGCGCTGATCCATCGGTTCATGACGGAGATCGCAGGCCTTGATCCCTGGGCCGCTGAGGCAATCCATGAGTTCGTGCAGTCATTCACGGCCCGGAATGAGGTTAAAACGGGCGCCCTGATGATGCCGCTAAGACTCCTCCTCGTCGGTTCCAACCAGGGACCCGGACTGACGGATATTGCCGCAGTTATCGGGAAGGAGGATTTCCTGTCTCGCCTTGGATCCGGTCTGGAGAGACTTGGATAATTTCTTTATCCACTATTCACCTGCTCACCAACTAAAAAAGCGCTTTCATGAGCGCTTTTTTGTTGTCCGACCAGGGCTCGAACCTGGACTCTTCTGATCCAGAGTCAGACGTGTTGCCAGTTACACCATCGGACAATTTGGGGGTGCAAAGATACAAGAGTCCGTAAAATTTCCCAAATTATTTTTATCCCCCGGCCTTTGTCCATGAGTCTTTCAGAGGGACCACCCGGTTGAAAACCAGGTTCGTTCCGGAGCTGTCCTTATCGACGCAAAAGTATCCTACCCGTTCAAACTGAAATTTTTCTCCAGGCTTAGCGGTCAGGATGGCCGGTTCCAGATACCCTGTAACCACTCTGAGTGAATCGGGATTCAGGTAATCCTTGAAACTTTTCCCTTCTTCCGTATCATCGGGATCGGGAACCCTGAACAACCTGTTGTATAACCTGATCTCAGATTCCAAGGCATGGGGAGCAGAGACCCAGTGGAGGGTTCCTTTAACCTTCCGGTTGCTGTTTGGCATTCCGCTTCGCGTCGTGGGATCATACGTGCAGTGAATGGTTGTCACTATATTTGTGACTGGCTCTCTCTCTATACTTTCGCATCTGACAATGTAGGCGGAGCGGAGCCTCACCTCCCGTCCGGGAGCAAGCCGGAAGAATTTGTCGGGTGGATCCTCCATGAAATCTTCCCGTTCGATTAAAATCTCCCTTGAGAAAGGTACCCTCCTGGTTCCCGCATCAGGATCTTCCGGATTGTTGACTGCCTCCATTTCCTCAACTACGCCTTCCGGGAAGTTGTCGATGACGACCCGCAATGGATTTAGCACGCCCATGATCCGATTTGCCCGCTTGTTCAGGTCTTCCCTGATACAAAACTCCAGCATGCTCACATCAATGACATTGTCCCGTTTGGCTACCCCAATGAGTTCGGCAAAGTTGCGGATCGAATCAGGGGTATATCCGCGACGTCGTAATCCGGAAATAGTAGGCATCCTGGGATCATCCCATCCATTAACATGTCCTTCCTGTACCAGTTTCAGTAACTTGCGTTTGCTCATCACCGTATAGCTGAGGTTTAACCGTGCAAATTCTATTTGCCGGGGGGCATAAATTTCAATTTCACGGATCAGCCAGTCGTAAAGCGGACGGTGCACTTCAAATTCCAGTGTGCAGATGGAGTGGGTGATCCGCTCAATGGAATCCGACTGTCCGTGGGCAAAATCATACATCGGGTAGATGCACCAGGTATCTCCGGTCCTGTGGTGCGCCGCATGAATGATCCGGTACAGGATAGGGTCCCGCATATGCATGTTGGGGGAGGCCATGTCTATTCTGGCACGCAGTACCCTGGCTCCGTCAGGGAATTCTCCGGCCCGCATCCGTTCAAACAGATCCAGGTTCTCTGCCACAGACCTGTTGCGATAAGGACTCTCTTTTCCCGGACGCTTGGGTGTTCCACGGGTGGCACTGATCTCATCCGCCTGCATATCACACACGAATGCTTTCCCCTTTTTAATCAGGATCACGGCATATTCATATAGTTGCTCAAAGTAATCGGATGCATAATAGAGACGGTCTCCCCAGTCGTATCCCAGCCAGCGGACATCTTCCATGATTGAATCCACATATTCCAGCTCTTCTTTTACAGGGTTGGTGTCGTCGAACCGCAGGTTGGTCAGCCCCTTGTATTTCGCCCCCAGTCCAAAGTTCAGACAGATGGATTTGGCGTGGCCGATATGGAGGTACCCGTTGGGCTCCGGCGGAAAACGCGTATGCACCCGACCCTTATTTTTCCCTTCCCGAATGTCCTCTTCAATGCTCTCTTCGATAAAGTTGCGTGATCGCCCGGAATTTGAATGCTTTATAGTACTCGACTCTTGCATAAGCGAAACCAGTGGTTCAATTCAGGCGGCAAACTTACAGAATTTTAAGTAACTGTCGTCCTTTATCCGGGGAATTTCATAAATTCGGAGCCTCAGAAAAAGATCATGGGAAAAATTCTTCTTGAGGGAATGGAATTCTTCGCTTACCATGGCTGTTTCCATGAAGAGCAGATCATCGGGACACGGTTTGTGGTGGATCTGGAGCTGGAAGTGAATACTACCCGGGCGGAGATCAGCGACCACCTGGAAGACACCATCAACTACCAGACAATTTATGGCCTTGTCAGGCACGAAATGGAACAAAAGTCACAGTTGATCGAACATGTGGCCCACCGAATTCTTCAGGCTGTAAAAGAAACCTTCCCGGGAATCGGAGCGATTCAGGTCAGTGTTTCAAAAGTCAATCCCCCCCTTGGAGGCAAAACAAAACAGGTCTCCTGTGTACTGACCGGTTGAATTTTTTTTTATTTTTGCATTCCGTTAAGGTCTCGTGGCCGAGTGGCTAGGCAGCGGTCTGCAAAACCGCGTACAGCGGTTCGACTCCGCTCGAGACCTCTGATTCAGAACCACAGTACCTATATCCTCCTAGCGATTGATACAGATAGATTGGCGGGTGTATCTGTCGCGTTAATATACCAATGAAGCCGCGATGAGGGCTTACTGAGGAGATTATACCTGTACGATTCCGTTCTACTTCGCCAGTGCGCCGAGAGCAGCCTGCCAGGTTGGTCTGGCTTGAGCCCAGGTACCTTTGAATGATGACTGAGAGATGTGTGATTCAAGAGTCTTTGCCAGGCCAGCCACTGTTTTCACAGAATTGGCCGTTTTGGTATCCTTTATCCATTTATCTTTTACTGCACTCCAACCTTTATCCATGGCCGATGGCTTTATTCCGCCTTGAAGTGTCTGCAATGCATTACTGAGACCCGATACATCAGATTTACCCGAAGCCGCTTTTACGAAACCCTCCTTTTTCGCTTTGAATTCATCAGTCAGGGCATTGTCCGAAAGGCCTTTTGAGAGTTGACCGATCAGGCTCCCCAGGTTGACGTTGGAAGTGGCCTTGTTAACAACCTCATTAGTGGACTTTTGAACCTCATTGGTGGTCTTGTGCACCTCATTGGTGGTTTTCTGCACCTCATTGGTGGCTTTCTTTACATCCTTGGATGTGGGAAGTTTAATGTCCTGGGCTACCGTAATTCCGGCTATCAGGACGAATGCGATAATTAAAGTGGCAACTGTTTTCATAGGTACCTCTATTTAGGATTTGCGAATATAATCAAAAATATCCACTATGATTCGATGGGTATTGAATTAATTCTCATGAGTTGCTTTCGTCAGTACTCTCGTGATCTTGCTACCTCCTTTGCATCCTTCCCGGATAAAACAACAGTTCGCTCAGGAATATCATTGCCAGGGTGAAGAGTGAGCTGAGGACCACGCGCAACAGCGTCTGGAAAAATTCGGTGAACCGGAAGATCTCCAGGTAGAAAAGCGCCAAATGGTGGATCCCTACCAGGCTAGCTGAGTAGAAGAAAAACCATTCGAAACCCCGACCCTTCAGAGAGGGCTGAATACCCAGCTCTTCTTCAGGTTCACGTGAAATCGCCCGGATGACATAGGGGCGGAAGAAAGCCATCAAAACCGTGGCTGCAGCATTCAATCCGGGAGTATTTGTAAATACATCGATAGAAATACCTAGTGCAAACGCAAGGACCAGCAGGAGCCACCGGGGAGTGGCAAAAGGAAGCAGCAGGATGAAGTAAACATACAGATACGGATTGGCATATCCTCCCAGGTTGATATGATTCAGGATCAGCACCTGGAAAAAGACCAGGAACAGAAAGCGGATACTATTTCTGACTACCAGATTGGTCATAATTCCTGAAATGAGCCCTTCAGTTGTACTTTCTCCTCCCGGAACAGGTCAACCACTACCTCTACATACCCGAGGCTGTTAAAGTCAGTTAAAAAGGTGAGGGTGGCTGTATTGAAATTTTCGTCCGGTTGTTCCCTTACCTGATCAATCACCCCGATCAGGATCCCGTTCGGAAATACCTCCGAGTTTCCGCTGGTTACAATCGTATCGCCCGGAAGTACCCGGATATGCTTCGGGATTTCCCGGACAAAGCCCTTACGGTAATCTCCTCCCGGCCATTCCACGCTGACCAGCTGATTGTTTTTCAGAAATTTGGCCGAAATTTTGCTCTCCTTATGCAGCATGGAGAGGACCCAGCTGAAGTGTCGGGAAACGCTCACCACCTGCCCTACAAGCTTGTTTCCGAAGATTACTCCCATGTGTGGTTCCACGCCCTGTAGCGATCCCTTGTTGATCATCAGGTAATTATTTCTCCGGTTGGTTGTGTTGCTGATCACCCAGGCGTTGATAAACCGGTACTCGGTTTGAAGCAGGGAGTCGCTCCGTGTATAGATCGCTGTGTCGGTCATGTAGAGCGCTTCAGGCATCCGGCCCCGCAGAATAGCATTTTCTTGGCTCAGTATGAAGTTGGTACGCTGGAGGGCAAAGTACTCGGCTATTTCATAGAACATCGCATTGATACTCCCGGAAACAGACGAGGTCCAGTTGTACATGGCTGCATTCTGAAATTGATTATAGTGGAAAAAGAAGATCAGCGAAACCACCTCCAGAAGCAGAAAGAGGAAAATATAATAGTGCTTCCGGAAGAAGAGGTACAGATTTCGCATGGGGCATTTACTTGATCAGGAAGGTGAACTTATCGAAGTTTTTCAGGGCAATCCCGGTTCCCCTTGCCACCGCACGTAAGGGGTCTTCGGCCACGTATACTTTCAACTTGGTCTTCAGATGCAGCCGTTTGTCGAGTCCGCGCAACAGGGCGCCGCCACCTGTCAGGTAGATGCCTGTTTCATAAATATCCGAAGCCAGTTCAGGCGGGGTCATCTCGAGGGCATTGAGAACGGCGGCCTCTATTTTGGCAATTGATTTATCCAGAGCATGGGCGATCTCGGCATGGTTCACGATCACCTCCTTGGGGATGCCGGTCAGCAGGTCTCGTCCGTGCACTGCGTACTCTTCAGGGGGATTATCAATATCGGGCAAAGCTGCTCCTACTTCAATCTTGATCCGTTCGGCCGTCCGTTCACCCACATTGATGTTATGTTGTTTCCGCATGTATTCGCCGATGTCGGAGTCGAATTCGTCGCCTGCAATCCGTATTGATTTGTTATTGACAATACCGCCTAATGCAATCACTGCAATTTCGGTGGTACCACCGCCAATATCAATGACCATGTTGCCGATGGGTTCCAGCACATCGATCCCGATCCCGATGGCGGCTGCCATGGGTTCATGGATCAATCTTACCTCTTTTGCGCCCGCTTGTTCTGCCGAATCCTTTACCGCCCGTTCTTCAACTTCGGTGATTCCGGACGGGATGCAGATGACCATTTTCAGGGCAGGCGGAAACCAACTCTTTCTTACCTCGATCATCTTGATCATCTCGCGGATCATGTGCTCGGCGGCCTGAAAATCGGCTATCACGCCACCTCGAAGGGGACGGATGGTTTTGATGTTCTCATGGGTCTTCCCATGCATCATCAGGGCCTTCTTCCCCACTGCGAGGATTTTATTGGTGGTTCGCTCAATGGCGACAATAGAGGGCTCGTCTACCACCACTTTATCGTTGAATATAATGATTGTATTGGCAGTTCCTAAATCAATGGCAATCTCTTTTGTGAATAAGCCCATAGCAGTTTCTTCTTTTAGTGTTTAAAATGTCGTATTCCCGTGAAGACCATCGACATGTCGTGTTCATCACAATAACGGATCGAATCTTCGTCCCGGATCGATCCCCCCGGCTGGATGACCGCCCGGATGCCCGCTTTATCAGCTATCTCCACTGAATCGGCAAAAGGAAAAAAGGCATCCGATGCCATCACCGCACCCCGGGTATCGAAACCGAATACCTCCGCCTTCAGTATGGCCTGTTTCAGTGCATCCACGCGGGAAGTTTGACCCATCCCACTGCCAATCAGCTGCCCGTTTTTTACCAGAACGATCGTATTGGATTTCAGGTGTTTGACAACCCTGGCTGCAAACAACAGATCAGGTATTTCATCTGCCGCCGGTCGTTTCTTCGTAACATAGCGGAAATCTTCTTTCTGTTCGCTCTTCAAATCACGTTCCTGTTCAATGACCCCATTCAGGAGTGATTTGAATTGACGGTCGGGCAGGGCAACCGGTTTCCGGCACAAAATTATTCTGTTTTTCTTTGACTTAAGGAGTTCCAGTGCTTCATTTTCAAAGGTATCAGCGATAATGATCTCAAAAAACAGCTTATTGATCTCTTCTGCGGTTGATTTATCCACCGGCCTGTTTACGCTGATAATTCCACCAAAGGCAGATACCGGATCACAGGCCAGGGCATCTTTCCATGCTTCGAAAAGGGTAGAACGGGAGGCTACCCCGCAGGGATTGGTATGTTTGATCACTACTGCGGTCGGATCCTGAAATTCGCCGGTCAGCTGAATGGCCGCTTCTACATCAACCAGGTTATTGTACGATAATTCTTTCCCATGAACCTGCTCAAATACGGCGCTGAGATCTCCATAGAAAACACCTTGCTGATGCGGATTTTCGCCATACCTCAACGGAATAAACTGCGACAGGCTCTGCTTAAATCCCGGCAAACGAAACTCCCGGTTGAAATACCTGAATATCTCCGTATCGTAATGGGAGGAAACTTCGAATGCTTTGGCGGCAAACCATTTTCGTTCGCTCAGTGAGGTAAATCCCTTGCCCTGTTTGAGCAATTTCGACACCTTGTCGTAGAGGCCGAAAGCAGGCACCACCAGAACATGCCTGAAGTTTTTCGCTGCGGCGCGGATCAGGGAGATCCCGCCGATATCAATTTTCTCAATGATCTCGTCCTCATCTGTCGTGCTGGTAACCGTCTTTTCAAACGGATAGAGATCCACGATGACCATATCGACTGATGGAATCTCGTACCGGGTTACATCTTCTACATCGGCCAGTTCGTTTCGCCTCCACAAAATACCCCCAAAGATCTTGGGATGCAATGTCTTGACGCGTCCCCCCAGAATCGACGGGTAAGAAGTGATTTCCTCTATCGGCGTGGCAGCAATGCCTTCGCTCTGCAGGTAACTGTAAGTACCGCCTGTTGAAAGGATCTCTACCTGGTAACTCTCCAGCAGTTTTGCCAGGTCGGCGATTCCCTCTTTGGAATAGACCGAAATCAGGGCCGATTTGATTTTTATCTGGTCAACCATAGGAACCTGAGTTTTATGATTTTGTGCAATGTTACCAAAAATCGACGTACAAACGACCGGAAACCTGTTCCAAAAGGGAAAATATATTACCTTTACAGATGCTTTGTCCCTAAATATTCTGAACTATGTTGCTCATCGTACGACTGCTTAGAGAGAGCTTAATTTTCGCATTTCAAGCCATTATTGTCAATAAGATCCGGACTATTCTCTCCCTGCTTGGCATCACCATTGGGATTTTCTGTATCATCTCCGTCTTTACCATTTTTGATTCGATGGAGATTGCTATTCGCACCAACATCGAATCACTGGGAAGCAACGTCCTGTTCGTCCAGAAATGGCCATGGGCCATGGGAGGCGATTACCCATGGTGGAAATACTATCAGCGTCCCGAGACCTCTCTGGACGATATGCGTGAAATCCAAAAGCGCAGTACACTGACCGATGTCACGGCATTCATGATGGGTGTGTCAAAAACCGTGAAATACCAGAGCAATTATGTGGAGGGGGTGACGATACTAGGGGTTTCACATGAGTATGACCAGGTTCTTCCCTTTGAAATCAGTGATGGCCGCTACTTTTCATCCCTTGAATCCACTACCGGGAAGGCTGTAGCCATCATTGGAAATAACATCGCCGAGGGCCTGTATCCTGGAGTTGAAACGGTTGGTCAGAAGATCAAGGTGATGGGGCGGAATGTCGAGGTGATCGGAGTGATCAATAAGGAGGGGGAGGACATGTTTTCCAATTCAAATGATGACAATGTAATATTGCCCATCAACTATTTTAAAACCCTGGTGGATATCCGGGATATGGATGCAACCATTATAGTCAAAGCCCGTCCCTATGTTTCCAATGATGAGTTACGGGATGAACTGACCGGGATTATGCGTTCGGTACGGAAACTGAAACCTTCGGCAGAAGATAATTTCGCCATCAATGAGACCAGCATCATCACCCAGGGATTTGATGCGCTTTTCGGTACAATCGGAATCGTAGGCTGGATCATTGGAGGTTTTTCTTTGTTGGTCGGGGGATTCGGGATTGCGAATATAATGTTTGTCTCGGTAAGGGAACGAACCGGTATCATTGGCATACAAAAGGCCCTGGGCGCCAAAAATTACTTTATTCTCTTCCAGTTCCTTTTTGAGGCGATATTTCTCTCTCTAATCGGCGGCGTGGTCGGTTTGCTGATCGTTTTCATCCTCACACTGATTGTATCACAAGCTTTTAGTTTCGATCTGATCCTGACAGCAGCAAATATCTGGTTGGGAATCGGCGTTTCGGCAGCTATTGGTCTGATCTCCGGTATCATACCGGCATTTACGGCATCCAGGCTGGATCCGGTGGAGGCGATGCGGAGTACCGGTTAGATCGCCAGTTTTACGCGGGAGGACAGAATATCTATAGCTACGCTGTTTTTACCGCCCTGCGGAATGATGATGTCGGCGAAACGTTTAGAGGGTTCAATGAACTGCAGATGCATCGGTTTGACAAATGTTTCGTAGTGCTGTAATCCCTGGTCAAACGTACGGCCACGTTCTTCGATATCCCGCCGTATGATCCGCATCAGCCGGTCGTCGGGATCAGCATCCACAAAAACCTTGATATCCAAGAGTTCACGTAATCCAGGTTCGGTAAATATCAAAATTCCCTCAACAATGATAATCTTCCGGGCCTGAATGGTCACGGTTTCTGCCGACCGGCTGCAGGTCACGTAAGAATAGACCGGTAGTTCGACAGAACTCCCGTTCTTTAGGGCACCCAGCTGGGCAATCAACAGTTGCCATTCAATGGCATCGGGGTGATCAAAATTGATGCTGCGCTTCTCTTCAGGTGTCTTATTCCCGTTATCCCAATAATAGGAGTCCTGGGGTATTACGGTAATCGTTTCTCCCGGGATCCGTTGGATCAGTTCATGAACCACCGTCGATTTACCAGAGCCTGATCCGCCGCTGATACCAATTATTAACATACTCGCAAAGATAATGAATCCCGGTTGTTCTTAAGGGCTGCATAATTCTATGAGGACGCCATGGGTCGATTTGGGGTGAAGGAAGCCGATGTTCAGGCCCTCGGCACCTTTGCGGGACACCCTATCAATCAATTGGAATCCTGCCGTCCCGGCCTCTTGCAACTCCTTGTCGGCATCATCTGTAGCAAAGGCAATATGGTGTATCCCTTCGCCCTTCCTTTCAAGGAATTTTCCTACCGGTCCTTCGGGATCGGTGGGTTCCAGCAACTCTATTTTTGTCCGTCCTGCTTTGAAAAACGCTGTCCTGACCCGTTGGTCCTTCACCTCTTCAATGGCGTAGCAGGGGGCTCCCAGGAGCTTTTCGTAGCAAGGGATGGACTCTTCCAGGCTCTTGACGGCTATGCCGATGTGCTCAATGTACTTAATGTTCATGGGATGGGTTTGCATCAAAATATTGTCTCTTAAACCAGAAGGCAAGGTTGACCAGGCTGATCAGCACCGGCACCTCCACGAGCGGCCCGATCACGGCCGCAAAGGCCTCTCCCGAATTCAATCCGAAAACAGCAATGGCTACGGCAATGGCCAGTTCAAAATTATTGCTGGCAGCGGTAAACGACAGGGTAGTGGTTTTCTCATACCCTGCTTTGAGCTTCCAGCCGATGGAATAGGAGAGGATGAACATCACGCCGAAATAGATGGCCAGGGGGATGGCAATACGCACTACATCCAGCGGGATCTTAATAATGAACTCGCCCTTGAGAGAAAACATAACCAGGATCGTAAAAAGCAATGCAATGAGCGTGATAGGGGATATCCTGGGAATGAATTTCTGTTCGTACCATGTTTTTCCTTTCCAGCGGATCAGACTGAACCGGGAAATGATCCCGGCCAAAAAAGGGATGCCCAGGTATATGAAAACACTTTTGGCGATCGCTGAAATGGTAATGTCGACGTCGAACGACTGAAGTCCGAACCAGGCAGGCAGAAGGGTAATAAAAAACCAGGCATAAACGGAAAAGAAAAGAACCTGGAAAATGGAGTTGAAAGCCACCAGTCCGGCACAGTACTCACGGTCTCCCCGGGCCAGGTCGTTCCACACAATGACCATGGCAATGCACCGGGCGAGACCGATCAGGATAAGGCCCGCCATGTATTCAGGGTAGTGCCGGAGAAACAGAACCGCCAGGAGGAACATCAGTACCGGTCCGATCACCCAGTTGAGGATCAGTGACAAAGAAAGTACTTTGTAATCCCGGAATACGTCCCGCATCTCTTCGTACCGTACCCTGGCCAGTGGAGGATACATCATCAGGATGAGACCCATAGCGATCGGAATATTGGTGGTACCCATCTGGAACCGGTTCCAGAAACCAACAATGCCCGGAAAGAGGTATCCCCAGAAGACACCGATCCCCATGGCCAGAAAGATCCACAGGGTTAAATACCGGTCGAGAAATTTCAGCTTTCTTTTCTTCAGTACCATATTTTTATTTATTCAGGCTTCCCGGCTGTAACAGTAATGCTAAAAATGCCCACTTTGCTTTCCCTGAATTTACGGATCTTTTCTTTTGGGAAAAAATTCCGCAGAAGATCATCCGGGAGGTCAATCTTCTTTACTTTTTGCACTTCAATATTACAAAATCCCGCCTTTTTTATCACACTCAAGTAGTCGTCTTTGTCAATGGCACCGGCAACGCACCCGGCATACATGACGGCGCTATCCTTTAATTCAGGGGGCAGCTCTCCCTGCAGTACCACATCAGAAATGCTGAAAGAGCCGCCCGGTTTTAGCACCCTGAATATCTGCCTGAAGGCTTTTTCCTTGTCCGGAACCAGATTCAGCACACAATTACTCAACACCACATCCACACTCCCGGAAGGTAGCGGCATTTCCTCGATGTCGCCGGCTATAAATTCCACATTGGTATAGCCCATTTTTTCAGCATTACGACGCGCCTTTTCCAGCATGGTGTCACTGAAATCGAGACCGATCACCCGGCCCGTTTCACTCACTTCGGCTCGGGCTACAAAACAGTCGTTCCCGGCGCCGGAACCAAGATCCAGAACAGTATCGCCGGGTTTCATCCGGGTAAACCGGGTAGGGATGCCACAACCGAGGCCCAGATCGGCTTCGGCATTGTATCCCTTCAGGTGGTTGTAACTCTCGCTGAATACGGTGTAATCAGTTTCACAACAACCTCCGGATCCGCAACATGATGTCTCATTCTCCTGCTTGGATTGGGTGGCAATCTGGCTGTACTTCTCTTTGACGATCTCTTTAATCTCTTTTTGTCTTGTTTTCATAGGATTGAATTTATTTTAGCCGCGGCAAATCGCGGCTGTACTGTATGAAGGCATCCTTGATCTGGTCCCGGATTTTCCGGTACACGGCAAGCACCTCTTCGGGATTTCCCCGGGCAGCAGCCGGATCCTCAAAACTAAAGTGAATGCGTTTTGCCACCTTGCCGGTAAAGAGAGGGCAGCTTTTCCGGGCATTGTCGCATACGGTGATCACATAATCGAACCACTCTGATATAAACCGGTCAACCTGTTTGGGATAATAGGAAGAGATATCCAGACCGATTTCTTTCATTACCCGGACTGCATGCGGATTGACCTTTTTTTCAGGACGGGTACCCGCCGAATGAATTTCCCAATCGGGACGCAGAGAGCGAAGAATTCCCTCGGCCATTTGGCTGCGACAGGAGTTGCCGGTACATAAAATCAAAACCTTCATAAAGCTGATGGGTTGAGGTTGAAAAACGCTGACATCATCTCTTTTGCCTTTTTCCAATTTTCAGGATCGATGCAGTACCGGACTTTTGGCGGTTCGATATTTCCCTGAATCAATCCACTAACCTTCAGTTCTTTAAGGTGCTGTGAAACCGTCGCCTGCGCCAGGGGAAGTTCCTCTACGATATCACCGCAGAAACAGCAATTCATGTTGGCCAGCTGCCTGAGAATCGCAATCCGGGCCGGATGCCCAAGCGCTTTGGCAAACCTGGCTAATCTGATATCATCCTCATGGTATGCCCCTATCTCTTTATGAGCCATAATCTTTGTATCTTTAGCGGCAATTCAATGGTAGTTCATTGTTCATCGCAAATATACGATGAATAAATGAACCATTTCAAATTAATTTTGTATTTTTTCTCATTAGTTATCTAACCTGCTGAATTTGAAACATCTTGAAATAGAACGTAAGTTCCTTGTCAAACCAGGAGTATGGGAACAAACAAAGAAACCGTTAGGAAAGAAGTTATTCCAGGGATATTTGTGCAACGATGATAAAAAATCGATCAGGGTAAGGATCACCGCCGACAAAGCATCACTCACCGTCAAAGGAGCCCTGGAAAATCTTTGCCGGCCTGAATTTGAGTATGTGATCCATGAGGGTGAAGCCAGTGATCTGCTGATCTTTGCTCAGAATCATTGTATCGAGAAGACGCGCTACAAAACCGAGTACAAAGGAAAGATATGGGATGTGGATGTGTTCCATGGACTGAATGCAGGATTGTTCCTGGCAGAGATCGAACTGAATCATCCGGATGAGCTCGTTGAACTGCCTGGCTGGGTAGGGGAGGAGGTTTCATGCGATCCCAGGTATTATAACTCCTATCTTTCGGAACATCCCTTCACTACCTGGAAATAAAAAAGGAACCAGCGTTTTCTGTTCCTTCTTCGTAAATCGAAATTCATAAATTGAACGGGTGGAGCATAAGGGAGTCGAACCCTTGACCTCTAGACTGCCAGTCTAACGCTCTAGCCAGCTGAGCTAATGCCCCAAAAGGATTGCAAAGGTATAAAAATTTATTTTTGCGGAAACTTTTTCCATGAAGCGCCTTTTTGTTGCTGTTAAAATCAATCCGGATCCGGATTTTCTTCATTCGTTTCTGGAGTTGCGTCATTCCTTATCTCATGAAAAAATCCGGTGGGTGGAGGAGCGAACTATTCACATCACCGTGAAATTTCTCGGTGAAACAGCCGAATCACGTATTCCGGAGATCACCGAAACAGTGAGAGGGCTCGCCGAATCTACAGAAGATTTTGAATTCAGTCTCACGGGACTGGGGGTGTTCGGAAGCTTCTACAATCCCCGTGTGATCTGGGTTGGAATTCATCCGTACCACTGCCTGGCGGCATTATTGAAAAAGGCAAGAGCGGAATTTACATTGCTTGGTTTTGCAGATGATCGCCAGAATCTCGTGCCTCACCTCACCCTGGGCCGGATCAAATACCTGCATGATAAAACAGGATTTCGGCAAATCCTAATCCGGTTCGGAAAGATCTCCTCAGAGCCGCTGGCTGCAGAAAAACTGATTCTGTTTGAGAGCATTCTTCGCCCTTCGGGGCCTGAGTATCATTTGCTCAGCTCTTTTTCTTTTCCAGGTTCTTGGCAACGAAATGATAGGCCAGAAGGCTGATTCCTCCACACAGAAAGACCATGGAAAAGAATGATTCCTCTTCGCCCATAACGGTATACAGGGCCAGAAATCTTCCAATTAGAATACCTATACCGATTCCTACCAGTAACATTCCCCATTTCAATTCGCTGGGAACGTTTTTGCGGGTATCGAATAGGGTCGCAGACTGTCCTTTTTCAATCAGGGCAGCCCGTTCTTTTCTTCGAAGGATCAGGTACACAACCAGTACGATTGAAGCAAAAAACGTGATCGGGATTAAAATTTCACCTTGCATGGTTTTTGGATTTAGGGTTTACATGTTTATTCGATCCCTATGACGTACTGATGTTTATCCAGGTTACAATTCCTTTGGCTTTTTTTAACGTCGAACCACAAATTTATCGATATAGTACCGGTTATCATTCGACATCCTGATGAAATAAAGTCCCTCGGCAAAGCCGGAAATATCAATTTGCCTGGTGCTTTCGACGGTAAGGTTAATCAGCTTTTCGGAATATTTGATGTTTCCGGTCACATCGCTGACAACCACCAGGATCTCTGTCTCTGTGCCCCGGATTCGCAGATTCAGTTTTTCTTCGACCGGATTCGGGTAAAGGGTGACATTCGACTTCAAGCTGAATTCACGAATTCCGGCACAGTCGGAGACAAAGATAGGTTTAGCCATTGGGATTCCGTTTCCGCAATCGTTGGCTCCATATACAGAAATATCACCTGATAAGGCGGTTGGGCCAATGTCGATTGTGATTTGGCGGGTTCCCTGTCCGGAGGCAACAGTGGTTCCGGCCGGGAGAGTCCAGACATACGTGCTGGCCCCTGTGATCTCTTCCACACTGTACGGGTATCTGGTGTGATTCACACATACCGTATCATTTCCAGTAATATTTCCGGCTGCACCGGGAATACTGTCCGCTGTGAGTGTACGTTGGCTTGGCGCGCTGCTACCACACGTATTTTCGGCAACTACGGCAATTTCTCCGGTGGTGGAACCCCAGATCACGTATACCTGGGTTGTTCCCTGTCCGGATGTAATCTGTGCATCAACCGGAACAGACCAGGTATAGGCTTCCGCTCCGGGAAGCTCGTCAATTTCAAACATGGATTCGATTCCGGTACATCCCAGCCCGGGCCCAAGAATCGGTCCGGGAGCTGGCAAAACGGTTAAAACAGTAACATCAATGGTTTTGGGAGGACTGTTTCCACATTCATTTCCCGCTATAACGGAAACCACGCCGGATGTTTCCCCCCATACTACTTCAATGGTCGGGGTATTCTGTCCCGCCACAATGGTGGCATTATCAGGCACCGACCAGGAGTAGGACGTAACATTACTCATTGGCGTAATCGAATAAATAGCAGTTGAATCTTTACACACCATAGAAGGGCCGGAAATGGGGCCCGGTATAAGTGGCGCCATCAGTACAATCACCACAACGCTGTCTGTAGCGGTCTCAGAAATACTATCCGTGACCGCTACAACGTATTCCGTGGTGGCCGTGGGTGAAGCAATGGGATTGGCAATATTCGGATTGTTCAGGCCCGTTGCAGGCGACCATTGATATGTATAAGGCGGTGTACCACCTCCGAGCGGTGTGACATTCAGCTGGGAAGACGTTCCCTCGCAGATAGAGTCCGGATCGGCCGTAGCAATCACAGAGAATGGCATTACCTGTATTGTTGTGGACCGCCGGTGAACAGGTGTTCCGTTGGGTCCTTTACCTTCTAAGGTTGCCGTGTAGTTCCCCTCCGGCACTAATCCGGTTGCAACAACATAGATGGGCAAAGATCCCGGGAACGAAGTAATTTCTGTACCGTTAGGGAAAGAAAAGGTGATATCACCTTCGGTAGGTGCAGGAAAAATACTCGCAGTCAGTACAATGGTATCATCATATAATTTGACGTCCGGCATGTTGACGCTAACCATGCAGGAATCGAGCGGAGTATATAGGGTGTCATTGAGGTTATCGAGCGCCATGGCAAAATCGGGTAAATAAGCGGTCATACTCATGAAACTACCGTTTCTAAAGTCGGTCCAGGAAGACATAGAGACTTTGCTGTTGGATATAATTCCATTGTAATCGCCCTGATAACGGGGGGTGCCGCCGCCTCCGCAGGTGGTGCAGTTGATCTTCATCTTCTGATTGGAAACGGCCTGGTTTGCTGCGAAAATGACTCCTCCGTCATCCGAATAGGTTGCGTATATCAGGGCGCTATCGGATGTTGGCGTATCACGGGTATCCATCCACTGGATATATAACCGGCCGGTCTCCCTGTCACACCAGGGAGCCGGTTGCCACTGGTTGTGCTGGGTTGGGTCAGGATCGTCGTTAACCCTGACTGCAGATGACCATGTGTAGCCTCCGTTATCCGAATACCGGCACCAGATATCCGGTTTGTTTCCGTTTCCGGGAGGATCGTTGGAAGCATAAATACAGTAAAGCCTTCCGCGGTAAGGTCCGTAACTATTATCGGCCGTAATTAAGGGATAAGGCCGCGTTCTCATATTCTCTACCGAATGACGACCGCCTACGTTACTACCTACATAACCTGCAAATTGTTGTGACGACATATTTGTAAAGGTCATGCCCCCATTCAGTGAACGGTAAAAGGTGAAGGTAGAAGCAAAGGTACTTCCGCCATTGGCTACGACATATACCGCCCCTCCCTGAATATTCTGGTATGCACCAACACAAACCATCATTCCGGGCAAGTTTTGTTCAGAAGTGGTAAATGTGGTAGTCCATGTTTGCCCAAAATCGGTACTTCTCGCAAAATTTCCGCTACTGAGGGAAGGCGCGGTCATAGTAGTATAAATATAATTGGAATACGGGCCCCCCGTTTGGTCGGCAGCAATCCAGTTTTTGTCACCGCCTGAAATAGCTGTTGTTATCGACCCCCATGTGGCTCCATTATCGGATGATATCGCAACCTTACAGCCCTGGGGTGCTCCTGTTCCGAACATGTTTTCATAATAGAGATTTCCCATGCTGTCATATACCTGAACGACATCTCCCCACATATTGGCGCCAAAATTAGGATTGTTTGTATTCCAGTTGTATCCCTCTTCGGTATGATGGGTTTTATTGATATTATATGCTGCAAAATACCAGGTTGGCATGCCCGGATTTTCCGCAATGTTCCCTTCAGCAAAATCAATGCCCAGATTGAAGTTATCATAATTATCAATTGTAATAACTGACGATAACGGCGGGGCATCAGATACATTCCGTGCCTCTTCTAAAAGTGCACGCGGGATCCGGTCTACACGGGGATTGCCGTAATCATCGGTATTCTTCTGGGCAACGACCGCAGATGGAACAAAGAACAACATCCCTGCGGCCACAAGACAGTTCTTTAAAAATAAATTTGTCTGCTTCATGAGTGAATGAATCTGTTTGATAATTTAGATTAAATTAACACAAAAATAACCAACAAATATACAAATTCCAAAATAAATCCATATATTGTAACCTCTTTTCGTTGTACGCGTCTAAACGCCAGATGAAATTGCGGGACGACAATTATTATATAGATCGTGTACTGGGTGGAGATCGTTCAGCTTTTACCGGATTGGTCGCCAAGCACAAGAACATGGTCTTTTCCATTGTACTAAGGATCACACAAAACCGGGAAGATGCAGAAGAAGTAGCACAGGATGTGTTTTTAAAGGCTTTTGGATCTCTTGGGTCGTTCGAACGCAAGTCCAAATTCTCAACCTGGCTTTTCCGGATTGCCTATAATGCTGCTATCTCTAAAACCAGGAGAAAAAAAGTTGAATTTGTGGGGCTCAACGATCGGATTATCACAAACTATACCGAAGATGAGATCCAAGCGCAAAGCGGTCAACTGGACCAGCAGGAACGGAAAATGCTCATTGATACAGCACTGAAAAAATTACCTGAAGAGGATAACCTGTTGATCACCCTCTTTTACAAAGCCGAAAACTCGGTAGAAGAGATCAGCAGTATTATGGGTCTGTCCGAATCAAACGTGAAGGTCCGGTTGTACCGGGTACGTAAAAAACTTTATGGAGAACTCTCTGAAATCATGAAGTACCAGATGGCTGTCTGAAGAAAAACGTAAATTTGTACCACCATGAAAAAGAATGATTTATCGCAGAATGATTTTCTGGCTGACCTGATGAAGGAGGCTTCGCTTGAGACCCCTTCCGACGATTTTATGGAGAACGTCATGACCGGAGTAGAGGCTATGCCCGCTTATCAACCCCGCAAAAAACCCTTTTTCCTGTTCATTAAATCCGTAGTCCCCTGGATCCTGCTGATTGGGGTGTTCGTTCTCTATTATACAACCTCTGATCTTCCCTTCACCAATTATATTCCCGGAAAAGAGTATGTTCAGAATGTGTTGCTTCCTTCTCTTGGAACCTTTTTTACTTCATTTAAAGAGCTTTTCAGCACAAAGTTTTTTTCCATCTCCCTGGCGGTTCTGGTCTCCTGTGGAATTTTGTTTGGACTGGAACGATTGATCAACCGCAGATCGGCGCATCAACACTATGTCTTGTAAATGATTCCCGACGAACTTAAGCTATTTTTACAGAATAGGTACCAAATTCAGTCAATCAGGCCGCTGGTGGGCGGAGATATCAACCAGGTATACCGTCTTGATAGATCGTCGGGAACTCTCTGTTTGAAATTCAATTCCGCTGAACGGTATCCGCAAATGTTTGCAAAAGAGGCCAATGGCCTCTCTCTGCTGAGGGCATCACAAACACTTCGTGTTCCGGTTGTTGTTGAAGTGATCGACCTTGACTCTTGTTCCGCTCTGTTGCTGGAGTTCATCCATTCGGCCGGGCCGGTGAATGATTTTATGTTCCGATTCGGTTTTTCCCTGGCAAAACTGCACGATCTGACTGCTTTCGAATATGGTTTGGACGATGATAACTATATGGGATCCCTGTCGCAGTCCAACAGGAAACACAACAACTGGATTGATTTTTTTCGGGAAGAACGATTGGAAAGACAAATTCATCTCGCCAGGGATTCCGGAAAAATATCCGCTGAAACTTCCCGGTTTTTCTCCCGGCTTTTCGCCCGCCTTGATCGGTTGCTTTCTGTGGACAGACCCGCGCTGGTGCATGGCGATCTGTGGGGCGGGAATTTCATGGTTTCCGAAACCGGTGAGGCATGCCTGATTGATCCGGCGGTCTATTATGGTCATCGTGAAATTGACCTGGCAATGACCACTCTTTTTGGTGGTTTTTCTGCTGACTTTTATACCGGCTATGAAGCCCATCATGAACTGGTACCGGGATGGCGTGAGCGCCTGGATATATATAATTTATACCCTTTGCTGGTGCATGTAAATCTATTCGGAGGAGGGTATCTTGGTTCTGTAATGAGTATTCTCAAGCGTTTCGGTTGATCGATTGTTGTTCCATCCATCGCTCTTTGAAGCTTTTTTGAGCTATTTTGGGTAGGGTCCTCCGGGGGCCCCATGGTTTTTTAGCAACCATTTTAATGGCCCTGTTCTTCAAAGAAGCTCCTGGTCTATCCAGGGTCCACCGGTGAAGCATTACAAAATTCCATCCTTGTATCGCTTTTTTCCACATAAATGCCGGGTATTTTCTCATAACCGCTTCCCGGCGGTTATATAGCAACAATTCATGCAGGGGGATCTTGACGGGGCACTCTTCCGAGCATTTCCCGCACAGGGAAGATGCAAAGCTCAGGTGGTTATAATCCTTGAAACCCTTAAAATGAGGAGATATCACCGATCCGATGGGGCCGGAATAAACGGTCCCATAAGTGTATCCGCCGATGTTCCGGTAGATGGGACAACCATTCAGGCAGGCGCCGCAACGGATACAGGAGAGGGCTTTCCGTTGTTCTTTGTAATTCAACACCTCCGTGCGATGGTTGTCCAGTAATACCACGTACATCTGCTCGGGGCCACTTTGTTCGTCCGGTTTTCCGGGACCAAACAGTACATTGTTATAGGCCGTCAAGCGCTGGCCTGTCCCAAATGTAGCAAGGAGCGGTAGAAACAAATCAAGATCTTCCAGGGATGGAATTACTTTTTCTATACCGGCAACAGCAATATGGATCCGGGGGAATGCCATGGTCAGGATGCCGTTTCCTTCATTTTCAGTAAGAGCTACAGCTCCGCAATCGGCAATTAAAAAGTTGGCGCCGGTAATTCCGACATCAGCCCGGATAAACTCTTTCCGGAGTTTTTCCCTTACGAATGCTGCAATTTCTTCTGGGGGGGCATGCTCTGCAATGCCAAATTTCTCATGAAAAAGTGCTGATACATCCTCCCTGGATTTGTGCATGGCCGGTGTTACAATATGGTAGGGTTTTTCGCCGGCCAGTTGCACGATGTACTCTCCCAAATCCGTTTCAAATACCTCCCGCCTGTTTTTTTCAAGCAATTGATTCAGCCCCAGCTCCTCCGTAACCATCGATTTTTGTTTGACGATGACCGTTGCTTTTGCTTTTTTAATGATCTGGAGAATCTCTTTCTGGGCATCCCGTTCGCTTTGGGCCCAGATTACTTTTCCGCCGCGGGAGGTGAAATTACGTTCAAATTCCGCCAGGTATGTGTCCAGCTTGTTAATTGTTTTTGATTTCAGGTTAGCGGCCCTGCATTTTGCCAGTTCCAGGTCCCGGTAGTGTTGCTTTCCGCGCAAAACGGCCTGATCATATTTTCCTATGTTGAAATCGATTCGCCGCCGGTGTTCCGGGTCAAATGATATTCGGGCTGCTTGCTCCTGAAAATAATAGGCTGTTGAATTCATCCGGATATTATTGCAGTAATATTGAAATTTTTTTTACTCGCCGTTCGTGTCTGCCTCCTTCAAATGTTGTATCCAGAAACAAATGAACCATTTCCGCAGCCTTCACATTCGAGACAAACCTGGCTGGTATAGATATAATATTGGCATCGTTGTGCTGCCGTGCAAGTTTGGCAATCTCGTTGTTCCAACATAAAGCGGCCCGAATGTGCATATATTTATTGGCTACCATAGCCGCACCATTTCCGCTTCCGCATATAATTATCCCCCTTTGATATTCTCCTTTTTCCATCGCACTGGCAAGCGGATGAATTGGATCTGGATAATCCATACTCTCTTCTGAAAAAGTTCCGAAATCCTTTGATTCAAAACCCCATTCAGCTAGCTTTTTCTTCAGGTACTTCTTCATACCAAAGCCGGCATGATCACTTCCAATAGCAATAACTTCACCAGAATCAGTCATTGTTAACAGTTTTTAGCAAAGGTAGCCATTCTATGCACGGGATTCCCTGAAAACCACAATTTTAAATTTTACAGGAAAAGATGTTCACAACTGTGTAACTTTGTTATCAAATTCTGATAAAATACCTCTTTCATGCGGTTTTTTAAAACTCTGTCATGATAACATGTTTTTATCCAATTTTATCAAATAGTTTTCACAATTTCCCGTCGTAAAAACGTACATTCTTTATAAACAATGCAGATTTTTTCCCAAAAATAATATTT